>Ga0116169_1001218_pt1 | contig 22249 bp, 22 predicted proteins | sample AD_UKC130_MetaG_FD_89796 | JGI IMG/M metagenome (GOLD analysis project Ga0116169, IMG submission 89796) | Active sludge microbial communities of municipal wastewater-treating anaerobic digesters from Canada - AD_UKC130_MetaG | ecosystem: Engineered > Bioreactor > Anaerobic > Digestate | place...
GAAAGCCTGGTCAGGCATTTCGGCGGCATCAAGGCCACGCAGGAGGTGAGCCTGTCCTTGGCCCATGGCGCCCGCCATGCGCTGATCGGCCCCAATGGGGCCGGCAAGACCACGCTGATCAACCTGCTGACCGGCGTGTTGCAGCCCTCGTCCGGCCGGATCTGGCTCGGCGACGAAGACATCACGACGCTGGCGCCGCACCGCCGGGTACAGCGCGGCATGGTGCGGACCTTCCAGATCAACCAGTTGTTCAACAGCCTGAGTGCGCGCCAGACATTGCAGATGGTGGTGGCGCAGCGCCGGGGCCTGGGCGGACGCTGGTGGCAGCCGCTGGGTCGACTGGCGGCGGTGGCGAGCCGGGTCGATGCCTTGCTCGAACAGTTTCATCTCGCGGACGTGGGCAACATCCGTACCGAGCACCTGGCCTATGGCAAGCGCCGGCTGCTGGAGATCGCCATTGCGCTGGCCTGCGAGCCGCGGGTGCTGCTGCTCGACGAGCCGGTGGCCGGGGTTCCGGCGGGTGAGCGTGAGGAGCTGCTGCGCACCATCGCCGCCCTGCCCGAAGACGTCTCGGTGCTGCTGATCGAACACGACATGGACCTGGTGTTCGAGTTCGCGCGCTTCATCACCGTGCTGGTCAACGGCGCGGTGCTGGTCGAGGGCACGCCACAGGACATCGCCGAAGACCCGCAGGTCAAGGCGGTGTACCTGGGTCATGGGGAGGGGGTCCATGGCTGACCTGCTGCAGGTCGAGGCGCTGAGTGCCGGCTACGGCGAGGCGGTGGTGCTGACGGACGTGTCGTTTGCGCTTGCCGAAGGGCAGACGCTCGCCTTGCTGGGGCGCAACGGAACCGGCAAGACCACGCTGATGAACACGCTGGCCGGCGCGACGCGCCAGCATGGCGGGCGCATCCAGCTCGGCGGCGTGCAGTTGCATCGCCTGCCGTCGCATGCGCGCGCGGAAGCCGGCATCGGCTGGGTGCCGCAGGAGCGCAACATTTTCAAATCGCTGACAGTGCACGAGAACATCACGGCAGTGGCGCGGCCGCCGCGTGCCGGCAGCACGACGCGGCCGTTCACGCCCGAGCGCATCTACGCGCTTTTTCCCCGTCTGGCAGAGCGGCGGGGCAACCTGGGCACCCAGCTCTCCGGCGGCGAGCAGCAGATGCTGGCGGTGGGGCGCGCGCTGGCGCTGAACCCGCGCCTGCTGCTGCTCGACGAGCCGCTGGAGGGCCTGGCGCCCATCATCGTCGAGGAACTGCTGCGTGCGATCGCCCGCATCACGCGCGACGAAGGCCTGTCGGCCATCATCGTCGAGCAGCATCCCCAGGCCATCCTGGCCATCAGTCACCAGGCGGTGGTGCTGGACCATGGCAATGTGGTGCACAGCGGCGAGGCGGCTGCTCTTGCAGCCCAGCCGGCCCTGCTGGACCGATTGCTGGGTGTGGTGCGCGAACCGGGAGCCGTGCATGGGGGATGAGGCCCTGTTGCTGGTGCCGGGGCTGATGTGCGACCACACGGTCTGGGAACCGGTCATGCCGGCGCTCGAAGCGCGTTTGCGATGCACCGTGGTGGCGCTGGCCGACGTCGACGACCTGGCGCGGATGGCGCATGCCTTGCTTGCGGATGCGCCTGCGCGCTTCGCGCTCGCAGGCCATTCGATGGGCGCGCGCGTGGCGCTCGAGGTGCTGCGCCAGGCGCCGCAGCGGGTGAGCCGCATCGCGCTGCTGGATACCGGTTACCTGGCGCGCGCACCCGGCGCGGCAGGCGAGGAGGAGGCGCGCAAGCGGCAGTCCTTGCTCGACCTGGCCCGTGCGAAAGGCGTGCGCGCCATGGCCACCGAATGGGTGCAGGGCATGGTGCATCCGCAGCGTATCGCAGACGACGTGCTGATCGGGCGCATCGTGGCGATGTTCGAACGCAAGAGTGCCGACACCTTTGCGCGCCAGATCCGCGCCTTGCTCGGACGCCCCGATGCCAGTGCGGTGCTGGGCGCCATTGCTGTGCCGGCCCTGGTCCTGTGTGGCCGCCAGGACAGCTGGGCACCCGTGCCCCAGCACCAGCAGATTCACCAGCGAATTGCGCAGGCGACCCTGGCGGTCGTCGAGGAGGCCGGCCACATGGCGCCGATGGAGCGGCCCGATGCGGTATCCGCACACCTGCTACGCTGGCTGGATCAGGATTGAACGGGCTGCGGAGCCGCGGCGCTTGCCGCATCGCCACGGCCCGGGAACGGAACGCCGGTCACTTGCGCCGCAATGATGCAAAGAACCCAGACCCTCGGAGGAAGGCATGACCCTCAGCGACGCGCTGCAGCGCATGCTGGATGAAAACGATTGCCGAGCACTGGCGGTGGCCGCCGCCGATGCGATCGACGGGCGCGACTTCCAGGCCCTGGCGCGGCTGTTCGAACCCGATGGCGTGCTGGTGCGGCCCGATGGCGTGGAGCTGAAGGGCCATGCGGCCATACTTGCCGCCTATGCGACGCGCAGTCCGGACCGGCTGACCCGCCACCTGGTCTGCAACCAATATGTGGCCGTCGACCTGGCCGCAGGCACCGCCCAGGCGGCCTGCACGGTCCTGTTGTGGAGCGGTCGTCACAGCGATGCAGCGACGCCCCGCGGCCGGCCCGCCGACCCGGTGCAGCAGGTCGGCGAGATCCGGGACCTGTGTGCGCGCACGCCGCAGGGCTGGCGCATCCGTCGTCGCGAGGCCTGGTTCACGCTGGTGCAGGACCGTTCCGGGACGGCCTGACACCGTCCTGCGCCCTAAGCGGCGCATCGATCGGCGATGTACTGCGCCGCCATCAGGTCCAGATGGGCACCGCCGCCGGACTTGAACAGCGTGATCTGGTCCGCGTCGGTCCGTCCGGCAACCTCGCCACGGCAAAGTTGGAACAGGTCGCCCCGCACATCGGCCGGCGTGATCGCGCCACTGGCGATGGCCTGCGTCAGGTCGCCGGCATGGTCGATGGTGAACCAGCGGCTGTCGACGAAGATCCGGGCGCGCCGCATGGCCGCATCGTCGGTCTCGCGCATCGCGGGTGTGAAGCCGCCGATCAGGTCCAGGTGCGTGCCCGCGCGCAGCCAGGCGCCGCGGACCAGCGGCTCGGCGCTGCTGGTGGCACAGCAGATGATGTCGGCGCTGCGCACCGCAGCCTCGAGGTCCATCGTGGCCGCTGCCGGCGTGCCGGTCACCGCGGCGGCGACGGCCTGGGCCTTGGCCGGCGTGCGGTTCCACACCCGCACCTGTGTCAGGCCGGGACGGATCGCCTGGTAGGCCCGGATCAGGTGGGGCGCGAGGGCGCCGGCACCCACCATCAGCAAGCGGTGCGCGTCCGCACGTGCCAGCAGGTCGGCACCCAGCGCGGAGTCCGCAGCGGTCTTCCAGCAGGTGAGCGCGGTACCGTCGATCACGGCCAGGGGGGAGCCGTTGCGGCCGTCGAACAGCAGGTACAAACCTTGTACCGCGGGTACGGTCCGGTTCTCCGGAAACATGGTGACGACCTTGACGCCCAGATTCCGGCCTGCCTGCCAGGCGGGCCAGACCAGCACCGCGTTGCCCGGTCCCGAGGCGGCGTGCTGCTGCATCAGTACGCGCTGGACGTCCGGCGGCGGTTCGCGGTGGGCGGCGCGCAGGTGCGCGATCAGGCCGGGCAAGTCGCAGACCTGTGCGATCTGGGCGGCATCGATGAAGCGCAGGTTCATTTCCGGTTCCCGGTGCAGAACGGTCCGGCGGCTACAGACCGCGCGCCATCGCCCTGGCCTCGTAGATCGCATGCACGGCGAGCCGGGCCGCGGTTGCGTCACCCACCACATGGAGTTCAGCCACCGATTGCCGCAACGCGTCTGCCAGTTCGGTCTGCGCCATATTGGTCGTGGCCAGCACCAGCGCATCGGCATCCAGACGCTGTTCGCTCCCATCCAGCAGCGAGCGGACGTTGGCACCGTCGCCATGCCATTGCGTCACGACCGACTCGGTGATCCAGCGGGCGCCCAGCTGCGACAAGCGCGCGCGCAACTGTCCGTCGCCGGCCGTGCGCTGTATCCAGTAGCCGACCATCGGCCAGCCGCTGACGATGGTGACCTGGTGGCCTTGCTCGGCCAGGTGCCAGGCAGTGCCGCCGCCGCGCCAGTCGCCGGTGTCGTCGACCAGCACGATGCGCTTGCCCGGCTTTGCCAGCCGGCCCATCACGTCTTCGACGGACCAGACGTTGGCTTTGTCGACACCGGGCAACACGGCCTGCTGCGGCAACTGGCGCTGGAAGCCGGTTCCGCAGGGCAGCGCGCCAGTGGCGACGACGACGGCGTCGGCGGCAAATGCGGGCACATCTTCCGCATCGATGGGTGTGTTCAGTCGCAGGTCGACGCCGAGCCGCTCCAGCTCGCGTTCATACCAATCGAGCAGTTCCAGGATCTGGCTGCGCCGGGGCTGCTGGCCGGCCAGCCGGAACGCGCCACCGATTCGGGGTCCGGCCTCAGCCAGGGTCACGCGGTGGCCACGCTCCGCCGCGACCCGGGCCGCCTCCAGCCCGGCCGGGCCCGCGCCGACGACGAGCACATGGCGGGGATTCGCAGCCGGCGTGAACCGGTCGCCGCCCCACGCGAACTCGCGACCGGCCGACGGGTTGACCAGGCAGGATATCCAGTAGTCGCGCGAGCGCCGGCCCCAGCACATCTGGTTGCACGAGATGCAGCCGCGCACCCGGTCCGCCTGGCCGGCGCGCGCCTTGTTCGCCAGATGCGGATCGGCGATCTGGCCGCGCACGATGCTGACCATGTCGGCCTGGCCGGATGCGACCACGTAGTCGGCGTTCTCCGGCGTGCGGATGTGGCTTTCGGCCATCACCCTGGCGTGCGTGACGACCTTCTTCAAGGCCTCGGCCAGCGGTGCGCCGAGCTTGTCGGCGAACTGGAAGGTCGGCATCAGTTCGGCGAAGTTGAAATATCCGCCGGTGCCGCAGCTGATGTAGTCGATCAGTTGGCGGCGGTCGAGCCACTGCGCGACTTCGCACAGCGCATCGATCTTCAAGGCGACCTCGACGCCGCTGTCGACGCTGGCATTGAGCCCGATGATGAAATCATTGCCGACCTTGGCGCGGGTGCGTTCGATGATCTCGCGCGTGAATCGCATCCGGTTGTCGAGCGCGCCGCCCCAGCGGTCATTGCGCCGGTTGGACCACGGCAGCCAGAACTGTTCGATCAGGCCGTTGTAGGCGCCGAACAGTTCGACACCGTCAAAGCCGGACTGCTGCGCCCGCAGCGCAGCCGCGACAAAGCTGTCGATGATCTCCTCGATCTCCGACTCCCGCATCGCGTGGCTGCCGTCGGCATCGTGGTACGAGGGCAGGCCGCTGGGCGACCAGTGCGCCGAGTAGGAGTTGTCGAAGTCGCCGTGTTGTCCCACGTGGTAGAGCTGCTGCAGCATCACCGTACCCTCGGCGTGGCAGGCGTCGGTGATGCGCCGCAGTGGCTCGATGATGGCATCGCTGGCGTGCCGCATGTTGCCGCGCGTCAGCACTGCCGTGGCATGTACCGGCACCGGTTCGACGACGATCATCGCGGCGCCACCCCGGGCGCGTTCCAGGTAGTAGCCCAGGTGCCGCTCGCCAGGGATGCCTTGCTCGGCCATGTTGGCGGTGTGTGCGCCGAACACGATGCGGTTGCGCAGGCGCTGGTGGCGCAGCTGCAGCGGGGTGAAGAGGTGCGGGAAGGCTTGCGGCATGCGGTGATAGGCGGTGGGCGGCGAGGCTGCAGGCTGGGCGGGGCAAAAGTCGCCGCAGCCGGCCTGCCGGTCGTGCTGGCTTCAGAGGTCCTTCACCAGGCGCAGTGCATCGTAGATGGCTGCGTGCGTATTGCGCGCCGACACCGCATCGCCAATGCGAAAGAGCTGGAACGCGCCCGAGCCCGGCGCGGGTGCGGCCTGTGGCTGGCCATCGATCAAGGCCGGGTAGTCGACCGCACCCCGATTGCTGGACTTCGGCTTGAGCTCGAAATACAGCTCGTCGAGTGGCCGCGTGCCGTGGTTGACGACGACCTGGTCGACCCGCCGCTCCTTGCGCACGCCACCGTAGTCGCTGCCCACGATGGCCCGCAGACCGCCGGCGCCATCGCGCTGCACGGATTCGAGCCGGAAGGTCACGGTGAAGGTCACGTCGTGTTTCTGCAGGCTGCGCATGTAGGGCACCAGATTCATCGCCATGACCTCGGGCGCGAAGCTGCGGTCCGGCGTCATGATCTCGACCGTGGCACCGGACTGGGCGATGACCTCGGCCGCCTGCAGCGCCGGATGGTCGCCGGCGTCGTCGAAGACCAGCACCTTGCGGCCCGGCTTCACATCGCCGCTGAGGATGTCCCAGCTCGATACGACGAGGTCATTGCCCTGGGCGAGCACCTCGGTGTGCGGCAAACCGCCGGTGGCGACGATGACCACGTCGGGCTTCTCGGCCAGCACCGTGTCGGCATCGGCCAGTGTATTGAAGCGCATCTGGACGCCATGTTCCTCGCAGCGCGCCAGCCGCCAGTCGATGATGCTGATCATCTCGCGCCGGCGCGGACTCTGGCTGGTCAAGCGGATCTGGCCACCCGCCTTGGGCGCCGCTTCGAGCACCACGACCGTATGGCCGCGTTCGGCGGCCACTCGGGCCGCTTCGAGACCGGCCGGCCCGGCGCCGACCACGACGAGTTTGCGTTTGACGGCGGCCGCTTCGATGACATGCGGCATCGTCAGCTCGCGGCCGGTCGCCGGGTTGTGGATGCAGTAGGCCTCGCCGCCGGCGTAGATGCGGTCCAGACAGAAATTGGCGCCGACGCAGGGGCGGATCGTGTCTTCCTGGCCGGCCATGATCTTGCGCACGATGTGCGGGTCGGTCAGGTGGGCGCGCGTCATGCCGACCAGGTCGAGCTTGCCGGAGGCGATCGCATGGCGCGCCGTGGTCACATCCTGGATCTTGGCGGCGTGGAAGGTCGGGAAGCCGGTGGCGGCGCGGATCTCGCCGGCGAAGTCCAGGTGCGGATTGGCGCGCATGCCCTGCACCGGGATCAGGTCGGTCAAGCCGGCGTCGGTGTCGATATGGCCGCGCACGATGTTCAGATAGTCGACCAGGCCGCTGTCCTTGAGCATCTGCGAGATCGTGATGCCGTCCCGTGCGGAGAAGCCGTTCGCCAGCGTGTCGTCGGCGGAATACCGCAGGCCGATGATCGGCTTGTCACCGACACGTTTGCGCACGGCACGCAGCACGTCGAACGCGAAGCGCACCCGGTTCTCCAGGCTGCCGCCGTAGGGCGCGTCCAGCGTGTTGGTCAGTGGCGACCAGAACTGCTCCATCAGATGGCCGTAGGCCTCGAACTCGACGCCGTCGACACCGGCCGCGACCATGCGCTCGGTGGCATCGACGTAGTCCTGGATGATGCGGCTGATGTCCCAGTCCTCCATCTTCTTCGGGAAGGCCCGGTGCGCGGCCTCGCGCTCGTGCGAGGGCGCAACCACCGGCAGCCAGTCGGCCTTGGACCAGGTGGTGCGCCGGCCCAGGTGGGTCAGCTGGATCATCACCGCGCAGCCGTGTTCGTGGATGGCATCGGTCATGTCGCGCATCCACGGCACCACCTCGTCCTTGTAGGCCAGGATGTTGTTGAACACCGGCGGGCTGTCGCGCGAGACGGCGGCCGAGCCGGCCGTCATCGTCATCGCGACGCCACCCTTGGCGCGCTCGACCTGGTAGGCGCGGTAGCGCTGCTTGGGCATGCCGTCCTCGGGATAGGCCGGCTCGTGCGCGGTGACGATGATGCGGTTCTTCAGCCGCAGGTGGCGCAGCTGGAACGGCTGCAGCAGGGGGTCGTTGCTGGGGTCCATGCTGTCTCTTTCAGTACCACTGGTCGGTCATCGAGGCCTTCTTGCGCGCCACGTAGTCGCGCAGCGCCTCATCCACGGCCTCGTCGATCGGCGGCGCCTGGTATTCGGCCAGCGAGGCCTTCCAGCGTGCATTGGCACGGGTGGCGCTGTCGCGCGAGCCGTCTTCGCTCCAGGTCTCGAACGGCCGGTCGTCGGAGATGGTCGAGTCGAAGAACGCCGTGGTGTAGTTGGCCATGGTGTGGGCACAGCCCAGGAAGTGGCTGCCGGGGCCGACCTCCTTGAAGGCATCGATCGCCAGCGTGTTGTCGTCCACGGTCACACCGGCCATGTAGCTGTGCAAGGCGCCGCAGAAGTCGGCGTCCATCATGAACTTCTCGTAGCTCATGGCCAGCAGGCCGTCGAGGAAACCGGCCGCATGCAGGATGAAGTTGGCACCGCAATGCACGGCCGACAGCATCGACATCACGGATTCCTGCATCGCCTGGCCATCCGGCAGCTTGGACGTGGTGAACGAGCCGGCACAGCGCAGCGGCAGGCCGAGCCGCCGTGCCAGCTGCCCGATCACCATCGAGCCGATCGCCGGCTCGGGCGTGCCGAAGGTCGGCGAGCCCGAACGCAGCGACATGCTGGACAGGAAGTTGCCGAAGATCACCGGCGCGCCGGGGCGCTCGAGTTGTGTGATCGCGCAGCCGACCATGGTCTCGGCCAACGACTGCGCAATCGCACCGGCATTGGTGACCGGGCCCATCGCACCGCCCAGGATGAAGGGCACGATGACGGCCGCCTGGTTGGCGCGGGCATAGGCCCGTGCGGCGGTGGTCATGGTGCCGTCCCACAAGAGTGGCGAGTTGACGTTGACATTGCCCAGCACGACGCAGTTCTGGTCGACGAAGTCGGCGCCGAACAGCAGGCGGCTCATCGCGACCGAGTCTTCGGCCCGCTGCTCCGACGTGATCGAGCCCATGTAGGCCTTGTCGGAGTAGCGCATGTGGGCATACACCATGTCCAGGTGCCGCTTGTTCACCGGCACGTCGGTCGGCTCGCAGACCGTGCCGCCGGAATGGTGCAGCCAGGGACAGTTGTAGGCCAGCTTGATGAAGTTCTGGAAATCCGCCAGCGTGCCATAGCGCCGGCCCTTGTCCAGGTCCATGACGAAGGGCGAGCCATAGGCCGGCGCAAACACCACGTTGTTGCCGCCGATCTGTACCGACCGCGCCGGGTTGCGCGCATGCTGGGTGAATTCCTTCGGCGCAGTCTTGAGGATCTCGCGCAGGTGGCCGGGCTCGAAGCGCACCCGTATCCCGTCCACCTTGGCACCCGCCTTGCGGAACAGCGCCAGGCAGGCATCGTCGTCGCGGATGTCGATGCCGACCTCGGCCAGGATGCGGTCCGCCGCAGCCTCGATCTTCTGCAGGTTCTCCTCGCCCATGATGTCGTAGGTGGGGATGTTGCGCCGGATATAGGCGGGCGCGGCCGGCCTGGCATTCGGGTCGCGCCGCTCGCGGCCGCCGCGGCGATGTCGCCTGGTATCAGTGTCGCTCATGTTCATGTGCCTGGTGAACGGCCGGAAATCTGCCGCGTGTCGCAATATTAGGAAGATTCGATCGGTTTGTGATGCGCACGCGTTTTCATCTTTGCCATAACATTGGCTCATGTCCAGGAGATTCCAGCAACCCGCCATGGCGAACCTGATCGCGTTCGAGGCGGCGGCTCGTACCGGCAGCTTCACGCGCGCCGCCGAGGAACTGTCGATCAGCCAGCCGGCGATCAGCCACGCGATGCGCGAACTCGAGCGCGAACTGGGCGTGACGCTGTTCCAGCGCCGCCACAAGGGTGTCGAGACCACCGACGCCGGGCGCCATCTGTTCGAGCAGGTCAGCCTGGGCCTGACACTGATCGACCAGGCACTGGGCGAGGTGCGCGCAATGACAGCGGGTCCCCAGGTGACACTGGCTGTGTCCACCGCCACTGCGACATGGTGGTTACTGCCTCGAATCGCCCGCTTCAAGCAACAGCACCCGGACATCGAGCTGCGCTGCATCACCACCGATACCGACCTGGACCTGGGGCGCGAACGGGTCGACCTGGCCATCACGCTGGGCACCGGCGAGTTTCCGCAGCACCAGCGCTGGCATTTTGTCGACGAGGAAGTTTTCCCGGTCTGCAGCCCGGCCTACCTGAAGGCGAACGGTGCCATCGCCGACGTCCAGGCGCTGTCCCGTGGCAGTTTGCTGCATCTGGAGGAGCGCTATCGCCCGCGCCTGGGCTGGTCGGGCTGGCTGGCACGGTTTGGCGTGTCGCTGGGGCGCAATACCCGGCTGTTCCGCTTCAATGACTATTCGGTGGTACTGCAGGCCGCCATCGAAGGCCAGGGTGTTGCGATGGGTTGGCGCCACCTGGTGGACCCGCTGATCGCACAAGGCCTGCTGGTGCGACCGGTGTCGCAGAGCGTGACGACCGACCAGCCGATCTACCTTGTTGCCTCGCGCCGCACCAAGCTGCGACCGGAGGCGGTGTCGCTGCGCGACTGGCTGATCGCCGAGGCCAGGATGGTGGCCTTGCCTTGACGGTGCGCCATTGGCAGCGCAGGACGCAAAAAGCCCGTCAATCCGGAATCTGCGGCTCCACCAGCGTGGCCAGCTGGGCCAGCGACTCCTGCCAGCCGAGGTAACACATCTCCAGCGGGATCGGCTCCGGTATGCCGGCCTGCGTGATGCGCAGCTCGGTGCCGCACAACACCGGTTCGAGCACCACCGTGACCTGTAACACGCCCGGCAGGTTCGGGTCGTCGAATTCGTCGGTATACCGGAGCAGTTTGTGGGGAACCAGTTCGAGATACTCGCCGTGGAAGGCATGGCCGTTGCCGCTCGAGAAGTTGTGAAACGCCATCCGGAACGTGCCGCCGACCCGCGCGTCCATGTGGTCCACCTTGCAGGTGAAGCCGTAGGGCGGGATCCATTTGGCCATGGCGTCAGGCTCGAGGAAGGCGCGATAGACCTTCTGCGGCGAGGCTCGCAGCACGCGGTGCAGTTGTACGGTTCGGTTCGACATGTTGGTGATCCTTGCAGGTGTGTGGGTGACGAAACGGGCGAGCCGCCCACCGGCGCGGTCGGGCCTCACTGCCACGACGCTTGATGCTGCCTGCTTTCGACAAGGTCGACAACGGCCATGGCGACGACCTGCGGCAGCGGCGTCCCCCGGCGGCACGGGTCGAAAACATGCTTGTTCAGCCGTTGCGCACGGTCTGGTGCAAGATCCGCATGTTTGCATGCCCCTGCCGGCACGCGAATGCGCAAGCTGAAAGGACCTGCCCATCGACTCCCTGATTGCCGCTGCCGCCCGAGCCCTCGCATCCGGAGACGCCCTGGGTGCCCTCGACCGGGTCGCCTTGCGCGAAGACCCTCCGGCGTTGGCCATGCGGGGCATCGCCATGGCCCAGCTGGGCGAACACGCGCGTGCCCGCGCACTGTTGCTGCGGGCTGCGCGCAGCTTTGGCCGCCACGAGGCACTGGCACGCGCCCGCTGTGTCGTGGCCGAGGCCGAAGTGGCGCTGGCGATGCGGGACATCCAGGCTTCGCCCCGGCCGCTGCTGGCCGCGGCCCAGACCCTGGCGGCCCACTGCGACCACGCCAATGCGCTGCAGGCGCAGCTGATTGCGGTGCGCCGGCAGTTGCTGCTGGGCCGGCTGGATGCGGCCGCGCAGCAGCTGCATCAGGTCGATCTCACAGGCATGCCGCCGGTGCCGGTGGCCGTGGCCGAACTCGCTGCAGCCGAACTGGCGCTGCGGTCCTTGCGTATCGGCGCCGCGCAGGCGGCGCTGGCACGTGCGCAGACCGCGGCCCGGCGCGCGGGTGTGCCGGCCTTGCTGGCGGAGGTACAGGACATGCACGCCATACTCGACCGGCCGGCGGCCAGACGCGTCAACGCCGGCGGCGATGTGCCGCTGCGGCTGCGCGAAGTGGCCGACTTGCTGGCGTCTGGCGCACTGGTGGTCGACGCCTGTCGTCGCGCACTGAGCGCGGCGCCGCACGAAGGTGCGGCGCAAGCCACCGCGCAATGTTCGCTGGCGCGCCGGCCCGTGTTGTTCGCGCTGGCGCGTGTGCTGGCCGAGGCCTGGCCGGGTGAAGTGGACCGCGTAAGCCTGATCGCGCAGGTATTCCGGACCCGCCATCCCGACGATACGCACCGGGCCCGTCTGCGGGTGGAGATCGGTCGCCTGCGTGCGCTGGTCAGGACGCTGGCGCGTGTCGAGGCCACGCCGCGCGGTTTCGTGCTCTCGGCGCTGGGCGATCGGGAGGTGGTCCTGCTGGTGCCACCGATCGATGGTGCACAGGCCTCCTTGCTGGCGCTGCTGTCCGACGGTGCACCCTGGTCGACCTCGGCGCTGGCGCTGGCCTTGGGGGACAGCCAGCGCACGGTGCAGCGCGCGCTGGTCGAACTCGAAGCCCGGGGGCGGGTGCGCGCTGTCGGTCAGGCGCGCGGGCGCCGCTGGTTGTCGCCGCCGCTGGCCGGTTTCACGACAATCTTGTTACTCCCTGCTGCGCTGCCGTTCGCCTAAAGTTCTCTCACGGCGCCGATCCCTGGCGCCTTTGCAGGAGTCAACGATGAACAGCAGCAATGCAGCGGCAGACCCGCCACAGGCGTCGGTCCGGGTGGCCCAGGTGGTGCGCGAATACGGTCCGTTTCCCGGTGCGACCACGGTACACGGCGTCACCCATGATGGCCGCCAGGTATGGGCAGCCACCGGTACCCGCTTGCTGGCCTTCGACCCGGCCAGCGGCGAGCCGACCCAGAGCCTGGCCTGCGCCTGCGACGCTGGCACCGCCTTCGATGGCAAGCATTTCTACCAGATCACGGAGTCGCGGATCGACAAGATCGACCCGGCCAGCGGCGCTGTGTTGCGCTCCATGCCGGCACCCGGCAATGGCGGCGACTCGGGCCTGACCTGGGCCGAGGGCAGCCTGTGGGTCGGGCAGTACCGGGACCGCAAGATTCACCAGATCGATCCGGAAACCGGCAAGGTCATCCGTTCGATCGCATCCAACCGTTTCGTCACCGGCGTGACCTGGGTCGAAGGGGAGTTGTGGCATGGCACCTGGGAAGGCGACGACAGCGATATCCGCCGCATCGACCCCATCAGTGGTGCGGTGCTGGATCGGCTGGAGATGCCGGTCGGCACCGGTGTCAGCGGTCTCGAGTCGGATGGCGCCGGTCTCTTCTATGCCGGTGGTGGTGGCAGCGGCAAGGTCCGCGCCGTGCGTCGGCCCCGTCGTTGAGCCCAGGAGGAACGCATCATGGTGAACATCATGCACAAGGTCGGTATCCGTGCACCCCTCGCCCAGGTCTACGCTGCCGTAGCGACGACACAGGGCGTTGCCGGCTGGTGGAGCGAGGAGACGACGGGCGCTTCTGAACCTGGCGGCAGGATCGATGTCCATTTCCGCAAGCCCGATGGCGAAATATTGGGCGGCATGGGCATGCGCGTGACCCAGTTGGCGCCCGACAGCGAGGTGCGCTGGCGCTTCGAATCGGGACCTGATGAGTGGATAGGCACCGATGCCGTGTTCAAGCTGTCACGCGACGGTGACTACACGGTTGTGCTGTTCAGCCACGAAAACTGGCGCGAGCAGGTGGAGTTCATGGCCCATTGCAGCACCAAGTGGGCCACCTTCATGATGAGTCTCAAGGACTATGTCGAGACCGGCAAGGGCCGGCCCGCGCCACATGACGTGAAGATCGACAACTGGAACTGAGCGCTGCGAGGCGGCGTCCGCCTTCGGATAGTGGCAACGCTTCGGCCGTGCAGCCGCCCATCCGGACGGAGCGTCGACCGACCGACCCCCTGCGGATCGCTCGGTCGATGTTGCTCAGCGTCGGTGTCCGCCACGGTCGTCGTCGCGACCGCCGCGGTCATCGAATCGGCCCTGCGGGCCATGGCCGTGCCTGTGGTGCCATTTGCCGCGATGCCAGCCCGGTTGCTGGCCGTAGTAGATGATGGCCCGTGGCTGCACGAATACCGGGCGTGGCTGCACGTAGACCGGTGCCGGCTGCACGTAGACGGGCCGCGGCTGGACATAGACCGGCTGTTGCGGCACATAGATCGGTGCGGCCTGCACATGGCCGCCCGGTATCTGGATGCCGATGGAGACGCTCACATCACTGCGGGCATGGGCACTGGACGCGGCACCGAGAGCGGCGAATGCGAGGACAGCCGCTGCGGCGAGGTGTCGGGAGAGAAGGGCGGATGGCATGGAAAGGCTCCTGGGGTAGTGATGCCTCTATGGTGCTACCCGCCCACTGAACACTTCCTGAACGAAAGCGATTCTTTTCGCTTGGCGCGGGAGCCGGGAGAGGGCGGCCGGCTCAGCCCGGTGGCAACCGGATCTCGACCCGCGCCCCACCCCAGGGGGAGCGGCCCAGCACCAGCGTCCCCTGGTGGCTGGTGACCAGATCGTTCACCACTGCCAGCCCGACGCCATGGCCGGGCACCTGCTCGTCGCCGCGCACATGCAGTTGCAGCACGGACGATGGGTCCGGCGGAAACCCCGGGCCGTCGTCGTCGATGTGCACCAGCAGTCCCTGCGCGTCGCGCGACACCTGCACGGCCACCTGTTGCCGTGCCCACTTGGAGGCGTTGTCCATCAGGTTGCCCAGCATCTCGAAAGCGTCGCCTTCGTCGATGCGCCACTCCAGGTCGGCCGGGCAGTCCAGCGTGAAGCGCAGTGCCTTGCTGGCGTGTACCTTGGCCAGTGCATCGCGGATGCGCTGCAGGATCGGTGCCAGGGCCAGATAAGGGGCGAAACGCGCCGTGCCGCTGGCGCCGGCGCGTCCCAGCTGGTGCTGCACGATGTCGTCCATGCGCCGGACCTGCTCGGCAACGGTCGTGCGCAATTGCGCGGGTTCGTCCAGCGCGCCGCGCAGCACGGACAGTGGCGTCTTGAGGCTGTGGGCCAGGTAGCTCAGGGCCTCCTTGAAGCGGGTCTGGCGTACCCGCTCCTGGCGGATCAACGTGTTGAGGTTATCGGTCAGTGCCGCGATCTCGCTCGGGTAGTGCTGTTGCACCTCGACCTGTTCACCGCGTTCGATGCGCTGGATCTCGCCGACCACGCGACGCAGCGGCGACAAACCCCATTGCAGCAGCGCGGCCTGCGACAGCAGCAGCAACAGCCCGGCCCCGCCGAGCCAGGTCCACAAGGTGCGCGCAAAGGCAGCCACCTCGCGATTGAAGCCGGCACTGTCTTCCAGCACCGACAGCTCCAGCACCACGGCGCGCGTCCCGACGGCCCAGCGCACGCCGTATGCCACGGCCAGGTAGTCGCGCCCGTCGGCGGTGGGACTTTCATAGCGCCATTCGCCCACCGGGACGTCGCGCAGAAACGGCGCTGTGACGGTCACGCTGGAGGGGGAGCGCCATACCGTATCGCGTGCGAGGTTGCGCACGCTGGCGTACAGGCCAGACCCTGGCAGCGACAGGCGGGGTTCGGGAAAAGACGGTGGCATCACCAGCGCACCGTCGGCGTCGACCTCGGTGCCGGCCAGCAGCAGGTAGACCGTGCTTTGCAGTTGTGCGAAATGGGCGGCGCGCACACTGTCGCTGTGGGCACGCTGCACGGCCCAACCGGCCGCTGCAACAAATGCGCTCAGTACCAGCGTCGCCCCCAGGATCAGTCGGACCCGGATGGACCGGCCCAGGACGCGCTGCAACAGGGAGGCGGTCATGTGCGGCGCCAGGCGCGAAGCTTGCCGGCCTGCGCCGGTGTCTGAATTTTCATGCGAGCGTGAAGCGATAGCCGCGTCCCCGCAGCGTCTCGATGGGCGCCAGCGTGCCGGCCGGATCGAGTTTGCGGCGCAGCCGGCCGATCAACACTTCCAGCACGTTGCTGTCGCGGTCGTCGTCGTGCGGGTAGAGATAGTCCGACAGCTCCTGCTTGCTGACCACGCGTGCGCGTTCGCGCACCAGGTACTCCAGCACGCGGTATTCGAAAGTGGTCAGCTCGACGGGCATCCCGCTCAGCTGCGCCTGCTGCGCCGAGAAATCTATGGCCAGGGGCCCCAGCGTGAGAACTTCCGATGCGGCCTGGGTGGCGCGCCGCAGCAGCGCCTTGACGCGGGCGGCCAGCTCGGGATATTCGAAGGGCTTGACCAGGTAGTCGTCGGCGCGGGCCTCCAGCCCCGTCACCTTGTCCTGCCAGCTGCTGCGGGCGGTGAGGATCAGGATCGGCAGCGTGCGGCCGTCGGCGCGCAGCCGCTGCACGATGGTGAGGCCGTTGACCTTGGGAAGCCCCAGGTCGACGATGGCCAGGTCGACCGGGTATTCGCGCGCCTGGTGCAGGCCGTCCTCGCCGTCCGCCGCCTGGTCGACACGGTAGCCGTCAGCCTCGAGCCGGCGCGCCAGCGTGAGCCGCAGCGGGGCTTCATCCTCGATCAGCAACAGGCGCATGGGGGCAGCTTCCGTTCGGCCGCGGTCAATTGCCGGCGTCGATGAACACCACGCGCACCTCGCCCCTGGGCGTGACGACCTTGACGCGCCATACGGTTCGGCGGCCGGACTCGGTCTTGTCCACCGACAGCACACGCCCGCCGGTCTGGCGCTGCGCGGCGGCGGCGGCCTGGTCGCGGCTGACGTCTGCCCACGCCGGTGCGCAAAGGCCCAGCAGCAAGGCACAGACGGCGAACAGGCGCCCTGCCGTGGCCGTCATGTGTCGGCGCACGGCCCGCCAGCGGCTGCAACCCGTTCGGATCGCAGCGGGTTCGGCGGGCAGACCGGTCCTGTTCATGGCGTGGTGCTTGGCGGCGGATAACATCCCGGCATCGTACTACCGCATCACCGGGGCAAAGGGTCGACCGATACCCGCACCTGCAGCTGGCGGCCGGGGTCCTGGGGCATCAGTGCGACAAACTGCTGGCCGCGGTATTCATACGCCACCTGGTAACCGGTCAGGCGTTGCTGCATCTCGTTGACGGTCTGGCAAGTCTGGACCTGGCGCGGCACCTGCTCGTAGCGGTCGCCGCCGCGGTTGGCCAGGCGATCGCCGGTGAAGGCGCCGACCACGGCGCCCAGCGCCGTGGCAGCCTCGCGGCCATGGCCATTGCCCAGCTGGTTGCCCAGCACCGCGCCTGCCACGCCGCCGATCACCGCCCCGCCATAGCCGCGCTGGCCTTCGACGCGATGCGTTTCGTTGATCCACTGGCTGCTGCATTCCTGGCGCGGAACGGCCACGGTCTCGTATTGCGGCTGGACACTGCGTACGCGCGCGGTGTCGACATAGGTGTCGGCATGGGCGCTCAATGCGGCAGTCGCCAGCAAGGGCAGCAGAATGATGAAGCGGGTCATGGAGTTGCTCCTGGGGTTGGGTTGGAGCGTATGGTGCGCCGGCAGGGCTGAATGCCGGCTGAATGGAATGCAATTCGGTGCGCAGCGGGACATGGTGGTTTTCATCGATGTTCCGTACACCGGCGGCCGCTTGCGCTCGTCCAGCCGCACGGGTTGCGTGCCCCGGTGCCGCGTCCGTGATACAAGTCGGGACGTCCCCCATCGCAACACCATGTCCCATCCAGTCGCAGCCCACTTCACCGAACCCACCACCGACTACTGGCAGTCGATACGCCCAGCAGAGCCCCAGGTGTCGACGGGGGGGCCCTGGCGACACGGATACCCGGCCCGGCTGCCGGACGGTCGGGTGCTGGTGCTGCCGATCCGCCAACTCGCCAGCGAACCGCAGCACGCGGTGGCCTCCCTGCTGGTCAACCAGGCATCGATGGAGGTGGTGGACACGCTGGCGCAGTCGCTGGCCGAGCGCCTGCGGCCGCTGGCGCCCGAGTGCGTGATTGGCCTGCCCACGCTGGGCTTGACGCTGGCGCCGCTGGTCGCGCGCGCGCTGGGCCATTCACGCTACCTGCCGATGGGCTATTCGCGCAAATTCTGGTACGACGAGGCCTTGTCGGCGCCGGTGCATTCGATCACGTCGCCGGTGCCGGGCAAACGCATCTATCTGGATCCGCATCTGCTGCCGCTGCTGCACGGCAAGCGGCTGGCACTGGTGGACGATGCGCTCAGTACCGGAACGACGATGCTGGCCGCATGGGACCTGATCGAGGCGATCGGCGGCCAGGTCGTCGCCTGTGGCGTGGCGATGCTGCAGGGCCGGCGCTGGGCCGACCGGCTGGGGCCCGAACGCACCACCAAGGTGGTGGGCGTCTTCGACAGCCCCTTGCTGCAGGCCGTGCCGGAAGGCTGGGTGCTCAGGACCTGAGCCGGGCGTCCAGCGGCAGGCGCAGCGCATCGAACGCTTGCGCGAATTCCCGCTGCCAGCGCTGGCGGGTGCCGTCGTCCATCCATGCCCCGTCGAGGCCGTTGCGCATGAAGCCGCGCAAGTCATCGATCGAAAAGCCGAAGTCGCGCACCATCATCATCCAGGCCTGTGTCGGCGTGACCTTGTGCAAGGTCGGGTCGTCGGTATTGGGGTGGATGCGCAGGCCCAGCCCGGGCATGCGCCGGATCGGGTGATCGAGCGCCCAGCGGTCCTTGGGCAGGGTGCGCAGGTAATAGGAATTGGTCGGAACCACGGTGAAGATGATGCCGCGCTCGGCGCATTGGCGTGCGAAATCCGGCTGGTCGACGATGGTGTAGCCGTGGTCGATGCGGTCGACCTTCAGCAATTCGACGGCTGTCCGCACGTTCGTCCACGGCATGCCGAATTCGCCGGCGTGCGCCGTGGTCTTGAGGCCGGCCTTGCGCGCCATTGCATACGCCGGCACGAACAGCTCAGGTGGCCGGTCAAGCTCGCTGTAGTCGATGCCGATGCCCAGCACCCGGTCCTGTCGGTGGTCGATCACCCATTGCACCATGTCGACGGCGTCCTGCGGCGACGCCTCGCGGTCGATGGACGGGATCAGCCAGCCGGCGATGCCATGGTCGGCCTGTGCGTCCTCGATCGCGCGCACGATGGCTGCCAGCGCCACCGGATACGGGATATTCGAATCACGTGCGGTTCCGGTCGGGTTCCAGAAGAATTCGGCATGGCGCACGTTGTGGCGCGCCGCGTCTTCCAGGTACTCGTAGGTGATGCGGTACAGATCGTCCGGCGTCGCCAGCAGGTGCGCGTCGAGCGCACGCAGGGCCTTGAGCACTCCGACCGGCTTTTCGCCGCGTGCGTAGAAGACATCGACCTCGTCCTGTGTCAGGGGCGCCGGCGCGTCGTGTTCGCCTGCACGCTGCGCCGCTTTTGCTGCAAGCGCCCGGAACGTCGTGTGGCGTACGGTGCCCAGCAGGTGGCAGTGGATCTCGACCTTGGGGATGGCGTGCAGAAAGTCTTGCAACGTCGATGGGGTGTCAAGAGCAGGTGTTGTCATGGGCGGTCGATCCAGTGGGTCGTGCGGGGTCATGCAGGGGGTGATTGCGGGGTTCTGCGGACGGCGATCAGGTCGCCTGCCATGGGCCGGATCGGCATCATGGCGCAGCTGCCGCACGGGCCAGCGCCTGCAGCACGGTGGCGCGCAGCCGCGCTTCGTCTGCGCTGCTGGCGACCAGGACGTTGGGTGCCGCACGCCGGGGTACCCGCCACTCGAGCACCGTCATTCCCCGCGTGTGCTCGCCCCGCAGCTCCATCACCATGTGGGCAGGGCGAAAGACCATCGCCTCGGGCGTGACCAGGGCTGCGGCCGCCGTGGGGTCGTACAGCGCCATCGGCAGATGGCCGTCTGCACTGGCGATCTGCACGTAACCGAGCAGCAGATCGGCCAGCATCTCTGCACGTGCGCCGCCCGCTGCGCGCAGCGCCTGCGCGTCGGCGGCATGCACCCGCACCTGCCGGCAGGCGTCCAGCCCGACCATCGAAAAGGGGACGTGGTGGTCCAGCACCTGCTGCACCGACTCCGGATCGACCGCGGCGTTGAACTCGGCGGCGGCGCTGTGGTTTCCCGGGCCGGCGCTACCGCCCATCCACAGCAACTGCCCGATGCGGGGCGCCAGTTCCGCATGGCGCGCCAGCAGCGTGGCCAGATTGGTCAGGGGGCCCAGCGCGAGCACGGTGACGGCTTGCGCGGACTGCCGCAGGTGCTGCGCCAGCGCCGTCACCGCATCGTCACTCGCCAGTGCCGTGCGGTCCGAGGGCAGCTGCCGGCCGGCCGAGCGCATGGCGTCGTCGCCCAGGATGTTCTGCGCGGTGACCAGAAGGCACGCCAGCGGCTGGGCGCAGCCGGCATGGATGGGGAATGTCCAGCCAAAGCAGTGGGCCGCGCGCAAGGCGTTGTCGGTCACCACCGGCAGCGGCGCATTGCCCGCGACCAGGGACATTCCCGCGATATGCCAGTGGGCTTGGGCCGCAACCGTCAGCACCGCGGCCAGGTCGTCGAAGCCCATGTCGGTGTCGATCCACAGCGAGGGCATGGATGCCGATACCATCACGCGCTCGCCGTATCGGTGGTCGCCTCCCACTGGCGCCGCGGGTCCGGCACCGGCGTGGCCGCCAGCAGCTGGCGGGTATAGGCATGGGCCGGCCGATCGAGCACGGTATCGGCGTCGCCGCTTTCGACGACCTTGCCGCCGGTCATCACCACCACCCGGTCGGCCAGCGCACGCACCACGCCCAGGTCATGGGTGATGAAGAGATAGGCCAGGCCCCTGTCGCGCCGCAGGTCGGCCATCAGGCGCAGGATCTGCGCGCGGACCGACACGTCAAGTGCCGACACCGGCTCGTCGGCGATGATCACCGCGGGTTGCGACGCCAGCGCCCGCGCGATGCCCACGCGCTGGCGCTGGCCGCCGGAGAGTTCGTGCGGCAGCCGGTGCCGGAAGTGCGCGGGCGGCAGGCCGACCTGGTCGAGCAGGGCATCGACTTCGTGCGCGATCGCAGCGGCGTCGAGCCCGCGGTTGTATTGCAGTGGCAGCGCGATCGCGCGTGCGATCGGGTGGCGAGGGTTCAGCGAACCGCCGCTGTCCTGGAACACCACCTGCACCTCGCGCCGGAACCGGCGCGCCGCATCGGCAGGCAGAGTGCGGATGTCCGTGCCGCGGTACAGGATGCTGCCGCTCGATGGCGCGGTGAGTCCCAGCAGCATGCGTCCCAGCGTCGTCTTGCCGCTGCCGCTCTCGCCGACCAGGGCGACGACCTCGCCCGGGTGGACCACAACCGACACGCCGTCGACGGCGCGCTGCATCCGGGCGGGTCGGAACAGGCCGCCGCTGCCGCGGATGGCGAACAGGCGGCTCACGTCGCGGGCTTCGAGCAGCGGTGCTTGCCGGTCTGCCGCAGGGCGCTGGTCCGGCGTGTTCATGGCAGGGCCACCGTGCAGGCGGGCTGCGACCACGCATCCCGCGCCTGCGGATCGTCGGCTCGAAGGCAGCGGTCGGCGCCCGGGCCATGCGCTGCGCCCACCGGCACCAGTGCCGGCGCATCCGCATCGCAAATTCCGGGTTGTGCCATCGGGCAGCGGGGATGGAATCGGCAGCCAGATGGCCAATGGCCGGCGATCGGAACGCCGCCGGGGACGGAGAACAGGTCCAGCGCACGCGAGCGCGGATGCAGGATGCTGCGCAACAGGCCCTGGGTATAGGGATGGCGCGGCGCCGCGAAAAGGTCGAGTGCATGCTGGTGTTCGACGATCTCGCCGGCGTACATCACATACACGCGCTGGCAGGTTTCCGCCACCACCGCCAGGTCGTGCGTGATCAGCAAGAGACCCAGATCGAGTTCGCGGCGCAGGCGACTCAGCAGCTTCAGGATGCCGGACTGCACGGTGACGTCGAGGGCCGTTGTAGGCTCGTCGGCAATCAGCAGCGCAGGGCGCATGGCCAGTGCACAGGCGATCAGGATGCGCTGGCGCATGCCGCCCGAGAGCTCATGCGGGTACTTGCGCGCGACCTGTGCGGCATGGGGCAGTTCCATCAGGTCGAGCAGTTCCAGCACCCGGGCCTGGTGGTCGTCGCCGAAACGGTGCGCCTGCAGGGTTTCGGCAATCTGCCGACCCACCGGCATCAAGGGGTCGAGGTAGCTGGTGGGATCCTGGAACACCATGCCCATGCGCGCGCCCCGCACCGCGCGCATGGCCTCGGCCGACAGCAGGTTCAGCCGCTGGCCTTCCAGGTGGATCTCGCCCGCCGCGACATGTGCCAGCGGCGATGGAAACAGGTTCATGACCGAGAAAGCCGTCATCGACTTGCCCGAACCGGACTCTCCGACCAGACCGACGGCTTCGCCGCGGGCCACGGTCAGGCAGACGTCCCGGACGACCCGCAGCGCGCCGCCCGGGGTGCGGATGTCGACACACAGATGTCGGACATCGAGCAAGGCATCAGGCGCCACCGTGGCTGGCGTGGGCTGCGTCATGGCGTGTGTCATGCGCCCTGCTCGCCGCGCGGGTTCAGCGCATCGTTGAGCGCATCGCCCAGCAGGTTGAA
>Ga0116169_1001224_pt1 | contig 22196 bp, 15 predicted proteins | sample AD_UKC130_MetaG_FD_89796 | JGI IMG/M metagenome (GOLD analysis project Ga0116169, IMG submission 89796) | Active sludge microbial communities of municipal wastewater-treating anaerobic digesters from Canada - AD_UKC130_MetaG | ecosystem: Engineered > Bioreactor > Anaerobic > Digestate | place...
AAGCCTCACCTGCCTTTACTAAATTTTATGCCGACCTTGTTGGTCTCGGCTAGTTTTAGGACAAAACATGAGATGAAAAAAATTTTATGCGGGGTCTTGACACGCACTACCATATCAGGGGCGCGGGTCTTTTTCCCGCGCCTCATCCTGTCATCTGGCCCTGCAAGTTAGAGAATCCCCAGCCGGCGCAGGATCAGGCAGAGGCGGTAATAGAGCCAGGCTTCTGCGCCCCCGGCTTGGAGCAGCGAAATAGCGTCCTCCTGCAGCCCCTGGCGCTTTACCTTGGGATCGGAGAGGTAGACCGCCAGCAGCCCCCTCACCACGGAGCGGTGGAAGGAGGGACGGGGCAGCCCGGCTACTCCCTGCAGTGATTTTTGCAGGAAGAGCTGCAGGCGCTGCAGGGCCATCCGGGGAGAGGGGTAGCAGGAGACGAAATTGTAATCCCCTCCCCGGCGATCCTCCTCCTGGTCAATCCAGTAATCGAGGAGGATGTGCAGGCCGCAAATCCAGGGGAAATAAACCTCCACCACTTTCCCGGCCTCTTCCGCCGTGGTTTCAGGCGAGGCGGCCAGGGCGCAGAGGGCGAAGACGGCCAGGGTGGAACCACAGGCGGCGGCAAATTCCCAGTAGTAAAGCGGGGGATTTGTCGGGGCGGCTTTTTCCCTGAACCAGCGCTTTAACCGGCTGCCGCGCACCGCCGGATCCAGGTGCTTGTAAACCTGCAGGTCATTGTAAAGGGCCACCAGCCTGAGGATCTCGGGCTCTACGACGGGGTAGGCGGGAAGCGCGGCGATGCACTCCCGGCAGCGGGCCACGAGGGCCTCGAGGTAGCCGCCATCGTTCTTGACGGGATAGAAGCGGTAATAGTCCTGTTTCTTCATGGGCCCGCGGGTCAGCGCCGCCGTCATGGCCTGGTGGAGGCAGCGAAAGGCGGCTTCATCGTAAACTCCCCCGCGGTCGCATAGGTTGTCCAGGTAATCGCTGATGGTCTGCAGCGCCACGATGAGGGAGACCAGCTTCCGCGATTGGCGCGGGCTGAAATGGTAAAGGGCGTAAAAGCTTCCCCCCTGAGCATGGAAGCGCTTCCGGGAGATGCTGGCCAGGGCCTGCTGGAGAAGGGGCCAGTCGGCATAAAGCGATACCTGCTGCTCCCAGCGGCGCAACTCCCGTGAGACCTGGGGGAGCACCCCGGTGAGAAAGCGGGTTAAAGTGAACTCGGGAGAGAGGCGCACCGTTTCCAGCAGCCCGCCTTCGCCTTTTTCTTCGATCATGGAGATTCACTCCCGCCGCCGGCGAAAGAAATAGCCGCACCGGCTTAAGATGCGGCCAATGTAAAAACGCAAAATTCATGCCTGCTACTTTTTATTGTTCCGGTTTTTCTTCGTGCTCTTCGCGGCGTTCTTCGCCGCTGCCGCCGCTTTCCCGCGGCTCCTCCACGCTTCCGAAAAATTCCGGTGCCGAAGCCATATTTTCCTCTTCGGTGACCATCCCCATTTGGCTGCGGAGATAGCGGAAGAAAACCCATTCCGCCACCCCGATGACGGCTGCCGTGGCCAGGATTCCGCCGGCGCCGATATCCTGGCGGACGAAGGGTTCAGCCAGCACCAGGATGACGGCGGCGATAATAAAGTTGGCAATGGCGGCCGGCAATGCCCCGAAGCGCGGCAGCAGGTAGCGATCACCGGCAAAATAGAGCACCAGGGTGACGACCAGGGCAATGAGCAAAGTGCTGCCCATGGGCACGGCGGGGACCAGGAGATAGCCGAGAAAGATCATCGTAATGGCAGCGATGTAAATAAATTTAATGATCAAGGGCCGGATGTGTTCCAAGGGTTCACCCCCTTTCTCCATCATTACTTTTCCCTGGAAAAGCGGCAATCATGCACAAAATAACCAGTGCGCCCGCCTGGCGAGGCAGGATGAAATTGGTATATGTCGAATAAATACTGGCACAATACCTTTAAAAGGGGTGTCATGGCCATGTCCCGTGAAGAAATTGGCCGCGTGAAGCATTATTACAGCAAAATTTCCGTGGCCATAATCGAGTTGTCCGCTCCCGTGAAAGTGGGGGAAAGGATTACCATTGTTGGGCCAAAAACCGAATTCACCCAGGAAATAAGCTCCATGCAGGTGGAGCATAAAAACATTAGCTCTGCACAGCCCGGCGACCTTGTGGGGTTGAAGGTGATTGACAAGGTCAGGGAAGGCGATCGCGTCTTCCGTTTGGATGAGTAGAGGGAACTTTCTTTCTGAAAAGAGGATTTATGCTTGTTTTAACGAAAACTTAATGCAGTATGTTATAATATTCACAACATCAATAGGGCAAAGGCAGGTGTAATGGTCAATGTTGATTGTGGGCGAGAAGATTAATACCAGTCGGAAAGCAGTCAAAGAAGCAGTTGCCAGGGAGGATGCGGCTTACATCCGCCAGCTGGCTCGCCGCCAGCATGAAGCCGGGGCCCATTACATCGACGTGAATTGCGGCACCTTCGTCCAGAATGAGCCCGAGCTTTTAAGCTGGATGGTCCGGGAAGTCCAGGACGAACTCGGCGGCCTGCCTCTTTGCATCGACAGCCCCAACCCCGTTGCTGTGGAAGCGGCGCTTAAAGTGCACCAGGGCACGGCCATGCTGAACTCCATCACCGGGGAGAAGGAGCGCTACGAGGCCCTCGAGCCGCTGGTGCTAAAGTACGGCTGCAAGATCGTCGTTCTTACCATGGACGATGAATTTGGCATTCCCCCGGATGCGGCCACCCGCTTTAACATTGCCGTCCGCCTCATCGAGAGGCTGGCCTCCAAGGGAGTGAAATATGACGATATTTACGTTGACCCCTTGATCCAGCCCATCAGCGTGGACAGCAAAAACGGGCTTGCCGCCGCGGAGACCATCCGCCTGGTACGGGAGCGCTTCCCCGAGGTTCACTTTATCTGCGGGCTGAGCAATATCTCCTTCGGCCTGCCGGAGCGGAAGCTGCTCAACCAGGCTTACATGGTCATCTGCGCCACTTACGGCCTCGATGCGGTCATCCTTGACCCGGAAGATAAGAAAATGATGGCCCTTATTTACGCCACCGAGGCGCTCCTGAACCGCGATCCTTACTGCGCCAATTACCTGAAGGCCTACCGCAAGGGCATTCTCAAGGAATAAACAGCGTCACGCTTGACGCGGGGCTGAAGACGCCATTTCGGCGGGCAAGGGAATTCACGTTAGGGGCTGTTCCAAAAGCCTGGAACAGCCCCTTATGCTTGCTTTCACAGGGCAGTTCTGGGACGCCAGGGACGTACCTTTCCGTCCCATAGGAAAAGTTTAAGGACCGGTGCAGGGGCGGGCTTCCACGCCCGCCGTTGAGATACCCCTTTTGGCATCTTTGCCGCCGTGCTGATGGATGTATTGGCCGTTTTGCCTTCGGGCGAGCATGCCCCCGCATCATTAAAGGGCTGCTCCTACTCGCGTACGATTCATGGGCGTGCAGGAGATCACCTGATTAGGATTTATCGAGTGAGCGAAGCAGTTGCTCTTTCAGGCGGGCCAGTTCGGGAGAGAAGTCGGCGGCAAGGCTTTCCCGCTGCTTCTTCCACCAGTTGGATCGCTTAAGGTTCACTCCGGCCAGGGCCGTGCCGCTGATGCCTTCCTGCACCAGCTCATGGAGAAGCTGCTGCCGGTATTGTCCCGCTTTCACCGCGCGGCGCAGTTTCCGCAGCTGTTCGCGGTAGCCGCGGCTAATCTCCTCCAGCTTTTTAACCGGCTCCTCTTCCTGGCGGGGGCGATAATGGCGGTAGGCGAAAAGAATTTCATCCAAGTTGTCAAGGTCCATCGAGGAGATGATCTTCTCCAGGAAAGTCCATTCCGCTGCCTCCCGGACGCCGGCGGGATAGCGTTCCATGGTTTCGATGACCTTGTCCAGCGTCGCTGTCTTTTTTAAAAAGGAGTCCGCCAGCAAGGAGGAGGCTTTAATATAGCTTTCGTGCTCCGGCGGGGGGCCGGAGGCGGCAATCTCTTTCATCTTTGCCAGGTCGGCGGTCCGCTCCATGGCCAGCTCCAGCGACGATTTAATTTTTTCCATTCTTTTCTTCACCCCGCCATGTATGATATCATATTATCAAAACTGATGCCATGGAGGAACTGGTATGCGCTTGAGCGATCACTTTTATGCCTATTTCTGGCAGGGATATGGCAACAATTGCAACAGCTATATATACCGTGGGGCGAAGACGGTGCTCATTGATCCCGGCCATATTGTCAATGAGGCGGGGGAGAGATGTTTTGACATTTTAACTCGCTCCATGGCCGCCGACGGGATCAGGCTCGAGAATATCGAGCTCATCTTGTGCACTCACGGGCATCCCGATCACGTGGAGGCGGCGGGGCTGATCCGCGAGCGCAGCGGCGCCCGCCTGGCCATTCACCGCGAGGATGCCTTCTTCCTGGAGGGCCTGGAGCAGCGCCTTGCTGCCAGGGGCCTGGCCCAAAAGGTCTCGCTGACGCCGGATTTCTACCTGCAGGCGGGCGATCTCCACATAGAGCAGCCGGAGGGGGGCGCCGACACCATCCGCGTCCTGCACACCCCCGGCCACTCGCCGGGCGCCCTCTGCTTTTACTTCCCCGGGGAGAAGGTCCTTGTCACCGGCGATACCGTTTTCCACAGCAGCATCGGGCGTTCCGATCTTCCCGGCGGGAATCTGGCGGCCTTGGAACGCAGCATTGCTTCCCTGGCCCGCCTGGAGGAGGTGGAGCTTCTCCTGCCCGGCCACATGGGCCCCATCCAGGGAGCGGAGAACATCCGCCGCAATTTTGAACTGGTGCAACGCATGTTCTTCGGCTAAGCGCAGCTGCCGCTATTGGGGTGCAACCAGCTAAAGGGAGCTGCTTACTGGGCAGTTCTTGCTTCTCTACACGTCCTTTATTCCCCTCCAAGATCGTAGGAGCGGGTTTCCATGCCCGCCCGCCACGGCCCGCCACGGGGTTTTGCCTCCGCAGCGTCTTCCGCATTTAAGGAAGGCGCTCCTGCCGTTTAGGGGATAAAAAATTTCCTTTAGAAAAAAATAAAGTTAAACAAACGGCAGCTAAAAGGAGTCTGGGATGATGAAGCGCTATGGCTATCTTTTTTGGGGTGTCCTTTCCGGCCTGGTGGGGGCCCTGGCGGGCTCCTTCATTCTGTGGGGTGCCTGGCAGCTGCCCACATTGGGCCTTCTTCTGACCAGGGTCAGCCTCCTGTACGGCTTTGCCGCGCTGCTGATCCTTGGCGCCCTGGGCGGCCTGCTTTATGCCGCCGTGATCCGGGAGCGCCGCTTTAGGCTCTACGCCGCCGTCCTCTCGGGGGCCATCCTCGGCTTGCTGCTCTGGATCGCCGGTCCCCTACTGCTGGTGCCGGCAGCCCTGGGTCTGCCTCCTCTAGCCGCCGGTCCCCTGGACAACTGGATGGCCCTGGTGGCTTTTGCTTTTTACGGGATTATCACCGCCCTTCTCTACGGTCCTCTCAGCACGGCGCAATCCCCGATGCGGGTCTACTACGCCGCCGGGCTGCTGCTCATCGCCGGGCTGCTTACCCCTTTTCTGTTGCGGGCGGCGGTGAGCACCGATCCCCAGGCGCTGGAGCTCCCGCCGGGATACCGCGCCGAGGTGATTGCGAAGGGCTTTACCTATCCCACCTCCATGGCCATAGATGCCGCCGGCGATATTTACGTGGCCGAATCGGGCTACGCCTACGGGCCCAAGGAGACAGAGGCCCGGGTGCTACGAGTCTCTCCCAGCGGGGCCATCCGCGAGGTGGCCGGCGGCTTTAACGGCCCCCTGAACGGGCTGGCCCTGCGGGAGGGGAAGCTCTACATTTCTCACCGCGGCAAGATCACCGCCTTCGACCTGGAAAGCAACGAGAGGGAAGACCTGGTTGCCGGGCTGCCGTCTCTGGGCGATCACCAGAACAACGATCTTCTCTTCGGTCCCGACGGGGCCCTCTATTTTGGGCAGGGCTCGGCCACCAATGCCGGCGTGGTCGGCTCCGACAACTTTGTCTACGCCTGGGCCGACCGCTACCCCAGGTTTCACGATTTTCCCTCCCGCGATTTTATCCTCACGGGGGAGAACTATTCCACCCTCGACCTGAGCACGCCTGAGCCCTCGGATAAGAAGACCACCGGCGCCTTCGCGCCCTTCGGTGTGAGCCGCCGGAAGGGGGAGAAGGTGAAGTCTACCGTGCCCGCCAGCGCCGCCATCCACCGCCTCGACCTGGAGAGCAAAAAACTGAGCGTTTATGCCGACGGCCTGCGCAACCCCTACGGCCTGGCCATGGATGATGAGGGAAACATTTACGCCACCAACCTCGGCTATGACGACCGTGGCGCCAGGGCGGTGAAAAACTCCCCCGACTGGGTGGTGAAGGTGAAAAAGGGAGCCTGGTACGGCTGGCCCGATTTTGCCGGGCAGCTTCCCCTGACCGAGCCGGTCTTTGAATCCGACAGGGGGATTAACCGCCGCCCCCTCATTGTGGATCCCCCGCCCGTGGAGCCGCCCCTGGCCACGCTGCCGCCCCACTATTCGCCGATGAAGCTGGCCTGGGCTCCCAAGCAGTTCCCGCAAAAAGGGCTCTTCGTAGCCATTTTTGGCGATGGCCAGCCCCTCACGGAAAACCTCCAGGAACTCGTTCCCACCGGGGTCATCAATATCGATCCCAAGAGCGGCAAGTACGACTGGTTTGTCAAGAACAAGAATCAGCCGCGTGCGGGGCGGGCCGGCGGCGGCTTCAAGAGGCTCATCGATGTCAAGTTCAGCCCCGACGGCAAGGAGCTGTACCTGCTTGACTTCGGCGTGATGGAGTTTACCGGCATGGCCCCCAATGCCATCCCCGGCACCGGCGTTCTCTGGAAGATCAGCCCTGCCGGCTAGCCCCGCGGCAGCGGCGTAGCAGCCAACCCGCAGGAGGGGGAAGGCACCTTCCTGCCCGGGAGAAGGAATTTGAGCCTCGATCGGAGAATATTTCTTGCGGTCCGATTACATAATTATAACCTGCAGGACTGGCAAACCATCCTACACTGCCTGATACATGCATTCTCCTATAATGAACGACGCCGGTAAATAGATTGGGAAAGAGGTAAAAAAGATGAGCAAGTTTAACCATGGGCGGGAGCTTTTTCGCCGCTACGGGGGCAATCCCATTCTCTCTCCGGAGCGCTGGCCTTATCTCGCCAATTCCACGTTCAACCCGGGGGCGGTGCGTCATAACGGCGAGACCTGGCTGCTGGTGCGGGTTGAGGATATGCGCGGCTTTTCTCACCTCACCTTCGCCCGCAGCAAGGACGGCATCACCAACTGGCAGATTGATGAGGAGCCCACGCTCGTGCCCGACCCCGTTTACAACGAGGAGCAGTGGGGGATTGAAGACCCCCGCATTGTCTGGCTGCCCGAGCGTGAGGAGTTCGCCGTGACCTATGTTTCTTTTTCCAAGGATGGGCCCATGGTTTCCCTGGCCCTCTCCCGGGACCTGCGCCATTTTGTCCGCAAGGGAGCCATGCTGCCGCCGGAAGACAAGGATGCTTCCCTCTTCCCCCGCCTGATCAAGGACCGCTATGTCCTCATCCACCGTCCTATCATCAGGGGCGAAGCCCACATCTGGATTGCCTTTTCGCCTGACTTGAGATACTGGGGGGATCACAAGATTCTCATACCCGTCCGTCCCGGCTGGTGGGACAGCACCCGCGTCGGCCTGGGCCCGCCGCCCATAGAGACTCCGGAGGGCTGGCTCATCATCTACCACGGGGTGCGGATGACCGTCTCCGGCGCCCTCTACCGCGTCGGCCTGGCTCTCCTCGACCTGGAGGAGCCGTGGAAAATAATCCGGCGCAGCGACGAGTGGGTCTTCGGCCCCCGCGAGCCGTACGAGCGCGTGGGTGACGTGCCCGGGGTGACTTTCCCCACGGGAGCGGTGTTGAATGAAGATACCGGGGAGCTCATGCTCTACTACGGCGCCGCCGACACCACGGTCTGCCTGGCCACGGCCCGCCTGGACGAGGTCCTGGACTATCTCCTGCACGAGGCCGACGGGTAAGGTAAAATGCCAGCATCCAGCAGGATGAAAATAGCGATGTTGTCTCCTATCGCCTGGCGCACTCCGCCCCGCCACTATGGGCCCTGGGAGCAGGTGGTGAGCTGGCTCACCGAAGGCCTGGTCAAGGAGGGGCTGGAGGTAACCCTCTACGCCACGGCGGATTCGCATACTTCCGCTCGCCTGCGTGCCGTGGCCCCGCGCCCTTATTCCGAGGACCCGTCACTTGATCCCAAGGTTTGGGAATGCCTGCATATAGCCGCCCTCTTTGAGGAGGCGGAGCAATATGACCTAATCCACAACCATTTCGACTTCCTGCCGCTGACCTACACGGGCCTGGTGCGCACCCCGGTGGTGACCACCATCCACGGCTTCTCCTCGCCCAAGATCCTTCCCGTGTACAGGAAGTACAACCGGCGGGTGCATTATGTCTCCATCAGCAACGCCGACCGCGACCCCGGCCTCGACTACTGCGCCACCGTCTATCACGGCATCCCGGTGGAGCAGTACCCTTTCTGCGCCGAGCCGGGGCGCTACCTGCTCTTCTTCGGGCGGATCCACCATGACAAGGGCGTGGCCGAGGCCATCGCCCTGGCCCGCCGTGCCGGCATGCCGCTCATCATCGCGGGGATAATACAGGATCGCGATTACTTTGAGCGCCTGGTGGCGCCGTCACTGGATGATGACCGGATCAAGTACATCGGGCCGGTGGGCCCCGCCGAGAAGGGCGCCCTTCTGGGGGGCGCCGCCGCCCTGCTGCACCTGATTAATTTCAACGAGCCCTTTGGCTTAAGCGTGATCGAGGCCATGGCCTGCGGAACACCGGTGATCGCCTGTCGTCACGGCTCCATGCCGGAGCTGATTCGTGACGGGGAGACCGGCTTCCTGGTGGAGACGGCGGAGGAGGCGTTCGGCTGCCTCCGCCGTCTCAAGGAGCTGTCGCGGCGCCGCTGCCGCAGCTGGGTGGAGGAGAACTTCACCGTGGAGAAGATGGTGAAGGGCTATCTCGAGGTCTATCGGCAGGTCTTGGAAAAATATAATTAGGAAAGGTTAAGTATAGAAGAAGTGGTAATATAGTAGCGAGGTGTTAAAATGTATCTAGGCAATCTGTTCAAGCCGCTGAAGGTGGCCTTCATCTCCACCTACCCGCCGCGCCGCTGCGGCATCGCCACCTACACGGCCGATCTGACGGCGAGCTTCCGGCAGCTGTACGGCGGGAACAGCCAGGCTGATGATGCCCATATCTTTGAAGTGGTGGCCCTGGACAACATGCCGCAGGGGTACCGCTACGGGCAGGAAGTGAGCTTCCAGATACGCGACCAGCACCGCGGCGACTACCAGCGCGCCGCCGACTATCTCAATGTCTCGCCTGTGGACGTGGTCTGCCTGCAGCACGAGTTCGGCATCTTTGGCGGGGAGGACGGCAGCTACATCATCCACCTGCTGCGCCGCCTGAAGAGGCCGGTGGTGACTACTTTCCACACCGTTCTCGCCGAGCCCACTGCCGGGCAGAAGAGAACCCTCACCCGCATTGCCGAACTCTCCACCCTGGTAGTGGTGCAGGCGCAGATGGCGGTGCAACTCCTGGAGGAGGTTTACGGCATTCCTCCCTCCAAGATCGTCATGATCCCCCACGGGGCGCCCGATGTCCCCTTCCTCGATTCTACCTTTTACAAGGAAAGGTTCCAGGCCGAGGGGCGGACCCTCCTTCTCACCTTCGGCTTGCTCGGCCCCAACAAGGGGATTGAATATGCCATTGCCGCCATGGAGAAGGTGGCGGCCAGGTTCCCGGAGGTGCTTTATATAATCCTCGGGGCGACGCACCCCGAGATAAAGCGCCGCTACGGCGAGAAGTACCGCCACCAACTGGAGCAGCTGGTCCGGGAAAAGGGTCTCCAGGAGCATATTGTCTTTTACAACCAGTACGTGAGCTTGGAACGGCTCATCGAGTTTCTCGTGGCCACCGACATATACCTGACTCCCTATGTAAACAAGGATCAGATCACCTCGGGCACGCTGGCCTACGCCCTTGCCTGCGGCAAGGTCATTGTCTCCACGCCTTACTGGTACGCCCAGGAGCTGCTGGCCGAGGGGCGCGGCTGCCTGGTACCCTTCCGCGACAGCGCGGCCCTGGCCGACTGCCTCATAGGCCTGCTCCAGGATCGGGAGCTGTGCCATCGCATGCGTACGCTTGCCTACCGCTACGGGAGGAAGATGATCTGGCCCGAGGTGGCGCGCAGCTACGCCGGCGCCTTTGAAAAGGCGGTGAGTGAATACAGCAGCCAGGCCAAGGCCTCGGTGCAGAGCCTGGCCGTAACCGAAAGCGCCGTTATGCCCGAAATCAAGCTGGATCACCTGAGGACGCTCACCGACGATACCGGCATCTTCCAGCATGCCCTCTACACGGTGCCCGACCGGACGCACGGCTACTGCACCGACGACAACGCCCGGGCGCTGCTTGTCACGGCGATGAACTGGCGCCTCTTCAAGGAAGAGAGCATCCTGCCCCTTTTCCGAACCTACCTCAGCTTCCTTCTTTACGCCTTTAACGCGAAGAAAGGGCGGATGCGCAACTTCATGTCCTATCAGCGCCAGTGGCAGGAGGAGATGGGCTCCGAGGACAGCCACGGGCGCAGCATCTGGGCCCTGGGCTACACCGTGGCCTATCCTCCCGAGGATTCGCTTATCGGCCTGGTGACGCGCCTCTTCAAGCAATGCCTCGTGCAGGTGCCTAACTTCACCTCGCCCCGCGCCTGGGCCTTTGCCGCCATCGGCCTGTCCTATTACCTGAAGCGCTTTGAGGGGGACCTGGAGGCGCGCCGGCTGCTGGAGAAGCTGAGCGGGCGGCTCCACCGCCAGTTTGCCCAGTACGCCACGGCGGAGTGGTACTGGCTGGAAGAGGTCGTCACCTATGACAATGGCCGCATCCCGCAGGCCCTCATAGCTGCGGGAAGCTTCCTGCGCGATGAAGAGATCCTGCAAACAGGCCTCCGGGCCCTCGATTGGCTCATTTCCATACAGACCGACCCCGCCGGGGGGCATCTCTCCCTGGTAGGCAACAAGGGTTGGTACCGCCGCGGCGGGCAGAAAGCCCGCTTTGACCAGCAGCCCCTTGACGCGGCCGCCCTTGTTGACGCCTGCGCCCAGGCCTACCGGGCCACCGAAGAGCCCCGCTGGCTCATTGCCATGGACTGGGCCTTCAACTGGTTTTTCGGCAACAACGATATCCAACAGCCCCTCTATGATTTCAGCAGCGGAGGCTGCTGCGACGGTCTCACGCCCGACGGGGTCAACTTGAACCAGGGCGCCGAGTCGACGCTCTCCCTTTTGCTGGCCTTGCACCGCATGCACCTGGCCTCGCACCAGGGATACACCGCCATCAGTGAAGTGGCCGGCGCGGCCTCGCCGCAGCGGGAAAACAGCAGAACCAGTTGACTTGAGCAGAGATCAAGACAGGGAGTGAGCTTCATGTATGCCGTTATTCTGGCCGGCGGCAGCGGGACACGCCTCTGGCCGCTCAGCCGTGAGCAATACCCGAAGCAGTACCTCCTCCTGGGCGGCGGCAAGCGCAGCCTCTTCCAGGAGACCGTGGCCAGGGTGCTGCCGATGGTTCCGCCGGAACGGATCATCATTGTCACCCACGCGGAGCAGAAAGAAGAGATCCGACGCCAGCTTTGGGGCATGGATTTTGACCCCGATGCGGCGACCCTGCTCTGCGAGCCCCAATCGCTTAACACCGCCCCGGCCATCGGCATGGCCGCCTGGTACCTCGCCGGCCGCGGGGCGGGGGAGGAAATTATGGCCGTTCTCCCCTCTGACCACTTCATTCAAAAGGGGGAGGCCTATGCCAGGCTGCTGCAGCAGGGGGAGAAGGCTGCCCGCGCCTACGGCCTGGTCACCTTTGGCATTGCCCCCCACTACCCCGAGACCGGCTACGGCTACATCCTCCGCGGGCGGCGGCTCGATGAAAACACATTCCTGGTGGAGCGCTTCGTGGAGAAGCCGGACCGGGAGAAGGCCGCAGCCTACCTGGAAGATGGGCGCTACTCCTGGAACAGCGGCATGTTCATGTTCAAGGTGAGAGCGCTCATTGCCGCCTACCGCCGCCACCTGCCCGAGATGGCCTCCGCCCTTGACGAGATTGACTTCGCCAGGGCCGACTCCATTAGAGAGGCCTACGGCCGGATGACCCCGCTTTCCATTGACTACGGGATCATGGAGAAGGCGGAGGGGGTAGCGGTGATCCCCGCGGAGATCGGCTGGAGCGACGTGGGCAGCTTTGAAGCCTTCTACAAGATCTCCCCCCGGGACAGCGACGGGAATTACTGCCGGGGGCGGACCTTCCTCATCGATACCCGCAACAGCCTGGTACTAGCCGAGTCGCGGCTGGTGGGGGCGGTGGGGCTGGAGAACATGGCCGTGGTGGAGACGGGCGACGCCTTGCTGGTCTGCCCGCTATGGCGCTCCCAGGAGGTGCGAAAGCTGGCCGAGGCGCTGGCGCAAAGCGGGGCGCCCGAATTTTCGCAGCACCGCACCGTCTACCGCCCCTGGGGGAGTTTTACCTCCCTGGAGGCGGGCGAGGGCTACCAGGTGAAGCGGCTCACCGTGGAGCCCGGAAAGCGCCTCAGCCTGCAGAGCCACCGCCACCGCTCGGAAAACTGGACCGTTGTCCGGGGGCGGGCGCTGGTTACGGTGGGGGAGAAGGAGCTGCTGCTGCAGAAGGGCGAAAGCGCCTTCATACCCGCCGGGGCGAAGCACCGCCTGGAAAACCCCGGCGGCGAGCTGCTGGAGGTGATCGAGGTGCAGCACGGCAGCTATCTTGGGGAAGATGACATCATCCGCTACGAAGACGATTTCGGCCGCACGGAGGCCTGCGAGGGGACAACCCCCGAGCAGTGCTACCGCCGGTGGCTGGAATGCCCGCGTCTGGATCCCGAAACGCGGCGCGAGCTGGAAGCCATGGCCGGCGACAGCGAAAAGATCGCCTGCTGCTTTGGCAGCGAGCTGGCCTTCGGCACGGGGGGGATGCGCGGCGTTATTGGCGCCGGCCTGAGCAGGATGAACCGCTACATCGTGCGGCGGGCCACGCAGGGGCTGGCCGACTACATCAACAGCCTGGGCCTGGAGCCGAAAGAGAAGAAGGTGGCCATCGCCTGCGACACGCGGCGCTACTCCTGCGAATTCGCCGAGGATGCCGCCCTGGTCCTGGCGGCCAACGGCATCACCGCACTTCTCTTTGACGGCGTCCGTCCCACGCCGGAGCTCTCCTTTGCCGTGCGCGAACTGGGCTGCGCCGCCGGGATTGTCATCACGGCCAGCCACAACCCGCCGCAGTACAACGGCTACAAAGTCTACGGTCCCGACGGCGGCCAGGCCGTCTCGCCGCTCATCGATGAAGTGGCGGCCGCCATCTCGAGGGTGGATCTTTTTGACGACGTGAAAATCGCCTCCCGGGAGGAGGCGGAGAGGGCGGAGCTGCTGCGGATTATCGGCCCGGAGGTGGACCGCTCCTACCGCGAGGCCATCCGGTCGCTTTCTCTTTACACGCCGCAGGCCAGGCTGAAGGTGGTCTACACGCCGCTGCACGGCACGGGGGCCGTTCATATTCCCCACCTGCTGCGCCAGTGCGGCTACGTGGACCTGGTCCTGGTGGAGGAGCAGATGGCGCCCGACCCCTCCTTCTGCACCGTGCCCGTTCCCAACCCCGAGGAGCCGGAGGCCTTTAAGCTGGCCCTGGAGCTGGCCCGCCGCGAAGAGGCGGATATCGTCCTGGCTACCGATCCCGACGGCGACCGCGTGGGCTGCGCCGTCCGCAGCGCCGATGGAAGCTACGTTCACCTTACCGGCAACCAGATCGGCGCCCTCCTGCTGGACTACATCCTGGCCGGGCTGGTGCGGAAGAAGGCCCTGCCGCCCAATGCAGCCATGGTCAAGACCATTGTGACCGGCGACCTGGGGCGGAAGGTGGCCGAGGCTTACGGCGTCAGGACCATCGAGACTCTCACCGGCTTCAAGTATATTGGCGAAAAAATTAAAGAATTTGAAGAGAGCGGTGAGTTCAGCTTTATCTTCGGCTACGAGGAGAGCTACGGTTTCCTCGCCGGCACCTACGCCCGGGACAAGGATGCCGTGGGGGCGGCCTGCCTTATTGCCGAGATGGCCGCTTTCCACAAGGAGAGGGGGCGCAGCCTGCTGCAGGCCCTGGAGGAGCTCTCCCGGAAGCACGGCTACTTCCGCGAGGACCTTGTCTCCATGGAGCTGGAGGACATGGAGAAGGCCGGCGAGATCATGCGCGCCTACAACGCGCTCCCCTCGGAGGTGGCGGGGGAGAGGGTCATCGAAAAGAGGGATTACGAGCAGGGCAAGAGCTGGGACCTCCTTACCGGAGAGGAGCGCCCCGTGGAGCTGCCCCGCTCCAAGGTTCTCTTCTACCGCCTGGAGAGCGGCGCCTGGTTCTGCATCCGCCCCTCGGGAACCGAGCCGAAAATAAAGCTCTATTTTTCCGTCAGCGCCGCCAGCGCCGCCGCGGCGGAGGCAAAGTTGAAATCGCTGAAAGAAGAGCTTCTCCAGCTATCCGGGACCACGCTCCGGTGATTTTTTTCAAGCCATTCAATCAGGCAGGTGGAATTCTAATTTCTCACTTCTCGCCCCTTAACTGCGCACGTCCCCGGCGTCGTCCCCGCTGTCTTGCTTTGCACCGGCGCGATGGGCATCATTTCCAGGGAAAAAATTCTTGTAGACAAAAAGGGGCATTTATAGTATAGTATCGTTAAAAATGTTAAGGAAATGTTATCTCGCCTTAACAATTTTGCGGGGAAATTTGGCTTTTTAAGAAAGAGTTTCAGGATGGAGGTTGTGACACCATGGCCAGCTTAACCCTGAACAAAAGGAAGCCTCTAATCTCCCGCCTGAAACTCGCCTGCCGCTCCAGCGGGCTGATGAAGCTGCTGCGCCGGCTGAAGGGGAAAAAAATACCTTGGCCGCTCTATCTGGCCATCTCCTGTTTCTTCATGACAGGCCTTCTGCGATACCACCATTACCTCTGCTGCCACCTCTACGCGGTCCGCATGGACGGGGTTGAAATTGGGCTGGTGCGGGATCCCGAAGAGGTGGAGCTTTTTCTTGAGGACTTAACGGCAAAATGCAGCTCCCTGTATGGGATGGAGCTCTTTCCCAAGCAGAAGATTACCCTCTCCCGGGAATACCGCCCCGAGGCAGTGGAGAATTTCCCGAGAACCAGGGAGGCCTTGATGCAGCAGCTGAGATTCCTCACCGAGGCGTTCATGGTTACCGTTGACGGCGTCCCCGTGGCGCCGGTATCCACCATGGCGGAAGTGGATATGGTCGCTGAAGGAGTATGTTCCGCCTTCGTAAGCCAAAAAAGCGGGACCGACCTGCTGGAGGTGGAACTGCTCGAGGAAATCGGCAGTGAAAAATGCGTGGCCTCCCCGGAAGAGATATTTGACCCCGGCGAGATCGTGGCCCTGCTAACACGGAAGGGGAATGACGAGGAACTGTCCCGCCTGATGCTCGCCTCCCGCCTGGGCAGGAGCGGGACAGATGATGAGACCCTGCCGGCCGTGCACGTGAGGCACGTGGAAAAGATCACCGTGCAAGAGCGGATCCCATACACCACCAAGTACACCTACAGCAACAAAATGTACACCGGTGAAAGCAGGGTGGTATCGCCGGGCAAATACGGGTTAAAGGAAGTTACCTACCGGGTTACCTATGAAAACGGGGTGGAAAAGTCCAGGGAGGTTCTCTCTAACCGGGTCATCACTGAGCCCGAGCCCAAGGTGGTGGAACGGGGCACCTTGAAGAGGTTTGCCTGGCCTGTAGCCAGAGGCGGCCGCATCACCCAGTACTACCATGGCGGGCACAGGGGCCTGGATATCGCCGCGCCGCTTAACACGCCCATACTCGCCGCCGAAAGCGGAGTCGTGGTTATGGCGGGTTGGGGGAGCAGCCAGGGCAATTACATCGTAATTTACCACGGCGGCTACTACACCCTCTACCTGCACAACAACGTCAACCTGGTCTCCGCGGGGCAGAAAGTCTCCCGCGGGCAGGTCATTGCCCGCCTGGGCTCAACGGGGAATTCTACCGGGCCCCACCTGCACTTTGAAATCCGCCGCAGCAGCATCGGCCCCAACTGGGGCGGATGGTATGTCCACCCGGCCGTAAACCCGCTGCAATTTTACTAAAGGCGTGAAAAAGGGAATTTACGCCGGCCGCTTCTAGGCAGAAGCGGCTTTTTTAATTATTCCCCTGGTGATGCGCTGGCGCGGCTTCACCTGTGCCATCTCTGGAGGAGGGGAGCATCTTTCCGAGAATAAAAGCAATGGATTGAGTGAAAGAGGAGTGGAAGGATGAACTACCGCAAACTAGGCAAAACGGGGTTGACCGTTTCAGAAATCGGGTTTGGCGGGATTCCGCTGCAACGGATCACCCCGGATGAAGCAGTCGCCGTGGTTAGGGAGGCGTTGAGGCTGGGGATCAACTTCTTTGATTCCGCGCGGGGCTATACCGACAGCGAAGAGAAGCTTGGCCGCGCCCTGCAGGGAATCGCCCGGAAGGAAGAGGTCCTGGCCAGCAAGTCCAAGGCCCGGCGCAAGGAAGAGATAAAGCGGGATATTGAGACGAGCCTGCGCCATTTCAGGACGGAGTACCTGGATCTCTACCAGCTGCATGAGCTGCGCCCGGAGACAGTGGGAGAGATTATCTCCCCGGGGGGCGCCCTGGAGGGACTCCGGGAGGCGCAGCGGGAAGGGAAGGTGCGCTTCATCGGCATTACCGGCCACATTCCCTCCTTGCTGCTGGAACTGCTGCAGAAGGATAGCTTTGACACGGTGCAGTTCCCCTTCAACTACATTGAGCGTGATGCCCTCGCTGAACTGCTCCCCTTTGCCATCCGCCAGAATGTGGGCACCATCATCATGAAGCCGCTGGCCGGCGGGGTCTTCAGTGATCCCGCGGCCGCGCTGAAGTTTATCCTCAAGCATGACATCTCTACGGCCATTCCGGGGATGCAGGACCCTGCCGAGGTGAAGCAGAACGCATCAGCATCGGGGATTGGGCTTACCGCAGCCGAAGAGGAGCGGCTGCGCGGCGAGGCAGAGCACATCGGGAGGCGCTTCTGCCGGCGCTGCGCTTATTGCCTGCCCTGCCCGCAGGGCATTGATATTCCCATGCAGCTGATCCTGAAGCGCTACTCTGAAGGCTACGGCCTCCACCAGTGGGCCCTGGAGCGCTATCTTGCCCAGGAGGCGAAGTCCTCGGACTGCCTGGAATGCGGTGAATGCGAGGAGAAATGCCCCTACAAGCTGCCCATCCGCGAACTGCTGCAGGAATGCCGCCGCCTTTTCGAAGGATAGGGCAAGGCATAACAATAACGCAAAAGGAAAATGATAAAAGAGAAAACTGTCACCCGTTCCTGCAGTAGTAGAACCTTGGAAAAGGAGGAGCAGCCTTGGCAGAGACCACAGTGAGAGAACAGAGGGAACAGCACAGTCCCAGCAGCACCAACCGTTTCAAGCATCTCCTTTCCCCCGGCCGCATCGGCAAGATGACTGTTCGCAATCGCATGGTCATGCCTCCCATGGGCACGAACTACGCCTCAGGAGACGGCTTTGTTACGGAGCGCCTTATCCGCTACTACGAGGCGCGCGCTGAGGGGGGCACCGGCCTGATCATCGTCGAGGTGGCCGCGGTGGCTCCCGAGGGCAAGGCCACCACGCACCAGATCGGCATCTGGGCCGACAAGTTCATCCCCGGGCTGCGCCAGCTGGCCGAAGCCATCAAGAAGCATGGCGCCCGGGCGGCTGTACAGCTCCATCATGCCGGGCGGCAGACCACCTTTAAAACCATTGGCTGCCAGCCGGTGGCCCCCTCGGAGATCCCCTGTCCCGTCTGCCGGGATATGCCCCGCGCCCTTACCGTGGAGGAGATCAGGGGCATTGTGGAAGCTTTCGGCCATGCCGCCCGCCGCGCCCGCGAGGCGGGCTTTGACGCCGTGGAGATTCACGGGACCCACGGCTACCTGGTTAACCAGTTCCTCTCGCCTTATAGCAACAAGCGCACCGATGAGTACGGCGGCTCGCCCGCCGGGCGCCGCCGCTTCCCCATGGAGGTTTACGAGGCCGTGCGCGCCGCCGTGGGCGACGATTTCCCGGTCATCTTCCGGATGAATGCCGATGAAGGCGTGGAGGGGGGGATCACCCCTGAAGAAGCCCGTGAATTTGCCGGGCTCCTGGAGAAGGCCGGCGTCGACGCCCTCCATGTTTCCGGGGGCGTCTACGGTTCGCCCCTGCCCATCATCTCCACCATGTATGAGGCCGACTCGCCGCTCCCGCGCTATGCCAGCGATATCAGGGCCCGGGTAACCATTCCCGTAATCGCCGTGGGCAAGATCCATGATCCCGAGGTGGGAGAGGAGCTTATTGCCGGCGGGAAAGCTGACTTTGTCTCGCTGGGCCGGGCGCTGATCACCGATTCCCATTTTGCCAAGAAAGTTGAGCTGGGGCAGGTTAAAAACATCCGCAAGTGCATCGAGTGCAACCAGCTCTGCATAGACCCGCTGCTGGTTCAAGGCCAGCCGGTGAGCTGCATTTACAATGCCCGGGCCGGCCGGGAGTACGAGTTCCCTCTGGTCAAGGCCCGCCGCAGCAAAAAGGTGGTCGTTGTGGGCGGCGGTCCCGCGGGGCTGGAGGCGGCCCGCGTGGCCCGGGAAAGAGGGCACCAGGTGATCCTCTTCGAGCGCTCCTCCCAGCTGGGCGGGCAGGGGCGCCTCGCCCTTAAGCCGCCGCACAAGGAGCGCTTTGGCGAGATCCTGCGCTACCTCATCTACCGCGTGGAGACGCTGGACGTGGATATCCGCCTGAACACCACCGCCACCGAGGAGGCGATCATGCGAGAAAGGCCCGATGCCGTCATCCTGGCCACGGGAGCGGTGCCCTACATTCCCGCGCTGCCCGGCATCGATCCCCGGCATGCCATTACCGCCTGGGATGTGCTGGAGGAGAAGGCCCGCCCCGGCAAGCGCGTGGCCATAATCGGCGGCGGGCTGGTGGGCTGCGAGACGGCGGCCTACCTTGCCCAGGAGGAGGGCCGCCACATAATCATCCTGGAGCTGCAGGAGGAGCTTGCTCCCGACCAGAGCCCCTCCCTGCGCGGCGAGCTGCTGAAGCGGCTCTATGAAAACCCGGCCATCGAGATACGCACGTCTACGGAGGTTCTTTCCATCGGCGAGAAATCCCTGGCGCTCCGCAGCCGCGGGCAGGATTCGGTCATCGAGGACCTTGACACCATCATTATCGCCGCCGGCGCCCAGCCCTATAACCCCCTGGAGGGGATCCTCAAGCCCATCATGAACGAGGTCTATGCCGTCGGCGACTGCGACCGCCCCCGCAAGGCCGCGGAGGCGATACACGAAGCCTTCCAGGTGGCCTACCGACTCTAAACCGACCGGAGGCTGCTGCCAAGGGGCCGCCTCCAGCTTTCATCCGGAGCTCATTTGCTGAGGCGGGCTTCCATGCCCGCCGTTCTAATTGGACGGCTCTTATAAGTCCTCCTTTTTAAAGGGGGACTTGGAAATTTAAGGGGATTAACTTTTTGCACGTCCCGGCTCCTCTTTCCAAGGGGGGCGTTTTATTAGGGACAGTCCTTGGCCGGCCCCGGCCCCGCAAAGGCAGGGCTTTTTTTGACGAAACCGCTTTCCCGATCTATAATGGATCCGGCCCCGCGCATGGGGCCATCTTTATTCCGCATGGGAGAGCGCGAGGGGAGGAAGCCATGTCCCTGCTGGTCCTATCCGGAGTAGGGAAGTCCTTCGGGGCGCAGGAAGTCCTCGTGGATGTCTCGCTGCAGCTGCAGCCCGGCGACAAGGCGGGGATCATCGGGCCCAACGGAGCCGGGAAGAGCACCTTGCTGAAGATCATCGCCGGGCTGCTGGAACCGGACAGGGGCACGGTCAGCCTGGCCCGGGGCACCCGGGTGGGCTACCTGCCCCAGGAGCCCGGCAGGGAGGCGCGGGGGACTTTGCGAAGCCACCTGGAAAGCTCCTTCCGACCGCTGCTCGAGCTTAAGGAGAAGATCGCCTCCCTGGAGGAGGAGATCGCCTCCCGGGCCCGCACCGATGCCGGGGAGCTCGCGCCGCTGCTGGAGCGCTACGGGGAATACAGGCGCCGCTTCGAGGACGAAGGGGGCTATCTTGTCGAAAGCCGCATCAGCGCGGTGGCCGGAGGGCTCGGCTTCGCGCCGGAGGACCTGGAGCGCGACATGGCCCATCTCAGCGGCGGCGAGAAAACCAGGGCCAACCTGGCGGCGCTGCTGCTGCGCGATCCCGATCTGCTCCTGATGGACGAGCCCACAAACTACCTCGACTTCGACGGCTTGAACTGGCTGGAAAGATACCTGGCCGGTTCGCGATGCACCATCCTAGTCGTCTCCCACGACCGCTTCTTCCTTGACCGGGTCGTCTCGCAGATTTTTGCCCTGGAGGGGCGGCGGCTCTACGGCTACCGCAGCAATTACAGCGCCTACCGGGAGAAGCATGAGGTCCTCAGAAAGAGCCGTGAACGCGCTTACCGGGAACAGCGGCAGCTGATTGAGCGCACTGAAAAGCTGATCCGCGAATCCAAGGCCGACGAGCGCTCCAAGCGCCAGGCCCGCAGCCGCCAGAAAATGCTGGAGCGGCTGGAGTTGGTGGAGAGGATGCCGGAGGAGGAGAGCTTCCGCCTGGATCTTGATTATGCCGGGCGCAGCGGCCAGCAGGTGGTTGTTTTTGAAGATGTGGGCAAATCCTACGGCAGCCGGGAGCTCTTTAGCGGGCTTAATTTCCAGATCCGCTGGGGCGACCGCGTCGCCCTGGTGGGGCCCAACGGGGCCGGGAAAAGCACCCTGCTTAAGCTGATTGCCGGCGAAGAGCGGCCCTCCGGGGGGCGGGTGCGTCTGGGTCCGGCGGTCAAGGTGGTCTACTTTGCCCAGGAGCAGGAGCAGCTCCATCCCCAGCGCACCGTGCTGGAGGAGATTGTTGCCTCTTCCGATCTTGACCTGAAACAGGCGCGCAGCCATCTCGGCCGCTACCTCTTCCGCGGCGAGGATGTCTTCAAGAAAGTGGCCTCCTTGAGCGGCGGCGAGAAAAGCCGCCTGGCCCTGGCCCGCCTGGCCCTGCACAGCGGCAACTGCCTCCTGATGGACGAGCCCACCAGCCACCTGGACCTGCCCGCACTTGAGGAGCTGGAGGCGGTGCTGCGCCGCTACCCGGGCACCCTCATTGTTGTCTCCCACGACCGCTACTTTCTAAGAGGCCTGGTCAACCGCGTCTTTGAACTCCGCCAGGGCCGCCTGGAGATTTTCGAGGGCAGTTTCCAGGAATACCTGGAAAGCAGGGAGAGCGAGCCGGCGCCCGCAGGCGGTGATGCCGTCAAAAAGGATGAAACCCGGAAAAGGCAGGCCCAGCTGGAGCAGCGCCGCCGCCGGGAGCAGGAGCGCCGCGCGAGGAAACTCCGCGAGGAGCAGCAGCGCCTGGAAGATGAGATCCATGCCGCCGAGCTCCTCGTCGCCCGCCACGAGGCCACGCTCTCCAATCCCGACGAATACGGCGACTACAACCGCCTCCTCGAGCTGAGCGAGGCGCTGAACGCCGCCAGGGAAAGGCTGGCCGAACTGCTCCAGCAGTGGGAAGAGGTGAGCTCCCAGCTGGAGCAGCTGGAAGCCGACTCCCAGATCCATTATTAATGGAAAATTACCCGATTTGCCAGTGGGACACTAGGGACGTACCTATTTGTCCCACTTCTTTCACGGGAGAAGACGAACCCCGCAATATATGCCGGTTTCTGCTCTCCGGCAATGTTCCCACTTCTAACTTCTCACTTCACAATCAGCTTCCACGCACGCCCGCCTAATCCCATCCCCGCCAGTTGCAGGGAAAAGCTTGTAGTTTCATCCAGGCTGTGAAAACCAGGCATGCCCGGCCCGGGCCAGATTGGTCCGGTACTTTGCCGTACGACCTCCGACTTCTGACCTCTAATAAGCGTAGACATAATGGTAGTGCTGGCCTCGCTTTGCAATGACGTGGGTTATAATGGGAAAACCATTAAAGAGCCACATACAAAGGAGGCCAGTACAATGGATTATACCACGTTTGTAGGGATG
>Ga0116169_1001230_pt1 | contig 22126 bp, 16 predicted proteins | sample AD_UKC130_MetaG_FD_89796 | JGI IMG/M metagenome (GOLD analysis project Ga0116169, IMG submission 89796) | Active sludge microbial communities of municipal wastewater-treating anaerobic digesters from Canada - AD_UKC130_MetaG | ecosystem: Engineered > Bioreactor > Anaerobic > Digestate | place...
ATCGAGTTCGAGGCCGAGTCGGACAAGGCGAAGAAGCTGATCAAGTTCCTGCAGGACGAACTGGGTGTCAGGAAGATCCGCTTTCCGGACACCTCGGGTATCGGCCTCAAGCCGGTGTCGCGCGAAGGCACCGAGCGCCTGGTGCGCAAGGCGATCCAGTATGCGATCGACAACAACAAGCCCAGTGTCACGATCGTGCACAAGGGCAACATCATGAAGTTCACCGAGGGCGCCTTCCGCGACTGGGCTTACGGTCTGGCCCAGAAGGAGTTCGGCGCCGAACTGATCGATGGCGGCCCCTGGAGCCGGGTCAGGAATCCGAAGACCGGAAAGGACATCGTCATCAAGGACGTCATCGCCGACGCCTTCCTGCAGCAGATCCTTCTGCGTCCGGCCGAATACAGCGTGATCGCCACGCTGAACCTCAATGGCGACTATGTGTCGGACGCGCTGGCCGCCCAGGTCGGCGGCATCGGCATCGCCCCGGGCGCCAACCTGAGCGACACGATCGCGATGTTCGAGGCCACCCACGGCACGGCGCCGAAATATGCAGGCAAGGACTACGTGAACCCGGGTTCCGAGATCCTGTCGGCAGAGATGATGCTGCGCCACATGGGCTGGACGGCGGCTGCCGACCTGATCATCAGTTCCATGGAGAAGTCGATCGCCAGCAAGAAGGTCACCTATGACTTTGCCCGCCTGATGGACGGTGCCACCCAGGTGAGCTGCTCCGGCTTCGGCCAGGTGATGATCGACCACATGTGATCCGCATGCCCTGTCCTGCCATCTCCAGGACGCCAACAGCCGCCCCGGCCGCAAGGCCATCGGGCGGCTTTTTTGTCAGGCGCTCTTGAATCCCGGGATGGTGGCTCCAATTCCTGTAAATCCGACGTTGCCGCCCGCGCGTCGATAGAATGATCCGATGGCAACAAAGCAACCTGCAAAACCTCCCGCACCCCCGGTCCAGTCACCCCGGACGGACGACGGTGACGCCCTGGTTGTCGAGCGTCAGACCCAGCAGGTCAAGCCGCCGCAGATGTACCAGGTCGTCATGCTCAACGACGACTACACGCCGATGGAGTTTGTCGTCGTGATGATCCAGGAATTCTTCAGCAAGGACATGGAAACGGCCACGCAGATCATGCTGAAGATCCACCTGGAAGGCCGTGGGGTCTGTGGGGTCTATTCGAAGGATGTGGCGGCGACCAAGGTCGACCAGGTGCTCGAAGCAGCACACAAGGCGGGGCATCCGCTGCAATGTGTCAGCGAGCCGGTCGACTGAGGATGCGAGGGTTTGTAAGTTTTAGACTGTGATCCGGTCGGGCATTCAAATCGGTTTAAAGTAAAGCATCAACGCAAGGCATAAGGAATACACATGATTGCCCAGGAACTGGAAGTTAGCCTGCACATGGCGTTTGTCGAGGCGCGCCAGCAGCGGCACGAGTTCATCACGGTGGAGCATCTGTTGCTCGCGTTGCTGGACAATCCCAGTGCGGCCGAGGTGCTGCGCGCCTGCTCCGCCAACATCGACGATCTGCGCAAGTCGCTGTCGACCTTCATCAAGGACAACACGCCACAGGTTGCGGGAACCGACGACGTCGACACCCAGCCGACGCTGGGTTTCCAGCGCGTGATCCAGCGCGCCATCATGCACGTGCAGTCCACCGGTAGCGGCAAGAAGGAAGTGACCGGCGCCAACGTGCTGGTGGCCATCTTCGGCGAGAAGGATTCGCACGCCGTCTACTACCTGCACCAGCAGGGTGTCACCCGTCTGGATGTCGTGAATTTCATTGCGCACGGCATCAAGAAGTCCGACCCGCCGGAGCCGACCAAGTCCGGCGAAGGCCAGGCCGAGGCCGAAGAGGGTGGCGAGAAGTCCGAGAAGCAGTCGCCGCTGGAGCAATACACGCAGAACCTGAACCAGCTGGCCAAGGACGGCAAGATCGATCCGCTGATCGGCCGCGAGTACGAGGTCGAGCGGGTGATCCAGATCCTGTGCCGCCGGCGCAAGAACAATCCCTTGCTGGTCGGTGAGGCTGGCGTGGGCAAGACGGCCATTGCCGAGGGACTGGCCTGGCGCATCACGCAAAAGGACGTGCCGGAGATCCTGGCCGACTCGGTCGTGTATTCGCTTGACATGGGCGCCTTGCTGGCAGGCACCAAGTACCGCGGTGATTTCGAGCAGCGCCTCAAGGGTGTGCTCAAGTCGCTGAAGGACAAGCCCAACGGCATTCTGTTCATCGACGAGATCCATACGCTGATCGGCGCGGGGGCCGCTTCGGGCGGTACGCTGGATGCGTCCAACCTGCTCAAGCCGGGCCTGAGCTCCGGGCAGCTCAAATGCATCGGCGCAACCACGTTCACCGAATACCGCGGCATCTTCGAGAAGGATGCGGCCTTGTCGCGTCGCTTCCAGAAGGTCGACGTGGTCGAGCCGACGGTGGAGCAGACGGTGGAGATCCTGAAGGGCCTCAAGTCGCGCTTCGAAGAGCACCACAACGTCAAGTACGCGGTGGCGGCCTTGCAGGCGGCGGCCGAGCTCAGTGCCAAGTACATCAACGACCGGCACCTGCCGGACAAGGCCATCGACGTCATTGACGAAGCGGGTGCGGCACAGCGCATCCTGCCGGTGTCCAAGCGCAAGAAGACCATCAGCAAGAGCGAAGTCGAGGACATCGTGGCCAAGATCGCACGTATTCCGCCGGCCAACGTCTCCAACGACGACCGCGGCAAGCTCAAGACGCTGGAACGCGACCTCAAGAGCGTGGTGTTCGGTCAGGACAAGGCGCTGGACGTGCTGGCGTCGGCGGTCAAGATGGCGCGATCGGGGCTGGGTCGCGGCGACAAGCCGATCGGCTCCTTCCTGTTCAGCGGACCCACCGGTGTCGGCAAGACCGAGGCGGCCAAGCAACTGGCCTACATCATGGGCATCGACCTGATCCGCTTCGACATGAGCGAGTACATGGAACGCCATGCGGTGAGCCGTCTGATCGGTGCGCCTCCGGGCTATGTCGGTTTCGACCAGGGCGGCCTGCTCACCGAGGCGGTTACGAAAAAGCCGCATTGCGTGCTGCTGCTCGACGAGATCGAGAAGGCACATCCGGACATCTTCAACGTGCTGCTGCAGGTCATGGACCACGGGACGCTGACCGACAACAACGGGCGCAAGGCCGACTTCCGCAACGTCATCATTGTCATGACGACGAATGCCGGTGCCGAGGCCTTGAACAAGACGGTGATGGGCTTCACCAACAAGCATGATTCCGGCGACGAAATGGCCGACATCAAACGCCTGTTCACACCGGAGTTCCGCAACCGTCTGGATGCCACGGTCAGCTTCAAGGCGCTGGATGAGAACGTGATCCTGCGCGTGGTTGACAAGTTCCTGTTGCAGCTCGAGACGCAGCTGAGCGAGAAGAAGGTCGAGGTGACCTTCTCCGACAAGCTGCGCAAGCATCTGGCCAAGAAGGGCTTCGATCCGCTGATGGGCGCACGTCCGATGCAGCGCCTGATCCAGGACACGATTCGTCGTGCGCTGGCGGATGAGCTGTTGTTCGGCCGGCTGACGGAAGGCGGGCGACTCACGGTCGACCTGGACGACAAGGACGAGGTGACGCTGGACATCACGCCGCTGCCCAAGAAAGAGGGCAAGGCCAAGCCGGAAGAGGCGGCCGTCGGCTGATCAGGGTTTGAATCGCCGGCGGATCTCCTCGATCCGTCGGCGGTTGACCCCCAGATCCGATTGGCCCAGGCGGCTTGCGGATCGTACCTGGATGACCCCTGCCACCGGGTCCTGCCAGAACTCCACATCGTCGATGAAACCCATCCAGGGCGTTCGGAACTGGGCGTAGAGATAGTCCGGCTGTTCGCTGACGATGCGTGCACCATCCATCTGGCGGATCACGTCGACCAGACGCGCCATGGCGCTGGCCCTGTCCCCGCGATACGCGAGCGGTGCGATGCGGGCATATGCCATTTGCGGATTGTCGGGATACAGATCTGCCTGGCTGGAAACGCTGTTCGGTGTGGTGGCCGGCGGCGCCAGCCGGCCGTCGTGAACGCCCAGATTCGCTGGTTGCGAGCCGGCGAACAGACCCGCCTGCCCGGCTCCCATGGCGAGCAGCCCAAGCACCGCGAGGAGGATCAGGGTTCGCTTCAGAAATTTCATACGCTTTGCCTCAGGTGCCGCCGATTCGGGTTGTCCTTCGCGCCGACCCCCACGGGACGGGGGCCGAGGCTACAGCAAACCCGGATTGGCAGGCCTGCGCGCGCAGCGCAGGGCAGGCCTTATTTGAATCCGACCCGGTCGAGCATCTGCTGGACCTTGACCTGGTTCATGCCAATCCGGCTGATCGGGGTATTGTCACTCTTGAAGCTGCCGCCCGTCATGGCCTTGAGCGCCGGGTTGTCGATCACGATGCCCTTGGCCGTGGGCCACTCGTTGTTGCCGTTGGCGAAGTGGTTTTGCGCAGCGGGGCTGGCCAGATATTCCAGAAACCTGATCGCGTTCTCCGGGTTCTTGGCATTGCGCGCCACGGCACCGCCAGCGACATTCACATGGGTTCCCCAACTGGACTGGTTCGGGAACACCACGCCGACGCGGTCGGTGATGGCCTTGTTCTCCGGGGCATCCGACCGCATGATGCGGGCCAGGTAATAGGAGTTGGTGACCGCAATGGCGCACTCGCCAGAGGCCACGCCCTTGATCTGATCGGTGTCGCCGCCCTTGGGCGAACGCGCCAGGTTGGCAACAACGCCCCGCAGCCATTGTTCGGCCTTCTGCTCTCCCATGTGCTCGGTCACGGCGCCGAACAGCGACAGGTTATAGGGGTGGGAGCCGGAGCGGATGCAGATCTTGCCCTTGTTCTGCGGGTCGGCCAGCTTTTCGTAGCTGTCGACGTCCTGTCGCTTGACGCGAACCTTGTCATAGACGATCACGCGGGCGCGGGTCGAAAAGCCGAACCAGGCGATGTTTCCTTTGGCGTCAGGCGTGCTGCGCAGATTCGCGGGAATCGCAGATTCCAGCGCAGGCGAGCGGACACCCTGGAACAGTCCGTCTTCCTCGCCGCGCCACAGGCGCGCAGCATCGACCAGCAGGATGACATCTGCCGCCGACGCCGTGCCCTCGGCCTTGAGGCGGGCGAGAATACCGGCATCGTCGGAATCGACACGGTTGATCTTGATGCCGGTGGCCTTGGTGAAGTCCGAATACAGCGCTTCGTCGGTCGGGTAGTGCCGGGCCGAGTAGATATTGAGTTCGTTGGTCTGGGCCTGGCTGTTGGCGAGGACCAGCAGCAGGGTGCTGGCGGCGAGCAATGGTTTGATGGTCATGGGAAATGGGATGAAGAACGGGATTGAAAAATGCACGTTGTAGCGCCGATCATAAAGCAAACGCGAATCATTCCCAATAACATCGTCGTGGGTGCGGTGATGGTGCATGCCACCATGCGTGACGGAACCTCCCATGCCTGATGCGCGTGCCATGCTCCGGATGCGCGGCTTCTTGCCGGGTCGATGGCGGTCTGTCCTGTGCCTGCTGGCAGGGCTGGTGCTCGTCGGTTGTACGTCGACGCCGATTGCGCCGCCGCCGGTTCCATCGCCCGCCGTGGTCGTACCGCCAGCACCCAGGCCGCCACCCCGCATCGGGCTGGCCCTGGGCGGCGGTGCAGCCCGCGGCTTTGCCCATGTCGGTGTGATCCAGGTGCTCGAAGAGGCCGGCATCCGGCCGTCACTGGTGGTCGGGACGTCGGCCGGTAGCCTGGTCGCGGCCATCTACGCCAGCGGTCGCAGTGGTGCGCAGATGCAGCAGATCGCCGAAGACATGGAAGAGGCCAGCCTGACCGACTGGACGCTGCCGCTGTTTCGCCGCGGCGTCTTGCGAGGCGATGCGTTGTCGCGCTACGTGAACCAGCAGGTCGAGCGCCGGCCGATCGAGGCGATGGCGATGCCGCTGGGCATTGTGGCCACCGATCTGGCCAGTGGCGAGGGCATCGTCTTTCGCCGTGGCGACACCGGCCTGGCCGTCCGTGCCTCGAGTGCCATCCCGGCGCTGTTCCAGCCGGTACGCATCGGCGGGCATGACTATGTCGATGGAGGCCTGGTGGCCCCGGTGCCGGTGCGGTTTGCGCGCGACATGGGCGCCGAACTGGTGATCGCGGTCGACATCTCGGGGGCACCGCAGGGCAATGGCACCGATGGCGTGCTGCAGGTACTGATGCAGACCTTTTCCATCATGGGCAAGAGCATCAGCGCACTGGAGCTGCGAGGCGCCGATGTGGTCGTGCGGCCGGTGCTCAAGGACGTGGGCAGTGCCGATTTTGCTGCGCGCAAGCGCTCGATCGAGGCCGGGCGCGCGGCGATGCTGGCGTCCTTGCCGGCGCTCAGGACCCAATTGGCGCGGCTTGCGCAGTAGGGCGGTCGCGAAGCGGCGACTGCATGGTGCCGGGGGATGCGGTGGGCTGCGGGGTGCCCCGTCAGGCAGCCATCGCTGGCAACGCGAGCTTGCGCACCTCGGGGATGACGATGATGGTGATGCCCTGTTCCCGATTGCGCACGGTGATCTTCTCGTGTCGCAGCGCGCCGACGTCCAGGCCGGCGTGCGCAGCGACGCTTGCGGACACGATCAGCTGGCACTGAAACTCCTTGGTCAGGTCCTGCAACCGGCTGGCCGTGTTCACCACGTCTCCGACGGCTGTCAGGTAGGTTGCCACCCCGCGCCCCATGTGGCCGACCACGGTCGATCCGCAGTGGATGCCGATGCCCAGTCGCAGCGGCTCGGCCAGTTCCTCGTGCAGGTCCGTGCTCAGGTCGTCGATGGCCTTTTGCATGCGGGACGCCGCCAGCACGGCCTCGCGTGCGCCGGCTTTGAGCCCCGTGTGAACACCGAACAAGGCCATCACGCCGTCGCCGGTGAACTGGTTGGCAATGCCTCCGGCGCCCTCGATGGCCTGCCCCACGGCCTCGAAATAGCGGTTGAGCAGGAACACCACATCGTAGGGCAGGCGTCGCTCCGACAGACCGGTGAACCCACGCAGGTCGGCAAACAGCACACAGATATCGCGCTCCTCACCGGCGATGGCCTGTCCCTGCACCAGCGCCAGCGCGGGTGGCAGGCTGGGCGGAATCAGCGGCGTGACCCGGATGTCCTGCTGCGGTCGCAACTGGCAGGCCAGACGGACGTTGCCTGCTGCCCCGACGCGGGCCAGCACCCGTGCCTCCGTGCTGCTGGGTTCGGGCAGGCCGCCGAGCGGGGCATCGACACGGATGCGGCAGGTGGAGCAGCGGCCACGTCCGCCGCAAACCGCCGCATGGGCGATGCCGGCCAGCCGGCTGGACTCGAGCACGGTGAATCCCCGGGGGACCGTGACCACCTGCTGGTTCGGATACCGGATGCGGACCGAGCGTCCAGCCTCATGCCACTGGCGCATCGCGCGCGCCAGCAGCGTCAGTCCCAGCAGTACCACCAGCGCGATCAGGATGGCGTCGCGGGTCTGGTACAACGCTGCCAGCGCAAACGCATTGGGCGCCTGGGCGTCGATAAAGGTCTGGTTCAACCATTCGGGATCACTGGCCAGCACCGATACATAACGGCCCGCCTGCGCGAAGCCCAGCAGCGCCAGCACCGGAACCAGAATCGCCAGCGTGTACAGCACCATGGCCATCCGGTAGTAGTACGGCCGCATCCGCAAGGCGTAGTGGATACCGATGCAGCCATGGGTCCAGGCCACCAGCAGCAGCACGCTTTGCCACAGGCCCAGTTCCGGCCGCAATTGCCAGAACAGCAGTACCAGCATGGTGTAGGAATCCTGGTAGCCGTGGACCTGTGCGGCAACCCGCGTCAGGATGGCATGGTTCACCAGTACCAATGGTATGAACAGGCCCAGTGCAAGTTGCACGCCTTGCCACAGCGGCATGCGCAGATGGCGGCGCAGGTAGATGGCCCAGAACGCCAGCGCCAGGTGGACCAGTATGGCGCCCAGCAGCAGCGCGGAGCCGACCGGATTGCGCCATACGGCCAGAAACAGCCAGCGTCCGTCTTCCATCGCCTGCAGCGAGATCAGGCCCAGTGCATGGTTGAGCAGGTGGGTGCTGACAAAGCTGAACAGGATCAGGCCCGAATAGAGCCGGATGCGGCGAATGCCGCCCGCGCTGAACCAGTCCCGCGCGGTGCGCCGGATGGCAACCCGTGCGCGGGATGCGCCTCTCAAGTCCGCCGCTCCATGGGTATCGGGGGCCGGCCGGGGAGAAGGCCGGCCAAAGGGGGGCGGGGAAGCGTGGCAAGGTCCGGCATGGGCATGGCGCAATGCTAACGCGACGCCAGCCGTGCCATCGGCCCGAATCGGCAAATCCGGGCTGCGAAAATCGCAGAACTATAATTTCCCTTCGCTCCACGCGCGGGCACAACGGCAAGCCAACCCCCCCATTCAGCCTGGCGAGACGAATCGATTGGAGAGCACGATGGAGCGCGACCGCAAAGATACCCGGATCCTGATCTACAGCCACGACACCTTCGGGCTGGGACACCTGCGCCGCTGCCGCACCATTGCGCATGCGCTGGTCGACCGCTTCAAGCACCTGTCGGTGCTGATCCTGTCGGGTTCGCCGATCATCGGCAGTTTCGACTTTCGCTCGCGCGTCGACTTCGTGCGGGTTCCCGGCGTGGTCAAGCTGCGAAATGGCGAGTACACGCCGCTGAACCTGCACATTGATGTCGACCAGATGCTGGAGATGCGTGCGTCCATCATCAAGCACACGGCCGAGATGTTCGACCCCGACATCTTCATCGTCGACAAGGAACCGCTGGGGCTGCGCGGCGAGGTGCTGGAGACGCTGAAGATGCTCAAGCAGCGCGGCACGCGACTGGTCATGGGCCTGCGCGATGTGATGGACGAGCCCAAGCTGCTGGTGCCCGAGTGGCAGCGCAAGAAGGTATTGCCGGCGCTGCGCGACCTGTACGACGAAATCTGGATCTACGGCCTGCCGCAGATCTGCGAACCGCTTGATGGCATCACGCTGCCGGCCAGTGTGCGCAAGAAGATCACCTACACCGGCTACCTGGCCCGCGAAGTGTCGACCGCCGGTGCGCCGCCCCGTTTGCCCGAGATCACCAAGAAGCCGTACATCCTGGTTACCACCGGCGGTGGCGGCGACGGCGAGGAACTCATCGACTGGGTGTTGCGCGCCTACGAACACGATCCCATGTTGCCGTACCCGGCCCTGCTGGTGCTCGGGCCGTTCATGCAGCCGGAGAAGCAGACCGAGTTCATGAACCGGGCGGCCAAGCTCAAGCGGGTCGACGCGATCACCTTTCACAGCAACCTCGAGGCGCTGGTGGCAGGCGCCAGCGGTGTGGTAGCGATGGGCGGCTACAACACCTTCTGCGAAGTCCTGTCGCTGGACAAGCGCGCGCTCATCATTCCGCGCACCAAGCCGCGTCTGGAGCAGTTCATCCGCGCCTCCAGCGCGGCCAATCTGGGCCTCGTGAGCATGTTGCTCGAGGACGGCGCGCGCGACCCCGAGGTCATGGCCGAGGCCTTGCGCGCCTTGCCCCGCCAGCCGCTGCCATCGTCGGTCGTCGTTCCGGGCCTGCTCGAGGGACTGCCCAACGTGGCCAAGCTGGTCGCGCCGTGGATTCAGCGCCCCGACGACGAACAGCCCAACGTGGTGGCGCGTATTGGCTGAGACGCCGGTGGCGGGATCCGGCGGCGCAGGGCGCGTCGCCTTTGTTCTCAAGGGTTATCCCCGCCTGTCCGAGACCTTCATCGCCCAGGAGATCGCCGCGCTCGAGCGCCGGGGCCTGCCGATCCTGATCGTCTCGCTGCGGCATCCGACCGACAGCCAGGTGCATCCCATCCATGCCGAGATCAAGGCGCCGGTGGTCTATCTGCCCGAATACCTTTACAACGATCCGCTGCGCGTGCTGCGGGCCTGGTGGCGCGCGCGTCGGATGCCTGGCTATGCCGGCGCGCGGGCCCAGTGGTTGCGTGACTGGTGGCGTGACCGCACGGCCAACCGTGGCCGTCGTTTTGGCCAGGCGCTGGTGCTGGCCGCCGAGCTGCCGTTCGACGTGGTGCGGTTGCATGCGCATTTCCTGCACACGCCAGCCTCGGTGACGCGCTATGCGGCCATGATGCGCGGCCTGCCGTGGTCCGGCTCGGCCCATGCCAAGGACATCTGGACCTCACCCCCATGGGAGCTGCGCGAAAAGCTCGCGTCCTGCGACTGGCAGGTGACCTGCACCGCGACGAATCGCGATTACCTGGACACGCTGGCTCCGCCGGGACGGGTGGAGCTGGTCTATCACGGGCTCGACCTGCAGCGCTTTGAGCCCGATCCTTCGCCGCGCGCTGCGCGCGATGGCCATTCCGCCGACGATCCCGTCGTGCTGTTGTCGGTCGGGCGGCTGGTCGAGAAGAAGGGTACCGACATCCTGCTCGATGCGCTGGCCCTGTTGCCGCCCGAACTGCATTGGCGACTGGTGCATGTCGGTGGCGGGCCGCTGCGCAAGACGCTGCAGGCCCGGGCCGAGGCCTTGGGGCTGGACAAGCGCATCACATGGTCCGGCGCGCTGGCCCAGCAGCAGGTCATTGCGCTGTACCGCGGTGCCGACCTGTTTGCGCTGGCCAGCCGGATTGCCGGCGACGGCGACCGCGATGGCCTGCCCAACGTGCTGATGGAAGCGCAGAGCCAGGGTGTCGCCTGCGTGGCCACCGACGTCTCCGCCATTCACGAACTCATCATCGACGGCCAGACCGGCCTGCTGGTTCCTCCGCAGGACCCGCAGGCGCTGGCGCAGGCGCTCGAATCGATGATCCGCAATCCCCAGCGGCGCCAGGCCCTGGGGCAGGCGGGTCGGTTGCGGGTGAGTGCCGAGTTCGGGCTGTCGAGCAACATCGAGCGGCTGGCGCGCAAATTCGGACTTCCCGCGGCCAGCGGCACCCCGTCCGCCTGAACCGCACCCGGCGGTTCCTGGCGGGCAATTCAGGCCGGCGCTGTAGGTGTGTCGGCAATGCCCTGGATGTCGCAGGTCTGCTCCAGGCCCGCAATACACAGGCAGCGATGCAGCAGGCTGCAAGCCAGGTAGTGCGGGTCGCGGCGCGCGGCGTCCAGCAGCCGGCCGACGTCGACCCGCTCTGGCAGGATGGTCGAGGCCGCGATCAGTTGCAGCACCTGGTCCTGGTTGTGCCGCAGGAAGCGATGGTAGACCCAGCGAAAGCCCTGCTTGTCGCGCCGCCATTGGGTCGGCAATGCCACCGGAAAGCGGGTGCGCAGCTCATGCTTGTTCCAGGGCCCGACGAATTTGCGCGCGTACCCGCTGGCCATGTACGGGGCCAGCCGGTAGTCCAGCAAGGGGCTGCGGTTCTCGATGCCCGACATCATCGCGTTGCGGTCGTTCTGCCACAGCCATTCGTGCAGGCGGCCGGCGCCTGCGTCGCGCACCAGTGCCTCCGTCAGGTCACCCCGGAAATGGATGAGCGGGTCGCAGCCCGGCGCTGCGCGCACGCTGGCATGTACGAACTGGTCCATGTCGGCTGGATCGTCGGATTCGCGGCGCACGTGCGCTGTGGCCGAAGTGGCCGTGCCGTCCTGTGCGCACCAGGCGAAAGCCTGATCAACGATGGCGCGCATGCGGGGCTCGTCGGCATTCGCCTGCGCGATCTGCGTGCACCAGTGTGTGTCGCCGGCGGCCAAGGCCTGCGCCACGGCAAACCGGAAATACCGGTCCCAGTAGCCGGCAAATATCTCGTCACCGCCGGTTCCGTCCAGCACGACCGGCACATCGTGCTCGGCGATATGGGCATAGAGCTGCGGCATGGCCAGTGCATTGCCGATGAACGGGAATGGCTTTTCCTGGTGCCGGCAGACTTGCAGAAAGCTGTCCATGCCGGCGCCACCGTATTCGAGCGGCAGGTTGACGCTGCGGATGCCCAACTGTTCGATGCAGGCCGCGGCATAACGCGCGTCCTCGCTCTTGCCGGCGTCGCCGGTGAAGCAGGTGACCTGCTCAGTCAGGCCCCGGTGGGCCAGTATCGACAGGATCAGCGAGCTGTCGACACCGCCGGAGAGCAGCAGCCCGACCCTGCGGTCGGCCACCAGGCGGGCAGACACCGCATCCTGCAACAGCGCGTCGAGTTGCTGGGGGTCCTTGTCGTCCGAGGTCACGTGGCCCGCCAGGTCGTACCAGGTCGACGTGCTGCGGCGCCAGTTCGCCAGGTCGAATTCCAGTGCGGTGCCGGCAGCGACCTGGTGGATGTTCTGCAGGTGCGTGGCGCCGTCGGCGTGCGGATAACACCAGCCGCCCTGCAGGTAGTTGTCCAGGTCGCCGGCCATGAAGCGCGGGCTTTGCGCCAGATAGGTCTGGATCGGACCGATCTCGGAGGCCAGGCACAGGCGCTGCGCATCCTGATACCAGAACAGCGGCTTCTTGCCATAGCGGTCGCGTATCGCGGTGATGGTGCCGCGTGCCTGGTCGAGCAGACACAGGCCCCACATGCCGTTGGCGCGGTTCAGGCCGTCCACACCTGCATGGACCAGCAGGCTCAGCAAGACTTCGGTGTCTCCATCGGTATCGAAGCGGGCGCCGCTGCGTGCCAGCTCGGCGCGCAAGGCGCGGAAGTTGTAGATCTCCCCGTTGTAGACCAGCGTATGGCCGCCGCGCCGGAACGGCTGGTCCGAGCGCGCCTGGGGATCGAGAATGGCCAGCCGGGTATGGCCCATGTAGCCCGATACCGATACCGCGCCGTCGTCCGCCGGCAAGGTCCAGCTGAACGCGCTCTGGCCGATGCCGTCCGGTCCGCGGTGGCGCAGGGCTTCGGTCGCCTTGCGCGCGCGCTCCAGCGCTATCGGACGGGCACGTTCAAGTACAAGAAAAAGTCCGCACATCGGGGTCGGGCCGGTTGCGCAGCGCCGGCGGCGCTGCTGGCTGGGGTATCTGGGCCGCGGGCGAGGCGATGCCGGAGACTCAAAGCGGCGGATTGTACGGTGACGGGCGTGGGTCATGCAGTCGTGTCCCACTTCTACAATGGCCCATGCGGATCGCCTTCTATGCGCCCCTGAAGGCGCCGAACCACCCCACGGCCTCGGGCGACCGGCGGGTCGCCCGCCTGCTGATGGACGCATTGCGCCTGGCAGGCCATACCGTGGAACTGGTCTCGGAGTTCCGCAGCTTCGAGCGCAATGGGGACGCGCAGCGCCAGCAGGCCTTGTCCCGCGAGGGCGCGTCTGTTGCCGAAGCCTTGTGCGCACGATGGCAGAGCGGCCCTGCGGACCAGCGGCCCGCGCTCTGGTTCACCTACCACCTGTACTACAAGGCGCCCGACTGGATCGGACCCGCGGTCTGCCGAGCGCTCGGCATCCCGTATGTGGTTGCGGAAGGCTCGCACGCGGCCAAACGCGCCAACGGCCCCTGGGCGCTGGGACACGCGGCGGTGGAGCAGGCCCTGCGCATGGCCGATCTGCTGCTGTGTCCGACTGCGTTCGATGTGGCCGGTCTGCTGCAGGTAGTGCCGGATTGCGGTCGTATCCGCCGCCTGCCGCCGTTCCTCGACCCCACGCCGTACCAGCGTGCGGCGCGCAAGCGCGGTCTGTGGCGCGCGCATCTGCAGGCGCGGAATGGCCTGGCCCCGGAACAGCCCTGGCTGGTGGTTGCGGCGATGATGCGCCCCGGCGACAAGCTGGATTCCTACCGGGTCCTGGCCGACGCCTTGCCCTGGCTGCTGGACCTGCCCTGGCAATTGCTGGTGGCCGGTGACGGTGACGCGCGCGCCGAGGTGGAGACCGTCCTGGCCGCGGCAGCACCGGGGCGTGTGCATTTTCTGGGCGCCTGCGACGCGCGCGCCATGGCGGCTCTTTATGCGGCCGGCGACCTCTGTGTGTGGCCGGCGGTCAATGAAGCCTATGGCATGGCGATGCTGGAGGCCCAGGCTGCCGGCATGCCGGTGGTGTCCTGTGCGACCCGCGGTGTGCCGGACGTGGTGCAGGATGGCGTGACCGGTCTGCTGGCGCCACAGATCGATGCGCGAGCCTTGGCCCGCTGTGTGCGTGCCTTGCTGGTGGATCCGGCGCGGCGCGAGGCCATGGGCGTGGCTGCGGCCGATTTTGTCGGCCGTGCGCGCAGCCTGCAGCAGGCTGCACAGGAACTGGGCCGTGCGCTGGACGAGGTCTGCCAATGGCGCCGCGAAGGCGCAGCACTTGCGGTGCCGGCGCCATGACCGCCACACTGGGTTTGTTGCGGCACGGCGAAACCGTCTGGACCCGGGACAAGCGGGTTCAGGGGCGAACCGATATTCCCTTGAGCGACGAAGGACGCGCGGCGTTGGAAATGCGCCGCCTGCCGCCGCCGTGGGCCGCTGTGCCGCGCCGCGTCAGCAGCCCGCTGCTGCGCTGTCGGCAGACCGCCACGGCGCTGGGCCTGGCGCAGGTCGATGTCGATGCACGCCTGGCCGAAATGCAATGGGGCGACTGGGAAAGCCGGCGGCTGGCCGACCTGCGGGCAGAGCTGGGCACGGCCATGGCCGACAACGAGGCGCGGGGATTTGACTTTCAGCCGCCTGCAGGCGAGAGCCCACGGATGGTGCTGGCCCGGATCCGTCCCTGGCTGGCGCAGTGTGCGCAGGAAGGATCGGCGACGCTGGCCGTCACGCACCGCGGCGTGATCCGCGTGATCTTCGCGTTGGCCACCGGTTGGGACATGCTGGGAAAGCCTCCCGCGAAGCTGGACTGGACCGCCTTGCACAGCTTTGCGCTGGAGCCCGATGGCATGCCGCGCGTGCTGCAGCTCAATATTGCATTGGAATCGGCAACGGCAACGGCAACGGACGCGGGAGGTACGCCATGAGTGCGCCACGCGTGCTGGTGTACGTCCAGCACCTGCTGGGTTCCGGGCATCTGCGGCGTGCCGCCTTGCTCAGCGAAGCGATGGTGTGTGCCGGGCTCGATGTCACGCTGGTGAGCGGCGGCCTGCCCGTGCCAGGCCTGCGGGCCAGCGGCGTGCGCATGGTGCAGCTCCCACCGGTCGCCGCGGCCGACATGCGCTTCAAGTCCCTGGTCGATGCGCAGGGGCAGGCCGTCGACGTGCAACTGCAGGATGCGCGCCGCGACCAGCTGCTGGCGCTGTTCAACGACCTGCGGCCGCAGGCCCTGGTCATCGAACTGTTTCCTTTCGGACGGCGCCAGATGCGCTTCGAATTGCTGCCATTGCTGGACGCGGCCCGGACTGCGCAGCCAGCACCGGTCATTGTCTCGTCGGTGCGCGATGTGCTCGGTGGCAGCCGGGACCCGGAGCGGCAGGGCCGGATGCTGGCGTACTTCGAGCAGTATTTTGACCATCTGCTGGTGCATGGCGATCCGGCCTTGCTTCCGTTCGAGCGGACTTTCGCCCCCGCGGACCGGATCGGCGCCCGGCTGCATTACACCGGCTATGTGGTGGCACCGGTCCCAACCGCGCAAGCCGGGGCCGGCGTCGGTGCGCCCGGGCAGGGGGAGGTGCTGGTGTCCGCAGGCGGTGGTGCCGTGGGGCGCGGCTTGCTGGAGGCGGCTATCCGCGCCCGACCGCTGACGGCGCTTGCCGCGCTGCGCTGGCGGGTGCTGGTCGGCGCGGCGATGGGGCCGTCGGCCTGCGACGCGCTGCGCAGGCTGGCGCAGCAATGTGCGGGTGATGGCATCATCGTCGAGCCCAATCGCACGGATTTCTCGGCCTTGCTGGGGCGATGCCGGCTGTCGGTCAGCCAGGCCGGCTACAACACCGTCATGGAAACGCTGCAGGCCGGCGCGCGTGCGGTGATGGTGCCGTTCGCCGGCGGCGCCGAAACCGAGCAGGGCCTGCGCGCGCAGGTGCTGGCCGAACAGCATTGGATCGACATCGTGGAGGAGACAGCATTGACACCCCAGACCCTGGCCGAGGCCATCAACCGGGCGGCCGCTCGCCCGCCTTTGCAGCCCGGCGCCATTCGGCTGGATGGCGCTGAAACCAGTGCCCGGCTGATTGCCGGATGGATTCAGGCGGTGGCACCATGAGCGCCGCCTGGACGCCGCTGCGCGATGAGCTGGCGCGCTGGCGCGACGCCGGACGGGTCGCCGACTTCTGGTGGCGCGATGATGACGCGGGTCAACCGGCACCGGCCTTGGCCCGCCTGACGTGCCTGGCGCAGCAGGCACAGGTTCCGCTGGCCCTGGCCGTGATCCCGCAGCATGCGGCGCGTGATCTCGTGCAGGCGCCCGGTCCCTGGGTATCGATCCTCCAGCATGGCTGCGACCATCGCAGCCGCGCCGCAGCTGGAGAAAAGAAATCGGAGTTCCCGGCCGCCGAAGCGGTGCCGGATGCACTGGCGCGGCTGGCCCTGGGCATGGCGCGGATTGCCGGCCCGCATACGGTGCGGGCGCTGGTGCCACCCTGGAACCGGGTGTCGTCGCCGGCGTTGCTGGCGCAGCTCGCGCAGGCCGGCTACCAGGGGCTGAGCCGCTTCGGACCGCGCGGCAAGGCGCTGGCCGTTCCGGGTCTGGTTCAGGTCAACACCCATGTCGACATCATCGACTGGCACGGCACGCGGGGCTTCGTCGGCCTTGAAGCTGCGCTGTCGGCAACCGTGGCACACCTGCGTGCACGGCGCACGGGAGAAGTCGACGGCAGCGAGCCCACGGGTGTGCTGAGCCACCATGCGGTCCATGATGCTGCGTGCTGGGACTTCCTGGAGCGGCTGTTCGACGTCAGCCGCAGTGACGGTGCCGCCCGGTGGTCCGCGGCTGGCGAGCTGTTTGCGCCAGCGCATTGAACGGCGAACGGAGTGTTGTTTTCGGTCCAAAACCGGTGTTAGCCCCGGTCTGTGGCCGCGGACCCTTCTTCTATACTCCGTTCGGACTGTCGACAGGTGCGGGCGCCCCCAGGGGCTTGACGAGACGGCATTCGAATTCGAGGGCCTGTAACCGCAAGCCACTGTTACCACATGCGCGATGGGTGTCATTGATAACTGGACATGTCTAACGTTTTAACGGTCAAGGATCTGAAGGTTTACCTCGACGTCGATGCCGGTCTGGTCAAGGCGGTCGACGGCGTTTCTTTCCGCATTCCGGCCGGGCGAACCATGGCGCTGGTGGGGGAGTCCGGCTCGGGCAAGTCAATCGTCGCGCAAGCCATCATGGGCATTTTGCCGCGCGTCGCCCGTATCGAGAACGGGTCGATCGAGTTTCGCGACCCTCGCCAGCCCGAAGTCGCGATCGACATTGCCAAGCTCGACATGCGGGGCGACCAGATGCAGTCGATCCGCGGCGGGCGCATCTCCATCATCTTCCAGGAGCCGATGACGGCCTTGTCGCCGCTGCACACCATCGGCAACCAGATCGGCGAGGCGCTGGCACTGCACCGCAGCGGGCTGGGCAAATCCGAGCGCAGTGCACTCGTGGTCGAGATGCTGCGCCTGGTCGGCTTTCCCGACCCGGTGAAGGCGGAACACACCTATCCGTTCGAATTGTCCGGTGGTCTGCGCCAGCGCGCCATGATCGCCATGGCCCTGGTCTGCCGCCCGGCGCTGCTGATTGCCGACGAGCCGACGACGGCGCTGGATGTCACCATACAGGCCCAGATCCTGCAGCTGATCAAGCAATTGCAGGGTGAACTGCAGATGGCCATGATGATGATCACCCATGACCTGGGCGTGGTTGCCAACATGGCCGATGAGGTGGTCGTGCTCTACCACGGCAAGGTCATGGAAGCGGGCACGTTGCACGACGTGTTCCGCGACCCGCGCCATCCCTACCTGAAGGCCTTGCTGCGCGCCGTACCCCGTTTCAACATGGCGCCGGGCGAGCGGCTGACGCCGATCCGCGAGATTGCGGTGGCCGCCGCGGCGCCCGGAAAGCCGCATGGCCACGCCAATGCCGCGCAGGAGGCCGTGGTGCCAATGCTGTCGGTGCGCCACCTGAGCAAGTCCTACAAGACCCGCAAGAGTTCGCTGTTTGGCAGCAAGCCCGGTGGCGAGACGATTGCCGTCGACGACGTGAGCTTCGATGTCGCGCCCGGCGAGTGCCTGGGGCTGGTGGGCGAGTCGGGGTGCGGCAAGACCACAACGGCAAAGATGATTCTGCGGGCCGGCGTGCCGGACAGCGGCGACATCATCTTCAATGACCGGGGCCAGCCCCGTGACGTGCTCAAGCTCGAGGGGGAGGAGCTCTTTGCCTACCGACGCCGGGTCCAGTTCGTGTTCCAGGATCCGTTCGGTTCGCTCAATCCGCGCATGACGGTGCACGACATCGTCAGCGAGCCGCTGGTCATCCACGGTATTGGCGATGCGGACGAGCGCTTCGAGCGCGTCAAGGAACTGATGGCGCTGGTCGGCCTGGACGTGCGCCATCTGCGTCGCTATCCGCACAGCTTCTCGGGCGGTCAGCGCCAGCGCATCGGCATTGCCCGCGCGCTGGCACTGAATCCCGACCTGCTGATCTGCGACGAGCCGGTGTCCGCACTGGATGTGTCGGTGCAGGCGCAAGTGCTCAATCTGCTGCTGGATCTGCGCGAGACCCGCAATCTGACTTACCTGTTCATTTCGCATAATCTGGCGGTGGTCCACTACATCGCCGACCGCATTGCCGTGATGTGCGCCGGCAGGCTGGTGGAGATTGCCCGGTTCGACGAGTTGTTCGCCAATCCGCTGCACCCCTACACCAAGACCCTGCTCGCAGCCGTGCCCGATCCGGATCTGGACCGCAAGCTGGATTTCCAGTCCCTGATGGATGGGAAAGCGTCGATTCCCTCGGAGTGGCCGTTGCCATTTCGCCTTGACGGATCGCAGCGGGTGGGCATGATTGATATCGGTAACCAGCATTTCGTACGTGCCCACGCAGACGTGGATATTTCGGAGCTCAAGAGATGACACCTTCGATCCTGCTCACCCGGCCATGGCGACGCCTGGCCACGACGGTGCTGTTGATGGGCCTGTTCGGGGCCGTGGCTCAGGCAGCGCAGCCGGCCAACCTGATCGAGACGCCCATGCTGCGTGACGATGTGGCGGCCAAGAAGCTGCCGCCGGTCAAGCAGCGCCTGCCGGAGAACCCGCTGGTGGTCAGCATGGACGGCAAAACCCAGGAGTTGGGCCAGCATGGTGGCACGCTGAACATGCTGATCGCCCGGTCCCGCGACATCCGCATGATGGTGGTCTACGGCTACGCACGGCTGGTGGGTTACGACCGCAACTATGTGCTGGTGCCCGACCTGCTGGCAAGCATCGACATCAAGGATGACAAGGAGTTCACGATGAAGCTGCGGGCCGGCCACAAGTGGTCGGACGGCGCGCCCTTCACCAGCGAGGACTTCCGCTATTTCTGGGAAGATGTGGCCAATGACAAGGAGCTCAGCCCGGCCGGTCCTCCGGCGGCCTTGCTGGTCGACGGCCAGCCGCCCAAGGTGGAGTACCTGGACAAGACCACGATCCGCTATACCTGGGCCAAGCCGAACCCGGACTTCCTGCCGCTGATGGCCAGTCCGTCGCCGCTGCTGATCTACCGGCCGGCACATTACCTCAAGCAGTTCCACAAGAAGTACAACCCCAAGGTGGTCGAAGCGGAAAAAGCCGAGCCAGGCAAGCGCAGCTGGGCGGCGATCCACAACCGCGAAGACAACATGTACCAGTTCGACAACCCGAAGTTGCCGACGCTCGAGCCCTGGGTCAATACCTCCAAGCCGCCGACGGACCGTTTCGTGGTGGTGCGCAACCCGTTCTTCCACCGGGTCGACAGCAATGGCCGCCAGCTTCCGTATATCGACCGGGTGGTCCTTCCGATCGTCGACTCCAAGCTGATTCCGGCCAAGGCCGGGGCAGGGGAGTCCGACCTGCAGGCGCGTGACGTCGCGTTCAGCAACTACACCTTTCTGAAGAAGGGTGAGAAGGCCAACAACTACAAGACGTATCTGTGGCGTACCGCCAAGGGTTCGCATTTCGCGCTGTACCCCAACCTCAACGTCGTCGACCCGGTGTGGCGCCAGCTGTTCCGCGATGTGCGCTTTCGCCGTGCCTTGTCGATGTCGATCGACCGGGCCCAGATCAACCAGGTGCTTTATTTCGGCCTGGCCACGGAGAGCAACAACACGGTCGTCCCGGAGAGTCCTTTGTTCCGCAAGGAATACCAGACAAAGTGGGCGAAGTACGACCGCAAGGCGGCGGACAAGCTGTTCGACGAGATCGGACTCAAGCGCGGGCCCGACGGCATCCGGCGGCTGTCCGACGGCCGGCCGCTGGAGATCATCGTCGAGACGGCCGGCGAGAGCACGGAGCAGACCGATGTGCTGGAACTGATCCGCGAGACCTGGCGCGAGGTAGGCATCAAGCTGTTCAGCAAGCCGTCGCAGCGCGATCTGCTGCGCAACCGCGTCTTCTCCGGGGAGGCCATGATGTCGGTGTTCTACGGGATGGACAACGGCATGCCCACCGCGGATACGCCGCCGGACGAGCTGGCGCCCAAGGACCAGGCCCAGCTCGAATGGCCAAAATTCGGTCAGTACTTCGAGACCGCCGGCAAGCTGGGCGAGGCGCCCGATTTTCCGGAGGCGATCGAGCTGATGACGCTGTGGCATGCCTGGCACAAAGTGAGCCGCGACGAGCGCGCCAAGATCTGGCATCGCATGCTGGCGATCCATGCCGACCAGCAGTTCTCGATCGGTGTCATCAACAACGTCATGCAACCGGTGGTGGTCAGCAACACGCTGAAGAACGTGCCGGAGAAGGCCATCTACAACTGGGACCCGGGCGCCTTGCTGGGGATCTACCGGCCCGATACCTTCTGGTTCACCGATGCGCGCAGGAACTGACATGACTTTGGCGCCATGCGCACTGCGTTCGCTGCCCTTCAAGGGGAACGCCTGTACCTTTGAAACGGCTGGGCAATACTGACATGCTGGCTTATACCTTGCGGCGAATCCTGCTGATGATCCCGACGCTGCTGATCATCAGCTTCGTCACGTTTGTCATCATCCAGTTGCCGCCCGGGGACTACCTGACCAACCAGATTGCCGAACTGCGCAGCCAGGGCGATGCAGCGGCACTGGAGAAGGTGGAGTTCCTGCGCCACCAGTTCGGCCTGGATCGGCCGTTCCTGGAGCAGTACGCCAGCTGGATCGGCATCTGGCCCGGGCCGCGCGGATTTGCCGGTCTGCTGCAGGGCGACTGGGGCTGGTCGTTCGAATACAACCTGCCAGTGCTCGATGTGGTCGGGGACCGGCTGTTGTTGTCGTTCGTGCTGAACATCACCGTCATCCTGTTCACCTGGGCGGTGTCGTTTCCCATCGGCTTTTATGCGGCCACCCACCAGTACAGCTGGGGGGACCATGGTCTTTCCTTCATCGGGTATCTGGGCCTTGCCACGCCCAATTTCCTGCTGGCGCTGGTGCTGATGTATTTCGCCAACGTGCAGTTCGGCCTGTCGATCGGCGGCCTGATGGACCCGCAGTATCTGGACCAGGACATGAGCTGGGACAAGTTTCTCTCAGTGCTGTCGCACCTGTGGATACCCGTGATCGTCATCGGCACATCGGGCACTGCCGGCATGATCCGCCGCCTGCGGGCCAATCTGCTCGATGAACTGCAGAAGCAGTATGTCGTCACGGCACGCGCCAAAGGCATGCCCCATGTGCGTTTGCTGGTGAAGTACCCGCTGCGCATGTCGCTCAACCCCTTTATCGCCGATATCGGGAACCTGCTGCCCAGCGTGATCTCGGGCTCCGCCATCGTGTCGGTGGTGCTGTCGCTGCAGACCGAGGGACCGATGCTGCTCGAAGCACTGCAGAACCAGGACCAGTATCTGGCTGGGTCGTTCCTGATGTTCCTGGCGCTGCTGACGGTCATGGGCATGTTCGTCTCGGACCTGTTGCTGGCGGCGCTGGATCCGCGCATCCGGTTGACCGGGGAGGCGGTCAAATGAGCACGGCGCCTAACAGCTTCAAGCAAGCGAAGCCGCTCTTGGGGCGCTGCCCGCCAAGCCTCGCGGCGGCACGCAGGAGCCGTCCATGAGCGTGGCACAGACCGAGGCAGGACCGCTGCCGCACTATGTGTCGACGGCACCGTTCGAACCCGAGTCGGCTGAGACACTGACTGCCGAGCAGGAGGAGTTCTACCGCGCCTCGCAGTGGCGCATCATGTGGTGG
>Ga0116169_1001233_pt1 | contig 22038 bp, 16 predicted proteins | sample AD_UKC130_MetaG_FD_89796 | JGI IMG/M metagenome (GOLD analysis project Ga0116169, IMG submission 89796) | Active sludge microbial communities of municipal wastewater-treating anaerobic digesters from Canada - AD_UKC130_MetaG | ecosystem: Engineered > Bioreactor > Anaerobic > Digestate | place...
AACCAGCCTAACATGCCATGTACTCATTGTCAACAGCTTTCGCGGCATAAACGCTTTGCTCAGGTGGTTTAAACACCTGCTTAAATAACCGAGTAAATTTACACACAAATTTGGACTTGACTAATAAAGCAAAATCTTGATATAGATGAAAAAAGAAAACTAATATCAAACCTAATAAGGATTATTGATGATATGCATTCTCACGGAATTTACCATAGGGATCTAAACCCTGACAGCATATTAATAACAGATGATGGTAAGATAAAGCTGGTCAATTTTGATTTTGCAAAGCTAGAAGGGAACCCCACAGTAAGAGACGGGCTACTAGGTAAGTTCAACGAGTATAGATCCTATGAACTTTTTTTTAGAGTAATTAATAAAATTGATTATCATACCGATTATTATTCACTTGGTGTTATTATTTATGAAATATTGACCGGTGAAACGCCTGTTAAAAATGTAAGGGATCTTGGTCAAAATATACCAGTCGATGTTGGAGAATGTGGAGATAGCTTAGGAGGACGGCAAAGGTTAAATGAAGCTCTCAAGGCTATTCTTAGCAGAGATCTGGATATCAGGGCTAAAGGGTACGCCCTGCTTAAAAAAATATTTGCTTAGAGGCAGTTTTTCATGTACGGCTTAAATAAGTTTTTTGAGAAATATGAGGTGCTGACAAACAAGTACATAAGCGGGGAAAAGGTGAATGCTGATTTCATTACCAGGATATATGGGGTCAGAAATATACATACAGGGTTCCACGCTGTGGCAAAGCATACTATCATACTGGACAGCTTTGATATGGACCAAAGGAAGCAAAGATTTTCAGGCGTCAATACTGTAGTAGGTCAGTTAAAACAGGAACCAATGGCACTACTAATACTAAAGGACAATCCAGGTGTAGTAAACCTTCTGGACTATTATGAGGATTTTGTAAATGCCAGGGAAATGATGCTTGTTATGGAGGAGGCAAGAGGGATTTGTCTGAAGGAGTATATTGACAGATACGGTACCTTGTCACCCGCGAACTTTTATGCATTTATGTATTATCTGATTGACACTGTAAGTGACATGCACCAAAAGGGCATCATTCACAGAGACCTTACCTACAATAACATTTTTGTTGACATAGATGACAAAGGTACGATCAAAGGTGTTCAACTTATTGATTTTGGCTTGGTTTATAAAAAAGGCTATGGTATCAGGCACAAGCTTGCTTTGACCCCGGGATTCGCTCCGCCGGAGTCTTTCAGGCAGATATTGAAAAAAGTAGAGCCGGCTTACGATATATATTCAATCGGAGTAATCATGTATTATTCTTTAACCGGTAGATTTCCATATCCTGATTTTATTCTGGCTGGCAAGGAAGACGAAAGCAGATACATAGAATTTGACATTAAAGGGATCACCCCTGAGATTCAACAATTTATCCGGGTATGCTTGAAATTTGACAGTCGCGAAAGGCCCAAGTCAGTTAGTGAAATAAAGAGAGAAATATATAAGGGTTTAAAGAGGGAAGGTTGTTATATTGGTAAAGGTAATTAGAGGAGATATCATATCAGGACGAGATGTTACAATAAATAGACCTGTGACCTTTTATTTCATATCTAGCATGGAAGGCTATATGGATATAGTCAAAGGTGAGATGAACAGGCTTAGATGGATATGGGCGGACGTGGCTTATAATGAGTACAGGGGTGAGTTCAGGTACTATTTCCACACTGAAAAGCTCAAGCTGACATGTGTCCATATAGATGCCAGAGAGCATCACAACTCTTATTTTAAAATCATCGGAATATCAGAAAAAAATGCATATGATAGACTAAACTCTGTAAAATACGGGGTAAAGCTTTATTTATCAGGCGGCTTTACTTTTGTAAGCGGAGAATACTGGCAATTACCCAAAAATAGATATAGCTGCATAGCAGCAGAAAAAATATACTTTATTTCGAGTAAGATAAGAAATTTCCACCAAGACTATAATGATAATAAAAAAGTACAGATAGATCAGAAATATCAGGAGCGACTGGCTTGGGCAAAGGAAATGAGGGAGTTTATCGATTTTCAAAATGATTATGAAGTATCTAATGCAAAGGCAGTCCAGTTTGCATATAAGAGCTATGAACCTGTTACCTCTGCAAGGGTTGTAGGGGTTTCGTATAAGTTTATCCTGTCAGACTTCAGAGAGGATGAGCTGGTAGATGGACTCATCGGTAAGGAGCTTATTGTAGCTGCTGTGCCATTTGTTAACCCGGATGATATCGTACTTAAGGGAATAGTGGTAGAGTACTCAGCTTCTAATAAATACATTATAATAGCCTTTCAATCGACTATTGATTTTGGCAAATTTCCTGCGTCAGGTTATCTGCTGCAAGCCGCTTTCAATTTATCATATCGCATACAAGCAAAGGCAGTAAATGATCTGGTAGAGGGCAGAGCTGTCAACAAAAGCCTTTTAGACATTATTATAGACAATAGGTACGAGGACATTCCTGACTTTTTGCCCAAAAGCTATCCTGGACTGAACCATTCACAGGAAATGGCGGTTAATCTGGCATTACATACTAAGGATTTTTTACTGGTTCAAGGGCCTCCGGGTACAGGAAAAACTAGTATTATAGTAGAGATGCTAAAGGAGTTTGTTGCGCAAGGTAAAAGGGTACTGGTAAGCTCTAAAAACCATTTAGCAGTAGACAATGTACTTGAAAAATGTATAAAGAACAATATTTCCTGTATACGACTTGGCCAGGAGGAAAGAGTTAAGCTGGATTCAGTTAAAAAGCGTTTAATAGACAGAGCGGCAGTGGAACTCCAAAGGGATATAATAAATAACTGCGATAATCGTCAGGTCGAAATTTTGCAGCAGACTAAAAACCAGGAGAAATTGTGTGATATATTGGATGAACAGAAAGAACATATGCTGTACTTCATTGAGCTGCGAGATAAGCTAAGAATACTGCAGTCAAAGATGACCAGACGGGAGAAGCTTATCAAAGTTATCCACTTTTATAAATATATCCAGCTATCTTTGTTTAAGGTTATGGCACTTATTAGGTCAAATCAGGACTTAGTAGAGACTAAAAGATCTGATCTTAATAAATTTATAGAAGACAAGCTCTGTAAAGATAAGATATATGTAAAGACTAAGGAGCTTTGGGACGAATCAAAGCAAAGCATGGTCATACACAAGGTAATAATTGATAAGGCATTAGATTCTATAAAGGATTACAAGACTTTTGATTATGAGGCTATGTCCCGGGATGATATTCAAAAAGGGATAGCTTGGGAAAAGGAGTTATACCAAAAGTTTAAGAGAAAGAGCGTTATCATAAAAGATTGGAAGGATTCACTGGAACAAAGGCAACAGTCTTTGTATCCACTTTTGCTTGACTCTGTTATGGTTGTAGGTGCGACATGTATAGGGATAAATACTAGTGCCGAATTTAAAAGTACCGACTTTGATATAGCAATCATTGACGAGGCAGGGCAGATAACCATTTTTGATATTATAGTGCCTATGTCCAGGGCTAAAAAGGTTATATTGATTGGAGACCATATGCAGCTGCCACCTACTTGTGATGAAAGCCTTATCAAGGAGATCGAGGAAGAGAGGGCTGCTGGTGAAGACGGTGAGGGCTATATTTATGATGATGCTAGTAAGCTCCTCGGTCAAAGTCTATTCGAAACACTGTTTTATTCTTGTCCTAATGAAAACAAAATCATGCTGGATCAGCAGTATAGGATGCATCCTATAATAGCTGAATTTATATCAAATGAGTTCTATGAAGGCAAATATAAATCCGGTGTGAGCAGCAGCGCCAGAGAGCTCAAGCTATCTGTTTTCAACAAGCCTCTTTATTTCGTAGATACACTAAGTTGCTCAGCCCGGCGCTTCGAACAGGTTGAAATAGATGGCGATCACAATGTATACTACAATATACTTGAAGCAGACATCATATCTAATATCCTGATAAATCTGCTGAGTGATGGAATCAAGGCTGATGACATTGGTATCATAACACCATATAAGCGCCAAAAAACAGAAATTTATGAAAACATTATCGGTACTATGAATGCAAGGGGAATGGATGAGGCCGATATTATCGAGGTCATAGACAAGCTCGAAATAGATACGGTAGATTCTTTTCAGGGGCGAGATAAGAATATTATAATATTCAGCTTTACAAGGAGTAACGAAGAACATGCAATAGGTTTCCTGAGTGAACTTCGCAGAATTAATGTGACAATGACAAGGGCAAAATATATGCTGATAATGGTGGGCGACTCGGAAACACTTACGAAAGCCAGGAATATAAAGTCCCGACAGTTTTTCATTAACCTTGTGAAGTATGTGAAGAACAATGGAGTATATATTAACTGGGACGAACTGGCATCAAGGCTGTAGATGAGTTACAGGGGGCTGTGGAAAATGAAGTCAGTCAAAAGAAAGCAAAAACCTGCAAAAACTATACTTAATAAATATGTCTCTGTTGATCGCGATCAGGTAAGGCGCTTTGTAAAAGTTGATTACCCTGTTTATTGTCTGCCTGTTGAGATAACAGAGCGTACCTCCGAGCCCTATGAAGAGATAGAAAGAAATATGGAGAGGCTTTTGCATCAAACTGACATCGATGATAGAGTAAGCCTTTTCAGGACCATGGGAATCGATGAATTCAAACAATTGAGCAACAATACATTGGAGTACTTGATGTCGATAAACCATATAGATGAACAAAATGGCAAACTAAGGTTGACACCGCTGGGTGAAGAGTCGCTAATGAAAGGTGATAAGCTAAAAATAGAACGTAGTGCAAGACTTATTTACTTTGATGCATTATCTCTTCAGCCATTGCCTGAGAAATATTACAATCCTCGAGAGACAGTATTTTTGTCACCGTTGGATTGGGAGGACTTTAAAGGGGCAAATGTGTTGGATATATGGGAGGACTTGCCTCAGGATATGATTCGAGGTCTACTAAGGTATGATGGGGAAGATAGACTAAAATATAATATCCCTCAGGAAATGATAGATATCAAAATCGACGAAGGAGTACTAGACTATAAGCAAACAGAGATATTGTCAAAAGGCATCATATATTTCGTTCCTATATATATTGCAATCATTGATACCATTAACGGATTTGTTGATAAGGTAAGATCACATGAAATGCTAGATTTTGCTGTATATAACGTTGCCTCGGGAAAACGGGATGATTTTTTTGAAGAACTCATCAAGAAAAACTATGATAAAATTTGGTATGTTTTTTCATCTCTCTACGTCAGTGATGACCTATTAGCAAAAACAGAAGAAGTCAGGCTATGGGGAGCTTCTTTAAGTCAAAAAATAAGTTCTTCAAACCTAGCGTTAGAAAGTGATCAAAACCTTGCCTTAGAGGTTTTGATGCATGACGTAGATGGTTGGATAGAAGCTGACGACAAGGAACCTTTATATGATCTGGCGTACAACAACCTGATACCGATATCTGGACAAGAGCATAGCGGCAGATTAATAAGGTTATATTGCACAGATGAAGTAAGAAGAAGGGCTATTGATTATCTGCTCAGCCAGAAAAGAGAAGCCTTGCGTAATCAAGATAAGAGTGAAGCGTATATAGAGAATTATCTAAGACAGCTTGAGCAAATAATGCTAAAGTGATTACCAGTAATTTTTTGTCTTGCCTGTCTAGATGCAATTGAAGAAGACTTATGTAAATGGCTAATACATTGAGAGCACAGGTAGATTAAATAATATAGAACAAGTGCAAAAGTACGGCTTCGCTATACATGTTCAAATCATCAATATCAGCCTTCACATACTGCAATATAATCATAGTGCTTTGCATGGGCAGCCTGTATAATATACAAAAAGCCTTAAGGAGATGAGCCCATGTTCAAAGAGGCATTGATCCACAAAGCGGACAGCAGTATGTGTTATCTGACTGATGACGGTAATGTGGTGATCACGCTCAAGGCCAAAAAGGGGGACCTGTCCCAGGCTGTATTGATATATGACGACCGGTATGATTTCCATATAAAGCGGGATTGTATCAGGATCCCCTTGCAAAAGGTCATGAGCGATGAGCTGTATGACTACTTCCAGGCTGAATTCAAGTGTGCCTATAGGCGCATGTGCTATTATTTCTCACTGATCGATAAAGACGGAAACCACGTCTACATGTACCAGGACGGCTTTAGCGATGTGTTCAGCTGGGGCCGCCAGCGCCTCTTCCAGTTTCCGTATCTGCACAGGCGGGATACTCCCCACGTGCCTGCATGGCTGAAGGAAAGCGTGATGTACCAGATATTCCCCGACAGCTTTGCAAACGGCAAAGGCAGGATAACAGAACAGCCTGCCAGCCACACGGTAGAAGGGGATGTGAAGGCAGAATCAAGATTCGGCGGTACCCTGAGGGGGATCATCGACAACATATCATATATAAAAGACTTAGGTGTGAATCTCATTTACCTCAATCCGGTCTTCACTGCACTTTCCTATCACAAATATGACACAGTCGATTATTACAAGGTGGACCCATGCCTGGGCACCAATGACGATCTGAAAGAGCTCGTTGAGATTTGTCACAGCAACGGTATACGAGTGATGCTTGATATCGTGTTCAACCAAAGCAGCAACAAATTCTTTGCATTCAGGGATGTTGTTGAAAACGGCGCAAACTCCGGATATGCGGGCTGGTACCACATCGAGTCGTTCCCTGTAAAGGGCGGCAAGGCCCCCAACTACGAGACCTTTGGCTTTTATGAGACCATGCCCAAGTTCAACACTGACAACCTTGAGGTGGAGGAGTACCTGCTCGATGTAGCCAGGTATTGGGTCAGGGAGTACGATGTGGACGGCTACCGTCTGGACGTCGCAAATGAGCTCCCCCATGAGTTTTGGCGCAGGCTCCGCCATGAGATGGACAAGCTAAAGAAGGATTTCGTCCTGATCGGCGAGGTATGGCACGATGCATCATCATGGATAGGGCGGGACCAGTTCCATTCCGTCATGAACTTTCCACTCATGTATGCCATCTGGGAGTTTTTCGGCCTGAACTCGGTCAATGCCCATCAGTTCAGCGAAGCTGTGAACCGCTTAACGATGCTGTACCCCAAGGACAACACACAGGCTATGATGAACTTTATCGATAATCATGATGTAGCCCGCTTTTTCACGATCGCCGGCGCAAATGTGGATAAGCTGAAAATGGCTGCCGCCTTCATTATGACATATGTAGGGCTGCCCTCCGTGTACTATGGGGATGAAAAGGGCGTTGAAGGCAGGGATATAAATGATGCCCGCCGGAAGATGATATGGGAGGACGATGAGCGGTCTGCATCCATACACAGTTGCTTCAAAAAGCTGATAAGGCTGAGACGGGAAAACGAGGAGCTCATATACGGGGATTACCGGCCTCTCCATGCCGACAATGCCGGCAATGTCTACAGCTTTGCCAGAGTACTGGACCAAAACAGCATCATCTGCGTGTTCAATAATGCAACTAATGCCACGTCAGTATCCCTGCCCGCAGGCAATGGCACCTATGAGGACCTGCTTACCCAGGAAGGCTTCAAGGCCCGGGACGGCCTGCTGAGCCTGCCCATGGATGCTTACGGAGTCAGGATACTAAAGCTGATAAAGGGGTGATCGTATGATCATAGACACCCATTTGCACTATGGTAAAAAGGTGATGTTCGACCTGGATTTTTCTTTGCTGATCTCTCTCATGGAGGCCCATGGGATAGACAAGGGGCTGATATCCTCTATAGAATGCTGTGAGTACAGGCCTGATGCGGACGAGCTTTTGGAGGACCAAAAGCCCCAGATCGAAGCAAACAAAGAGCTGCTGGAGAAAATAAAGGGCTGCGGCAAGGACCTTTATATCTCCTTCTGGTGCAAGCCCGCAACGGAAGGTAATATCGACGAGGTGTATTCTTTCATCAGGGAAAACAGGCATTATGTCAGGGGGCTGAAGCTTCATCCCTTTTACTCGAGGCTGCCCTTGGAGGATGCCAGATATGACCCGTACATAGATATCGCCGAGGCACTTGACTTACCCGTATCTGTCCACACGGCCAATGACAGCCTGTCCGGTCCGGGCCAGCTGCTGGCCATGGCAAAAAGGTTTCCCCGTGTCAACTTCATAATGGTCCATATGGGGTTGTGTTCAGACAATGAAGAGGCAATAGAGTGTCTTGGACAGGCTGACAATCTGATAGGGGATACGACCTGGGTACACTTTGACAAGGTTTTGAAGGCAGTAGAGATTTGCGGCCCTGAAAAAATGATATTCGGGACCGATGCGCCTATAGACGGGGCAAGGAGCTATGCCTTTTATGAGCAGCTGCTCCGGGCCTATCAGGACGACCCCGCCAAGTGGGAGCATGTGATGTATAAAAACGCTGCCAGGCTTTTTGGCATATGAGCTTTAGACATCTGTACTTAGCTTTTATATATGAGCCTTTTTATCCAAACCTATGATTTCCAGGCCTGCATCAGTGGACATTCTGGTTGCTCGACCAGTCTTTCTTAAAGGCTGAGGGGGACTTGTTCGTTACCTCCTTAAAGACCCTGGCGAAATAGTTGGAGTCATTGTAGCCTACCTGGGTGGCTATGTCCGTGATCGACAGCTCGGGATGCTGCTTTATGAGGGCTATCGCCTGATGCACGCGAAAATTGTTGATATACTTGACCGGTGTAAAGCCGGTTATTTCTTTAAACAGCCTGCAGAAATAGAACTTGTTTATGTTCAGGAGGTCTGCCAGCTCGTCTATGCTTATGTCCTCCTGATAGTGGGCTTCGATATATTCCATGATCTTGTTAATATTGTGTATATTGCGGTTTTTTAATACGAACTGCCTGTTTGATATCGTGGACCTGGTATATTTCCGGACCAGGATAGCGAAAATCCCGTACAGATTTGACTTGATAGCGTATTCATAGCCCCTTTCCTGCTGCTTGCCTTCCTCCCATAGATTAAGAAAATGATTGACTATCGCCGGGTCATCGTGGATGTAGTTTTCAAATATGGTAAGCAGGTAGGACGAGGGGATGAACTGGGAGTCATAGCTGGTCAGGTAACGCCCCTGGAGGAGGGTGGGGCTGATGGTAGTACAATATAGTACTATTGGTGCCTCTGTAATGCTGTAGCCATGGGGCTCGTTGCTGTTGATGAACAGGATGTCACCCGGAAAGGCTTCGATGGAGCCTGTCCTGTTGTGCAGGCAGACTGTGCCCTGCTTGACATAGACTATTTCCAGCTCATTGTGCCAGTGGGAGATGCAAAAGGGCCCTGTCGAGTTAGTCTGATGCTCGATAAAGTTGATCGGCAGCTCGGCATTTGGCATGATGATATTTTCATGCGGTATCGAGGAAAGCAAACCCTCAGCCTGATTAACGTTCATATCAATAAGCTCCTGTACCCACGGGATCCCGCTATGCAGGGATCTTTGTTTTGTACCTTTCACTGAAAATATGCATACCGGTATAGTTGATTTTAACAATCAGGCATGCAAAAAGTCAATATTGTTTTAGTCTTAAACAATAATGTCATGGTATGCATGTGTCACACCCTATATAATTAAGCTACCACACGACCGGAGGCTTTGTATGGATACATGCAACAGAAGCATTCTCTACTGGAAATGGGACGATTCGGTCCTGGAAAGCGATCTGGCTGCAAGCATAGAAGACCTGTGCAGCCGCACGGATATAAGCAATATTTTCATAGGGCTCCACTGGATAAGGCGGAGGTTCAATGACCCCAGGCTGCTGGAAGCGCTCAGCTTTTGCAGCAGGGAGCTGAAAAAGCGAGGCAGAAGGACCATCGTTGAAGTCTGCCCGCGCAACGAAGGGGAAGCCTTCTTTGAAAGGTATCCGAATGATGTCGCTTATTTGACCACGCCGACAGAAGTCAGGCTGACGCCTGACGGGACCGGCAGGATCGAAATGGAGACAAAGAAGATCCCCCATTACTGGCGGACGATCAGCCATGTCAAGCCTGGCCTCCTGGCAGCCTTCATATTTGACAAAACGGACGGCAAGATCAGAAAAGGAAGCTGCCAAAGGTGCGATCATTTCATCACGATAGAAGGCCAGACCGACGAGAGCCTTGTTGCGAGGATCGATGCAGGAAGTGAGAATGCAGGCCGTACAGTCGACATGTTCATCGGCATACCCCAGCCTATCCCGGACCTGGGCTCACCCGGCCTGATGGAGCTTTACAGCGAGATGCTCGACGACATAGCTGGCTTTGATATTGACGGAGCAGCCTCCGATGAATGGGGCTATGATGTCGGTTTCAGGATCATTGAGGCGCAAGAGGGCTCAAGTAAAACAACCGAGATCTATTTTGAGTGCATAAGCTATTCCGCTTATCTTGATGAGCGGTATGCCAAGGTGTGCGGCCGCAGGCTCATCGATGATCTCATCTATATGTACTACCAGGAAGAGGACGGCCGCAGCCGGAGCATTTCGTGCGTCAATGCCTATCACAAGGCCCTTCGGGAGATCATGCGGCAAAACGATGAGGAAATGTATGCCCTGGCCAAGGCAAAGCTGGGCGAGGGAGCCTTTTACGGGGTCCATCCCACGTGGTGGGGCAACAACTACCTGCAGAACTTCGAGGGCTTCAAAAACGGCTTCTACTGGTGGGAAGCCAGGAGGGACATCGCCCAGACCGACGAGATAGTCATCATGCCCATAAGGACGGCCCTGGCCCATAAATGGCGCTGCCCCTATTGGTACAACATGTGGTACTCCATGGGAACCAGAGATATAAACACGTATTACCGTGAGACCTGGAACAATGTCCGCTATGGCGGCAGGACCCACTATCTGGGCTATGAATGCCCCAATGAGCCTGTGGTCCTGGAGCTTAAGCCCAGAGGGCTGCTTGAGAGCATAGAGGAGATGGATGCGGTCATAAGGGAGATCGACCATGTCCAGACGGCTTCCCCTGACTGCCGGGTGCTCATCCTCTTTGGCATGCAAAATGCCCTGAACTGGTTCTACAATGATGACCCAAACCCGCCCTGGTTTTCATATCACAAGGTGCTGACCCCGGTCCTCAGGTGTGCGGATACTGTCTTCAGGTCATTTTTGTGCGACCTGGTGCCCACCACCGAGATCGAGAACGGCAGCCTGTCCCTGGAGGACGGCAAGGCAGTGTACGGGACCCAAAGGTATGACGCGGTGGTCCTGCTGGCCCCGGACAGCATGAGCCCTGCCTGCTATGCCTTTCTTTCAGGGCTTGATGAGTCCCGCCTTATAGTCGCAGGCGAGGCAGAGGTGTACGATGACGGGTCACGAGTGTCAGAGGACTACCTGGCTGTGCTAAATAGGGGTGTGAGATTATCCGAAATCTACTGCCCTGAGGAGATCATTGCCGCGCTAAGGGAATGGGGTATAGCCGCAAACAGGTTTGAAAACGGGTGCGTCTTGCAGGACGGGTCATTGATATTCACATCAGACGGCGAAAGGGCAGTACACAATCGCCTTTCGGTGCATGTAAGGCACAAGGACCTGACCATTGACTTTGAGGGCGAGGACCTGCTGTTTTTGCACCATACAGATGGCAAGTATATACCCTTCTACAGGCAGGGTGACCCTAAATTACGATAACTAGATGAGGAGCAGCAAGATGTTGAAACCGATAAATGGAAGGATCATCCCCGCGGGATGGATATTGGAGCACCTGAAAAGGGACAAGGAAGGTATAACAGGCAAGCTGGAGCACCTGTGCGAGGATGCGGCCAGCGGTATCTTTGAAGATAAAAAGGTAAAGGATGAAACAAACGGCGTATGGAGCTCCTGGTGGCCCGGCGAGACGGAGGGGAACTGGAGGGACGCCCTGGCCCGTCTGGCTTTTGCCCTCGGCGATGAGGACCTTGTGCAGCGGGTCACCCGGTATGTGGAAAGGATATTGCAATACCAGGACGAGGACGGTTATATAGGCATATTCCAGGCAAATGAACGGTTCGGCAACGGAGCGAGGAGCGGCGAGCTCTGGACCCAGAGCAGGATCATGGGCTGCCTGATCACATATTACGAAAATACAAGGGACGATCAGGTCCTAAAGGCCCTGGAAAGGCTGGCCGACCTGATCGTGACGAAGTTCGGGCCCCTGGCAGGTGGGCGGTCCCTCTATCAGATACCCGACGAGGACGGGAGCAAGACCCACAGCCTGATGATCATAGAGCCCCTGCTTTATCTCTATGACCACTCCAAAAAGCCCGAGTATCTGGACTTTTGCGTATTTTTGTACGAGGACTATACCAGATATGCGAAATATGCAAAGTTCCCCTGCTATGACTTAAGCTGCGACCTGGCTCAGGACCCCGAAGTACCCTTTGTGGGGCACGGGCCCCATACGGCAGAGCAGCTCAGGATCCCGCTGCTGCTGTACAAGGCCACGGGAAACGAGCTGTATTGTTCGGTCTTTAAAAGTGCCGTCGACAAGCTGAAGCGCTATATGACTTTGTCCGGCTCATGCAAGTCCGATGAGCTTATCGGGGCCTACTACGGCCATGTATCCGAAGTAAAACAGGAAGGCCTGGATATCTGGCACTGCTATCCCATCCCGGGCCTGGGCTATGAGTACTGCTCCACTACGGAGCTTATGCTCTCCTTCAACAGCGCAGTTATGGAAACCATGGACATGGAGTACGCAGACATGGAGGAATGGCTCGTGATGAATGCGGCCATGGCTGCTAAGAGGTCTGACGGCAAGGCCATCCAGTACCTGTGCGCTGACAACCTCTATGAGGCTTCCAAGGCCATCGGGGACAGGTGGGATTATTCCCCCACCCATACGGATGCTGCCGTATGCTGTGCGCCCAACTCGGGCAAGGTCATGCCCGGCCACTTATCGAGGATGTGGCTGACGGATGAGAGGGAATCGCTGCACGCCGTTTACTACGGCCCCTGCATCCTGAAGACCAGGGTCGGAGATGCTGAGGTAACGATAGAGGAGAAAACCGCCTACCCCTTTGAGAACCATGTGACGTTCCATATCTCAGCCGACAGGGAGTTTGACACATGCCTGTATCTGCGGGTGCCCGGATGGAGCACTGGCTGTGAAGTCTTGGTCAACGGCGCATCGGCCGGAGAAGAGCTGATAAGGTCCGGCAAGGGACAGACAGTCAGGCTGGAGCGCATTTTCAGGGACAGAGACACGATAGAGGTCACTTTCAAGGCCAGGCCAAGGCTTGTGAAGGCTGTTGACGGCACCTTTGCCGTAGCCTATGGACCGCTGTTGTATTCACTCAATATCGAAGCCGAAGCAGAGGACTATTTCCATTACGACCTTAAGCCCTTCTGCGATACGAACTACAGGCCCGTGAAAGGCGCGGACTGGAACTATACCCTCCTGTATGATCACAACAGGCCGGACAACTATATAAGGATAAGTCAGACCGATGAAGCAGGGTACGAATGGGATAAGTCCCCCGTGAAGCTCCAGGTGAAAATGCTGTCATCCTGGGGTATCCCCCGATGGGTCGATCTGGTCCCGATCGGGTGCACCATACTCCGAAGAACGACTTTCCCCATGGTTGAGGACATATGGGGTCGAAAATAACTTTGGGAGGTATATGCAATGAATTCATATGAGAGGCTGTTTGCCCGGATGCAGGGAAAGCCTGTGGACAGGGTGCCGAACAATTGCATCATCATGGGTTTTGGCGCCAAATACATTGGGGCCTCCTACAGAGAGTTTGTCACGGACTACAGGGTGCTTGCCGAGGCTGCGCTCCGCTGCAGGGAGGACTTTGACCTGGATATCCTGAGTGTGATATCCGACCCTATGAGAGAGGCCGAGGCCTTTGGGTCTGAAATCGTGTTCCCGGAAAACGGGGTCCCCTATGCCACCAGGCCCCTGCTGCAGGAGCTGAGCGATATCAGCAAGCTGAAGGTGTTTTCGCCCGAGGCGTCGAGACGGACCAATGACAGGCTGATGGCCGTAAGATACCTGTCAGAGCAGGCAGGATCGGAATGCGCGGTGCAGGGCTGGGTGGAAGGCGCTTTTGCCGAGGCCTGTGATCTGCGCGACCTCTACAACATGATGATCGACGTCATGCTCGAGCCTGACGCAGTAAAGGACCTGCTTGAGATCTGCACCGAGGGGGCGATAAGGTTCGCCCTGGCCCAGATAAAAGCCGGAGCCCGGATAATCGGCATAGGCGATGCCGCTGCATCCCTGATCGGGCCGCAGATGTATATGGAGTTCGCCTTCCCCTATGAAAAGCGGCTCATCGATGAGATCCACAAGGCAGGCGGCAAGGCAAAGCTGCACATATGCGGCAATATAAACAAGATCCTGGATATGGTCGTGGAGACCGGCGCGGACATGATCGACTGCGACTGGATGGTTGATTTCAAAAGGGCTAATGAGCTATGCGGCACAACGATAAGCGCCTGCGGCAATTTTGACCCGGTGGCCGTATTGCTTGAGGGGAAAGTGGAAACTGTCAAAAACGCAGTCAACACCTGCCTGGCCCAATCCTCGCCTACGTCTATCATCGCAGCCGGCTGCGAGGTCCCACCGGATACCCCTGCTGAGAACCTCAAGGCAGTCTCGCAGGCCCTCTGGGAGGCTGCAGGCTGACCCGTATATATATCGTCAATATTGTACTAAAGTAATGCAATAATGTTGTTGAGAAGCTGATGCCGGTACTATACAATGGTTATAGAGCTTGTATCATCTTAACTATAATTATCGCTTAATTTATGCATTTATAACAAAATATACCCCAAATGCCATTTTGAATCCTTTGCCCAGTGCAAACAGAAAGGAGCCGTTGAGAAATGAGAAACCTGACAGTTATGAGGCTAAGACAGATATTCTCCTTTGTGCTGATCCTAGTCCTCATTTTTGTACTAACTGCCTGCTACAGCAACACCGGCAACGATCCCGGCACAAGCCCCACCAATGACTCTGATTCGGGCCCTGTCGTAAACAAGGAAAGGGTCAAGAGGATCGCAGGAGGCTACTGGCCGGCACCTCCCGGATTCGGAGGCAACCTGATAGGCGCCCAGGTAGGAGATGTGGGCTATTACGTATATGAGTCCATGTTCCTGGTCATAGTAGGCACCGACAGGGTCGTACCGAGGCTCGCAAAGGAATGGAAGCATGAAGGCAACAAGACAACAGTAGTCCTGCATGACAACAGGAAGTGGAGCGACGGGACCGACTTCACTGCAAAGGACATGTGGGCATATTACCTGATAAACATCAACTCGTCAGCGATCACCAGATACCTTGAGGCGATCAACGTTGTGGATGACTATACGCTGGAGTTTGTCTGGGCCGAGCCTGTGATATCCGACACCCAGAAAATGCTCCTGCTCGCCGAGGGCTGGCAGGCCGTAACACCCTACCACATATTCGGTGAGTTTGTCGAACAGGTAGCCGAGATCATGAAGAAAGGGACACCCTACACAGGCGACCCGACAAAAAGGCCGCCCTTCGGGCTGGTTTTCGAAAAAGATGACCAGACGGCTCTGAAGAACCTGTACAACGACTTCAAGAATGTCGATATGGAAAAGCCGATCGGAACAGGACCATACATGGTAGACAAGGTCACCAACGTGGAGGTCGACCTGGTAGTCAATCCCTACTTCCCGGACAGTGACAAGCTGGAGTTCCAGAAGATCAAGATGCACACTGTCTCTGACTACAACTCCCTGCTTTCCAGCAATGAGACCGATTCCTTCGTAGGCACCCTGCCCTATGATATGGCGCGCATGATCCTGGATGCCAGCGGCACCATGGTCATGTACCCGCTTCTTGAGCAAAAGTCGGTCGGCGTTATCTTCAACACCCGGGTCCAGCCCCTGAATGACAAGCTGGTCCGCCAGGCCCTGAATGAAGTGATCAACAAAAAGCCTGTCAGGGAAGTCGCCAACTACTGGGCTGTTGAGACCGGGTTTGCCACCATCGGGCTTGTGCCGTCGACCATAGAAAAATACGTAGACAAGGACGTGCTTGCCAAGTTTGCCCGTTATACAGGCAACACCGAGAAGGCGGCCAAAATGCTCGAGGATGCAGGCTGGACCAAAAACAGCCAGGGCAAATGGGTCGACAGGAACGGCCGGTCCTACAGGTTCGTGATCGCGGCCAATGCCGGCTGGGGGGCACAAGGCATCACAGCCGCCAGCGAAGTCGCCCGCCAGCTCACGGAGTTTGGGTTTGAGACCGAAGCAAAGGCCGTTGAGGCAACCATCGTCGTTTCAAACATGAAGGCCGGCGCCTATGACATGATGATCGACTTCGTAGATATGACCTGGAACATATCCGATCCCTATAAGGCATTTTCAAGCTACTATGGCGACATCACCGAAAAAGCCGGTATAGACCTGAGTGCTGCTCCCCTTATCCTGAAGGACTACGAGGGCAAGGAGCTCAACATGAAGGAAGCAGTCAGCTCACTGCTCTACATCAACGACGAGCAGGAATACCGGGACCTGGTAGGCCGCATAGCCTGGGCTACCAATGACAATGCCATCGCTATAAACCTGTACCAGAATGTAATGGCCATATGGGAAAACTCAGCCACCTCAAAGGGCTTGCCCATGGAGGACGAATTTAAGAAGTATGACAGGATGATGCCCTTACCAAGGACCGAGGAGGAGTACGAAGAAATCGCCATCCTCAACCGTGCCTATGCACCCTTCGCCGAAGTGTTCGTCCGCAACAAGGTCAAGCCCAGATAAAGATAAAGGTCATGCCATCAGCAGAGGCTGCCACAGGCCCTGCTGATGGTGTTTACCGGTCTGTCTTCTGATGCAGCCAAAGGGAGAGTGTAACGCTTAATGAACTATTTTCTTAGAAAACTGGGTACTTCCCTTTTGAATCTGATAGCCGTCGTGGTCACCATATTCATCGTGCTCCGCATGATGCCCGGCGACATAATCGAGCCGATGGCCAGGGAAGAGGCATCCCGCCTGGGCATCACCTACGAGGAAGCATATGAGCGCGTTGCCGACAGGTACAACTACAATCCCCAGGAACCCATATACCAGCAGCTCGTAAGGTATGTAAAGGGCCTGCTCCGCGGGGATCTCGGCACCTCCATGCTCAACCCCAAAAACACGGTGGTGAGCATCCTGTCCGTAGCCTTGCCCTGGACGATCTTTGTGGTATCGATTTCCCTGATCATAAGCTTCATATTGGGCATGCAGCTCGGCGCCCTGATGGCGATCAGGAAGAGGGGCATCATAAACAACTCCATCACCTTCTATGTAACGATAGTATCCGCCATACCGAGCTATATCATCGCGATCATACTCTCCATCATATTCGTGTACCAGCTAAGGCTCTTCCCCAAATCGGGGGTTTACAGCATAGACGTGACGCCGGGCTTCAACATGCCCTTTATACTCAGTGTGCTGCATTATTCGGTCCTGCCCATAACGACCTATGTCATCACCTCAACGGGCGGCTGGATACTGAATATGAAGGGGAGCTCCGTGCATGTCCTGGGCAGCGACTATGTCTTTGCCGCCCAGGCCCGCGGCATACCTGAGAAGATCATCATGCGCAGGTATATGAAGAAAAACGCCATGATACCCATGATCACGATCCTGGCCATGGCTTTTGGCGGGATGATCGGCGGTGCGCCCCTTATCGAAGGCCAGTTCCAGTACCTGGGCATGGGGGCATACCTGGCAAAGGCGCTGGGCGAAAGGGACTTTATACTATACCAGGGACTGTTGCTGTGCATATCCATCTCTGTCATCCTGGCAAACCTGGTTGCAGACCTCCTGTACAGCAAGCTGGATCCGAGGATCAGATTGGAGTAGGGCTATGACCAGATTATTGCACTCTTTTAAAGACTTCTTCAAAGTGATATTCAGAAACCGCCAGGCCACCATAGGCCTGTTCATCCTGACCTTTTTCGTGCTGCTGGCAACGGTCGGGGCGGCCCTTACGCCCCTGGACATGACCGTAGACTATGCTAACAGGTTCCAGATGCCGTCCTGGAAGCACCCCCTGGGCACCGACTATGTCGGCCGGGACATCCTGGCCCAGGTGATCCATGGCTCGAGGGATGTCATCACCCTTGGCGTGGTTTGCGCCGTCATGGCCCTGGGGATAGGCGTTATCATCGGGTCCGTTTCTGCCTTTGTAGGCGGATTTACGGATACCCTGCTGAGCTTTTTCACAAACATATTCCTGACCATACCGGCCTTTCCTCTCATGCTGATACTGGCAGTGGCATTCAACGTGCAAAACATCTGGGCGGCCGGGTTCATACTCGCCATAGTATCCTGGGGCGGGGTAGCCCGCGTGGTCAGGGGCCAGATCCTGTCGCTCAAGCATGCCGAGTATATCATCGCCTGCCGCATCATGGGCCTGAAATACTGGTACATCATCTTCAAGGAGATCCTGCCCAATATGGTCTCCCTGCTTGCTGTCCAGTTCATCGGCCTTTTCCAGAATGGGATCGCTTCCAGCATGGGACTTATGATGCTGGGTGTCCTGACCTACCGTCCTACCAACTGGGGCGTCATGCTGAGCCTGGCCCTGCAAAACACCGGCATAGCATACAATCCCAAGGGCCTTATATACTTTGTGACCCCCATCGTATGCCTGGCCTTGCTCCAGCTGGGCTGCATCTTCTTCAGCAGCGGCATCGACCAGGCACTCAATCCCCGCTTGAGGACCGAGTAATAAGCAGGACACCAGGCAGAAAGGCGTGTAACTATGACACCTAAGAATATAATCGAGGTCCGTGACCTTACAGTTGAATTCAAAAAGCCAAGGGGCTCGCTGCTGGCGGTAAACCACGTGGATTTTGACCTGCGGGAGGGCTCGGTGACCGCACTTGTGGGAGAGAGCGGTAGTGGCAAGACCACACTGGCCTTTACGATGCTCAATATCGTGAACACGACCGGCAAGATCCTGTCCGGCTCGGTCAACTACAACGGGACTGACGTTTTGAAGCTCAAGGGCGAGCAGCTTCGCAGGTACAGGTGGAAGGAGATCTCCATGATCTTTCAGTCCGCCCAAAGCTCCCTGAACCCCCTGATGACCATTCAGCAGCACTTCTGGGAGACATACCTGGTCCATGAGCCGGAAGCGGATGAAAAGAAGGTCATACCGCGCTTTTTCCGGCTGCTGGAGGACGTTATGCTCGACCCGGACAGGGTGCTCAAGCTCTATCCCCATGAGCTGTCCGGCGGGATGAAGCAGCGGGTAATGATAGCCTTCAGTATGCTCCTGTCACCAAGAGTCATCATACTGGATGAGCCGACCACGGCTCTGGATGTCATAACCCAGGACTATATCTTTTCCATCCTGGACAAGATCCACAACGAGACCGGGATATCCATGCTCCTGCTCACCCACGACATCGGCGTGGTGGCCAAGGTAGCGGACAGGATAGCGGTCATGTATGCAGGCAGGATAGTGGAGGTAGGCGACATATTCACTGTTTTCAGGCATACCGCCCATCCCTATGCAAAGGCATTGATAACCACGGCACCTTCACTGCTCGATACGGACAAGGACAAGGAGCCCATAAAGGGTTCGCCGCCTGACCTTATCGATCTGCCGCCGGGCTGTGCCTTCCACCCGCGCTGCCCATACGCAACTGAGGTATGCAGGGAGAAATGCCCCGCCCTTACCATGATAGGTGAGGACCACTACGTTGCATGCCATAATTCGCTGCCAGGGAAAGGGGCTGCTGCATATGAATGACGATCCGAGAAAGCCTATCATGTCACTTAGGAATGTGGATATGTATTATGAGATCAAGCGCGGCCTGCTGAAACAGCCGGCCAGGATCGGCGCTGTAGTCGATGTGAGCCTGGATATCCATGAGGGCGAGGTACTGGCCGTCGTAGGCGAGAGCGGGTGCGGCAAGACGACCCTGGGCAATGTGATCATCGGCATGCTGAAGCCAACAAGGGGGCAGATCCTCTACAACGGCAAAGACTTAAGCCAGATGACCAGGCAGGAGCTGAAAGAGTTTCGCAGCAGCGTGCAGCTGGTCCAGCAGGACTCATATGCTGCCCTGAATCCCGTGAAGACCCTGTATCATTCCCTGTGTGGCCCTGTCTTGCACAAAAAGCTTGCGAGAAATAAGGCGGAAGCCCTGAAGATGGTGCATGAAGCCCTGGATATGGTGGAAATAAGCCACGAAGAGCTGGATAAGTATCCCCATGAGCTCTCGGGCGGGCAGCGCCAGAGGATCCTGATGGCCAGGGCCATACTTATGAGGCCAAAGCTCATAGTGGCTGACGAGCCTGTATCCATGATCGATGTGTCATTGAGGATATCGATACTGAACCTGATGGCCAAGCTGAACAAGACGCTGAACATAGCCTTCGTATATATCACCCATGATTTCGGTACGGCCAGGTATATAGCCCGCAACGGCAACATCTGCATCATGTATCTCGGCAAGATGGTGGAGTACGGCAATGTCCAGAGAGTACTCGAGCACCCGTCCCATCCATACCTGCAGGCATTGCTCACAGCGGTGCCTGTGCCCGACCCAGAAATAGCCAAGAAAAAGCGCAATCTGCCGCTTAAGAGCATTGAAATGCCAAGCGTGGCAGCGCCGCCCCCAGGCTGCAGGTTCCATCCCAGATGTCCCTACTCTGTCGATATCTGTGAAACTGAGGAGCCGGTATTGCTTGAGCACAATGAGGGCCTGTGCGCCTGCCACAGGGTGAAGGAGCTGCCCCAATGGTCCCTCAGGGCCGACAGGTAGACCTGACCTCTACAGATATGCAGCCCTGGCATCCTGCTACTGTATAAAGGCCTGCAGTTATCTGCAGATGCTTAATATAAAATATAAGGAGGAAGTATGATGAGAAAAATATTGTCATTGCTGCTGGTAGCTTTCCTGCTGGTCGTACTGGTATCCTGCAAGGCCGGCGTGCTCAGCAGTGAGCTGGAGCTTGATCCGGTCACACAACAAGGGACAGCCAAATTTACGATCCGGGTACCCAAGAATGATGCGCCTGATACGGGAAACAACTTTGACAAGCCGGGCGATCCTGGTTACATATCTTCACCTGAAGACCTGCTCAACCTGTTCAAGAAAGCAGTACCGGCAGGCTACACCGTAACGATGAAGGATGAGCCCAAAATGGTAGAGAGAGAAGACGGCTCTGAGGTAGACCAGGGCGACTTTGCCTACACCCTTACCTTCACCTTCAACGGCATCGATGATTACAACAACAAGGTATTGAAGCTCGTCGGCCAGTCCAGCTGGGATGCAGCAAGCGAGCACGCCGGAGTGACCATACCCAAAGCCACCCTGACTGTTACTCCCAATGGTGACAAGTACGACGTAACATTCACCGAAGATGTCAGGATACTAGACGTAGTCGGCTACTGGGCTTACAAGACGCTTACATCCGATACCACCGGTGTATGGAATGACGTTTATGGAGAGACATATCCTGATTATCCTGTTACCTTCGATAACACTATAAACCTGGATCTGGCAACCTACACGATCAATTTTGGCGGCAATACCCAGACCTACAGGCATAGTGATGGCCTTGTCACCCTTACTGCCACCGTTGACGAAGTAAAAACCGGTGACGGCGGAAACTCAGGCAACCCCCAGACAGGTGACGCAAGCGTTCTCCCCCTGCTGCTGGCAGCAGCTGCTTCAGCCGGCGGCCTGCTGGTACTCAGGAAAAGGAAATAACTCAATAAGGCATCCTGACAGTTACTGAGGAAGTTCGAATATCAGTATTTCATAAGTAAACTAGAAGCTGCTGTCTGATGATAATTCATTGGGCAGCAGTTTTTTTACGCGATAGATACAAGTATTATGTCGAAATGAGAAAGGATCTAATATTTGACACATGTGGGATTGAGAGTATAAAATCAAATTGCCCAATTTATAAGAATTAACGATGATAGTGTTGAAACTACTCGCATTCTGTACCCGATATAAGCCAGGCAACCTCATATGAAAGTTGTCCAATTTGCTTAAGCAGTTCGTCCTTCTCCTTTTCATACGACTGTTTGACCTTCTCTACTTCATCAGTTTCCTTGCTGAAAACTCTGCCTGCAT
>Ga0116169_1001234_pt1 | contig 22033 bp, 18 predicted proteins | sample AD_UKC130_MetaG_FD_89796 | JGI IMG/M metagenome (GOLD analysis project Ga0116169, IMG submission 89796) | Active sludge microbial communities of municipal wastewater-treating anaerobic digesters from Canada - AD_UKC130_MetaG | ecosystem: Engineered > Bioreactor > Anaerobic > Digestate | place...
ATGCAGGTTTTACCAATTGCGATGTGATTCCTTATTTTGAAGGGATAAATATTTTCGGATACCGCGATTTTGTTCCGTCGGGCTGTATTTTTTCGGCTAACGATCATGGAACGAAAGTACTTTCTACAATGGCTGTAAATCGGCCCAATTTGATGCTGGGTTCTGCTCCTGAGGCAAATTATTGGCTGTTTCGTTCGGAAGACAGTAAAACCGAATTCCCTGTAGAAGAAGATTTTTGGGTGGCAGCTATTGAATATGCCGATAGCGTGGGTGTAGATTTGGTTAATACTTCTCTTGGATATAACCAGTTTGACGACGAAACATTAAGTTATTCTCATCCCAGCTTGACGGAAAAACGGCCCTCATGACATCTGCAGCCAATAAAGCCTTTGAGAAAGGTATGTTGGTGATTGCAAGTGCAGGCAATGAGGGGAAAAAACCTTGGGCAAAAATTACGGTACCTGCTGATGCTGAAAATATATTGGCCATCGGTGCTATAAGAACAGATAGTGTAATTGCCTCGTTTAGTTCTGCAGGACCCACAGCCGACGGACGGATCAAACCCGATTTGGTTTCTGTGGGGTCGGGGACCATTACTATTGGCAGTGATGGTGCCATCGGGATGACAAACGGAACTTCACTTTCTTCGCCTTTTATGGCAGGACTTATTGCATCGTTATGGTCCATCAATCCTTCATTGAACAGAAACGAACTGGTGGATATCGTGAAACGATCGTCTAGCCAATATGCTCATCCCGATACTATTTATGGATATGGCATTCCCGATTTTGAAAAAGCCATGAAAGAGGTATTGAAAACATTACATGCCTTTGATAAAAAAGTGATCGATGAGCATGTTGCCATTGCACCGGATCAATCGGGCAAAAATTATGTGTTGTCGCTTTTAGATCCGCAGTTCAGAAACGATTCTTATCGAGTGAATATGCTTGATGAAGAAGGAATTCGAATTGCAGATGCATATTTCGATGAAAATAATTCAGCGATGTTTTATCTCCCGGAAAAGATGCGGAAAAAAAATAAATTTGTTCATTTTGTCATAGATACTCCTTTAGATCAATATGTTGTTCGTATAAAATTATGATTTCCACACAGCAATCATCAGTTTCTTTATCTGAACTCAACCGTTTGGTGCGCGATGTTATTCGCAAGAATTTTCCCGATACCTATTGGGTGCGTGCCGAAACGAGCGATGTGAGGCAAAACCGTAACGGGCATTGTTATCTCGAATTCATTGAAAAAGATCCCGTAACTCAGGTCATTCTTGCCCGGGCACGAGGAACAATATGGGCAAATACTTTCCAAATGTTGTCGACCTATTTCGAAGGAGAAACAGGGCAACCCTTTACATCGGGATTAAAAGTGTTGGTACGTGTAAGTGTGGAATTTCATGAAATTTACGGCTTTTCTCTGAATGTGGTAGATATTGACCCGACGTTCACTGTCGGCGAAATGGCTAAAAATCGTTTGTTGGTGTTGAAGCGATTGGAAGAGGAAGGGGTATTGACATTGAACAAAGAATTGCCGTTGCCCGAGTTATGCAATCGCATTGCGGTGATTTCGTCACCAACGGCGGCAGGTTATGAAGATTTTTGCGATCAATTGGCGAAAAATCCGTACGGACTGGTTTTCTATACCAAACTTTTTCCTGCTATTATGCAAGGTGAGAAAAGCGAACCTTCTATAATAGCAGCATTGGAAAAGATACATGCATACCGGCATCTATTCGATGCCGTGGCCATTATACGTGGGGGTGGTGCAACTTCAGAATTAAATTGTTTTGATTCGTATTTATTGGCAACCCACTGTGCTCAGTTCCCTTTACCTATAGTGGTGGGTATTGGTCACGAGCGGGATGTAACCGTGTTGGATATTGTGGCACATACGCGGGCGAAAACACCAACTGCGGTGGCCGAGTTTTTTATTGGCCATCTTGCCAAATCTTTTACGGAATTGGTCGATTTGGAAAAACGATTGGTAACGGAAAGCAGGGAGTATTTGCAACAAGAAAAATTTAAGTTGTCCATTTTGTCTAAAGAAGTTTACCATTTGTCTACGGGATTTATACGCGATCAGTTGGCTTCAATCAGAGAAACAGCTTTTCAATTGAAGCATTTGACAAATCGTATGATTCAATATTTGCAACAAGAAGAAAAACAGTGCAACCTGCGATTCGTACATGCGGTGAAACAACGATTGCAAAACGAAGCTCATGATCTTTTGGTGAACGAGCAGTATATCCGGATGGTTTCTCCTCAAAATATTTTGAAACGTGGCTATACGCTTACATGGAAAGCGGGAAAGATTGTTACATCGGCGGCAAAATTACAGCCCGACGATGTGATTGAAACTTTATTTTGGGATGGAAAAATAGAATCGCAAGTAAAAAAATCTAAGGAATAATGGAAAAATTAACGTATAGTGAAGCTAAAAAAGAGCTCGAAGCTATTGTAGCAGCAATTGAATCGGGTGAATTGGATGTGGATGCCTTAACCGAAAAGGTAAAGCGTGCCTCGGAACTCATCGCATTTTGTAAAGAGAAGTTGACAAAAACCGATGAAGAGCTTCAAAAAATATTGGATGAGATCGATTAAATGCCGCAAAAATGACACTCGAAAAATGTAGTGTGGTAATTGTTGCCGGAGGGAGTGGATTGCGTGTGGGAGGCGATGTGCCGAAACAGTTTCAGCTCATTGGCAATAGACCCATGCTAATGCATACCGTTGAGGCTTTTTATGCATACAATTGCCACATGAAAATTGTGATTGTGCTTCATCCCGATTATTTTTCGGTTTGGAACAACTTATGCGAAAAATATCATTTTACTATTCCGGTTGTCACGGTTAAAGGAGGAAAAACCCGGTTTCATTCGGTAAAAAATGGTTTGGCTGTAGTCGCGGACGATGAAATGGTTGCTATCCACGATGCCGCTCGGCCATTTGTTTTACCCGAAGTTATAGATCGTTGTTTTCGAGAATCGTTTCGTTTCCAATGTGGCGCGATACCTGTAATAGACGAGAAGAACAGTGTTCGCATTCTCTGTCCGGATGGCAGTAGTAAACCGTTTGATCGCGATCGGATAAAATTGGTTCAAACGCCTCAGGTGTTTCCGGCATATCTCTTGAAAAAAGCATATGATACCGATTATAAATCTCATTTTACAGATGATGCCACTGTGGCAGAAGAAGCAGGTATCGAAATTCGTTTAATAGAAGGCAACGAAGAGAATATAAAAATAACAACTCCCTTGGATATGCTGTGGGCTTCTTTCTTTTTGGAAAGTGGGCGCTAATTTTTGTTTTTTGTTTTCAAATTCCCTTGAATCGTCGTTTTTTTATATACAAAATGGGCCTTTTGATGAAAATCTATTTTCAAAATGTCAATTTATGAAAGAAATTTACTACTTTTGAGGGCAATTCGTGCTAAAAATTCACTCCTATGGGGAAAATTGATAAATTGGATAAACAAATTTTGGATATTATTTCTCAAAATGCGCGCATTCCTTTTCGCGATGTGGCAGAGCAGTGCGGGGTTTCACGTGCTGCAATTCACCAACGTGTTCAACGCATGATAGAGAACGAAGTGATTACAGGATCGGGGTATAATGTAAATCCGAAGGTATTAGGATATGCTACCAGTGCTTATATCGGGGTAAAACTCGAAAAAGGATCCATGTATAAAAATGTTATACCCGAGTTTGAAAAAATTCCTGAAGTAACGGAATGTCATTTCACTACGGGACCCTATACTTTGCTTATCAAACTGTATGCTCGCGATAACGAACATTTGATGGATTTGCTGAATAATCATATTCAGGAAATACCCGGTGTTGTTGCTACGGAAACAATGATTTCGTTGAGTCAAAGTATTAAAAGAGAAGTGCCTATTATTCAGGAAACATAAAAAGAAAAGCTTCTTTTTATGTTTAAAAAAAGCGAAAGCTGGACCAGCTTTCGCTTTCTGTCGGGATGAGGTGACTCGAACACCCGGCCTCCACGTCCCGAACGTGGCGCGCTAACCAACTGTGCTACATCCCGAACTTTTTGAATATGCAAAGGTAATTATTTTTTGCAGAAAAAACGATAAAATTGTGTGGAAGTTATTCATCGAATAATAAAATCTGTTATATTTGCAGAACGAAATGCGGCAATAGCTCAGTCGGTAGAGCATTAGCTTCCCAAGCTAAGGGTCGCGAGTTCGAGTCTCGTTTGCCGCTCAGTGAATTTTTTCCGCCTTACGGGTTTATCTCCTGTTGGGCGGTTTTTTTAATTTGCAGCTAACAATCTCTTCATGTCATGTTTCTTTTTAATCCCGAAAACGACCTTGCATTAGCTAATTTTAGTCCTTTCTACACGCCGCCCGCCTCTGCAACGAAAATGGCAAAAGATTTGGCCATCTTGCCGTTATGGTATGCGAAAGCAGGATCAAAAATTATTGCTGAAGATGTGCATAATAATGTTTTTTTAGCTCAATTAAAAGATGTTTTGCCATTAGATGCTACATTAATTTCTTTTTCAGATCTCTCTTCTTTCTCCCGTGAAAAAGTAATTCCATGGGGGTGGAATCCTTCTTTGCGAAAGAAATTGATTGATGCGGGTATGGATGCTGCAATTTTGCCATCATTGGATGAGTTGGAACGAATCCGGGAATATTCGAGTCGCCAGAATGCCGTTCGTTTATTAAAGGAATTGCGTACAGAAAATTCGTTCTTTTGTGGGGAATCTTATTTTTTTACAGAAACAGAAGAAGTATTGAAATTCCTTTCTTCATGCGAAGGGGATAAAGTCTTGAAAATGCCTTATTCGGGCAGTGGTAAAGGTCTTGTATGGATTAAGGGCGGTATTACCGAGAAACAATTCGATTGGTGTAGACGTGTTATAAAAAATCAAGGGGGCATTGTTGCTGAACCCGTTTTTGATAAGATTTTGGATTTTGCAATGGAATTTTTTCTGGAAAAAGGCAGGGTAAATTTTAAAGGTTATTCTCTTTTTCGTTCTACATTTTCAGGTGCCTATGCAGGGAATTGCCTTTTGCCCGACCATTCAATCGAACAGCGGCTTTTAGACTATGTTCCTTTATCTTACTTACATGATTTAATTTCTTACCTTGAGCAGAAACTCATTGTCTATTTTCCGGCCTATACCGGCTTTTTGGGTGTAGATATGATGATTTGTCGGATAAAAAAACAGGGGTATCGTATTCATCCTTGCGTGGAGATCAATATGCGGATGAACATGGGATTAGTGGCACGCGCTTTTTATGATCGTTTTGTGCATGAAGCTTCCGAAGGAATATTTAAAATTGGTTTTTTTAAACAAAACGGCGAAGCATTGCAGTATAAAACAAAAATGCAGGCTGATAATCCTCTTATTGTTAAAGATAAACGCATTGTGTCGGGTTTTTTGCCATTGAATCCGGTAAATGAAAGGACTCGGTTTTTGGCATTTGCCCAAATAGTGTCGGTGTAATCGTGTTGACTAATAAGGAATAAAATTTTTCCTGTTTGCTATTTTGCGTGTTTTTGCTTGTAATTAACTTGTAATTATGTAACTTTGCAATGTTTTTAGGGGAATAAGGAAAGCTGCCGGAGTGGTTGAACGGGCTTGACTCGAAATCAAGTGTACGGGTTACCGTACCGGGGGTTCGAATCCCTCGCTTTCCGCTAAAAAATAATACGTTATAAGCACCAAACGCAAACGAATTTAAAAACCGTAAATTTATTTTTAACCTTATTGTTTTTTTTATCAATACGACTTCATTTTTTTTGCAATTTCTTCATCGGTTATCAGCGAGATAATGGGATGTCCGTCGGGAGTGTAGTTAGGTATGCGGCAAGCAAAAAGCCGATCAATGAGATGAGCCATTTCTTCTTGAGTTAAGGTTCTGCCATAGGGAATAGCTGTAAGGCTGGCAAGCGAAAGTGCAATGGATTCCTGAATTTCTGATTTCACATCAAGCGCAGTTTCTGTACTTTTTTCTATTATGGATCGAATTAATGATATCGGGTCCGAAGAACTTATTTCGGAAGGAACACCTTGAATAGCAAACGAATAATTGCCTAAATTGTTTAATTCGAATCCTACAGCTTGTAGGTCTTCTGTAATGGATGATAATGTTGCTGTTTCAGAAGGCGATAGTTCAATGATTTCGGGGAAAAGTACCCGTTGTGAAATGCCTTTTTTATTTTTGATTTGTTCTAAAAAAGTATCAAAAAGAATGCGGATATGTGCCCGATGTTGATCGATAATCATCAATCCGGATTTAACAGAAGTGAGGATATATTTTTGTTTATATTGGTAGTGTTCGGGTAGAATTTCGGTGTCAGCATTTTCTTTTTCTTCAGAAAAAAATAGTCCCGCATTTGTGTGGGCTAATGGATTAACTCCGGCCGCTGTTGTTTTTTCTTTTTCGAATCCTTGATAAAGGGTTTCCCAGTCGAAGTGAGGGAGGGCATTATGGTATGTGGTTCGTTGTGTGGTATGAAAAGGGTTATAATTAGGATTAATATTTACCTTAGGCATCGGTGCAGTTTTCGATTCGTCATAAATGGGAATTTCCACCGCATCTTCTCTGTCAAAATCGATAGGAGGAAGAGCATTAAACTTACCTAGAGCTTCTTTTACAGTCACCATAAGAATTTGCCAAAGAGCTTGTTCGTTTTCGAATTTTACTTCAGTTTTTGTGGGGTGGATGTTCACATCGAGCGATGACGGTTCAACTTCAAAATAGATGAAATAATCAGGATTCTTATTGGGTGGCAATAGGGGTTCAAAGGCAGTCATCACTGCTCGATGGAAATAGGGATGGCGAATAAAACGTCCATTAACGAAGAAAAACTGGTTTGCACGCCCTTTTTTGGCACTCTCGGGTTTGGTGACATAACCGTGAATTTTTCCCAATGTTGTTTCTTCGTTAATTTCGATCAATTGTTGATTGATGTTTTTCCCTTCCAGTTGTACAATTCGTTTGCGAAGGGGCCCCGGAGGAAGTAGTAGTGTTTGGATGTCGTTTTCGATTATCGAAAATTCGATGTCGGGATTTGCCAATACGAGACGTTCTATCTCTATGAGAATATTTCTTCGTTCCGTCTCGTTGGATTTAAGAAATTTACGGCGAGCAGGGACGTTAAAAAAAATGTTTTTAACCGAAATGATTGTGCCTTTTGCGCATGAAATAACTTCTTGCTTTTCAACTTTCGATCCCGAGAGGGATAACAGTGTGCCTATTTCGTCTTCTTCCTTGCGTGTCTTTACCTCTACCTGCGAAATGGCGGCAATAGATGGCAATGCTTCCCCTCGAAACCCCATCGTTGTGAGCGAAAAAAGATCATCCGCTTTCTGTATCTTGGAAGTAGCATGGCGTTCAAAAGCCATTCGTGCATCGGTAGCCGACATGCCTTTGCCATTATCGATTACCTGAATGAGCGTTTTCCCTGCATTTTTTATGACGATTTGAATTTGGGTGGCTCCTGCATCAATGGAATTTTCAACCAGTTCTTTAACAACCGATGCCGGTCGTTGAATAACTTCCCCCGCCGCAATCTGATTAGCTATGGAATCGGGTAGAAGATGAATAATATCGGGCATGACTTAAATAATCCGCAGTTTTTTAGCTTAAAATCCAGAAAAAGAAAATAGCCAATAAAATAACAAGTATCACAATGAGTAATCCGTTATTGGCGAGAAAGGAATTTTTTCCTGCTTCTTCGCGTTCTTTGCGGCGCTTAAGGTGTTTTGTCTGAGCAAGAAATTCACCCCTGATTTCTTCTGCTTGATTTCGCTCCTTTTCTTCGGGAGTTAATACATCCATCTCTTTTTTGATCTCGTAGATACGTCGATTTAGTTTTTCTATTCGTTCTTCTTCAACGGGATCATAAAGAATGGGTTTATAATCGTATTGGCGGGGCTTTCTGTTATTGTAAAAAAAGAACATTCCCATAAACTGTTTCTGTTAAGTGTTTGTACAAATTTATAAAAAGAACATTGTATTGGCAATTATGTGCCATTAATCAAAATCTTCCTCTCTTACGAAACGCCGTGGAGGAATTATATTTTCTGAAGCTGCTCGTTTAACCTTTCTAAATATGTCGTCTTTATTTATTGGACGCAGGTAATCTAGCCAAACAAAGCCTTTCAGGGTTTTATCTTCGGGAGTGGTTTGGCTTAATGGTATAGTTACACCTTTTGTGGATGACCATAATTTTAGTTTTTCGAGTTTATTGTCTACGATATCCATTGACAAGAAGGGACTTTCCGTTTTATTGATCCCAATAATTGTACTGTCTTTTTCCATTAAGTAATATAACGATTCTGCACTTCCATCTACCAGTACATGACGCATTTCACCGTCGACGAACGAGACGGTCATATTTCGTCCTTTTAACTGATTATACTGATCTTCTATTGGCCTTTTTTGAATGCTTAAAGCATAATTTCTTACAAAGGCTTTTTCAATGGTGCTGTCATTTAAAAGTATATCGATCCGATCGCCCAGCACCTGATTATCTTCGTTCCAAATCACCGGATCTTTTTTCATGTATATGGTGGAATCTTTCGAGACATAGTGCATTGTATCACAAATCCCCTGAAAATCTACCCGGTAGAATCGTGCATTTGGATAGGCCTTCATTTCTCTTCCCAGCGAATCGGTAATCATTTTCAACGTATCAGCATGTATATAAAGACTGTCTTTTTGTGAATATTCTATGGCATGTGCGGAGTCGGTTGCCAGTGCGAATTCTGTTTTTTCGTTATAATATCCATAATTGCCTTTGAGAATAACCTTTTTAATCGTATCCTGGAGAAACATATTCCCATATACTTCTGCAATTCCGTTTCTTCGGTTGTAATAAATAGTATCTCCAATAAGGATCTGAGTGCTGTCTTTGTTGATCACTTGAGAACGATTCAGCAATTGGCAATCGTCTGTTTCCGTGTTATACCAACCTCGGGTAGTATAAATATATCCGCTATCTGAGACAAGAACTGAAGGTCCCAAAATATCGGCAATTTTGGTTTCCGTGTTGTATTTAAGTGTTTCGGTATATAATGTGAAATCCGGATTTACCAGTTTTACGTTTTCTCTGAATAGTGCTTCTTTGCTGTCGGGATTGTATTGTCCCCAAATTGAAGTTAATTCGTTTTCTTCATCCACTAGCATACCCCCATCAAAGTAATAACTAATATTTTCCAGTCGGTCGTAATTCAGGCTATCGGTAAAAAGGGTTGCTTGAGGATTTTCCATACGTACATTCTCCCGAAGTTGTGCCAATCTTCGGTTGCCATCGTAATGAAGATAATTTCCGTATACAAAAATAGTATCACCCTGTTCCATTCGCACGTTGCTGAAAGCTTCAAAAGTATTTTCTCGCTCATACCAATAGGCACTGTCGCAATACATGAACGCTCCCTCGTGGTATAATATGACGTTGTTTTTAAGGATTTGGGCGTCGAAATTTTTTCTTTTATACAGCAGTTCTGCGTGTTTAAGTTCGATGATTTTTATATTTGAATTCGACTGCGGTCCTGTTGGTGGCGGTTGTTGGGCATGTATACCGGCTATAAGGATAAAAAATATGCCTACTATAGCAATGATGATAGTCGCAGGGAATGTTTTCAGATGCTTTTTATTTTTTTTCATCTTTAACGAACGATCCGATACCTTATTTTATCCATCCCGGGTATTTAAAGTCGCAATTTCTCCATGCGGGATCAATCCGCACATACGTGTTTTTTATTTTTTCACGCAACCATTGATCTATCATTTCTTGTCTACGGGCATTTTCGGCCAGTGCTTTTATGATTTGATAGTCGTTATTGAGATTGGCTTTGTGCCCTTCAATACGGTTGGTTACTTTTACTATAGCGGCAACCTGCTTCCCGTTTTTATCGAGCATGATAAAGGGGTCGGAAATTTCGCCCACTTTCATGTTACCGATTACGTTTGCAATATCTTGATTGAGTTCGTCCAATTGAAAACGGGATGTACCATAGTAATTGCTCTGCCGGTTAGAATTTACCATGATACCTTTATTGTTACGGGTATCTTTGTCGGCAGATATGAATGTTGCCGCTTCTTCAAATGTAAATTTCTTTTCTTCAATAGCAGTTTTGACGGAATCGAGTCGAAGAAGAGCTTTGTCTAATTCTTCTTTTGGAACCTTGGGCTTTAATAAAATATGCCGAAAATTAGCTCTATCCCCTCTTCTTTCGATGAGTTGAATGATATGAAATCCGTATTCGGTTTCTACAATGTTTGAAACTTTGTTTGGATCTCTTAATGAGAAAGCAACGTTTGCAAACTCAGGAACAAACGATGACCGATCCGAAAAACCTAATTCGCCGCCTCGTACCGCAGATGCCGGATCTTCGGAATAAAGCAGTGCCAATGTCGAAAAACTAGCCTTACCACTGGTTATTTGTTCGGTAAAATCGCGCAAACGTGCTTTTACGGCATCAATTTCACTCAAGGGGATGGTGGGGTTTGCCGTTATAATCTGCACTTCTACTGTCGTAGGAATAAAAGGAATGCTGTCCGGCGGAAGCTTGTTGTAGAATTTCCGTATTTCCGACGGGGACAAGGTGACATCGCCGAATCGTTTTTGCTGAACGCCCTGGATAAGTTGACTCTCGCGCACCATTCTTCGCGTATCTTCACGAATAGAACTCATATTCTTCTGAAAATATTCCTCTACTTTCTCTGCCGAACCAATATTGGCTATGTATTCATTTATATACAGTTCAGCTATCCGATTTACTTCGCCCTCTTCAACATTAATGCTGTCTAGTTTGGCTTGGTCGAGAAACAATTTGTTTACGGCTAATTGTTCCGGTATAAAACAATAAGGATCGCCGTCGATTCGTTGATTCTGCATCAGCATTTCTTTGCGATATTCTTCAACTTCTGATTTCAGGATAGCTTCATCGCCTACTACCCATACAATTTCGTCGATGATGTTGTTTTGTGAAATAATATATTGGGTAGTAAATAATGCTATAAATAGAAAAAATATCTTTATCACTTGTTTCATAAAAATTTCTCCTTTAAAATAGTAATGTAAAAATAGTGATAATATCATTAATAGCAAAATCGTTTGGCAGTCAAAAAAGTGAATAAAGTTAATCTTCTTCCAAGGCTGCTTGTGCTGCTGCCAATCGAGCTATGGGCACACGATAGGGTGAGCATGAAACATAATCTAATCCCACTTTATGACAGAACTTTATCGATGTGGGTTCGCCTGCATGTTCACCGCAAATGCCGCATTTGAGATTGTCACGTGTTTTACGTCCGCGAACAACTGCTATTTCAACGAGTTCCCCGACTCCGGTTTGATCGAGAACGGCAAAAGGATCTTGCTTTAAAATGCCTTTTTCTATATACAAGGGTAAAAATTTACCTGAGTCGTCGCGACTGTATCCAAAGGTCATTTGAGTAAGATCGTTAGTTCCAAATGAGAAAAATTCGGCACTGCCTGCTATTTCGGATGCAGTAAGGGCAGCACGAGGAACTTCAATCATTGTGCCGATTGTATAATCGATTGAATCGCCTTTTTCAGCAAACACCATTTTTGCTGTTTGTTCAATTACAGCCTTTTGAGTATCGAATTCGGTTACAATACTAGTGAGGGGAACCATGATTTCGGGGATTATTTTAATACCCTTTTTTTTCAGATCCAGTGCAGCTTCAAAAATAGCACGGGTTTGCGTTTCGGTGATTTCGGGATAAAGTATTCCTACACGACAACCACGTAGTCCGAGCATGGGATTTGCTTCGAGCAAGCTGTTTACGCGAGCATGCACTTCTTCATAAGAGAGATTCATGATTTTAGCCATCTCGCGTTGCCCTGATTCGTCATGGGGGACGAATTCGTGCAATGGAGGATCTAATAGACGAATGGTAACCGGTAACCCGTTCATAACTTCAAAGATCTCGATAAAATCATTTCGTTGGAGAGGCAATAGTTTAGACAAGGCTTTGCGACGACCAATTTCGTCTTTCGCAAGAATCATTTCACGCATACTTTTGATTTTATCTCCTTCGAAAAACATGTGTTCCGTACGACAAAGTCCTATGCCGCAAGCGCCAAAGCGGAGTCCGATGGTGGCATCGCGTGGGGTATCGGCATTCTGGCGCACTTTCAGCCGTGCATATTTGTCGGAAAGCTCCATTAGTTCGGCAAAATACCCTGTTATTTCGGCTTCTCTTGTGGGTATTTTCCCTTCGTAAACATATCCTGTAGAACCGTCTAGTGAGATCCAGTCACCTTCTTTTAAGGTGCGGTTTTTCACCGAAAGTGTTTTTGTTTTATAGTCGATAATCAGGTCGTTAGCTGCCGAAACGCAGCATTTTCCCATTCCGCGGGCAACTACCGCGGCATGGGAGGTCATACCGCCACGTGTAGTAAGGATTCCTTCGGCTACATTCATACCCCGAAGGTCTTCCGGAGAAGTTTCTATGCGGCAGAGTATTACTTTTTTGCCTTCTTTGTGCCATTTTTCTGCATCTTCGGGATGAAAGACAATTTGTCCTGTTGCAGCTCCGGGCGATGCGGGCAGTCCGTAGGTGAGAATGGATGCTTTTTTTAGAGCTTCTTCATCAAAGACTGGATGGAGTAATTCATTCAGTTTTTCAGGAACGCAACGTTTGATCGCTGTCTTTTCATTGATATATCCCTGATGAAACATATCGATAGCAATTCGTACCATCGCAGTGCCGGTACGTTTTCCTGCGCGGGTTTGCAGTATCCATAGTTTGCCTTGCTGGATAGTAAATTCAATATCCTGCATGTCCTTGAAATATTCTTCAAGTTTTCGTTGGATCTCGAAAAGCTCTTTGGCGCATTCTGGCATCGTTTCTTCCAGAGATGGATATTTTAGTGCACGTTCTTCTTCCGAAATCCCCTGTAATTTTGCCCATCGGCGAGAACCTTCTAGTGTAATTTGCAATGGTGTGCGGATACCGGCTACGACATCTTCGCCCTGTGCATTGAGCAGATACTCTCCTGTGAAAATATCTTCTCCTGTGGCAGGATCACGTGTAAAAGCAACGCCTGTAGCCGATGTATTTCCCATGTTTCCGAAAACCATGGCTTGTACGTTTACGGCAGTTCCCCACTCTTCAGGGATATTATTTAGCTTACGATAAAGAACAGCCCGTTCGTTTTTCCAACTATCGAATACGGCAATAATGGCTTCCCATAGTTGCTCCCTTGGATCTTCAGGAAAATCCTTTCCGGTATTTTTTTTTACGGCTTCTTTAAATTGGATGACTAATGTTTTCAGATCATCAACGGTTAATTCCGTATCTTGTTTAATTCCTTTGGAAGTTTTAAGTTTTTCCATGATCTCTTCAAAAGGATCGATGTCTTCTTTGTTTTTAGGCTTCATGCCAAGTACCACATCTCCATACATTTGTATAAATCGACGGTAAGAATCCCAAGCGAAACGTTCGTTATTCCATTTTTTTGCAATCCCTTCTACAATATCATCGTTTATTCCTAGATTGAGCACGGTATCCATCATTCCCGGCATCGAAACGCGTGCGCCTGAACGCACCGATACCAAACAGGGATTTTCTTTATCGCCAAACTTGGTTCCCATAATGGATTCAATGTGAGCCATGCCTTTTTCAACTTCCGGTTTCAATAATTCAACAATGTGTTTTTTTCCTAATTTGTTATATTCGATACATACTTCAGTAGTAATGGTGAAACCGGGAGGAACAGGAAGCCCGATTAAATTCATTTCGGCCAAATTGGCTCCTTTTCCGCCGAGCAAGTCTTTCATGTCGGCGCGACCTTCAGCAGCTCCGTTACCGAAGGTGTAAACTCTCTTTTTTGTTTGATTTTGGGTATTTGGCATGCTGATCAATATTTTATAATGTTTTTCTTTTTGATAGAAAGAAAGCAAAAGTATAAATTATTATTTATTTGATCCCGATTATTATAGGTTATTGTTTCTTTGATTCGTGATGTGGAAGAGATTTTTTTGTCTGTTGAAAATTGTCTTTTTTCCCAAGAGATATATTATAAATTTGAATCCCCTTGAACAGGTTTATTTTGTCTTGTAAATGAATGAAGCCAGACAATTGGCGTAATGTGTCGTTCGGTAAGTATTTTGATGCACTCATCGAATAGGTTTGGTTTGCCGTGATAGATTTGGTTTTGTATATGATCGTATCGCTATATTCAAGGATAAGCATTGAGGTTAGCTTAGGCAGGTTTTGTTGCGATAGCCCGATGACGTCAAAACGGAAGTCAAAATTGTTTTGATTAATTTGTCTGGAAATTTCTGCTGTATCCAGTCGAAAAGAAAAGCCGTCGCCTCTCCCCATGAAGTCAAAGGCGTATAATTGAGGAATATAAGAAGGAGATTGTTTTTTTCTTTTTATTTCTTGTTCGTGAGAACGTTGTTGTGCTATTTGCCGTTCAATATCTTTTTGTTGGCGTAAAATGCGTGACTTTACTGAATCGTTTATTTTAAGGTAAATATCAATACGATCAGCATACCAAGAAAGTGATGTGTCCCATTGTGATTCTGTAATCCCATGCTTGCGGAAAACTTGTTGTATAAAAGCTTCTTTTTTTTCAGGAGTATCGAATGTTGCATAATCGTTTTCCATAAGCGTTTCGGCAATATAGATATCGTATAAAAGTTTTTCCATCTCTTTTTTGCTCAGTACTTCTTTAGGTCGGCTGCAAAAAGAGATAAGAATGGCTGATGCCGTGATGAAAAATACATATGCTAAAACTCTATGTTTCACTGTTTATCCCTTGTTCTTTGGCGAGTTTCTTTTTTGCAAGATTTTCTCTTTCTTTTTTCGATAAAAGAGAGTAAGATAATGTTTTGCGATAAAACAGTAATAATATAATTACACCAATTGTGATGGAAGCATCGGCAATATTGAAAATGAAACGGAAAAACAATATCTCTTTTCCTCCTACTAGAGGTATCCAATCGGGAATTGTAGTTTCGATAATAGGGAAATAAAGCATGTCCACCACTTTGCCGTGCAACAAAGGTGCATACCCTTCACCAAAAGGGACAAATGAAGCGACATGACCAGGGTAACTTGCTTCGAAAATAGCGCCATAAAATACGCTATCTATAATGTTTCCCGAAGCGCCTGCCAGTATAAGTGATATACAAACAATGTATCCTGTTTTGTAGTCTTGCTTGATAAGTTTGTTCAAATAAATAATGATTGCGATAACGGCAATAATTCGGAAGGCCGAAAGGAATAACTTCCCTACAGCTTCTATTCCGAAAGCCATACCGTTATTTTCCACAAAATAAATTTTGAACCATGGGGTTATATTAATTGAATCATAAAGCCCCATGTGTGTCTTTACCCATATTTTTGTGAGCTGGTCGATCAAGAGAACCAAAAAAACGACCAATATGGCTATAAGGCTCTTGGGTATTTTATTTTTCATATAGAGATAATTGTCTCATATAAATCTCTTCACGGAGGGGAAAAAAGATTTCCCTTTCGCGATAACGGATCTATTAATATGTAAGACGTCCATTATTTATTTCTGGCTTTTTTTGCTTCTATGCTCAGTGTAGCATGAGGTACGGCACGAAGACGTTCTTTGGGAATGAGTTTGCCTGTTTCACGGCAAATTCCGTATGTTCCATTTTCAATACGTATGAGAGCAGCCTGAAGATTTTGGATAAATTTTAATTGACGTTGTGCTAATCTCCCCGCTTCTTCTTTTGATAATGTGGATGCTCCTTCTTCTAGAATTTTGAATGTTGGAGAAGTGTCTGTTGTGTCGTTGCTATCAGCATTCATCACTGCTGCACGTAGCATTTCATATTCGCGTTTTGCCTGCTCTAATTTTTCGTTTATTAGGATTCGGAATTCTTCTAGTTCCTCTTCTGAATATCTTGTTTTTTCGCTCATAGCTTCCTCTCTTTTTCTGTTTTTCTACTATTTTTTGTCCAATGATGGTATTCTAACGCATTCTTCTAGAATTTTGTTCAAATATACACATAAACTATCAATTTTCAATTGATCTTCTTGATGGTAATGGTTAATGTTTGATCGTCGATTTCTATTTCATCTTCTAAATTTTCGGATGATAAAAGGATATTATTTGCCAATACTTGCGATTTAATATATTCCGCATTTTCTCGGATGGCTTCGTCAAACATCGGATTTGTTGATATTTCAACCGATATTCTATCTGTGATTTCAAAATCCTTTGCTTTTCGAAGGTTTTGAATCCGATTTACCAATTCGCGTGCAATTCCTTCTTTTCGCAATTGATCAGTAATAGTGATATCCAACCCTACCGTAATTTTGTCTCCTGTGCCTACCAACCAACCAGGAATGTCTTCGGAAATTATTTCCACATCATCTCGTCGTATTTCAATTTGTTGACCATTTATATTGAATGTCAGTATACCGCCTTTTTCAAGTATGTTGATGTCGTCTTGCGATATTTCTTGAAGAATTGGTACGAGTCGTTTCATGATCTTTCCGTAACGGGGACCGAGCTTTTTAAAATCGGGTTTTACCCTTTTTACCAACATATCGGTGGTAGAATCTGCAAAATTCAGTTCTTTTACGTTTACTTCGTTCAGAATAAGCGATTTTACGGCTTCGATATTTTGTTTTTGCGTTTTGTCCACCGTGGGGATTATGATTTGGGATAAGGGTTGGCGTACCTTGATGTTTACTTTCCGGCGTAAGGATAGCACAATGGACGAGGTTACCTTTGCCAAGTACATTTGTTCTTCCAGTTTTTTGTCGATATGATTTTCATCGGCTTTGGGGAAATCGGCCAAATGTACCGATTCAAAATTCTCGCTCCCTGTTACCGTTATCAAATCCAGATACAACTTATCGGCATAAAACGGAGCAATAGGCGCCATAAGTTTAGCTACGGTAATCAGACATTGATAGAGCGTTTGATAAGCCGAAAGTTTGTCATCAGTCATTCCTCCTCCCCAGAAACGTTTGCGATTAAGGCGAACGTACCAATTGCTGAGGTTATCGATTACGAAATCGGTAATTGCACGTCCGGCTTTGGTGGGTTCATAGGTTTCAAAATTTTCATCTACTTCTTTGATAAGCGTATTCAGCTCGGAAATGATCCAGCGATCGATTTCGGGACGTTTCTCTATGGGAATTGGGGGATATTGATTATAAAAATCGTCCACGTTAGCATATAGGGCAAAGAAGGAATAGGTGTTGTAGAGTGTTCCAAAAAATTTGCGACACGCCTCTTCCACGCCTTCGATATCGAATTTCAGATTTTCCCAAGGCGATGCATTGGTGATCATGTACCAACGTAATGGATCGGAACCGTATTTCTCGATTGTTTCAAAAGGATCCACAGCATTACCCAACCGTTTCGACATCTTATTCCCGTTTTTGTCAAGTACTAGTCCATTAGCTATTACGTTTTTAAATGCAACACTATCTTTTACCATTGTAGAAATGGCGTGAAGTGTAAAGAACCAACCACGGGTTTGATCCACCCCTTCGGCTATAAAATCGGCCGGATAGACTTTCCGAAATTCTTCTTCTGAAATGTGAGGATAGAAAACCTGACCAAACGGCATTGCTCCCGAATCGAACCATACATCAATTAAATCGGTTTCACGCTTCATAGGTTTTCCACTATCGGATACCAAAATGATATTATCCACATAGGGACGATGCAGATCTATTTTGTCATAAGGTATTTCTTTGCAATTTTTCAGGTCGAGATCCTCCCAAGGAATTTCCTTCATCACACCTGCATCCAATGCTTTTTGCATTTCACAAAATAATTCTTCAACCAATCCGATGCACTTTTCTTCTTTTCCGTCTTCTGTACGCCAGATAGGCAGAGGCGTTCCCCAATAACGACTACGACTCAGATTCCAATCTTGCAGGTTTTCGAGCCATTTACCAAAACGTCCTGTACCGGTTGAAGCCGGTTTCCAATTAATTGTTTTGTTGAGTTCAATCATTTGCTCTTTGCAAGCGGTGGTGCGAATAAACCAACTATCTAATGGATAATACAAAACGGGTTTATCGGTGCGCCAGCAATGCGGATAGGGGTGCACTTGCTTTTCGATACGGAATGCTTTATTTTGCTGCTTAAGCATCACACAAAGATCGATATCAAGTGTGGGGTCGTCTTCTGTAAGTGTTTCGTCGTACTCATTTTTCACATATCGTCCTGCGAATTCGCTGTATAACTTGACATTAACGTTATTGTTCACAAAATCGGGATCGAGATCTTCCAAGCTGAAATACTTTCCTGTCAAGTCGACCATCGGGCGGAGGTTGCCGTCTTTATCCTTTAACATTAACCCCGGCACATTGTATTCTTTTCCAATTCTGGCATCGTCTGCACCAAATGTGGGAGCAATATGTACGATGCCTGTACCTTCTTCCGTGGTAACGAAATCGGCCGTAACCACCCGAAAGGCATTATCGGAAGCTTTTACCCAAGGTATAAGCTGTTCGTAATGCATTTCTGCCAGCTCTGCTCCCTTCCATGTTTTCTCCAATACCCTGAAGGGGATATTTTTATCACCGGGTTTATAATCTTCGAGTAATAAATTTTTGTTTTTATCGGGGAAATAGACAGGTATTCTATCTTTTGCAAGTACAGCAGTCATGGGTTTCCCGGTATAGGGATTATAGGTTTGTACTGCTGTATATTCAATATCAGGGTTGACGGCCAGTAATACGTTCGACGGCAAAGTCCACGGCGTTGTAGTCCATGCCAAGAAAAAAGGGTCACCAAATTGTGCCATTTCCGGAAATGGATCTTTAATCTTGAATTGTGCCGTGCACGTCGTATCTTTTACATCACGATAGCAGCCGGGTTGATTCAGCTCATGTGTGCTCAGTCCGGTCCCGGCAGCCGGAGAATAAGGCTGAATGGTATACCCTTTGTAAAGATATCCTTTATTGTATAAATCTTTGAGCAAATACCAAAGTGTTTCGATGTAACGGTTATCGTATGTGATGTACGGATTTTTCATATCTACCCAGTAACCCATTTTTCGGGTAAGGTCTTCCCATTCTTTCGTGTATTTCATTACTTCCCTTTTGCAGGTAGCATTGAATTCCTCTACAGAAATTTTTTTTCCGATATCTTCTTTAGTAATACCCAACATTTTTTCTACCCCCAGTTCTACAGGCAAACCGTGGGTATCCCATCCGGCTTTTCGGTTTACAAGGAATCCTTTCATGGTTTTATAGCGACAGAAAATATCTTTTATGGAACGAGCCATAACGTGATGAATGCCCGGCATTCCGTTTGCTGAAGGAGGTCCTTCATAAAATACAAAGTGTGGATGCCCTTTACGAATTTCCAGACTCTTTTGGAAAATGTCTTTTTCGTCCCATGTTTTTAATACTTCTTTGTTGACCTCTGAAAGATTCAATTGATTATACTCCGAAAATTTCTTTTTCATATTTTAAATTATGCCCTCTTATAAAATTTAAATTGCAAAGGTAGTGATAAATTGAAAATTAGCAATCAAAAATCGTCAATTAGTGGGAAAATTGAATAGCTTTGCATAATAATAAAAAGCAATAGAGGTATGAAAAAAACAATGACTTTTTTATTTTGTCTTGCTCTAGCCATTATGTCATTAATGGCTTTTGCTCAAAACAAGAAAAAGTGCATGTTGCATGTAGCAACGTTCAATTTACGTATGGATACGCCGAACGATGGAGAAAATGCTTGGTCTAAAAGAAAGGAGATGGTAAAGGGATTAATTCGTTTTCACGATTTTGATATTTGCGGTACCCAGGAGGGTTTTAAACATCAGTTAGACGATATCCTGGAGTTGGGCAATTATGCTTATGTGGGAGTAGGGCGCGATGACGGAAAGGAGGCCGGCGAGCATTCGGCAATTCTGTATAAGAAAGATCGTTTTGAAGTAATTGAAAAAGGTGATTTTTGGTTTTCTGAAACACCTGATATTCCAAGTAAGGGGTGGGATGCGACGTGTTGCAACCGGATATGTTCGTGGGCAAAATTTAAGGATAAAAAATCGGGGAAAGAGTTTTATGTTTTTAATTTGCATTATGACCATGAAGGGCGTGTTGCTCGGAGAAATTCATCGCTGCTGTTATTAAAAAGAATACAAGATATTGCAAGAGATATGCCGGTATTTTGTACCGGTGATTTCAATTCCATTCCCGAGGATGAACCTATTCGGATTATTTACGACAGCGGTAAACTAAAGGATTCATATCATGTTACCCGGCAATCTCCTTATGGAACAGTTGGTACTTTTAATTCGTTTAATTTGCATTCACCTATGAAAGACAGAATCGATTATATTTGGGTAACCAAAAATATTGCGGTTACAAAATACGGTGTACTTAATGAGCAACAATACGCTCGATTTCCATCCGATCATTTTCCCGTAATGATCAAAGCTGTTTTTTGATAAAAAAGAGGAAAGGGGCCGGTCTTGAGTAAGTCGGCTGGCCCTTCTCTTTATGTAAGTTTTGTTAATGCTTCTTTTATACGGGCGATAGCTTTGGTGATGTTTTCATCGGATGTCGCATACGATAATCGGATGCATGTAGGTGCACCAAATGCCGCACCGCCTACGCAGGCTACGTGCGCTTCTTCGAGTAAATACATGGCCAAATCGGATGCACTCTTGATGATTTTTCCGTTATGCGATTTTCCGAAATAACTGTCGCATTGAGGAAAAATATAGAAAGCCCCCATCGGATCGTAAACTTTTAAATTTGGAATTTCTTTGAGGAGATTCACGATGTGTTTTTTTCTTCTTTCAAAAGCTTGACGCATCGTTTCCACGCATGTTTGATCACCCGTATAAGCAGCTAAGGCAGCTTTTTGTGAGATGGATGACGGGCCCGATGTATATTGTCCTTGTAGTTTGTTGCAAGCCGATGCCAACCATGTGGGGGCAGCAATCCAACCAATACGCCATCCTGTCATTGCGTAGGCTTTTGATACACCGTTTGCCACGATGACCTGTTGTCGAATCTTTTCAAACTGAGCGATGCTTTCGTGCTTCCCGATATAATTGATGTGTTCGTAAATTTCATCCGAGATCACGAATATTTGAGGATGAGCAGCTAGAACATTTGCCAACTTCTCCAGTTCTTCTTTGGTGTAAACACTCCCTGTTGGATTGGAAGGGGAGCAAAGAATAAAGGCTTTTGTTTTGGGAGTGATTGTTTTTTCCAGTTGTTCTGCGGTAATTTTAAAATTTTGTTCAATGCCTGCTTCTATAAAAACCGATTTTCCCTCTGCTAATTTTACCATTTCGGGATAACTGACCCAGTAGGGTGCGGGAATAATTACTTCATCGTCTTTGTCTATCAATGCGAGTAATACATTGCAAATGGATTGTTTTGCACCATTGGAACAAACAATCTGATCGGGTGTAAAATCAAGATTATTTTCTCTTTTCAGTTTTTCGCATATGGCTTTTCGCAAATCAAGGTAGCCGGGAACAGGCGAATAGAAAGTAAAATTATCGTCTATGGCTTTTTTTGCAGCTTCTTTTATGTGGTCTGGAGTATTGAAATCGGGTTCGCCGACACTTAAATTGATTACGTCAACACCCTGGGCTTTCAGTTCATTACTTTTTTGCGACATGGCAAATGTTTCCGAGGGGGAAAGCATTGTTATTCGGGCAGATAGAGAATTATTCATAAACTATATTTTTACTTTTTGAACGAAAATCTGCGCAAATATAATGAAAATTCATTTTCTGCGTGATTTTTTGCGGAATTTTGTAAGAAAAAATGGTTTACAGGTTGCAATAAAATAAAAATGCCGCCTAATAGGGCGGCTTATTTTGCGGAAGCTGGGGTACTACCCGTACAATTTATCGGAATTCGATTCAATAAAACTAACCGTCTATTTATATGTATATTATAATACTTTTAATTCGATAAAGTTTAACGCAATATGTTTTGATATATCATTTATTGTAGGTAAATTTGTAGGTAAATAATAAATACCTATTTCAATGGCTACGAATTTTTACCTCGACACACGACCAAA
>Ga0116169_1001237_pt1 | contig 22005 bp, 25 predicted proteins | sample AD_UKC130_MetaG_FD_89796 | JGI IMG/M metagenome (GOLD analysis project Ga0116169, IMG submission 89796) | Active sludge microbial communities of municipal wastewater-treating anaerobic digesters from Canada - AD_UKC130_MetaG | ecosystem: Engineered > Bioreactor > Anaerobic > Digestate | place...
CCTCCCTGGATGGCTTTTCTTTTCTTGCAACTAATAATATGTCCCTGAAATCCGCATCCTCTGAGAAGGCAATATTTTTTTCTGGTTTGATAATGTATTCGATTTTGTAATTTTCGATCAGATATTTCCTTATTTTTTCTGTGGCCTCTCCTCTGAATATGTTTATTGGTATAACAGCGCCTATGCGCCCACCAGGTTTGAGTAGGTAGTCTGCGAGGGCTATGAAGTAACCCCAAAGATTAACCTTGTGTCCACAGATCCCTCCAAGGGTGTCGTTATTTTTCAATTTTTCCAGCATATATCTTGGCATTTTCTCCCTATCACTGAAGGGGGGGTTCATTATTACGACATCAACAGGCTTCAGATGAAATTTCTCTCCTTTTCCTTCTGGGGATACTGTCCCCTTGCTTTCTTTTTGGTTGGAAGCTCCGAAAAGAGTTTGCTGTACAGTTACTGTATAAGGAGAGAATCTTATACCTCTGTCCTTAAATTCTCCCCTTCTTAATTTTTCAGCCAATTCTAGGGAATCTTGGGTCACAACTCTGACAACGTTAGTTTCCTGTTTTATGTTTTGGGCTGCTAAATTTATTGTAGTGATGTGGGCAGCAAATGGCATTATGTCGATCCCTGTAAGATCTTCTTCGAGGAATCTTCTATGTATTTTGTCGTGATCTTTGTAACCGTATAGCTGTTGATATAACTTTTGTTTTCTTTTATAGGCTGAAACTAGTAATGTGCCTGATCCACAGGCTGGATCTATAACTTTTTCATCCCAAGAATTCATAGTTAGGCCAGCTAATATTTCTGCTGCAATGGGATGTGTATAAAAGGCTGCTAGGATTTTTCTAACTTCTTGGGGGATTAAATCATGGAAGAATCTGCCTGCTAAATCATGAGTTATATGTTCTGCTCTTAACAATTTTATTGCTTCTATTAATTCATTTAGAGTGTCAATAACGGGTTTTTCGTTGGGAATGTGACCTAAAATATTAACATTGTAAATAGATTTGTAATTTATGCTTGTAATGTGATCAAAGTAACTTTGCAGTTCTTGGACGTTCTTTATTTTCTCCAATTCTGGCAATAATTTATTTTGTGCCTTTCTTTTAAAAATGTGGTAAAATAGAAGTTGATTAAACAAAAGGTAGGAGGCCAAAACTTTAACTTGTTTTTCTGCTTTTCTTTTGTCTTTTATTTCACCTATTGAAGAAAATAGATCTAACTTGTCTACAACCTCCGGAACTAATTGGTCTGTTTCTATTTGATAAATTATGTCGCCGAGGTCTTTAACATAGGTTTTTATTAAATTGACTACTGTATTGAAATCAACTTTTCTTTTCTTATTAATAATCTTGTCTTTTAGAGATTCAAATAGCCTGATTGGTTCTGTAACAAGGCTCTCAGTCCAATATTCTGTTAAAACCAAAGTATGAATTTCTTCTTCTAGTGCAATTCTCCTTACGATACTCTCATCAAGAATTACTTGATTTCTATAATTCTCGGGGTAAATGAGAATGATTATATTATTTTGTGTTCCCAATTTTTTAGCATAATCATGAGCTTGGGCAACAGCATTTAATCCAATTTCTGGCTTTCCTATTTTAACTTCAATTACAAAGGAAGTTTCATCATAAGTGAAAAGAATGTCAGGATGTTTTTTGCCAACTTTAGTTTCACCCACTGCCTCAAATCCAAGTTCATGTAAACAATCTATTATTGGAGAATAGAGGGTCCTTTCTTCTATCCTTGGAAGCTTCATGATATCCCACATAAAAGTTATACTGCTCCTATAATTTATATTTATAAGCGCTAAACATGTTAAATTGTTTGATTTAATTATAAAAAAAGAAAGGAGAGGAGATTTTGGAGGGAAAAAAGGGCGATTGTGATAGTGCATATTTTATCAGAAAGGGTTAAAATCAGGCCAAAATGGGATTGAAATACTTCACAATACTCGACCAAAACTACCATGGAAGAGCCCCCTAAATCGGTTACAAGCCTACAATGAACCACAAAAGTGAAAATATGGAGACCTCGATGGGTAAACTCTCAGAAGGGCTTGATTATAGCCCAAAACAAAAAGAAAGGAAAAAGGGGGCTTAAGATAGTGGTCTTTAACGATTATGTCACTGGATAACAAGCAGGAGCGTCCCTATCCTCCCATACATAGAACCAACGATCGTCAAAATATTCATAGTGGCCGCCGGGTGGTAAGCCATTGGGATAATGGGGGTCATTCACCTTAGGAGGTTTTCCACTTTTTATCAGGTCATAGACGCTCTCACTATCCCTGCCACCACTACTGTCATGGCTGGAACTCTTCGATGAACTCCCAGATGAGCCATTAACCGGGCCACTACCATTCACACCTTTGGTGCTCTGATTCTCAACGCTAGTATTATTCTTTGAAAGAAATGATATGGGCCCTTTGGTAGGAGGCTGATGGAGGCTGTAGCCGGCAAGGAAGGACACTCCAACGGCCACAACCAAAATGGTGGCCATTAGAATGGTATGGGCTAATTATTTTGCTGGTTTGTGGAACTTTAATGTTTGGAGCATGATGCCCATCTCCTTAGGAACTTTCACACTCTTACCAGAGAGTGTTATGACGGTCGTTTCCATGTCACCTCTGCCATCGACGTGGAAAAGCCATACATCATTGGATTCTTGAATGAGTAAATAGTAGTCTAATATGTCGATGAGAGGATCATAATCCTCTAACATTATCGCTGGTCTTCCCTGGATATTACCTTCCCATATGATATAGTCTTTATAATCAGTACCAGGCTCAAAGAGCATCCCTTCACACCAGCGCTCTATAGTAGTATTTTCGTGCCTCTCTACACCAATGTGTTCTTTAGAGCCATATTCTCTATGGGCGACAAATAGATCATCTTTTGCTGATATTACCTTCATGTCTTTGGGGTACTTGAATTCGAAGATGCCATTGTCATATTCCCCGTATTCTGGCCCTTTTGGCCATACCAGCACGCCTACTATAACAGCAAGTATGAGTATTCCCAAGGCCTTTGCCTTCCACCCTATACTCTCACCCCCCTATACCAATATTTTCACTCCCATAAATTTAAAAATTTGGCAAAACCTGACATTGTTTAACCAGCCAAAATACCGCAGATGACCTAAGCCCACAAGCATCTTATGTAACACCTATAAATGTCTATGTTACATAAGACATTGGCATGTAACTTTTGAACAGCCAAGGAAAAAACCATGCAGAGTAAGTTTTTCATAAATGGGATGTGTGAGTGTGTGGATTTCGTCTGTAAATGAAAATGTACCCTATCAAAATTAATACGTAGTGGATTGACACTCCTTCCTATGTCAATATTTACTAGTCGAAATATACACACGGATTTCGATTTGTAAACTGGGAATATCTCATCCATGAAAGATGGACCCACACACCAAATTGCGAATTGTAAACTGGGAATACACCCACATGTTAATACTCACCTGGGTGATTTTCCATAAAATTTGTGAGTTTGGATGACAGGTTTCGATTTGAAAGTGGATTTCGCAGACAAAGAACATGAAAAAAGGTTCCATGGTTCCAGACCAAATTTAGTTGAGTTGGAAGAGAAGATCCAGGATGTTGACACGCAGATAGACGAGCTCGTATATGGGCTTTATGGACTCACTGAAAAAGAGAGGAAGATCATTGAAGGGGCTTTGTTGTGATAAAACACAGATTATGGAAAAAAGAAAGAGAATTTATTCTTCCAAAAAGTAGACTAAAACGGATCGTCCAGAAAATGGATTTTTCCAAAGATAAGAATATTCGAATGTAGAATCCTCGCAAAGAGATTCATGGAAATAATAAGTGACAAAAAGAATTGGCAACGCGTATAAATCATCAGTAAATCTAAAAAAATTTTATATGATTCATACTTTTTGTATTTTTTTAATTTTCTTCTTTAAGAAGCCCAAGGTGGTGTAAGAATGGTTTTTTTGATCTTATTCAACCAATGTAAACTAAATGTCATATTTCTTTGTGTCTTTTTTTAATATAATCTAATATTAGGTACTTGTCTTCCCATCCAGGGTACAATTCTGGATTTTGACTAACTATTATTCTTTTCCGAAAAGGAGGAGATATCATTTTCGCTATTCTCATGGTCGATACCATTTCTTTTGTCTCTAATACCCTTTCTACCATTTCCTTTATTTCCTTTAATTTCTTGTCTGATATAGGCTTTGGTGAGTCTCTGATGTCTCTGATAATACTATTTATAATATTTCCTTTAATTTTTTTGTATGATATAGTTGGTTGAAATGACTCGGGTTTAGTCTGATCTAATGTTTCTTTTGTAGGTGGGTATTCTTCATATATTTTGATGTCACATGCTATGGTGTTGCCATTTTTAAAAATTCTGACACAATGAGAGTTCTCCCAACCACGAATATTAGAATAAGGCCATTGAAATAGTGTGCTCATTTCTATATCATGTTTAGATAAACCTTGGATTGATAATTTGCCATGAATCATATCAAGTAGAAATCTTCTTAATTTTTCTCCTGTTTCATCCTCTAAATATCGTTTACCTAACCAATAATAAGCCATTTCATAAGCTATCTTCACAAAGGCTAGTACAGGTTCAAGAAGATTTATTTTGTAGTTGTAATGAACTGTTGGTTGAAGCTCTTCTTTATATTCTATAGTAGAACTACTTTTGAGCTCTTCTTCAGGATTTTCTACACTCATGCGCTCTAACTTTTTTATAGCTATTTTAGAAACCCCTTCTTCGCCCTTTCTTGCGTCTACGGAAACATTTAGTTCAATGGATCCGTTTTTTCTCCTTTTGATCTGTATAGAGGGGAGAGAAACAGGAATATCTCCAGGCTTCCAAATGACTTTTCGGTTAGTGCCTGCAATTGTCCCTTCCCCAAAAGGATTTGGAACTGAACCCTTTTTACCTGAAATTTTATGTTGATACCTTTTCAATTCGATGAAAAAATTCTTTGCAAGGGGTGCATCTATTTTAGTACCTAATAGATGGTTGCATTTTTTACATACTGCTTCTTTTAAGACAAAACTTCCTCCAATAGACTCTGGAAAAACGTGTTCATCTGAAAACTCATTTTTAGGTAAATTTTTTTTACATATAATACATATCATTTTATCACATAGCGTTGCTAAGGGTTTAGAGAGTGTTATATTCCCCCGATCCGTTCAATTTCTTTAATTTCTAATACTTTCATGTTTAATATCCCGAAATCTCCCATATAAACATTATTACATATCCGCTACCAAAAATTTCATGGTGTTCTCAAAGTAAACTATATCCCTTTACGGTTAAACGCATGATTTGGGAGTGGATTTTGACTTGTAATGAGAATGTACAAATTGAGTCCAGGGACACACTAAATTTCGATTGTAACATAAAGGACACAAAGTTAATACTTATTATGTGGAATGTACACACGGATTTCGACTTGTAACATGGAACCATGTGGCCCTGCAAATTATATGCTCCTGGTAACATACACACGGATTTCGATTTGTAACGGGAATGTACCCCCACCCATATTAATACTTATCTGAGTAATTTTTCATAAAATGTGTGGGTTTGGATTACAGGTTTCGATTTGAATAGGGATTTCGCAGGCCTGTATATTATCTATCTTATGTAACAATATATGTATATATATGTATATATATATTACATAAGATATCTTCTACAAGCTTTAAACCAAAAAAATGATATTTATTTACATTCTTTTGATGTAAAATGAGCTTTGGTCTTTTTGTTTTGGTTTTTTCCTTGTAATTTTGTTTGTTTTTTGTCTTGTTTTAGAAGTTATTCAAATCGAAATTTTGCAAATGTTTTTACAAGTCGAAGTCTTATTTCGAATTCTTTTAGGGGTTGATTCTCGTTACAAGTCGAAATGCGTGTGTGATATTCCATACAACAATTCAAATCGAAACACATATAAGAACATGAAAAAATAATAAAAAAACAAGACCACACAGAGGTGGCAACATTGTTTGAAAAAAGGCCCCGAATCTTTAAAAACAGGGACATACTCAGCCCATTATTCGTCCCAGACACCCTACAAGACAGAAAAAAAGAAGTAGAAATTATAAGCCAATATCTTGGCTATATCCTCGATGGGGCCACACCCCCCAACATCCTGATAACAGGACCTCCAGGATCAGGTAAAACCGTCACAATAAAATACATCCTAAATGAACTCCAAAAACACACCGACGCCCCAATAAAATATGTGAAAGCAGACGGCACAGCATACCAAGTAGCTGCAAGCATTGCAGAGAGACGCGACCCCGGATTCCTAAACTTAATCAACAAAATACGAGAAAAAATACAAGGCAAAAAAGCAATAATCGTACTCGATGAAGTCGACAAAATGCTCGCAAAAGACAGCGACAGACTACTATACCACCTCTCAAGAGAACCCGACATTTGCACCATAACAATATCAAACAAACTGACAGTGATGAGCATGATCACAGACCCCAGGGTACTATCATCATTCCAACCTCGTAGGATAAACTTCCCACCATACAACGCAAACCAACTAACCGAAATATTAGAATACAGGGCAGAAAGAGCATTCTATGATAACGTACTAGAAGATAGCGTCATACCATTATGCGCCGCCATGGCGGCTCAACGCAACGGAGACGCAAGATACGCCCTCGAACTCCTAACATTCGCAGCTGACATAGCAATAAGAAACAAACAAAAAAAGATAACAGAAGAGCATGTAAGAGCCGCACAAGACGAAGTCGAAATCGAATTCATAAGAAATAGCATAGCCGAATTAAGAGAAAACCAAAAACTATTACTATACGCCACCCTAATATCAAAAGAAAAAACCCCAAGAAGAGTTTACAAGACATACAACAAACTTGCAAAACAATACGGAATCAACAGCCTCACACAAAGAAGACTATCACAACTACTACGTGAACTGGAACTTTACGGCCTTGTAGAAATCGAAGTCGTAGGCCGCGGCCGCGGCCGCGGCGTAAAATGGCTTGTGAGACCATCATCAACAATCGACGATGACGTAATGTTGGAGGCTATTCGCCGATCCTTATGATTTCCCCCTTTTCTTCTCTCCCCTCCCCCCGGGCCCCCCTCCCCTCTCTTTTTTTCCCCTTATTTTTTTCATCCCTATTTTTAGGGGGGGTTTCTTTGTGTGCGAGAAAAATTTTATAGGGTGAAGACAAATATTATTCCTGGGGGGAGGGGATCCGCTTTTTTTGCGTCACCTCCGCGAAGCGATGCAAAAGCCCCCCCCTCTCCCCATATTTTTTCCAGGAGGGAGAGTCTTTTTCTTTTATAAGGTGTCTTATGTAACAAAGTATATATATGATATGTTACATAAGATATTGTAGGGAACATGGGCATTTGCCCCTGGCGGAGGTGACCCCTCATGGAAAAAATGGAAAATAGAAACCTTGTGAAGGCGCTTCTTGAAGTGCAAAAAGAAATAAAAAACCCCAAAAACACGGAAATAAACCCCTACTACCGAAGCAAATACGCCCCACTACCAGACATCCTGAACCTTATACGGCCACTCTTAGCAAAAAATGGGCTTGTACTTTACCAGGATGTTGGATCCACACCCGAGGGCGTTGTATGCGTGCGGACACACCTCATACATGAAAGCGGCGAATCATTGAAGACAAGCCCATTATACATGAAAGTAGAAGGGAAAGGGAAAGGTTCACCACAATCAGTTGGATCAGCGATCACCTACGCCCGAAGATACCAGATCTTGGCCCTTCTTGGGATTGCAAGCGAAGACGATGACGCCAACCTCGCATCTAGGCCACGACCAACAGCAACACCAAAACCCACCAGGTGAGTAGGGGATGGTTATTAAAACCTTTAAGGACATTGTGGACAGGCAGAAAAGCATAGAAAAACTTGAAGAGATGAGAGAGTACATTGAAAAGAGGATCCAGGTGTTACAGGAGCAAATAGAAAAGGAGAAGGAGCAGTTCCCAGGATCGAAGGCGGGCCGGGAAGTGCTAAAGATTAGACCGGCAGGGAAAATCACTTACCAGCTCGAAAAGGTGAATTGTGGAAAACCCAACTGTGAAAAATGTCCACACGGTCCCTACTGGTATGGCTATAGGAGAGTAAACGGCAAACTTGTAAGTTTTTACGTTGGTAAGGAACTCCCCAAGGATGAAACAAAATGAGGGGTGGCATGATCTTTGTCTTATGTAACACATGTGTGGATATTGACTGTTACATAAGAAATCTTGAACCACTATATCCTGACCACTCCTTCATGGATACTTCTAAACTGAATGAACTGCCCCCCTTGATGATTTACTAAACATTGAAAAAACCATTATACCCGCCCACCCACCCCATATGATTAGCCACACCCTTACGGGTGCGGTTTTATTTTTTTTCCATACTCCCCCCAATTTTTGAAACAAGCCATAGGGGCGGCCTCGCTTACGCTCGGCCGCCCGAAAAAACAAGGACAAAAGGGGCAATATCCCTGACAAGAGAAAAAGATTAAAATATAATAGTGTGATATTTTTTAGTTGAGGGGGTTTTTCCCAAGTGAGAAAAAAATTATCTCACCTACCTTTCTCCCCAAAGAATGGGAAAAATCCCCTTACCCTAATTTTATTCACTTTTTTCTCGAAGTTCTTCCTTCAAAAGGATCTTGTTAAGTCTTTTTTTCTTTTGAACAATCATATTCCTAATCACGTTTTTCACTGCAACATTCTTCACATTCTTTAAATCCTCTTCAAGCTCAGCTATTTCCCTCTTCAGAACTTCTACCTTGTACACGATTTCACCTCCTGCTTGAAAGGTACCTTAGGAGAGGGGGCTTTCGCCCCCCTCCTATAACCTCGCCCCCGAATGCGCGACCTTCGCTTCGCTTCGGTCGCGGGGGGCGCGCCTCCGCTTTCGCTCCGGCGCAAAAAACAACAACAAATGGATAGGAGCGATCACGTGAAACATGGGCATCCCCCGAAAAAATAATTTGTTAGGGGGCATATAGACCCCTTAATTTTTTTTAGAACTCATGTACATCTGTAATTTCTATCCTGCGATTTTCATCTATTCTAAATTCAGCTTCGGCCTCCCCATCTTCAAGGATAGCTGTCCCCCATAGATACCCATCTAATGGAACGGGGAAGATTTCTATGCGTTCAACTTCTTCCTTTAGGATTCTTCCGATTTTTTCTCTAACTTTTTCTTCTATATTTTTCATGTTACACTCATCTCCAAAGAAAAGAAGATTAGAGGAGTTCATCTAAACTCCTCATAGCCTGCTCAACATATCCAAGCTTTTGATAGACGCTTTCATCACTATCGAGCATTTCATGAATGCCCTCTATTATCTCTTCTATTCTCTTTATTTTTTCTTTCACCTGTCCCCTCAGATATGGTTCCTCTATCATGTGGACGATTTCTTTCATTTTATCTCACCTACCTTTCTCCCTTTCTCCATGGGGGGTGGCCCCCTGTATAGTATATATGCCACAAGGGGTATATAAGGGTTACCCCTACCATTACATACTCTATAGGTTCTCATATATATACTTTACGCCCCCAGAACTTCGTTATGCCTAAATAGTGAAGAAATACACTGCCTTAAAGAGCAATACAAGCCTTGAACAGCCCATTTCACATGGGTATAAGAATCCCCCTAGCATTTTTGGCTGGAAGAAAATCAAGAACTCCAAAAATTACAGGATAATATCAAAGAAAAAATGATACGAATGGTGAAAAAGGGAAGATAACCCCCATACTCCACATCTTTCTCTCTTTTTGTGATAATTCTCATTAACACAACAATAAAATACAAATACTCCTTTTTTCATAATTACCCAACAACCAAAAACTAGAGGGGGTGAGAAAATGGGGGAAAGGCGGCGTTCATTCTAGCGGCAGTAATGCTAAGTGTAGTCGTGGCGGGATGCTTGGCCCCTTCCTATTCAGTATATGACAACGGAGAAATCAAATTTGAATACCCGGTCAAATTCGAAGTAAAAGAGAACAACACGAAATATGCTGACGGCGACGTGTTACTACTCAGAGCAGAGATTCCAGAAGACGATTACTATTCAGAGAACATCGAAGTTTTTAAATGGCATAACAGGAGCCTTGATGAAAGACTCCAAGAATTCAGCGACAACCCTTTTTTAACGCCGTTGTGGAGAGGCGAGATACAGGGAAGGCCAGCGGCACTGGATCTGTTAGTTTCGATCGGAGGCTGCCCGGTATATCATTTGAATATCCAGGGCCAGAATGATGTCTATGAAATCACCTACACTATTACAACCTCAAATTATCCAACAAGAAAAATCACCCTTGGGAATGAGACGTTTGAGATTCCAGAGAACTTCGCCCATATCATTGAAACTTTAAAGTTCCATTGATTTTTTTGGTTGTCGTGGCGAGAGGGGGGACTTTCAATACCTTCAAAAAAACTTTAGATGGGGGGCTCTCTTTTTGTGAATTTCTGAAGGCTATAAAAAAATTTCAATCCCATTTTGGTCTGATTTTAACTGGGTGGATTTTTTTCTCTATTTGGACTGGATCATTTTATGGTTTCTTCTCTCAGAATTATAAATCTGTTGATCCCCAATAATGTCCCCTATTTATATTGACAGACGACTCCCCTGTAAGATCCTATAATTAAAAATAAATGCCTAGAATAATTCAAAATCCTTTTACATTGTCATACACTGGATAGGGGTCTGTGGCACCCCTGTAGGTGGGTGATGTGCGTTATTGTTGTGCTATTGTTGGTTATCACAAAAAAGGGAAGGTGTGGGTGGTTATTTCTTCACTTTCAATGACTCTATGATTTGCTTAGCAACATCATCGGAGAGTAGGTCACATGATACTACGAATGGTCTGCCATCTTTTTCGAAAACATAGAAATGTAAACGAGGTTCATCTGAGTAGTACTCAACATAATGCACATCTCCTATATCCCCTTCATCTGATATACCAAGACAATCTACAGAAACATCACTTTCAACATCCTCCAGTGAAACATTACCCCCAAAAACTGCAAGTGAAGCAACTTGTTCACCTTCTTGGTTCTTAAGCAGAACAAACTCACAAGGAGATCCAGTAGGATCTGTTTGATGGTTTGATATATTCCAATCCTTGGGGTATTCAAATGTCACATATTTTCCAGAGAATGTGGTGGTTTCTTGGCCGATACACCCGGAAACAGCCACTACAAGGCCTGCCAGGACACATATCGTCATAATTGCTTTTTTCATGTGCATATTTAAAACCTCTTGCAATTATTATTTTACCTGCACCAATCTACTCTCTCCAATCAAATCACACTATACCTATATAATATCAGCATATACGTTGTGTTAATATGTGTTATCACAACATCATTTCAATCCCATCTTTTGGTCTGATTTTACATGCTTTGGTTGACTTCGTTATGCAAGAATATAACGAAATAACAGATACATTTCGGATAAAATCATATATACAAAAGAATGATACTAATCAACAGGGGGCCCTATAAGGAGATTCGAACCCTCCGAACGAGACCTAGCCATAACTCGTTTTCAGGGCCCCCACTACTATTTTTCTCATCACACAAAACCCCTCAAAGCCACATAATCCACCGCCACAAGGAAAACATAACCCCCTTGGGCCGCCCCTCCCACCCAACCCCATGATTAGCCGCGCCGGAGCGAAAGCGAAGGCGCGGGATTTTTTAAGATTCCATTTATCTTATGTAACAGGAATATTGGCTTGGAACACAAAATGTTACATAAGATTTTTGAGATTGGCTTATAACTCCACCCCCCGGATTCATACAGTCTGTGGGATGATGTTATGAAATAAGGAAGAAAACACTATGGGTGAAAAAAATATTATATATATTGGTGAAACCCTGAAAATACCACCAATTAAAACTAAAAAAAGTCGCTTATTTTTTCATTTCATGGCCTAAAAGCGGGAAGTGTCCTAAAAGACCGAAAAATCACCATAAGATTACCCGTTCTGCAAGCTCAAATAACTTTTTTCATGGCCGGTGTCAAGGGGTGTCAAAACCATTGTCACCATAAGACCACCCCCACGAAAGTAATATTTTGTAATACTAATTCTTGAAATCGTAAGATTTTAATATAAAATCACAAAATAATATTATCAATTTTAAATCGCGGAGGTGAAAAGAATTAAAAAGAAAATACTTTTGCACCTACGGGATGGTGAACACATTGCAATCCGATACAAAAACATAAAAGAATATATGGATCTGGAAACAGGCCACGAGAAAATATTTTTAGAACATATCAATCCCGCGAAGGAAATAGCATCAGAGATACTCTCAAAATTGACTAAAACGACAAGAAACACAATATATAAAAAATACACAACAAATGAAATTGTACAAGAAATTAAAAAGAAAACAAAGAACAGAATGATACTAATTATTTTTAACGACTTGCAGCAAATGTCCAAAAGCACAATGCGAATCTTTCTTGACATCCTAGACAACATACAGATCTTCTGTAGCATACGAGGAAAAACGGAAAAATATCATATGAAAATATTGGAAAAAATGATGATCCTCAGCAGCCCAGAAGACGAAATCATCGACATCAAAATCCCAATCGTGATATTCGCCGGTACACTTGCTTTTCTCACATACCTGAAAATAGCAATGGGCCTACAAGGACTTGTAGCATACATTATACTCGCATCAGTATGGTTCGGGACAATAATCGCCAGAACATTACTGTGGATCGCAAAATAAGGAGAGTAATGACATTGGACATAACCGATCTCTTTCTACTACATGTCACACTCATGATAGTCATAGGGACGGTATGGTACACCTTCTGGTTTTATGCAGCAACATACAAGAATTGATGCTTGAAAGGTACCTCCGCGCCCTCGCCTTCGGCTCGGCCGCGGGAAAGGGATGAGATAAGATGAAATGGTACACACACGCAATCTTTGCAATAGTAATAGGAGCAGACATAGGATTTCTACTCGGGGCAGAACTGACAATACGATTCTTCATCATAACAATCATCGCAAGCCTCATCATCGACTTCGCAGAAAAAGCGATCTTCAACGAACACAAAAGACAACTACACAACATATTTACCATAATACCTTGTATTCTGGCCTACTTGTTCTTTGATATGACAATCGGCGCGGCCTTAACTGCAGGAATACTTTCACACATCATCCTGGATTGCATAACACCAACAGGATGCCCACTATTCTGGCCAATAAATAAGAAAAAGTACGACGTAAAATGGAAGTACAGTGACAACAAGGCACGGGAAAAAAGGATTCTTGCAACGGTCTCATTGCTCGCGTTATTAACGGTTCTGATTCTTTTGCCACAGGGCCCATTCATGTCCGCTATCAGCGCCTGGACAGGTAACAAGAATGAAACTAATTCAACAAACTCTACACACTTAGATCTTCGCATAAACCTTAACGATCCTACAAAAGACATGTGGATCTATCCATTACCCAACGGGAGCATATTTATCGACATCGTAGACGAAGGGCAAGGATATATGACCAATTATTATTACTCCTACCCAAGATCCTATCCCAGATATTACCCTATTTATCGCGAACCTTCCATACCCAAGAATACGTCACCCCAAGAAGAGGAGGAAGAGGAGGGATAAGGGGTGGTAAAAAGGAGAGTAGAAATCAAAAAAATACATGAAATGATAAAAAAACTCGAAAGAACATACAACAAAAACAAAATCTACACACAAAAAACATACATAGACGCGCGAACAGCCTGCAAACTCGAGATCATAAGTTACTTAGAATCTAGATCAAAAAGTGAGATAGCACGAAAAGCAATACAATTATTCATAGAAGCATATGAATCCAAAAACGGCAACCTGCTAAACAAGATGAAACATCAATAGTGCACCCTCACCCGCCCACCCATACGATTAGCTGCGGCCTCGCCTCCGGCTCGGCCGCGGAATTTTATTTCTGAATAATTGAACGCTTTTTTCAGTATCTGAGCCGTTTTTGGGCCCAAAAATATCATAATACTATATCAGTAGAATATATTAACATAGAATTGTGGAGGTGAAAAATTGAGGATAAAAAATGCATTAATCACATTAATGCTATTGGCCATACTCGGCGCGAGCATCAGCGTAGGGACGGTAGTAGCACAAGAAAATAACGATGAAGAGATAATCATCGACGAAAGTGAAGATCTCAACGAGGATGTGGAAAACGATGAAGGACTCGAAGAAGACTTGACAAATTTTGAACCAGCCATCGACACCGAAAGCGAAGGCCAGGAAGCGGCTGCAGGAACCGTGCCAATGCAACCCACAGGGGCCCCACTACTACCTGTGATCCTATCAGTGACCTTAATAGCAACTGGTTTGCTGGCAAGTGTAAGGTACAAGTTTTGATGTCTTACTCTTTTTTTCTATTATTTCTTTATAATAATATTGAATTCTCTTTTGTTGACATAGGTTTTATTTCATTGTTCTTTCCAAAATCTGAGCCATTTTCGGGCCTAAAATCATATAATACTAATTTTATAAAATATATTATCGCAGAAAAAAATGTTAAGTGGGGTGATACACCTTGAGAAAATATCTGTTTGTGCCGTTGCTGCTGCTAGGGCTCATGTTTGTCATGGCAGACTCAGCCTCAGCAGCTGACGGCTACTTCTACGAAGTAAACCAAAACCAGACAACTGCCAAGGTTGGCGACCACGTACAAATAGAGGTAGTAGTAGACACCATCCCATCAGATCAGGGCTATAGCCTGGACAACGTAACAGTACAGGCCTACATCACGCCACGACTCAAAGTAGAAAATGTAAGCACCACATATGGAACATATGAGAACGGCACATGGTACCTCGGAGACGGATACTACGGAACCGCAACCGCAACATTCTACTGCCTCGTGAACGGAACAGGAACACTCACAGGACAATTCTACCTCAGAGCCAACAACGACGAAAACTGGGATAACAACTATGCCAGGATAGACATTGATGTGCCATTCACAGACCTAAAAGCCACAGCAAGAGCACCCACCAGACTATCACCCGGACAAACTTTCAACTATACTGTCACAATCGTGAATATGGGTGTGGAAAACGCAACTAACACACAAATGCAAATAAACCTACCCTCTACAGTGGAATACCAATCCTACACAGCCGATAAGGGAACATTCGACCCACAGACGGGGATTTGGACAATTGGCACGCTAGCATACGACAACGACGACAATGAAAACGATGATCCACTCGGTGAAAACGCAACACTAACATTAACCCTAAAAGTTAAACCAGACGCCGCAGCAGGACAATACAACATCACAACACTTACAACCTGCGACTTGAGCTTGCTAAGTGTATTCCAAGCCAGCCCAACGAGAGCACTCACTGTATTAGACACCAACAGAGTACAGTTACTGATATCCAATCCAACCGGTGTAAGACAAAGACATGTGATCTACCTGACGATAATAGATGGTTCAACAACAATAAAACGAAGCTACAACTTCTATCTAGGAGCAGGAGGAACCAGGACGATAACACTCGGTAACTTGCACAGGGGAGCGCAGATCAAAATCACACAATACACATACAACGCCGAACGCACCAGCAAGACAATACAATACAAACAGAAAATCACAAGTAACGCACACCAAAACGAAAAAATTACCACAGTACAGAATGTGAGAGGCAGGCAACGACAAGCAATAAAAAGAATCACAAGAGCCACAATCAACAACCAATTCCAAATAATCTACACATAGACAGTGTACCCGCCCACCCACCCCATATTAGCCGCGCCCCGTAAGGGACGCGGGGATTTTATTATTCTTTCCAACCAAGGGAGGTTAAAAAAAATGGGAGGTTCTTCCATGACTGATATTGAAAATTTCAAGAAGGTAACAAAAATCACAGAAATTAGAAATGAACTCAAGGAATATGATTTCGAAATGAGATTGTTGCAGGATGCTGAATTGCATCTTGCAATTGCAGGCGACGGCGAAGCACTATACCTACTCCTAATACTACTACCCTACCAGGACAAATTCAAAATACTCAAGAGGCACATTTGGAAGTTCAAAACACTTGCCTACAAGTTCAATGCAAAAACATACCTCGTAACATATAATGTGATCGCGGCATTTTATCCATTACATGCGCTTGAAGACGCCGGGAAATATTTTGTTTTGGACACGGAAAAAGCAAAGGGCATGATGTTTTCATTTGATACGATAGTTTCTGAACAGTTAGAAGAGAGACTCGCAGTTTAAATTTTTATTTTTTTAATTTTGAGATTATTTTGTCGATATCTTTTAATGTTTTTGTGTCAATACTTCCTTTCCTAGTTTTGATGTAGTTGACTAATTCAACTGGCATTAAGACAACATATCCTTTTGGTTCTTTGTGTATTTTTGCGTTTTTGTTTACCATGACGACTATGGCTTCTATCCATATTCTTTTTCTTATCCCCTTTGATCGTAGGAATTCTTTAAATTTCAAAACGCTGGTTTTGATTTGCTTGCCAGGGCTATGGAAAATTATTTTATTGCCATTTTTGGTTTTTTTGTACCATGTTTCTCCTTCTATTATGTATTGGCCGGTGTAGTTCTTTGTTTCTATTACAAAAATATTATTTTTTCCAATTACGAGATGGTCAATATTACCTCCATAATTGGAGAATTTCAGGTCATCATATCTTTTGTATTCGTCATCTGGTAGGAAAGATAGAATCTTTGAAATTACCTTTTCGCCTTCAACTCCTTTTTTCCAACTATAACCTTCCTTTCTGGCGACGAGAATTATAATGATCCCTGAGATAATCATGGAAATAGATATATGAGCTTCACTAGGTGTTAGGAGTACTATGACTACTCCCAGCATGATTAAAATTCCTCCTAACCCATACATTATTTCATATAGTATGCTCATGTGTTGTGTATAGCCCATCCCAATTATCCCCCCATGTATAGTATCTAAATCTGCACTTAGATTACAAATAAAATCTTAAAGCCTTCTAAAATTAAAAAATTTTGAATCAAAACTTTCTACAATATAATATTGTATCATGCCAATAGACCACAATAGATTCTACAATATACTATTGTAAAATACCAATAGAATACAGCGAATATTCGTAGTCTACAATAGATTATCGTAGCAACGAAAATATTCTACAATATACTACAATATACTACAATATTATATTGTAGAATCTACAATAGAATACAATATGAAATTTTTAGAGTCTACCCTCAAGTGTTATGAGCGCAGGTACAAGCACAAAAAAAGAGAATACAAAACAATACAATACACAATCAACCTAAAAAAAGACAAAGTAGAATCACAAGGCTTCAAATGCAACCAAGAAATATACATAATCCCCAAACCAGAATTCCAAGAACTAATAGAAACCTACCAAAAATACGAAAAAATACTAGAAGAAAACAGAAAACTAACAAAACAACTAGATCAGGTGCAGGTCGATTATGATAAATTGAAAAATGAGCACAGGCACTTACAAGAAGTGTACAAGAAGAGAGAAAAACAAATCAGCCACCTGGAAAACGAAGTAAAAAGACTACAAAACCGTGGCATAATCCAAATCATCCTAGAAAAGTTAACTAAAAGAAAGGCGATAGAAACATCCAAAGAAGAATAGAGATGGTTATTTGAATGGTTCTGGTGTTAAGTTAAGGCTGTCAATGATTTTCATGGCTGATTCGAGGTTTTCAGCGACTTTTAGGACTTCTTCAACGGACCAGAACGTTAAATCACGTCTGAATTCTTCGGGTAGCCCCTTAGACTCTCTTTCTATCCTTTTTAATTGTTCTTCGTCTGATATTGCGATAACTTTCTGTACTGTGGGGTTGCTCTTGGACTTTTGCAAATTCATTAATAGGCTGTCGATGGATCCCTTCTTGTGGATTTCGAAAACATAGTTTACGATTCCAAGGTTTCCGATCCTGGCACTCCAGACCACATCCACCCTTGCACCATGGGCAACCTGAACCTCTGTATTAGCCTCAAAACCCAACATTAAACCTATATCCCTTGTCAAATCCCGTATTTCATCATGGTCGAAAGCAAAGACTCGCCGGTGGCCCCTAACATTCTGAATTGTCAAATCATCGAAATCTTCAATGCTCGATGTATCGGGTTCTTGCTCCATTTGACTTAATTCAAAGAAAAAGACATGTGCAAAAAACAAACCTATTTTTTCTCCTTCTGGTTCATCTAGTTGTTTATGGATGGATTTTACTAGTTCGTTATAAATTTTATATTCTTTTGGTGAAAGCGCGTACTTACTTGTATCTACCATGTCTATGCCTAGGATGTCGAGGGCTTCCCTGGCTCTGCGGTTCCATAAAGCACACTCATGAGGTTGAAGGTATGCTAAAATCTCTGTTATAGTGGCTGGTCCCAGGCCTTTAATCATCCCAAGAACTTTTCCATACCTTTTATGTGGAGACATGGAAGTGTCTGTCAATATCTTAAAGGCTTCTCTGACCTTTTCCATCCCATTATCTGCTATGATTTCTTGAGCGCGATAATGTATGTTTCCCCGGAATCTTCTAAAGGCCCATGTATTTGATAGTATTTCCTCAAAGTCAATCTCTGAAAGACCATCTACCTTTTCACGGAACTTCTTCTGGAAATAGGATATACGGTACAAAATATCCTTCTCATCCTCTTCAAACTCTCCACTTTCTCTGTAACTTGGATAAAGCTTTTCAAAATACTCTTTCACTTTCTTTTTTTGTTTATCGTTTAATTCAGCTTTCATGCAAACTCTCCCCAGCTTTTAGGCTGTCTTACATAATCTTTATGTATTTGGTGGGTAGAATATATGTCTTTATGACATCCCTCAGGTTTTATGGTGGGGTGGATGAAATCGGCGGCAACAAAATACTAGTCAAAGACAAAAACAGTATATTCCTAGATTTTGGGATGAGCTTTTCACAAGCCAACAAGTTCCTTTCAGCATTCCTACAACCACGCAAATGTAACGGGATCCTGGACTTTGTCGAATTAGGCCTACTACCCTGGATAAAAGGTATTTACCGTGAAGATTATTTGAGGCATTGTGGACTACCATGTGAAGATAGGCCAGCCATTGATGGTGTGATTTTAAGCCATTCACATATGGACCATTCAGCATACATAAACCATCTAAGGGATGATATACCAACCTATACTACCTTGGAATCATATATAATCTTAGAGGCTTTGGATGAGACCAGTAGAACATCATTCACAGATTTAGTAAGCCTAAAGAGAACATTCCATTTCATCCCAAAGGCACGTGGCGATGGATTCAAAAGGTTACAAGGAAGAGAAGCTCAAATAGAAAGGGATATGAGGATAATAAGACCTTATAGGTTGTTCGAGATAGGTGAAGTTGCTGCGATGTTTGCACCTGTTGATCATTCATTGCCAGGGGCTTCAGCCCAAATAATAGAAACCAGCGAAGAAACCATAGTATATACTGGTGATTTGCGATTCCATGGTAGAAGAGGAAAAGACACCAAAAAATTCGTGAAAAAGGCCAAGAAGGTCAGTCCCACAACCATGATCTGTGAAGGCACGAGAATAGACCAGAATGAAAACATAACAGAAGCTGACATAGAAAAAAGGGCCACAAAAATCATATCAGATTCCAAGGACCTTGTGGTTGTGGATTATCCTATAAGAGACCTTGACAGACTACTAACATTCTATAATGTGGCAAAAAACACAGACAGAACACTCACAGTAAACTTGAAACAAGCCTATATTCTCAACCAACTCCAAACAGGAGACTATCCAAGCCTAGATGATGTTGCCATCTATGTGCCAAGGAAGAATTGGGGACTCATAGGAGACTCATATGCATGCTTCGATGGAAAATGGCTACCAGCATCAGAGATAGAAAAACTGGACCCATACTACATAGAAAGAGACTATGAGCGTTGGGAGCGAAAATTCCTAAAACTAGAAAACACCATAACCTATAAGGATCTTAGAGAAGAGCCCAACCAATACATTTTCAGGTGCGACTTCTTCGAACTCAAGGAACTAATTGACATCAAACCTGAAAAGGGAATCTATATAAGGTCCATGACAGAGCCATTCGATGAAGAAATGCTAATAGACTACAAGAAGGTGAAAAATTGGCTCAAACACTTCAACTTAACCCTAATCAAAGGGATGCACGCATCAGGCCATGCCTCAGGCCCAGAAATAATAGAAATGATAAGAGAGATAGAACCAGAAAAACTTCACCCTATACACACAGAAAAGAAAGAAAACTTCAAAGTATTAAAAGACGACAAAATAAAAATCATAAACCCCACAAAAGAAACCTTATTTAAATGAAGCAAATGTGGATCCCTCAATAAAATACAGGAAAGACATTCAACTACAAAAAAGAATAGGGTATTAATGAAAAAGAAAGCAATAAATTAATCTTTTGTAGGGGCTTTATCTTTTTCTGATTGTGGTTCATATAACCAAAAGTTAACAGGCTTTTCTGGATCATGTGTTTTCAATCCTCCTCGACTACTTTTCAAACTAACTCCCAACTTATTTTCTTTGCATTTTTTATAAAAATCAATTATAAGTTCACAACGATGACGGTCTACCCCACTAAGTTTTGTTTTCTTTTCGTGTTGATGTTTCGTTTTTTCTTTTTCTTTTAATTTTTCTTTTACCTTTTCAGATTTTTCCCAAGAATAACGTACCATTCCAACAAATAAGTCTGCAACATTGATTAAAGGATAATCGGAAGGTGTTGATTCTTGGATATCAACAACATGAAACTTAGGTTTTAATCCATAAAGCGTGGAACTTAACTCTTTTCCTTTTGAATTTAAAATTTCTTTTAATCGTTCCCAGTCAACTCGATTATTCCTGTCTGGACGAAGTTTCCAACAACTTCCTATGGGCCACCTTTTGCCCATTACATTATTAAAAAGATGGTAATACATTCTTCGTAGATTTTCGTCATCGTCCCGTTGTTGAATATTATGACGACTATCTGTTTTATCCCAAATTAAAATATCAACTCTTAATTTACCTTTTAGGGCCATTTGAATGATATATTCCATTATTTCGAGCGCGAGAACTTGTTTATCATGACCCTTAATTTCAGCCCATTTTATTTTAGATATATCACATATGTCCTTGATTTTTTTTTCAACAGGATTTAATTGATTAGATGGAAGGCTTATCATGCCCAAACCATCATATTTTGGCCCATATGATTCGTCTGAAAATGCATAATAACTAATTCCCATAATCGTGATCAGTCATGGGATAATTCACCCACTATCGCATCATAGACTTTTGGAAGCCATTCTTCGATTACATCCTCAGGCACCCCAAGAATTTCTAATAATCTCTTATCTAATTTGGTTCTTCCCCAAAATCTATCCTTGAACTGGTCTAATAATGAGGGGAATTCGCATCCTTTCAATTCATCATATAATCTGAGTAACTCGGCCTTTTGTTCTCTATCTAAAAGATTCACGTCGATTATGTCAAAAAGAACCAAATCTTTTTCTCTTATATCTATGTATCCTTCTGTGGTTTGTTCTCTTAATAAAACTAAACTGGTTATTCCCATGATTGAATTCAGGTATAGGGTGTTAATTTTGGCGGACTCTTTCTCTAATAGGATACACTTGAATGTGTCAGGTGCTATGATCCTTTTATTTGAAGAAAATGCGAAAAAATAAGTATTTTTAGAATTTGGCCTGAATCTTCGGGCAGTGACCATATATGTCCATTTGCCTTTTATTCTCTCTCTGACGATGTCATAGGTGAAGTTTTCTTTATCTTTGAATTTGGAGAGTTTTAGGACAGTTTTATAGTCTTTGAATTTGTCTGTGATTATGTAGTCTGCATTGTCTGGTATGTTAAATGTTTTGATGTCTGTTAGGGTTCTTAGGGCCGGTTTTAACTTTGATTTTCCAATTTTGAATATTCTATTTGGCC
>Ga0116169_1001243_pt1 | contig 21923 bp, 20 predicted proteins | sample AD_UKC130_MetaG_FD_89796 | JGI IMG/M metagenome (GOLD analysis project Ga0116169, IMG submission 89796) | Active sludge microbial communities of municipal wastewater-treating anaerobic digesters from Canada - AD_UKC130_MetaG | ecosystem: Engineered > Bioreactor > Anaerobic > Digestate | place...
ATACCCAGATCAAGATAGTAGATATCTGCCTGTCCAGAGTCGACGATAAAAAATGGCCTTTTTATTTAGAGTTGAAAAAGGAAAAGCCATGCTACGCGTGGGATGATGGCAAGGGGATGTTATTGGTTAAATCTGATTTGTACACTTTGCCTGTAGCCAGAATCATTTCAGCCTTTGAGTTATTACAAATTCAAATTAGTGAAATTCTGAAACAGAGAGACGGACTTCAAAAGATTAAGGATACTGTTAATTCTTTAATAAAGAACATTCTCTTTATAAGAGAATCCTATCTTGGGGATGTTGAATTTTTAATCAAAGCTCCAATTGAAATAAATGGCAAGAGCAGGATTATTCATGACGGTCAGTATACAAAAGTAGACCCCTTAAATGGCCAGCTTTCGTTTAGTTTTTCATCGCGACCAGAACTAAATCTAAAGTCCCAAGTAATGGAGAGGGTAAAGACCGAGATGGAAGCTGGTAATCCACAATATGTTTATAACATCATAAGGGACTTGATGCCTTTGAAGGGAACGGTTTTGAAAACTGTCAAAGTGCTAATGGGGATAGAAGATGCCAGACAGAGTCACTGAAAGCAAACTCTTAGATTATCTCAATTCTAATAATTTTTCAGATGCTATAGTGTGGGAATGCCAGGATTTGATAAATAACGGGGAGTCCACTTGGAAAGATCTATACCTGGCTGCCAGAATTTTAGAAAAGCATAATTCGGAAGGAGAATATGATCGGACAATAATTGAAGCCTTAGAGAAAAGTCAAACTAAGGGTCTTAACAAAGACGCAGATCTAGATGCTTTTTTAGAAAGCCTCAAAATTCTAGCGGCTCTTTATTTAAAATATTCAGACTGTAAGAAAGCTAATAATTGTCTGATATTATACGAGAGTTTGACCAAGCATTGCCCTGAATGGGTGAGGAAGCTAAAAGCCGCTATTCATATCGAATATAACCTTGAACAATATCTTTTTGGTCCGGAGCTATATTTTAGAAATATATTAGATTTAGATGGACATCGTGATCTATTGGATTATGAGATTCCTGTTATAAAGTCATTTATTTATAAAGGAATTGATCAATTAGAAAAAACGGATAACCTAGATATCTTTAAAAAACTTAATTTTTATCTTGTTTGTTATGATTATCTAAAAGAATACGAGAACAATTTAGCAGAGGAACTCGAGTTTCTGAAGCAGGTGACATTTCAGTCTATTTCTGAAGTAAAAAGAAGTGATCTGTCCGAAGAAAGCTTTCTATTGCTAAAATTAACACAAATTCTTTCTGCCAGTTTGGAAAATGTAAGTAGCACATTTAATCTCCAGATACAAGCGATAAATGATAATATAAATCAAAAGGTAGTGGAAGGAATAAGACAGGGACTGCCAGAGACAAGTGGCCTAAAGAATAAGAAAGATACAAGTAATATTAAAATCTTAATTCTTGGCGATCTCCAGATTCATGAAAAGGACATCTACGGTATTGCCAAAGATTATGGCATTCCTAATAAGAACATTGAAATCATCAAAGATTGGGATAAGATCAAGAGCTTTGACTTTGAAAAACTCAGGTATAATGCTAAGTATCATGGTATAATGATAGGCCCAGTTCCACATAGTGTAAAAGGAAAAGGCGATTATTCCAGTATTATTGAGACATTGAATGAGAGCGGCTTCCCCGTACATGTTGATGTCAGGGAGCCAAATGGGGAATTAAAAATAACCAAGTCAACTTTCAGGCAGAAGATTAAGCTTCTGATCGAGTTAATAGAAGCTCATAAACTCTATTGAAGCCTTAAGGCTAATCCGAAGAATCAATCTCACGTCTCTGAGAGAGAGTTGGTGTATAAGCTAGTTTGCAAATTGGATTAAAGGAGTGAGCCATCGTAGCATCTCCTTTTAAAGAAGTTAATCTCAAGAAAGGAGGACCTTACATACGATGGCTCAAAGAGATTATAAGGCATTACTGGAAGGATTGCTAACAGGATTTTTAACGGAGGAGGATCCGGTGAAGGCGATGCTGCTGTAGTTATTTATGGAGGTGATGAAGATAGAGTTCGAGGCCGGGGTAGGAACCACGAGAGGTAAGCATAGCCGGGAGAGGAAGACTTGGTTTTTAGGGTTCACTACACTTTCTTTTCACCACACCATTAGGTGCTCTGGACGAAAATTCGCATTCCCCAATAGTTGCGGGAGAGATAGTTTTTAAATTGATGAGAGACCATTGAATGTTTTAGAGTTAAAAGGTAAGTGCGATTTTTCGCAGCCCTAATTGAGAACTGCAGTTTGTGTTCTGATCTCATTCAATAAGAGATTATTCTGATATAAAAAATTACCACTACGCTTCTTTGAATAGACTTGCTCAGTAAATATTCAATTTAGATTTTATATCCTCTATAGAAGATTGGATATCGTCTAAAGCAGACTCTATTTTGTCTATGGATGATTCTAGTCCATTAACAGTTGTTTCAATGTTATCTACTTCAGTAGATAGCATTGACAAATAATATGGCATCATCGAAATATCATTTTTAAGATGCCTAATATTAGAATAATTGAGGTACATAAGTACTATGCCAATGATTAAAAGAACTACAATTATGAGGTAAAGTTTTTTATTTTTCATATACCCTCCGCCAAAGTCGGCCTTTTTGACGACATAATATTTATCTTAAATGCATTTTGTCAATCCGAAAAGAAATAAAAGCTCGGTTAATATGACAAGATTACTAATGCATCTGTCAACTTCCTGGTTTTTCTCTGTTAAACTCTTTTTCTATTAATAACAAATTAGATAGGAAATGGCTCCACTCTTGCCTGAGAACGAACCGTTATTGTCCTAGGGCATTTATATGGCTAGGAAAATGGTTCAGAGTATCCACTTTTTTTTATAATTCTAATTTGATCAGGCTGTCTTTATCAAACAAAAATATTCTCTCAGGAGTGCGGCTAAGCACGCTGGCGTCGTTAGCTTTCCTGGCTCGCTTAATCAGAGCCTCGGTAAATCCGCTCCTGCTAAAAAGGCAGTAATATTCTTGCCGCTCTCTCTGTTTCCAATCGACGGGCCGGGCTTTCATTGTCAAATTGTCTAAGAAGTCTGCTCTAGGGTAGACTTCTCTAAAGTAGACTTTGTGGCAGATTAAAAAGGAGAATATAAATTAAAGGGGGGACGTGATACTCTGTCCCTTTTTATCGAGGGTAGCAATCCAGGCTGATTCTATCTATTTCAATTTATTCCAACATTCATCTTTCATTGATGACATGATTTGGAGGCATCATTGCCGGGTGCCGGCTATACTCTATAAGTAGTTGATAACACTTCAAATCGGCTGGCCCGACCCCATTCCAGACCAATGGCGTCGCGTCGCTTTCAACTTATCCGTCCGCTCATATCCTGAAAATATTTGCGGATACAGCAAATGTATGAGGGGAAAGGTAGGTTATTTCAATGCAAATTCTTTTTCATATAGCAAACGTGATCCCAAAAGTCTTTTTCTTTTTTAATGAGGCTTTTGATATAGTCATCATCGCGATTGATGATAATATGAATATATGGTTGATCTGGCAGATAACACCAGAAATCAATCGAGGCCAGTCCGGTTAAAGCCAGTATGTGCTGCAGCTGGCCATAATAATAACGAGGGGGCTGTTTATATCTGGATGCATGGCGATAGACACTTTCTCCACATTTTATTTCAACTACTCTCTGGCCATCATAAGAAAGTCCATCAAGACTGGCTCTAAGCCAGGGGAAATACTGACTCTGAATACACACGGGCCTTAATTTAATACCGTTATGCTTTTGGTAAGCTATAAGTGCTTCAGGCTCCAACTTTATTCCCCTGATCATTCTTGCATTTTTTCGTTCAGCCGCTCCATAAACCTTTTCTCTTAGTAACGAATCGGGGGTTTTCCACGGCGTCTCTCCCATTATTATGGGAGCATCTGAGGCCCCAATTCCATTATCTCTCCATTTTAGCCATGCGTCAGATCTTTGAGTTAAGTCCAGAAGCAGATAATGTACAACATTTCATATTGTTAACGGCACATATTCTTGCCGAGAGGAATACAGTCTGTTATTTGAGGAATTTTCTGAATTTCCGCTCGGGGCTGATGGAGGCGTGGGAACAGGCGTCCAGATGTTCTTGAAGATGTATTTTAAGTTTTGGAAGAAGAGGAGCCGCCGTTAATACTATTTTTTGCGGTATTTTTCTTATAATTTTTAAGCTGATTTTGCTCCATCTTGTGCCCGAGCCATAATAAAAAAGCCAAAACAGTCGATATGGCGACTATTCCCATGATAATTTAACCCGTCGCCATCCGATTATAAGCATCCTATTCTTAGGTAAAGATATCTAAAAAATTAATGTACTGCGTCAATCACCCTTTTTGGTGATTTTGGGAATCCTATTGTAATGTGGTTCTTTGAATTGTTTATTCTCTTTAAGACAATGAGGAAATAGTATATTCAACAATCAATCATGGCCCATCAATTTTTCCACTTGGGCACCTACTTTTTTAAAAGGTAGATTAACCGGTGACGTAATACTCCGTCCCTCTTTTCTGTCTCCATTTTCCAGCTGTCGGAGTTTTAACTTGTTCCATGGTTTTAACTTACTCACGATAATAAATGAAATAAAAAGCCGGAATTAATTTAAAATTGCAGAATTAATATAAAATTAAGGTCGGGCGTATAATATGAAAACAGGTACAGGTAGTGTAAGTTAAGAAGGTCAAGTAAGGTTTTGTCTAATGAGTAAAACGATTTTGCGACAGGCTTCACAGGCTTCCCCACCTCGAAGCCGCAATTTCGCGTTAGCCTGTCGCCCGCCGCGCGGCCACTATGTGATGAAGGAATTCCGCCAATTTATTTATTTTGCTTACTGCCATGAGAATTCTCATCATTGAGGACCACCGGCCGCTGGCTCAGAGCCTGGCTCGCGGCCTGCGCGAAGAAACCTATGCGGTGGATACTGCCTTCGACGGAGAAGAAGGGTATTTTCTGGCCGAAAGCAACCCCTACGATGCCATCATCCTCGATTTAATCATCCCGAAGCTCGACGGCCTGGAGCTGCTCAAAAAGCTGCGTCAGAAAGGTATCTCGACTCCTGTCTTAATTCTAACTGCCCTCGATGCACCGGAGCAAATTGTGGCCGGCCTCGAAACTGGAGCCGATGATTACCTCATCAAGCCCTTTCATTTCGAGGAGCTGCTGGCGCGAATCCGGGCCCTCATCCGGCGTGAGACGCACCACAAAGATCCGCTGCTCAAAGTTGCTGATCTGGTCATCAACACCCGGACCAGACAGGTCGAACGCTCCGGCCAGGAGATTGCCCTCACGGCCAAGGAATATGCCCTCCTCGAATATCTCGCTCTTCACCAGGGTGAAGTCGTGAGCCGCAGCGAACTCTGGGAGCATGCCTATGACTGGGCAGCCGAGCTGAACAGCAATGTGCTGGATGTCCATCTCCATCACCTCCGCCAGAAAATAGACCAGCCCTTCGCGACGAAACTTTTGCACACCGTCAAAGGTGCCGGACTGGTTCTGAAGTGCCCTGATGATGCAGCTGGAATCGAAGATGCAGTCGAAGCCCGAACTGAGTCTCAAAACGAACCTGCCCTTGAAAATTCATCGGGAACAACGCCTCACCAGCCAGCCATCCGCTCTCGCCGCCGCCACACCACCCGGGGTTCCCGATGAAAATTCTAAAATCTCTCCGGTGGAAATTAACGCTGTGGTTTGTTTTGCTTCTCATGGTCATTTTTCTGGTACTCGGCATTTTCGTTTATGCCAGCCGCCGTCAGGCCCTCTATGAAAAGTTTGATGCCGGGCTCCACCTGACCGCGCTGTCCATTTCTAACTTCCTGGCCCAGGGGGAAGATAATTCTCTCGCCTGGCTGGAGTCCAAACTCAACTCGATTGAGCCGGCTACGAGCTTCTTTATTTATGACCCGGCGGGCAGAATAATTCTGCGGCGGCCGCCTGGGCCAGCATCTGAGCCTGCAGCCGCGTCTCCATCTGCTCCAGCGTCTATGTCTTCGCTCAGCCAGGCCAAAAATGACCAATCTGTTTCCGCTGAGCTTTCAGCCGGTGAAAAATCCATCGGCCCACTTGAACAACGCCTGGCTGAACTTCTCGGCGATTACCGCACTAAACAATCGTCCGGACCGGCCAGCTATACAATAAAATTGAACGCGACTGTTAAGGACCATACTGAACGCGCCGACACCGGCCCCGGCACTGCCACCGTTCCCCACACTGACAGCGATCTGCACTCCGACCGCGTCCCAGCCGAATCCAGGCCATCATATCGCGTTTTATTTTATTATCTGCCCCTGCCGCCCGAGGATGAAGTGCCCGCTGCGCCGCGCTTTTTGCCCCAGACAGGGATTTATCTGGCCCTGGTCAAGTCGAGCTACCCGCTTGATGAAGATTTAGAGGCCCTTGGCCGGCTGCTCATAATTTCTGGCCTTTTCCTTCTGGGTCTCGCCACCGCCGGCGGCCTCTTCTTATCTTCATGGGCTCTCCGTCCTGTCCATCAGATAACCACTACTCTCCGGGAAATCTCCGGCAGTAACCTCGATATAAGAATAAAGGAGGAAAATTTTGACCGGGAGCTGATTCCTCTTGTTGAGCAATTAAACGCCGCCCTCGACCGCCTGCAGCTGGCTTTTGAGCGTGAGCGCAGGTTCACCGCTGACTCCTCCCACGAGCTGCGCACACCGCTGGCGGCCATAATTAACGAACTCGAAGTTTCAATCCGCAAGCCACGCTCGACCGAAGATTATCAGCAGACAATAAGCGAGGTGCTGGTGACGGCCCAGGAAATGAAAAACATTCTGGAGGACCTGCTGCTCCTGGCGAGAATGGAGACCGGCCAGAAGTCTCTCGATCTCCGTCCGGTCAACTTGCGTCACATGATAGATGAAGCCTGGAACCGGCTCCAGACTGAAGCCCGCAGTGAATCAGCGACAAAATCAGGGCGATCGGAGCCAGCCGTGTCTCCAACCGCGACGGGAGAGGAAGTTAAGCTGGCTCCCGAAGCGGCAGCTGATCGCGGGCTGGAAAGCCAGATGAAAGATGATGTCAGTATTGAGCAGGATGGGGATGGTGTTGCTTTTACCGGGAAATCGAGTGAACTATCTCTTGCCCCTAAGAGCGCCGCTTCTACTCACCCTGGCGAAACTTTCCCGAGAACTTCTGACTCTAAGACCGAAGACAGTAGCCAATCTTTTCCGCCTGGCGTCAAATTTTATAATGAGATTGACCCGGCCATTGTCATCCGCGCCGATTCTAACCAGCTCCGCCGGGCCTGGCTCAATCTTTTAAAAAATGCCATCAATTACAACGAGCCCGATGGGGAAATACGTATCAGGGCCGACCGTCAGGACGATAAAGTTGTCGTTACCGTCTCCAACACTGGTCCAGGCATTCCGCCGGACAAATTGCCGTTTATCTTTGATCGCTTCTACCGCGCCAGTCATTACTATTCCGAAGCTGGTGGCGCCGGTCTTGGCCTGTCTATTGCTAAAGCCATTATTGAGCTTTATGGCGGAACAATCCGGGCTTCCAGCCAGCCAGGCTTAACCACTTTTGAGATTACTCTCCCGCTTTAGGCTATTAAAAAGCCTCGTTCTTACCTTTGACCGGTGCTTAAAAAGTAAGCAAAGTGAGCCTTGCTGATAGCTGAAAATTTTGAAGAGTCGGAAATCAGGAAAGCGACCTGACGTCTTAAAGGTAAACAAGGTAAATAAGGACAAGAGTTGCCGGTGTGGTAAGTCCGGCCGAGCCCCGTCTTTTTTGTAGGCGCTAGCACCGCTCGTCTGGAAAATCAGCGATCTATATAAAATAACAATAATTTATCAGTATCACTTTTTTGATCTTCGCTAGCCAACTCTACCCGCTGTCTGAGGGAAAGGCAGGGAATTCGAAAATCAGATCCCTGAAGCAGGCAATTCTATCTCGCGAGACGAATAGATTTGAATAAAAAGCTCAATAAAAAAAGTTGTTAGCTACAGCAAAAATTAATCCTGGCTTAAGGTTCGCAAGCTTAAACTCAAATCATGAAAACGGGTTTTTGTCCGCCAGGCTAAGCTCTGGCCCACAAAGTTTGATTTAAACAGAAAGGAGATTTTTATGAAAAAATCAAAACTTTTCGCAGTCGCCATCTTGGCCGTGGCGCTCACGGTCGGCCTGAGTCTGACTCCGAGCCTTCAAGCTCAGGAATCGAAAGAATCCAAAAGTCATGACCCGCGGGTTCTGGCCGGTGCCGCTAAAGTCACCATGTTAGAGGCAGTGGTAACTGCTACCAAAGAAGCGCCCGGAGTTGTAACTGCTGCTGAACTGGAGCGGGAAAAAGGCCAGCTGATTTATAGCTTCGATATTTTACCCTCAGCTCAGAGTCAGAAAATAACCGAGGTTCACATTGATGCCCTGACCGGCAAGGTGCTGAGCAAAGAGGAAGAGAAGCTGTCCAGGGGTGAAGAGGAAGAGCAAGAGCAGGAAGCCAGCGAAGAGGCAAAGGAAGCCAAGGAAAAAAAGGTAGCCGCCACAACTAAGGAAAGCAAAGAAGCTGGAAAAGCCAAAGAAGCTAACGCCGTCAAAGAAGCCGAAGAAGAAAAAGAAGAAGCTGCTGGCGAAGAGGAAGAACAAAATCTGGGTGAGCTGGTTTCGGCGGTCAAAATCAATTTCGCCCAGGCGATAAAAACAGCTCTGGCTGATAGTCCGGGCTTTGTCCTCAGTGCCGAGCTGGAAAAAGAAAATGGCAAAATCATTTATAGCTTTGATATTCTTCCCTCGCCCAAAGCCCAGGAAATAAGCGAAATTCAAGTCGATGTCACTACCGGTAAAATTGTGGCCAGGGAGAAGGAAAAGATTAAATAAGTCTAAAGACGAACCCGGGGGTAGATAAATGACTGAAATCTCAAGCGTTGATTAAGTTGATTAATAAGATGTTAATAAAATAAAATAAGAAATTGAAGGGCATGAACATAAAAACTTCCTCTCGAGCGCGCCGGGTGATTAATGTCCTGACACTTACGGCGCTCTTTCTTGCTACCTCTTTCTCCTGTGTTCATTACCAGGCGCGACCCATTACCGTCCAGAAAAGTTTAGCCGATTTTGAAGAGCGGCGTCTCGATTCACCTGAACTCGGCCAGTTTTTAATCGCCAATCATGAAGTTGACTCCTGGCCGCCTGAGGTCTGGGACTTAAAATCTCTCACTCTGGTTGCTTTCTATTTTAATCCTCAGCTCGACACAGCCAGAGCTCAGTGGGCAGTGGCCAGAGCCGGCCGGCTTACCGCAGCTCAAATTCCCAATCCAGTCATCGGCCCGAAGATTGGCTACAATTCGACGACACCCCGGGATCTGATCACGCCCTGGATTCCGGAGGTTTCACTCGATATCCCGATAGAAGTTGCCGGGAAACGCGGCCTGAGAATAAGCGAGGCCCGTCACCTGTCCGACGCTGCCCGTTTCAATATTCTGGCTGCGGCCTGGCAGGTGAGAAGTACCCTGCGTCAGTCTCTCCTGGATTTATACATCAGCGAGAAAAAACTAAGCCTCCTGGACGAACAAATTCGGATACAGAAAGAGCTGGTCGAGCTCATGGAATTGCGGAAAGCCGCCGGGGAAGTTTCCGGTTACGAGCTGACTCAAGCCCGCCTGGCCCTCGAAACCAGCCAGCTTGATCTCATCGAAGCTCAAAAAATGGTTCGTCAGGCGAAGGTTAATTTAGCTTCAGCTTTAGGCTTGAGTCCGGAAACGCTTGAGACAGCAAAAATTTCTTTCGATGATCTGGAAAAGGTAGCGACCGATATATCCGCTGGTGAGCTGAGACGGCAGGCACTCACCAACCGGGCTGACATTCTGAGTTCTCTCTCCGAATATGCCGCCGCCGAAGCCAGCCTCCATCTGGAAATTGCCAGACAATATCCAGACATAACTCTTGGCCCCAGCTATCAGCTGGATCAGACTGATAACAAATGGACGATAGGCCTGTCGTTTGAGCTTCCTATTTTTAATCGAAACCGCGGGCCGATCGCTGAAGCCCAAGCCAGGCGCCGCGAAAAAGCCGCCTCTTTTCTGGAACTTCAGGCCACAGTTATTTCTGACCTGGAAAAATCTATTCAGAACGTACGGGCCGCGGGGCAAAAGGTTTTGCTGTCAGATGAGCTACTTCAGCATCTTGAAGCTCAAAAAGCCGTAGCTTCCAGAAAGCTTCAGGTCGGTGAAATATCTAAATATGATTTTCTCAATTTAAATCTGGAGCTGACGGCCACCTCTCTGGCCAGACTGGAGACTCTGGCGGAAGCGCAGCAGGCTACGATTGAGCTTGAAAATATCCTGCAGAGCCCGCTTCAGATTAAAGACTGGATTTATACTCTCGATCGTGAGGCTGGTGAGGCCCATGAAGACCATAAGGCCCAAAGCCAGACCGCCACCGCTGCGGCCGCCAAAGAAAAAACAAAGGACAAAAAACCATGAGTCCGAAAAAGAAAACAACCACTATCCTTATTATTATAATCATAGCGGCGGCCGTGATTTTTCTGGGCTGGCTGCTCTTCGGGCGAAAGGGCCCGTCCAGCGAAGAGGCGATCAATCCTGAAGTCTCGGTCGAGGTTGGTCAGGTCATAAAAACAACGCTTCACCGCTATGTAAGTGCCTATGGACAGGTCGAACCCGAGCCGCCGGGCGAGAGCCAGAAAGGCGCTCTGGCTCTTATTTCCTCACCGGTCGGCGGCGTTCTGACCGAGGCTCTGGTGAGGGAAGGCCAGCTGGTAAAAGAAGGACAGCTTCTTTTTCGCTTCGATACGCGGATGGCCCGGATTGCTGTTCTTAAAGCTCAAAAAGAACTGGAGCTGGCCCGCGACACCTATGAACGGCAGAAACAGCTGCTGAGCGGCGAAGCCACCTCCATCAGGGATTTCAGGGCGGCAGAAGCGGCGCTCCACCAGGCGGAAGGAAACCTGGCTTCAGCCGAGACCGACCTGTCTTACCTTGAACTCAAATCGCCTATCTCCGGCTATCTGACCAGGATAGAGGTCTCCTTAGGGCAGAATGTCGAACCGAACCGGCCGCTGGCCGAAGTGGTTGATCTCAACCGGCTGGTGGTCACGGCCCGCGTACCGAGTGAGGAAGCGGCCTGGCTCCGTCCCGGCCAGGAGGCTGAGCTGAGCCCGGCTGTAGCCCTGGCGAGCGGAAGCAGCACAGGAGCCATGACCGGTGGGAACGATGCTGAGACAAAGGGCAGCGGAAGTGTTAATAAGGGCGCCACTTCTCCCGCCAGCGATGGCGGTCCCGGCGGTGATGGAAACGCAAGCCACAGCCAGAGTGTGATTCCAGACGTCCCAGGCGCTAGCACTTTGAGCACCAGCGGTGCGATCAAGGCCCGGGTCACTTTTGTCAGCCGGGACATTGATCCCCAGACGGATACAGTTCTGGTCAGGGTGGCGGTTCCTGCTGGCTCCGGTCTTACTCCGGGGAAATTCCTGAGCCTTAAAATTGTGGCTGCTGTCCACGAAAATTGCCTGGCTGTACCGGTAGAAAGCCTGGTTCGCCTCGAAGGTAAAGAAGTCATTTCCATCGTTGAGAATGGCGTGGCCACCCAGCACCCGGTTGTCTCCGGCTTTCGTGATGGCGGGCTGGTCGAGGTGAGTGGTGAAGGTCTTAAAGAAGGCCAGACGGTGGTGACGGTCGGTGCCTATGCCCTGCCGGAAAAAGTTAAGGTCAGGATTTTAAACAGGCAAAATTAAATAGCGTAATAAGCGTAATAAATGATGATAAACCACAACAGCCCGGTGATAGTAATTGCCGATAGCGGCTTGTTATCGGCGGCTGGGCGCGCTGATAAAAAGCAAAAAAACTTAGAAAGACTTAAACATTTAGAAAAAAGAGAACAGAAAAGATAAAAGCCATGGCCTCAAATCAGTCAGAACATTCTGGTTATTCAGAGCTTGATAAAAAATTCGAGAGATCAAAAACAGGACTTTCATTGGGCGATTTTTCGAGAGAGCACCGCTCGCTCATTATCTTTTTGGCCATTGCTCTTTGCCTGGCCGGTATTTATGCGGCAACCAATCTGGCTTCCTCCGTTTTCCCGCAGACCAATTTTCCACGGGTGGTTATTCTGGTTGATAACGGGGTGATGCCGGCTGAAGAGATGATGGCTTCAATCACCAGGCCGATTGAAGAAGCCATGAAAGATATTCCCGGTTCACTTAATATCCGCTCGACGACCGGGCGCGGTTCGGCCGAAATCAGCGTCTATTTTACCTGGTCAGCCGACATGATTCAGTCCGAGCTCTATGTGATGGGCCGGCTATCAGAAATAAAAAGCAGCCTGCCGCCGGCAGCGGTGACAACTGTTTACCGTTTGACTTTCTCAGCCTTTCCGATTCTGGGCGTCAGCCTTATCAGCCCGAAGCGCGATATAACCGAGCTGTGGGAAATAGCCCGCTACGAGTTAAAGCCGCGCTTTATCCGCATTCCTGGTGTAGCCCGGGTGAATCTGGTTGGCGGCCGGACGCCAGAGTTTCAGGTGGTGGTTGATCCGGTCAGGCTACAGGCCGCCGGGCTGACCCTCGACCAGATTACCGGTGCGCTTGAGAAAAATAATTTAGTGACCTCGACTGGCATGCATGAGGAAAATTATTTTCTCTATTTGACCGTGGTTGATGGCCGTTTGCACAGCCTGGATGATATTTCTTCGCTGGTGGTGGCGGTAGTCAATGGCCATCCGCTGGCCATCAAAGATGTGGCCCGGGTCGAGCGGGGGCCAGCCCCGGTTTTCAATGTGGTCACGGCTGAAGGGGTCAATGCGGTTCTACTCAACATTTATAGCCAGCCCGACGGAAGTACGCTTCAGATTGCCAAAGAGCTAAGGCGGGAACTGGCCGATTTAAAGCAGCAACTTCCACCCGATATGAAGCTGGCTTTTTTCTATGATCAGTCCGAGATAGTCAGCGCCTCGGTCGGAAGCGTCTGGGAAGCAATTATTTTCGGCCTCATCCTGTCGATGTTTATAATGTTTCTTTTCTTGCGCAACTGGCGGACGACTTTTCTGACCATTATGGCTATTCCGGTGACGGTGCTGGTGACGCTGGCCGCCATGAAGTTGAGCGGCTTGACTTTTAACCTCATGACTCTGGGTGGAATTGCCTCGGCTATTGGCCTCATCATTGATGATGCGATTGTCGTGGCTGAAGCTATCCATACTAAAATTTCATTTATGCCGGATAAGGAGCGGGCAATCAGGGAATCAATCGGCGAGATCTTCAAGCCGCTGGTTGGATCGACACTGACCCCGGTCGTCGTTTTTATTCCGCTGGCTTTTTTGAGCGGCATTACCGGTGTGTTTTTCAGGGCCTTAGCCATTACCATGTCAGTGGCGCTGGTTACATCGCTGGTGGTGGCGATGACGCTGACGCCATCGCTGGCCGGGTTAATCATCCCGGAGAGGAAAAGAAAGGCGGCGGAGGGTGGCGAAGGTGAAAGCGGAGGCGGGAGCGAGGGCGGAAGAGAAGCGGGAGGAGATGCCGAAAGCCCCGGCGAGATAAGGGCCGAGGAGACCGAGGAAGCCGAAGAAGCTTTTTCGGAAAGAGGTGGCTTTTTGCCTGCGCTGATTAAAATTTATGAAGCGGGTGTTCGGGCGGCCATCAAACATTATAAAATCTTACTGGCCGGGTGTCTTCTCATCATTGCTCTTGGTGTCCTTATTTACCGCCACCTTCAGAGCGAATTCTTACCGCCGATGGATGAAGGCGGTTTCGTCATTGATTATTTCACGCCGCCCGGCACCAGTTTAGCCGAAACTGACCGCGAGCTACGTCAGGCTGAAGATATCCTGAAGACCGTTCCGGAAGTCGAGAGCTATTCGAGGCGGACCGGGGCCAGGCTGGCCCTGTCGATTGCCGAGCCAAACACCGGGGATTTTCTGGTCAAGCTCAAGCCAAAGCGCTCAAGAAAAACAGCCGAGGTTATAGCGGAATTAAGGCAACGTTTTAACGCTGCTTTGCCCACCATCAACTGGGAATTTCCGGGTATTCTGAGCGATTTAATCGGAGATTTGATGTGGGCCCCGCAACCGATTGAAATCAAGATATTTTCGACTGACGTTAATTTTCTGAAGACGATGGCGCCGGCCATTGAAGAAAAAATAAAGCAAGTGCCGGGAGTCGTTGATACCTTTAACGGGCTGGTTTATACCGGTTCAGCCTTGAGCTTGAAGTTAAAGCCGGTTGAGGCTCAGCGATTTGGCCTGACTGCCTCGGATATCGGTGGGGCGGTCGAGACGGCTATGCTGGGCAGCACAGCTTCTTATGTCCTTCAGGGCGACCGGATTGTTGATGTCAGAGTGAAAGTTGACCCGGGCTATCTCCAGACGATGGAGATGCTGAAAAATCTCCCGCTGAGGACACCGGCCAACCAGTTGATCAAGCTCTCGCAGGTGGTGGATTTAAAGGAGGAATCGGGGCAGCTTGAAATACGGAGAGAGGATTTGAGGCAGGATGTGGCCGTGACAGCCAGGCTGGAGGGCCGGGATATGGGCAGTGCCATGGCCGACATCAAGAAACTTCTTAGTCAGGATAAAACCATTCCGGCTGGGACAATCGAGTATGGCGGACTTTACGAGCAGCAGCAGGAATCTTTCAGAAATTTGCTGGTAGTTATGTTTATGGCGATTGTGCTGGTTTTTACGGTGCTGCTGGCCGAATTTAAAAATTTCCTGCAGCCGCTGGCGATTGTGCTGGGGGCGGTGCTGGCTATGTTCGGCACGGTGCTGGCTCTGTGGATAACCGGTACATCGCTTAATGTGGTCTCGATTCTCGGGGCGATTATCGGCATCGGGCTCGTGGCGAAAAATGGGATTCTGATGATGGATTATACCAACCACCTCCAGGCGCGGGGCGTGCCGCTGGGCGAGGCGCTGGTCAGGTCGGGGAGGCGGAGGCTGCGGCCGGTGCTGATGACAACCTTAGCGGCGGCGCTGGGGCTGCTGCCCTTAGCCTATGGGATCGGCTCAGGAGCTGACATGCTGAAGCCGCTAGCCATCGCCGTCATCGGGGCCCTGCTCATCTCGGTTCTGCTGTCCCTCATCGCCACCCCCACCTTCTATTACCTTTTTAAGAAGGGGACGTGATACTCTGTCCCTCTTTTTGAGCCGATGCAATTTTTAACTTGCTGATAATAAATTAAATACAGATTAGGGACGTGATACTCTGTCCCCATTTGAAAGGGCACTACCTTCTGACTCCGTTTACTTTTCCAATCCTATTTTAGGGGAAGAATATTGACGAAATGAATGTTCAAATGTTCCGGATTCTATATCATTGATGAATGATTGAATACAGGCTGCAACGCGCGCCTGAAACTGCCTTTTACCATCCTCGGGAATCAACGAAAGCGAAAATATTATCGGGAATATTATCGGGGCAGGAAGGGTGGAGAGATAAGTTATATTTGCCGTTTCATCTCTATTTCTTATTGATAATAAAGAAAATCGGCTGACCCGACCCCATCCTGCGCGTCTATTTATTATCGATGTAGATGCTAATCCACTTGACTGAAGAAAGCTCTTCGGTCGAAATTTCTAATCTTTGAACCGCACCTGACCCCGAAGCAGAACTCTGGCCGCCTTCCGCAGCCTTTTTGAGCAACACATAGACTCTTTGCGGTTGGAGTTGGGTCTGGTAGCTTGAAACCATTATGTAAATCCCGGGGATGGCTCCGACGGCTATTCCACCCCAAACCCAGGCTGCGTCTACATGATCCACTTCATTACGTGGAGCAGCTAATAAACTGACCAGAGCTCCAAAAGCCATACCGATCAGCGTAAGAGGAACACCGGCCACCACTGCACTGCCCACAGACTTTTCGTCCCCGGTCGCCGGACTGACGACAATTTCTGCCGGCTCATAACCATCCATCTCAATTCGAATCAGGTGTTCTTCGTTTTTTCTCAGCTTCAGATTGACAGGCGTCTGGCCGACAAACTTATCATCAACAGTTATTTTTGCCTGGGGTGGATTGCTGGTCACAGGTACTTTCTGATATTTTGGACCGATAACAGCGCAGCTCTGGCCAAAAAAAACAATAACCAGCAGACCAGCAATTGATTTATACCAGCCCTTTCGCCTCTTGCTTGTTGCTGTCATTGGCAGCCCTCCTCCTTTTAATCTATATTTTTATTATATTTATGTTAATAAAATAAAGCCTGTCAGGTCAAGTTTTTATGGGGACGTTTTATGGGGACGTGATACTCTGTCCCCACCTGCAGCTTGGCAACGCATTGACCTGTCGGTAGATAACCTGTCCGTCCCCATCTGAACTTCCTCCCTTAATTTACTTTGCTTCTGATCTTAATCCAGCGCCGCCCCTTGCCCCGGCCTGAGGTCTGAAGCTGTCCTTCTTTTTGGAGGTCGCTGAGTGCTCGCTGCACAGGTTTACTTTCCGACTCCTGGAAATGCCGCCGCAAATTCTCCCGATCAAATTCTTCGGGCAGTTCCTTAAGGATCTTGTCTCGCACTTTGAAGTAGCTTTCTCCCTTAAAATCAAGCGGCAGGTCGTATCGATCAAGCGCCTCGCTCACACCGGCTGACGTCTATCTGCCTTGTGAGCCAGGATGGCTGCGGTCTTCGTGCCCTGCCCGGAAAGAAACTGATTCATCACGATTATCCCGAAAAAGACCGATTCATTACCCAGATTGATTTATGATTGTCCCCGGCCTTAAAAATTTAAAGCCAGGCAAACAAGCCTGCAGCTAAACAGATAGATATCATTTAGATGTCATTTGTTTTCTGCCCCGATACCTGCCTTTTCCATAAGCAAGCCTGTCTTGACTGAGCTAAGCTTATTAAGCTTATTAAGCTCATCAAGCATATCTAGGAGGGAATGTCTGCGCCGGTGGTCGTCATCATCAGACGTCCGTGCTTAACGCGCCGCAAACTCAGCAGCTCACTGGCTACTTTTTTGATCACCCCGACCTGGCCTTTCATGATAATGACCTCGAGGCAATTATGTTTGTCGAGGTGAATGTGGGTCGAGCTAATCACCAGACTGTGGTGCTGGTGTTGAATGTCGGTCAGGACCCGTGGCAGCTCCGGGCTGTCGTGGCTGTAAACCAGACTGAGAACAGCCACCACTTCCTTGCTGTCATCCTTCCATTCTTCCTCTACCAGCTTATCCCTGATCAGGTCCCTGACGGCTTCAGAGCGGTTCTTGTAACTGTTCTTTTTCATCCACGAGTCGAATTTTCTGGATAGCTCTGACTCAAGAGAAATACTGAACCGAATGGTTTTTTCCATGCCCTGAGATTAAAAGAAATAGGATTCTATGTCAATGATATGATTTTTGCAGATCATTAAAGGTGAACGCAGTGCGACTAAGGTCTGGGTGTGAAAGCAGCCGGGCCAGGAGAGTTATAAGTCAAATTCCCTCCATCTTTCCAGGCATATAATCCATAGAATTCGTTAAATCCATAAAATCACAAAGCTGATTTGTTTTAAGCTTACAGGCCGCTGGCTTCCAAAAGCTCCTGATCATCGAGGATATCTTCCGGGCTACCTTCAGCCACGAGCTGCCCCCTGCGCATGAGAATAATTCGCTGGGCGACCTTCCTGGCCAATTCCAGATCATGAGTCGTCATGATAAGCGTCCGCTCCAGCCCCTTCAGATAATCTTCGAGCCACCGCCTCGAGGCCGGGTCGAGCCCGAAGTTGGCTCATCCAGAAGCAGAATTTCCGGCTCTGTGATCAGCACTCCGGCCAGCGCCACCTTCTTTTTTTCACCCGGGCTCAGCCGCATCGTCGAACGGTTAATCAGATGTTCAGCCCTGAGCTCTTTAAGTTTGCTTTTGACTTTTTCCGCCACTTGCCTCCTCTGTCCATCCCGGTCTTCACTCGGCAGGCACAGCCCGAACGCCACATCGTCCAGAACCGTCGGCATAAAAAGCTGATCGTCCGGGTTCTGAAAGACCAGTCCGGTCTTTGACCTGATAGCTTTAACATTGCGCCGGCAAACTTCCAGACCCGAAATTTTAACCAGGCCCTGCCCCCTGAGCAGCCCGTTGAGGAGAAGCAATAGCGTTGATTTTCCGGCTCCGTTCGGACCGATAATAGCCACCTTCTCTTTTTCCGCCACCGAGAAGCTGACATCCTGAAGAGCCACCGTCCCATCGGGAAATGTATAGCTCAGCCCCCTTACTTCAACGGCTGTAGCCGCCATCGCGATGGTGACCGTTCTGGCTTCGGCCGGGATTGGTGATTCCAGGGAGCGACTGACTGCCACTGCCTCCGGTCTTATAATTTCAGTTGTTTCTTCTCTGTTGTCCATTCTATTTCTCTCATTTTATTTTTCTTATTCTCTTAAACTTATAAACTTGGCTTATAAACTTAGCTTACCATCTGAGATCTTCTTTTTATTGGCTGGCGTTATTGCCTGGCGCACCCGCTGGACAGCAAGCTGGTCGCCGCCAGTTGCCGGCTGCCAGAAAATAAAACTCAAAAAAATAAAGCCAGAGATAATTAAAATTAAAGTGAAAAATATCATTGTTATTATTCACTGTTATTGTGTTCATTATTATTGTGATTATTATTCCGTATCACTATCATCCGCACCTTGTTTCATCAGCCTGTTTTACAACCGTTGGTTAATGGCAAAAGCCTGAATCCAGGCTGGCCTAAATCAGGACAGTTACCAGCAGTATCACCATCAAAGCCACGACCAGAACCGCCTCGCGCCCGCCGAACTTGAACTTTTTCAGGAAAAACAGTTGCCCCTCGAAGCCGCGAGACAGCATAGCGGCATAAATGCGCTGACTTCTTTCCACAACCCGCATAAAAATATTTTCTATAATTAATCCGGTGATTTTGAGTCTCTTCATCACCGGCCTTCTCCCGCGCTCTCGCGACGCCCTGGCTCTGAAACTACTTACCGCCTCATCCATCAGAATCTGATAGTAGCGAGCGGCTGAAGTCAGAAGGCGGGTTATCGGTCGGGGAAGGTGACTCTGATGAAGGGCCGCCATAATATCTTCAGGAGTCTGACCGAGGATGAAAACCACATCGGCGGCGATGATGATCATCATCCTCGCTGCTATCTGCCCGAGGTTAAAAAGGCTTTGGGCGGGTGTGGCTTTTTTTCCGGAAAAGAGCAGGGTTACAAGCAACAGGAAAATAAAAAACGGCAAAAGAAAAAGCAACAGATGAAGCAGCTTTCTCATCAATTTTTCTGGCTGCCGGTTGATGAGATAGTTTATAGAGATTAGCAACGCCAGGACCGCCGCGAACTTCCAGAAAGGTGTGCGACCGGGTAAAAAAACCGCGCTGGCCGCAACGGCTACAAAGCTCAGCAGGCTGGCTCTGGGGTCAAGACCGGGGCCGGAGCCGGAGTGGGTGCTGCCGCTGCTGTTGCTCCGGGCACTTGTGATGCAGGCCCCTGTGTTACCGCTGTCAGCCTGGCAGATGCAGCCGGGGCTTTTGATGCTTGTCCCAGTGCTTCCGCCAGCCCAACTCCTGAAACCTGTGCCGCCGCTTGTCCCCATCTCCGGACGTTTTTTATCTTTTTGTTTTTCCTCTCTTTTATCTCTCGCCATCTCACTTCTTTCTTATCTCATCTCTTCTCTTGGCTTTCAATCTTTTCACTTTTTTCCGATCACATCACACACTTAACCTGGTGCCCTTTTTATCTTTGTTCACCTCCGAATTTTATCGAACCTGTCATCATCACGACCGGCCCTTAAAAAATACATGGTGCCTTCATTGAGCTCAATCAGCCGCAGATTAGCCGCCTGCAGCAGCTCAACTATTTCCCGCGAATCGGGGAGCTGGTCGTGGCAGACAGGCTCTGGTAACCGGGCGTGGAAGGCGTTGACTTCCTCCCGGCTGGCGGTATGGGCGACAATCAGTTGCCCGCCTGGTTTGAGAGTTGCCCCGAGTGTCCGCAGAGCCAGCAGTTTATCCGGCAGATGAGGGAGGAGGCACAGGCAGATGATCCGGTCGAACTGGCAGGGTGGTTTAAACTGACTGATATCAGCCCTGTAGAAAATGAGATTCGGGGCGCGGTATTTCTTTCTGGCGATCTCCAGCATTTTTTCTGAAAAATCAACTGCCAGCAGCTTGCCGGCGGGTCCAATTTTCTCAAGAATTAAAGGCAAAAGTCGGCCCGTACCACAGCCGGCATCAAGCACCACCTGACCCGGCTCGAGATCAAAGCGGTTGACCAGCGTCCGGAGCGCTGAATCACCTTCGGCTTCAGCCTCAGAGTGCTCCTCTTCCCAGGCTGAGGCTACCCGGTCAAAGAAAAGGCGGCGGCTTGAAATCTCCTGTTCCAGTACATCGGGCAGTAGATCGGGCAGCAGGTGGTTCGGCGGCGAATCTGCGGATAGGCCAGTTTTCGCGGTGGCAGAAATTTTCTGCTTTTGAGACATCTTTATCTCCTTATTTCTTGCTTCTTGCTTCTCGCTTTTTCCTTTTCCTTTTTCTTTTATCTTATTTCTCATTCAGCCGGCGATTCGGGCTCAAAGAAGGGTGACAGTCTGATTTTTTCTTTGATCTTGACGACAAGTGGGGGAATCACCAGAAACATGACAATAATCCCGGGCAGTCCTTTGATTAAAGTGACAGGCCCGAGAACGAGGCCTGGCAGCTGCAGCCAGTCGGCTACCATCCAGGTAGCCAGAAAGAGAACCAGTCTGTCTGCCAGTATCGTCAAGAATAAAGACAGATAGATATTAAGATGTAGCTTCTGGGAAAGCACCCAGCCCAAACCGGTTATAACCAGAAACTCCAGCATCATAATGAAAGCCACCGGCGGGTAAAAAGGGGGCATGCCCGTCAGGGCGGCAGAAAGAAGCGGCGCCAGGAGGCCAACCATCACCGATACCCGAGGTCTGAGGAGCAGGCCGGCCAGCATAACTGGATAAAACATCGGCAGAAAGGCACTGCCCAGTCCAACCAGATGGAAGGCCGGCGGAAAAGCCAGGGCTAGAGCTAAGAATAGACCTCCCAGCAGCCAGTCGAAGTTGTGTTTATGATTCATCTGATTGTTCCCTTTGTTTTTTTTTGATACAAAACGCCCTCCGGGATTTCTGAGCGCCAACATACTGAAAAGCCAGGTTAAAGGGCAGGCGCGAGTAAGTAACCTGCTTGCTCAGCCGCTTTCCCGGTGACAATCTCCGCAGAGTGTTACGATATCAAAATTCGTAACATCTGTAAATGGGGACGTGATACTCTGTCCCTCTTTTTCGTTTATCTTGATTTTTAAGTGCTTGCCAGCCAATGATTTACAAAAAAGGGACGTGATACTCTGTCCCTCTTTCCCACTCCGCCGATTTGTAACACCTTGGAACTGAATAATATAAAAAGTAATAAGGTAATAAAGCAATAATATAAGGTAAAATTAAGGCCCAAAAGGGACGGGGGACCAAAAAGGGACAGAGTATCACGTCCCCATTGTCAAAAAGGGACAGAGTATCACGTCCCCATTGTATGTTGCCAGGTTGCTTATTAATATGCTATTTATGCTGGTGTGGTGAATATCAATTGTGAATATGGTAAGTATCGCCAGATATCACCCAATAAGGAGGGAGGAAAATGAATATCTCCAAAAATCCCTGCCATAAGAAATTTTCGAGGCTAAAAACCTCTTTTCGTCTAACCCGATCTGTGGCCCGTAATACCTCACCGATGGTACGAACCTCAGCCCGCACAGGCCCAGCCCAGGTTGCACCAACCAAGGTGGCCCCGGTCCCAACGAACGTGGCCCCCGCCGACACAGCTCTTGCAGGCGCAAGTCGAGTCAGATTATTGTTGGCCGCCGTGCCTCTATTCTTAATGCTTCTTTTGTCCCTGCTTTTAATTCTCCCGGCGCCACCGCTATTTTCTGCCCCGCCACAACCGCAGCCAGCCTTCAGC
>Ga0116169_1001244_pt1 | contig 21920 bp, 19 predicted proteins | sample AD_UKC130_MetaG_FD_89796 | JGI IMG/M metagenome (GOLD analysis project Ga0116169, IMG submission 89796) | Active sludge microbial communities of municipal wastewater-treating anaerobic digesters from Canada - AD_UKC130_MetaG | ecosystem: Engineered > Bioreactor > Anaerobic > Digestate | place...
AGACTTCACCGCCGGACCCAGCGAATATACCGCCAGCGAGGCAACCCCGAAGGACACCGCCAGGCGCATGCCCGCGACACGCGAGCGGTAGGCGTCGTCGACATACCGCACCACCATGGCGTCGGTGAACGGTATCGCGCCGAAGATCGTCACCATGAAGCCGATCTGCAGGCAGAACAGCCACCAGCCCTGGGCCTGGGCCGCGAGCAGGAACATCGGAATCTGCAGCAGCACGATGGTCAGGTACAGGCGTTTGATCGCGAACCGGTCGATCAGCCGCCCGACGATCAGCTGTGCAAACGACGATACCGCGTAGACCGCCGCCAGCATCATGCCCAGCTGTGCCGGGTCTTCGACGATGCCGGCAAAACGCTCCCGCATCAGCTCACCATTGCCATTGGTGGTGAAGTTGAACAGCAGGCTGCTGGTGATGGCGGCCAGTGTCATCACCGTGAGCATCCGGGCCATCTGCGACTTCGCCAGGCCGACCCTGGCGCGGGTCGTGCGCCGCGCCGGCGACTCCGTCTCGGCCGGTGCCATGCGCAGGAACAGGTAGCCGCAGGCCAGCGACAGCAGCCCGGGCAGCACGAAGGCGGCCCGCCAGCCGATGTACTTGACCATGAAGCCGGTCAGGATGGCCGCGAAGGCAATGCCCATGTTGCCGGCCAGGCCGTTGATGCCGATCGTCAGCCCGGGGCGCGTCGCGTGCTGCAGCAGCATCGGAATACCCACCGGGTGGTAGATGGACGAGAACAGGCCCAGCAGCGACAGCGCAATGGCCATCTGCCACGCGTTCTGCACCAGCGCGCACAGCAGCGCCGCCGCGCCCATGCCGAAGAAGAACACCAGCATCATGCTGCGCCGGCCCCACAGATCACCCAGCCGGCCGGCCGGCACCGATCCCAGGCCGAACATCAGGAACGCGCCGGCGCTGTAGGGCATCAGGTCCTCCCAGCGTGCGAACCCGAAATCCGCCGCGACACTGGCCACGGCGGTGGCGAAGATCAGCAGGAACATGTGGTCCAGCGCATGGCCCAGGTTGAGCAGGAGCGAGGTGCCGCGGTGGAGCTGCATGGTGTGTGCGGGTTGCGTTGATGGACGGATTCTCGCGTACACGGGCACGCCGTGCGCAGAGCGGCACATTGCCGCGTGACGGCATGCCGGAGCGGCTTGCCGGCCTATGCCCTTGCCGGTCTCGCCGCGCCGGAATGGCCGCTGCGCCGGTCTGACCAGCGTCGGGCACAATGCCGGACTCTCCCGAGACTTGTCCGATCCTGCCGTGCGCCGCCTGAACTCCCCCGCTGTCCGAGCCGAAACCGCTGCCTTGTGGGCGATCGCCTGGCCGATCCTGATCGGCCAGCTGGCGACCGTGGGCATGGGCGTGGTCGACGTGGCCATGGCCGGCCATGCGTCGGCGCAGGATCTGGCCGGCGTGTCGCTGGGCGTGTCGATCTGGCACCTGGCCATCATCACGCTGATGGGGGTGCTGATGGCGGTCAACCCCATCGTCGCGCAGCATGTGGGTGCGCGCAGTGTCGGCCAGATTCCGCATGTGGTGCGCCAGGCCTTGTGGAACGGCCTGGGGCTGGGGCTGCTGGCGATGGTCGTGGTCAACCTGGCCGCGCTGGTGTTCAACAGCATGGACATCGAGCCGCAGGTGCGCGCGGTGGCGCGGCAGTTCGTGCTGGTCATCAGCCTGGCGCTGCCGGCCTTTTGCTGCTACCGCGTGCTGTATGGCTACAGCGCCAGCCTGAACCAGACCAAGCCGATGATGCTGATCGCGCTGCTGGCGCTTTTGCTCAACATCGTCATCAACTACGCGCTGGTGTTCGGAAACTGGGGTTTTCCGCGCCTGGGCGGTGTCGGCTGCGCCTGGGCCACCTTGCTGTGCGTGTGGTTCGATCTGGCGGCCATGGTCTGGTGGATACGGCGTGCGGCGGCCTACCGCGACACCCAGCCGCTGACCGCCTACGAGCCTCCCGACGGCGCACAGATTCGCGTGCTGCTGCGCATCGGTCTGCCGATCGGGGTGACCTACTTTGCCGAGTCCAGTGCCTTCAGCCTGATCGCCCTGCTGGTGGCCGGCTTCGGCACCGCGCAGGTGGCCGGTCACCAGATTGCGCTGAACTTCTCGTCGCTGGTGTTCATGGTGCCGATGAGCATGGGCCTGGCGCTGCTGACGCGGGTGGGCCAGGCGCTCGGGGCACGGGACATGCACGCTGCACGTTTTCGTGCCTGGCATGGTGTGGGCCTGTCCTTTGCGGCGGCCATGGTGTCGGCAGTGCTGATCTTCCTGTTCAACCACCGTATCGCCGGCGCCTACACCAGCGATGCCGCGGTGGCGGCCGTGGCCGCGCATCTGCTGCTGTTCGCCGCCTTGTTCCAGTTGCCCGATGCGGTGCAGGTCTCGACCAGCTGCGCCATCCGGGCCTACAAGGTCACGCGCCCGCCGATGGTCATTCACATGACCGCGTTCTGGGGCATTTGCCTGCCGCTGGGGGTGTTGCTGGGTCTCGCGCCGGGCTGGCTGCCATGGCATCCGGTGCAGGCCATGGCGGCGCAAGGGTTCTGGATTGCCCTGGTGGTAGGGCTGTCGATTGCAGCCGTGGGCCTGGTCTGGTTGCTCGACCGGCTCTCCCTGCAGTGGCTGCAAGCCGCTTCAGCAGCGCGTTGACCGAGGGATTCAACGTTGCACGGCCTTGGCCTGCGCCAGGGTCGCCCCCGGACCCGGTCACCTGGGCCGGACTTCGGAAAAGGTCACGGTGCTGCTGAAGGGGAGCTTGTCCCACATCCCCTCGCCGCACACGAATCTGCCGGAAGCCTGCTGGTAGTACGCCATGCCCTGCACACCGTCGGCAATCGCCTCGGCCTTGTACCAGCCGGATGATGACGTGTACAGACGGCGGATGTGCGGCAGCTCCGTGAACTTTGTCACCACGGGGGGCCGGTAGCCGTCGCGCACCAGGCTGCGTTCGTAGCGACAGCGTGTGCTGACCAGCTGCGCCATGCGCATGGCCGTCGCTCGGTCGGCCTCAGGGATTTCGCGGCTGTCCTTCAGGTCCGGCGTCACGGAGCATGCGGACAGGCTGGCAAGCAGCAGCAGGGCAATGCCGTTGCGCATGGGCGGTTCTCCCCTTGGCGTATGAGGCCGCGCAGGTGTCGGCGGCGACGATGCGCATTTTGCAGTCCGGAGGCCCGCCGCGCCAACCTTCAAACAGGGGATGCGCAGCATCTGCCAGCCGCCGCGCGCTGCTGCAGCATTCACCCGTGCCGGCCAGCGGGCCGCTGACCGGGTCGCGGCGCTCAGCCGTCGTGCTGCGCCAGCAGTTGCTGGATCCGGTTCCAGTGCGCCTCATCCACCGGGGTGATCGACAGTCGGTTGCCCCGACGCAACAGCACCAGGTCGGCCAATGCGGGGTCGGCCCGCAACTCGGGCAGGCCGAGCAGTCGCGTCTTGCGTTGGGCCTGCACATCGACCAGCAGCCAGCGGGGGGCCGCCGGATCCGATTGCGGGTCGTAATAGTCCGACTGCGCATCGAACTGCGTCGGATCGGGCCGCACGCCGGAGGCCACCTTGGCGATGCCGGCAATTCCCGGCTGTGGGCAGCTCGAGTGGTAGAACAGCACACCATCACCCACCTGCATGTCGTCGCGCATGAAATTGCGCGCCTGGTAATTGCGCACGCCGGTCCAGGGCACGGTGCGCCGAGGTGCCGCCATGGCATCGTCGATCGAGCACTCGCTGGGCTCGGACTTCATCAACCAGTAGCGGGCCATGGTCGGGCGCCTGTGTGGCGGGATGGATCGGTCAGGTTTTCGCTGCGAGCTTGTCCGCCGTCTTCGTGTCGAAGTCGGCAGCATCGTGGCGCTCATGCAGCTGGCTGGAGGGCTCGCCGAAGGTCCGGTTGACCATGCGTCCGCGCTTGACGGGCGTCCGCGCGGCGATCTGGTCGGTCCAGCGTTGCACGTTCTTGTATTCCTGTACCTGCAGAAACTCGCCGGCGCTGTACAGCAGGCCCTTGGACAATGCGCCGTACCAGGGCCAGACGGCCATGTCGGCAATCGTGTAGTCCTTGCCGCCCAGGTATTCGCTCTTTGCCAGGCGCTGGTCCAGCACGTCGAGCTGGCGCTTCACCTCCATGGCGTAGCGGTTGATCGGGTACTCCATCTTGCTCGGGGCATAGGCATAGAAGTGGCCGAAGCCGCCACCCAGGAACGGCGCGCTGCCCATTTGCCAGAACAACCAGGACAGGCATTCGGCGCGCGCGGCACGCTCCGTCGGCAAGAAGGCGTTGTCGAATTTTTCGGCCAGGTACTGCAGGATGGCGCCGGACTCGAATACCCGTACCGGCGTCGGCTCGCTGTGGTCCATCAGCGCGGGAATCTTGGAGTTCGGGTTCACATCGACAAAGCCGCTGCCGAACTGGTCACCATCCCCGATCCTGATCAGCCAGGCGTCGTACTCGGCACCGGCATGGCCCAGCGCCAGCAGTTCTTCCAGCATGATCGTGACCTTCACGCCATTGGGCGTGGCGAGCGAGTACAGCTGCATCGGATGCTTGCCCACCGGCAGCGCCTTGTCGTGGGTGGGGCCGGAGATGGGGCGATTGATGCTGGCAAACTTGCCGCCGCTTTCCTTGTCCCAGGTCCAGATGGCGGGGGGCGTGTAGTCGTTGTTGCAGGCGGTGTCGGTCATGGGAAGGGTGCTCCAGAAGTAGGGCGGCGCTGGACGGGGCCGGCACCGGATGGTCATGGGGACTTTAATGGATTTGCGGTCACCTGAATGGCAGCGCGGACTTGCATGGCGCGATCGCGGCTGCAGCCTGGGTCGTGTGGCCGCACCGGGAAGCGGGCTTGCCCGCTCAGATCGCAATCGTCATGCCGCCGTCCGCCACCAGCGTCTGGCCGGTGATGAACGCGCAGGCATCGCTGGACACCGCGTTGTTGATCAGGATGTCGAGATGGCCGTGCTGCGCCGTGATCGCGTCGATGGCGGCATCGGCATCGGCACGCGCGCAGACGTCGAACGCGGCGATGCTGGCCTGCCCGCCGGCACGGGTGATCTCCTGCTGGCGCGCCTGCAGGCGTTGGAGATTCCGGCCATTGAGAACCACATGGGCGCCGGCCAGCGCCAGACCCGACGCCATGCCGGCACCCAGGCCGCGCGAGGCACCGGTGACCAGGGCGACACGGCCTTGCAATGAAAACGGATCGACCACGGTGCGCATTCGTTGCGATGTGGTCGGCGCTTGTGCCCGTGATCGGGTTTCAACCCCCCATATACAGGCCGCCAGTCACCAGCACCGCCTCGCCGGTGATGAAGCTGGCACCGTCGCTGCACAGAAAGGCGACCAGGCTGGCCACTTCGTCGGGGCGACCGAGCCGCGCCAGTGGTGTGTTGCGGATGACCTCGTCAGCACCGCTGGCCAGTTTGCGTGCCACCATCGGCGAATCGATCACGCCGGGCGACACCGCGTTGACACGGATGCCGGGGCCGAACTCGCGCGCCAGCGTGCGGGTCAGTGACACCAGCGCGCCCTTGGTGGCGCCATAGTGCCCATGTTCCACGCTGCCGCCGGTATGCCCGGACATCGACGACATCAGCACGATGGCGCCACCGGTCTTGTCCATATGCGCGACCGCGCTGCGTACCAGGTAGAACACGCCGTTCAGGTTCACAGCCATGGTGCGCTCCCACTGGGCCGGCGTCATGCTGCGCAGCAGCTGGTCTTCGTAGATGGCGGCGGCGGGCACCAGATAGTCGAGCCGGCCGAAGCGCGCCTCACAGGCGTCGACCAGGGCCTGCGCATCCTTGGGTGACGCGGCGTCGTAGGCCATGGCCAGGGTATGCGCACCAGCAGGGTCAAGTTCGTGTGCCGTGGCAGCGAGCGCGTCGCCGCGCAGGTCTGCCATGGCGACGCTGGAGCCGCTGCGCAAGAAGAGTTCAGCGGTGGCGCGGCCGATGCCACTGGCCGCGCCGGTGATCAACACCACCCGGTTCTGGAAGTCGTACTGGATCTGTGCGCGCATGGCTCAGCGGGCAAACAGTGCGGCCGCGTTGTCGCAATAACGGGCGACCTTGTCCGGGTCGAGTTCGACGCCCAGGCCGGGGCGGTCCGGGATCTGCAGGTAACCATCGCTGTCGAGCGTGAAGGGCTGCTGCAGAATGCCGTCGACATACGGGCTTCCGCCGATATATTCAACCAGGTCGCTGTCGTGGATCGCGCTGGCCAGTTGCAGGTCGGCGGCCAGGCCGAGCGCGGTATTCCAGCCGTGGCCGATGTACTGGACGCCGAAGTCCTGCGCCATCCATGCGATCCGGCGCTGCTCGCTGATGCCACCGACCTTGGTGACGTCGGGTTGCACGATGTCGAAGGCGCCGCGCGAGAGCCAGGGCAGAAAGGTCTGGCGCCGTGTCAGCACTTCGCCACCGGCAATCTTGACCGGGCTGGCGCGACGCAGTTCGCAGAAGTCGTCGATGGCGTCGGGCTTGAGTGCCTCCTCGAACCAGCCCACATCATGCTCGGCCAGCATGTCGGCCGTCCGCAGCGCCCATTTGAGTCCGTGCGGCCAATAGGCGTCGCTGGCGCCGGCGTCGACCATCGGTCTGGCCGCCGGCCCGGCGGCTTCGCGCGCGGCTTTCACGATGGCCGCATCGAGTTTGTGGTCCATGGCGCGGCCGAACGGGCCCCATCCGATCTTGAACGCGGTGAAACCCAGCTTTCGGTAGGTCGTGATGAGGTCGAACATCTCCCTGGGATGCTCCATCAGCAGCGAGCAGTATGGCTGTACCCGCTGGCGGTAGCTCCCGCCCAGCAAGTGGCCGACCGGCATGCCGGTCGCCTTGCCAAGGATGTCCCACAGTGCGATGTCGATGCCGCTGATGGCATGTGTGAGGCTGCCGCCACGGCCCATCCAGAAGCTGTTCTGGTGCAGCTTCTCGCTGACGCGTTCGGGCTCCAGCGCGTTCTCGCCCAGGAACAGGGGCTCCAGCACCTTGAGCGCGGCCTGCACCAGGCGGCCATCGGTGAACACGCTGCCGTAGCCGGTGATGCCGGCGTCGGTATGCACGGCCACCAGCGCGTGGACCGAGTCTTCGGGCTTGATCTCGGCGGACCAGCCGCCCTTGGGGCTTTCGCCTGTGAGCGCCGCGCTGGTGATGGCGCGGATCCTGACGGGTTGCAGGCGGGCGACGGGGGGCGGGGTAGTGGGCATGGCGGGTGCTTGTTCAGGCGGGTGAGGTTTTGCGCTGCGCGTCGGCACGGCGCTCGGCAATGATCTTTTCCAGGTCGACCTTGTGAATCTCGACATCGATGTGGTCGCTGATGGCGCGCGCCATGTCGGCCACCTTGCCGGAGCGGAATACACGGATCAGCTCCCAGTGTTCCTCCACGATGGCCTCCATCGGCTTGCCCAGTGCGGACAAACCGAAGATGATGGTCATCTGGCGGGCCAGCATTTCCCACATGTCGCTGAGCACCGCGTTGCCGGCGTAGCTGCACAGCGTGCGGTGAAAGGCCGTGTCGGCGGTCGCGAAACCGAAGACCTCGTTGCGGGCGGCCATGGTTTCCATGTCGTGCACGATGGACTCCAGCTCCTGCAGGTGTGCAGCGTCATTGCGCTTGAGCCGGATGGCGCGGGTGGCTGCCGTGGTCTCCAGCGCCACGCGCACCTCGATCAGCTGGTCGATCCGGTCATGGCTGACCGGCGTCAGGCGAATGCCCTTGTACGGCTCGTTCACCACCACGCCCTGGCTCTCGAGCACGCGCAAGGCCTCGCGCACCGGAACCCGGCTGACGCCGAGCTGCTCGGCCAGGTCGGCTTCGATGATGCGGTCGCCCGGCAGGATCAGGCCTTCGGATGCGCCGGCGACCAGCGCTTCTATGACCTGGTGCACCAGCGTGCGGGGTTGCAGCTTGCCGAAAGTCTGAGGCGACGACGGGCTGGCCGGGTCGACCAGATGCAGGGACTTCATGAGCGATTTCGCCATTTGAACATTGTATACATTTATAAATTATGCTATTCTGAATTTACACGCAACCTGATCCGGACGCCATGCCAAAGACCCAGAGCCTGCAAACACCACCTGCAACACCGGTGGCGGATCCCAGTCCGAGCCGCGTCCGATGCGACGTCGATTTTGACCGGCCCGGGCGCCAGGCGGCGTATCTGAAGGCTCCGCAGTCGCGCAATACCTCGGGCTGGGGCGTGGTCGAGATTCCGATCTATGTATTCAAGAACGGCAAGGGCCCCACGCTGCTGTTGACGGGTGGTGTGCATGGCGACGAATACGAGGGACAGATCGCGATTTCCCGGCTGGCACAGACGCTGGACGTCAAGAAGCTCAAGGGGCGGCTGATCCTGATCCCGGCGGTGAACATACCTGCGGCGCTCAATGCCACGCGACTGTCTCCGATCGACGGACGGGACATGAACCGCTGCTTTCCCGGCGACCCCAAGGGGACGTTCTCACAAATGCTGGCCCATTTCATCGACAGCAAGGTGTTGCCGCATGTCGATGTGTCGGTCGACATGCACACCGCCGGACATTCCGCAGACTGCGTGCCCAGCACCAACATGCATTACGTCGCAGATGCGGCGTTGCGTCGGCGCACCATGGATGCGGCGGCGGCTTTCGGTGCGCCCTACAACGTGGTCTTCTGGGGCGTGGACGAAGGCGCCACGCTGACCTCGTCGGTCGAGCGTCGCGGCATCCTGTCGCTGGGAACCGAGATCGGCGGTTGGGGCCGTGTCAGTGTGGAAGGCGTGCGGATCGGCGAGCGCGGCGTGCGCAACATGCTCAAGCACCTGGGCATGGTGGGTGGCAAGCTCGACACGGTCCAGCGCAGTGGCGCCAAGGGCACGCGCCACATGATGGTGCAGGGCGCCGACTGTTACAGCTTTGCGCCAGCCGGTGGCATCTTCGAGCCGCGCCATCTGGCGGGCGATACGGTGAAGGCCGGACAGACCGCCGGCTTTCTTCACTTCATCGAGGACCTGGACCATGCGCCGGTCGAAGTCCTCTATGGCGCCAGCGGCGTCTTGTGGATGGCGTCCGGCCCGGGCCGCGTTCAGCGTGGCGACTGCGTGGCTGTGGTGATGCAGGACTATGTCGACCCCGAGCACTGATCTTCGGCAACAACTTTCCTTCCGAGGGTGCGCGCACCCTGTTTATGGCAATCCTCCCGCGCCGCGGGCCCAACACAAGGAGAAAGTGTCCATGAAACTGAAATTCCTTCACCTCGCACTGGCCGCAGCCCTGGCCATCGGCGTGGCGGCTCCGGCCGCGGCCCAGAAAAAGGGCGGTGATGTGGTGGTGGCCATCACCAATGCGCCGCCGTCGCTGGACCCGCACGCCACCTCGGCCCAGGCTGCGCGCCATGTCAATCTGCACATGTTCGAGACCTTGTATGCCCGCGACGAAGGAGCCAAGCCGGTGCCGGACCTGGCCAGGTCGGTCGCGGTGTCGCCCGACGGACTGACCTATGTGTTCACCTTGCGCAGTGGCGTCAAATTCCACAATGGCAAGACCATGGGGCCTGCCGATGTGGTCGCATCGATCGAACGCTACCGCAAGGGCGGCGCATCGGCAAGCCTGATCAGTGCCATCGACAGCGTCAGCGCCAGCGGACCGGACCAGGTCACGATCAAGCTCAAGACGGTGCAGTCGACTTTCCTGGGCAACCTGTCGAGCCCGCGTGCGCCGATTGCCATCATGCCGGCCGAGGAGGCGGCCAAGGAGATGGGCAAGGCATCTCCGATCGGCACCGGACCATACAAGTTCGTTGAATACAAGCCCGACAGCCACGTGAAGCTGGCCCGCTTCGAGGACTATGTGCCCAATCCCGCCTACAAGGAACGCGACGGATTTGCCGGCGCCAAGATCGCGTATCTGGATACCGTGACCTTCCGTTTCATTCCCGAGGCCGGCGCACGTGATGCCGCCACGATGACGGGGCAGGTGCAGCTGAACGAGACCAGCGACGAGGCCACCGCCAAGCGGCTCAAGGGCAATCCGAACTTCACGGTGATGAAGGCCTTGCCGTATGCAGTCCAGGTGCTCAAGTTCAACATGGCGCAAGGGCCCGGTACCGATCTCAACTTCCGCCGTGCGATCGCGCAGGCCATCAACGCGGAAGAAATCCTGGGAACGGCTTATCCGGACCTGTACCTGATGGACCAGAGCTGGGTCTACCCTGGTTCGCCCTACCATACCGGTCGTGCGCTGCTCAAGCAGGACGTCGCTGCGGCAAAGGCCAGCCTGGCCAAGTCGAGCTACAAGGGCGAGAAGCTGATCTTCATCATCGACAACATCCGGCCCAACGTGGATGCTGCCACGGTGTTCCAGCAACAGGTCGCCGCCATCGGCGTGAATGTGGAACTCAAGGTCGGCGACTGGCCGACGATTTCGGGCATCGGCCTCAAGAGTGACCAGGGCTGGAACTTCTGGACCCACGGCTTCGGCATCGAGCCATACGAAGGCCCGGCCTCGGCGATGTCGCACTGGGTCAAGGGCCAGGGACAGCGCAAGGACGATCCGGTGATCGACGAACTGTTCGCCAAGCTCAACGGCGAGATGGATGTCGCCGTGCAGAAGAAGCTGTTCGCCGATTTCGAGAACCGCATGGCGGACCAGGCGATCGCGATCAACCTGGGCGATTACGGCCTGTTCCAGGTGGTTTCGAACAAGCTGAAGAACTTCAAGCCCTACCGCATCACCCGCATGTGGGGCGTGTGGCTCGAGTAAGCCTGAGGACAGGCACTGTCAACAGTCTGAACTGCGACCGCGCATATGCCGCGGGGTCGCAGTGCTGCAGCCTGACCCATTCACCCATCTGCTGAATGATCCGTTTCATCCTGCGCCGCCTGCTCGCGTCGATTCCAGTGCTGCTGCTGGTGTCGCTGATCACGTTCGGCCTGTTGTGGCTGGTGCCGGGCGATCCGGCCTCGATGTTTCTGGACGCTGGCGCCACGGCCGAGGCGCTGGACCGGGTACGGCGTGAAATGGGGCTGGACCAGCCTTTTCTGGTGCGCATGGCGCAGTGGTACGGGCGGGTGCTGCAAGGCGATCTGGGCCAGTCGCTGCTGCTCAACCGCAGCGTCGCCGGCGCGATCCTGGAGCGTTTGCCGGTCACGCTGTCACTCACCGCGCTGGCGTTCGTGGTTTCGGTCATGCTGGGCGTGGCCGCCGGCGTGCTGGCCGCAGTGCGGCACGGCCGGCTGGCCGACCAGGGCATGATGACGCTGGCACTGATCGGCTTGTCGATTCCCGAGTTCTGGCTCGGACTGGTGCTGATCTGGCTGATCGCGGTGATGGTGCCGATCTTCCCGGCGGGAGACTATGTGGCATTTGCCACCGATCCCTGGCAGTGGGCATACCACATTGCGCTACCGACCTTCTCGCTGGCCTGCGTGCAGATGGGTTTTGTCGCGCGCATGACGCGCTCGAGCATGCTCGAGGTGCTGGGCCAGGACTTCATACGCACCGCGCGTGCCAAGGGTTTGCCCGAGTCGTATGTCGTGGTGCGCCACGGCCTGCACAATGCGATGGTGCCGATCGTCACGGTCATGGGCATCATGGTCGGTGCCTTGCTCGGCGGCGCGGTGGTGACCGAACAGGTGTTCTCGATTCCGGGGCTGGGCCGGCTCATCATTGGCGCCGTGCTCAGCCGCGACTTTCCGGTGATCCAGGGCGGCCTGCTGTTCCTGGCGCTGATCTACCTGGCGGTGAACCTGGCCGTGGACCTGCTGTATGCGGCAATCGATCCGCGGGTGAGACTGGAATGAGCGCAGCGGCACACACAGCAACCACCGTCGCGCCACCGCCGTCGTCGCGCCACCTTGCCTTCCTGCGGCGCCTGCTGGCGAATCGCTCGTTCACGATCGGACTGGTGCTGGTCGGCGCGGTGGTGCTGATGGCACTGCTGGCCAATTTGATCGCGCCCTTCGATCCGCTCAAGGGCAACTTCAAGGCACGGATGGTGCCTCCGGGTGCCGGGCACTGGCTGGGCACCGACCATTTCGGGCGCGACATCCTGTCGCGCATCCTGCATGGTGCCCAGGTGTCGCTGCGCATCGGGTTTCTGGTGGCGCTGTTCACTGCCGTGGCTGGTGCCGTCATCGGCGCGACGGCCGGGTATTTCCGTTACGCCGACGGACCGGTGATGCGCCTGATGGATGCGTTCATGGCCTTCCCGCCCATCATCCTGGCGATCGCCATCAGCGCAGTGCTGGGAGCTTCGGTGACCAATGTGGTGATCGCGCTGGCGATCGCGGCCACGCCGCATACCGCGCGGGTGGTGCGGGCCTCGGTGATGGTGGTGCGCGAGATGGAATACGTCGAGGCGGCGCGTGCTCTGGGCGCCGGTCATGCACGGATACTGCTGCGCCATGTGCTCGCCAACGCAATGGCGCCGCTGGTGGTGCGGGTGACCTATGTGTTTGCCATTGCCATCCTGAACGAGGCGGTGTTGTCGTTCATCGGTGTCGGGCCGCCTCCGCCGACACCGACCTTCGGCGCCATCATCGCCAATGGCCGCGACTTCATCGTGGCTGCGCCCTGGATCACCGTGGCGCCGGGTATGGCGATCCTGGTCAGTGTGCTGGGGCTGAACATGCTCGGCGATGGACTGCGCGACGTGCTGGATCCGCGCATGGCGGTGACCACCCGATGAATGCCGCTGCCCTGGCTGCGAAGCTTGCCGCGCCGCCAATGCTGCAGGTGGCGCAACTCACGACCGGACTGGGTGCACACGGCCCCGAGATCCTGCGTGCGATCGACCTGCACCTGGACGCTGGCGAAGTGCTCGGAGTGGTCGGCGAATCGGGCTCCGGCAAGAGCATGCTGGCCTTGTCCCTGATGGGCTTGCTGCCACCAGGTGTGCAGGTGCGTGGCGGCAACATCCGCTTGCAGGGCCAGAACCTGCTGGCGCTGGACGCGGCGCCGATGCGTGCCTTGCGCGGCAGGGACGTGGCGATGATCTTCCAGGAACCGATGACCTCGCTGAACCCGGTGATGCGGGTCGGCCAGCAGATCGGCGAGGTGTTGCGCTGGCATACCGAGTTGCGGGGCGCGCAGGCGCGTCGGGAGGCGATCGACCTGCTGCAACGGGTCGAGATGCCCGATGCACAGCGCCAGGTCGACGCCTACCCGCATGAACTCTCGGGCGGCATGCGCCAGCGCGTGATGATCGCGATGGCGCTGGCCGGGCGCCCCAAACTGCTGATCGCCGACGAGCCGACCACGGCACTCGACGTGACGATCCAGGCGCAGATCCTGGACCTGATGCGCAAGCTGCAGGCCGACAACGGCATGTCGGTCCTGCTGATCACCCACGACCTGGGCGTGATCGCCGAGATGAGCGACCGGGTCGCCGTGATGTATGCCGGCAAGGTGATCGAGACCGGGTCGGCGCTGGACATCTTTGACCGGCCGGCCCATCCCTATACCCGTGGCCTGCTGGCATCGCGGCCACGCATCGATGCCGGGGCCCAATGGCTCAGCACCATCGAGGGCACGGTGCCGGCGCTGGGCCAGATGCCCAGCGGCTGCAGCTTTGCGCCGCGTTGTCCGCTGGCGCAGGCGGCCTGCGGCGCCGTGCCGGCGCTGCGCGAGGTGGGCCCTGCGCATCGCGCTGCGTGCATCACGCCATTCGCCCCGGTACCGGCGCCCACCGCAGAGAGACTTTCCTCGCCATGACGCAGCCTTCCATCCCCTTGATCGAGGCGCGGGGCCTGCGCAAGTACTTCAAGCGCCATCAGGGGTTCCTGGCCAAACCGGTGCCGCCGCTGCGCGCGGTCGATGGTGTGGACCTGCAGATCGCGGCCGGCGAGACGCTGGGCCTGGTGGGCGAATCGGGTTGCGGAAAGTCCACCACCGGGCGTCTGCTGCTGCGCCTGATCGAACCCAGCGGCGGCAGCATCCTGCACCACGGACAGGACATCACCACACTCGACGCCGCCGGCATGCGCGTCAAACGCCGCGCCATGCAGATCGTGTTCCAGGACCCCTACGGTTCGCTGAACCCGCGCATGCGGGTGGACGACATCATTGCCGAGCCGCTGGTGATCCACGGCGTGGGCCATGCGGCGAGCCGTGCCGCGCGGGTACGCGAACTGCTGCAACTGGTCAGCCTGCCCGAGACGGCCTTGCAGCGCTACCCGCACGAGTTCTCCGGCGGCCAGCGCCAGCGCATCGGCATTGCGCGTGCATTGGCGCTGCAGCCCGAATTCATCGTCGCCGACGAGGCGGTCTCGGCGCTCGACGTGTCGGTGCAGGCCCAGGTCATCAACCTGATGCGGGAACTGCAGCGCGACCTGAAACTGACCTATCTGTTCATCTCGCACAACCTGGCGGTGGTGCGCAACATCAGCGACCGGGTCGCCGTGATGTATCTGGGCCGCATTGTCGAGGTCGCGCCGGCCGGGCAGCTGTTTGCCCATCCGCGTCATCCTTACACCCAGGCCTTGCTGGCGGCCTTGCCGAGCGAGCATCCGTCGCAACGCCGTACCCGCGCGCTGATCCGCGGCGACATGCCAGACCCGGACACCATCGGCACCGGCTGCCGTTTTGCCAGTCGCTGTCCGCACATGCTGCCGCGTTGCCAGGTCGAAGACCCGCAACTGATCAACCTTCGAGGCGGCCAGCAGGTGGCCTGCCTGCGGGTTGCCGATGGCAGCCTGCCCGACTGAGGCACCTGCGGCCTTGCATTTGTCAGGAGGAGTTCCCATGGCCCGCAAACCACCCCGCATCCTGGTTGCCGAATGCATGCAGGAGATATCGTCCTTCAATCCGCTGCAGTCCGAATACGGCAACTTCCACATCGAGCGCGGGCACGAGATGCTGGCGCAAAAAGGCATCAACACCGGATTGGGGGGTGCCCTGGCGGTATTCGACGAGGTCGGCTTCGAGCCGGTGCTGACGATCTCCGCCCGTGCCGGGTCGGCCGGCCTGTTGTCCCGGCCCGGCTGGAACCGGCTGATGGGCGAGGTGCTGGAGGCGATTGCGGCCGAGGCGGGCAGCGGCATCGATGGCGTGTATTTCTCGATGCACGGCGCCATGGCCGCCGACGGCGAACTCGACCCGGAGGGGTATCTGCTCACCGAGACGCGCAAGCTGGTGGGTCCGGACGTCCCCATCGTCATCACGCTCGACCTGCACGGCATCCTGACCGATCGCATGCTGCGTCAGATCGACGGCCTGGCGATCTACCACACCTATCCGCACGTGGATTTCGCCTCCACCGGCGCGCGCGCGGCGCGGGTGCTGCACCGACTGGTGACAGACACGTCGGTGCGACCGACCATCGCGCGGGTCACGATTCCAGCGCTGGTGCGTGGCGACGAGCTGATCACCAAGTCCGGCTGCTACGGTTCGCTGATCCGCGAGGCGCGCCGGCTGGAACTCGAGGGTATGGCGATGTCGGCCGGCATCATGATCGGCAATCCGTTCACCGACGTGCCCGAGTTGTGTTGCCAGGTGATCGTCGCCACGGACGGTGATGCCGATACCGCGCAGCAGCAGGCCTTGCAGCTGGCCCGCGAATTCTGGCCATTGCGCCACCGCATGCAGGGCAAGTTCAGCAGCCTGGAGCGGGCCATCGCGCAGGCCCGCTCCATTCCCGGCCCGGTGATCTTCACCGATGCGGCCGACGCCACCTCGTCCGGCGCCACCGGCGATTCCAACCTGATACTGCGCGGGCTTTGCGATGCCAGATACCCGAAAAAGGTGCTGGCGCAGATCGTCGATCCCAGCGCGGCCGCAGCGGCACACAGGGCAGGTGTTGGCGCCACACTGGACGTGACATTGGGTGGCGCGATCGATCCGGCACGGTTTTCACCGATGCCGGTCACGGCGAAGGTCCGGCTGTTGTCGGATGGTCGGGCGCGGCTGGAGACGATGAAGATCGGACTGGATGCCGGGCCGACCGCGGTGCTGGCCTGGGACAACTTCACCGTCGTGGTGTTCAGCCAGACGGTGAGCCTGTTCGACCGTGCCATGTATTTCGCCAACGGCCTGAACCCGAAGGACTTCGACCTGATCGTCGTCAAGTCGCCGCATACCGAGCATCACATGTTCGAAGCCTGGGCCGATTGCAACTTCAATGTCGATGTTCCTGGCGCGACCTCGGCCAATCTGCCGACGCTCGGTCACACGATCTGCGCGCGCCCGACGTATCCGCTGGACCCGCAGGCGCGCTTCGATCCACAGGTCGTACTGTACGAGCGCCGCTGATGTTGGCGGGCTCGCGCGTTCTCTCCATCACAGGACCGGTCCATCTGGAGCCCTGTCCCCTCACCGATGTTGGCCGGCAGGCCGGGAAATCGCCATGAAGATTGATGCCGTTGACTTCTTCTACCTCGCCATGCCTGAGGTCACGCTGGAGGCGGACGGCAGCCAGGATGCGCTGCTGGTGCGCGTGGCTGCGGGCGGCCATGTGGGTTACGGCGAATGCGAGGCCGCACCACTGCCCTCGATAGCGGCCTTCGTCTGCCCGCAGTCCCATGGCGCCTGCCAGCCGGTGAGCGCCTCGGTGCTGGGGCGCGAATTGAACAGCCCTGCCGATATTGCGCTGATCGCCGCCGATGTGGCCTACAACAGCATGGACGTGTTGCAGGCAGCGCACACGTTCTCCGGTATCGAGATGGCCCTGTGGGACATCCTTGGCAAGATGCGTGGTGAACCGGTCTGGCGGCTGCTGGGCTATCGGGCCAGCCATGGCAAGACACCGTATGCGTCGCTGCTGTTCGGCGACGAACCCCAGCAGACGCTGGAGCGCGCCCGGGACGCGATTGCACGGGGTTTCACGGCGGCCAAGTTCGGCTGGGGGCCGATAGGCCGGGGCACGGCGCAGCAGGACGCCGACCACTTTGTGGCTGCCCGCGAGGCGCTGGGCGGCGACGGCGTCCTTCTGGTTGATGTCGGGCAGATTTTCGTCGACGATGTCGCCCGCGCGGCCGAACGCCTGCCGGCGCTGGAGGCGGCGCGCGTGGTGTGGTTCGAGGAGCCGTTCCACGCCAGCGCACTGGCGTCCTACGGCGAACTGGCAAGCCAATGTACTTCGGTGCGTCTGGCCGGTGGCGAAGGCGCGCACAACGTCTCGATGGCGCGCCACCTGATCGATTATGGCGGTATCGGCTTCGTGCAGATCGACTGCGGCCGCATCGGTGGCATCGGTCCGGCCAAACAGGTGGCCGACCATGCGGTGGCCAAAGGGATCACCTACGTCAACCATACATTTACCTCGCATCTGGCACTCAGCGCGTCTTTGCAGCCGTTTGCCGGTCTGGCCTCGCACGTGATCTGCGAGTACCCGGCGGCCCCCAAGGCGCTGGCCGTGGAGATGACGGGTAATCACCTGTTGCCCGATCGTTCCGGAAAGGTCCACGCGCCAGATGCGCCCGGACTGGGCATCACGCTGGACGCGGCTGCGGTGCGGCGCTACCAGCTCGATGTCGAGTTGCGCGTGGCGGGACGCACCTTGTACCGGTCGCCGTCCTTCTGCGACTGACTGTGCGCGCTCCGAAGCTGCTGTACGGGTAGGATTGCGCGCAGACGCGGCTCGGGGAGTGGCGTCATCTACCTTGCAGATGGAGAGTTCATGAAGCACGGAATTGCGCGTCTCCCCGTTGCCGTGATGTTGCTGGCGATGGTGTTCCTGGTGAGCATGCTGGTGCGCGGTGTGGCCGATACCACCATCGCCATGATCGTCAGTTCGCTGGTGATGTTTGCCGCCTGCCTGGCCAGCGCCGTGCATTTGCTGGGTGCGCGAGCCGCCGCCTGGTTTGCCGCCATTGCCATCGCGCTGGGCTGGTTCGCCGAGCAGATGGGATCGTCGCGCGGCTGGTTCTTCGGCAGCTATACCTATACCGATGTGCTGGGCCCGCGCATCGGCGATGTGCCCGCCATCATTCCGCTGATGTGGTTTGCCCTGGCGTATATGGGGTATGTCATCAGCAACCTGATCGTGCGGCGCGCGCCGGCGGACGGGTCCACCCATCTGGGCGAGGCGGTGTGCATGTCGCTGCTGGCGGCGATGATCGTCACGGCCTACGACCTGGGTGCCGACCCCTATATGGTGTACGTGCTCAAGGCCTGGATCATGGCCGAGAAGAACGGCGCCTGGTTCGGCGAGACGGTGCAGGGTTTCGTCGGCTGGACTTTCGTCGGTTTCTGCATCATCCTGTCGTTCCGCCTCGTGGTGCGCAAGCTGCCCGCGCTGCCGTCGGCCGGAATCAGCCGGCGCCACGCGTTGATGCCGGTGCTGATTTATGCCGGGCTGATGGCGTTCCAGATCGTGGCCGGCTTTCCGGTCGAAACGCGGTCGATCGCAGTGTTTGCCATGGGTATTCCGGTCCTGTGTGCGCTCGCCGGCTGGCGCCACTGGCGAACCCAGGCCACGGTCAATGGCGGGGAGACGGCATGATGCCGGCGCAGGGTGCGGCGGCCCTCGACGCCATGCTGGCGCAGATGCAGGTCACGGCCGACCCGCCGGCGGATCGCACCGTGGCCCGCATCGTCGGCGCATGGAAGGTTCTGCCCCCCGGCGCCACCGCCCAGGATCTGCACCACGCCCACCAGGCCCAGTGGGACCGACTGCAGCAGGCCACGGCGCTGCTGCAGCAACTGGGGGACAACGCGTCGCTCGCGCATTGGCGCGCGGACCTGTCGCGGCTGGACTTCGTTCCCGATGCCGACATGGTCCGGGCGGTGGAGGACTTCGTGCATGAACAGCAGGCACTGCCAGAATGGGCCGATCCGGCACAACTGGCCCGCGCCGAGGCGATGTTCATGGACCACGGGCCGCTGTCGTGCATCCTGCTGTTCTGCGCCAGTCTGCCGGAGTGTTATGTGCTCCCCGACCTGTCTGCCGTGCTGCACCTGGCCGGCCAGCTCGAACAGCGCACCGAATACCGGATCCGCAGCACGGCGGCGATGATCTTCCCGGTCATGATGCGCGGCGGCATGGGCGGCGATGCCGGTACCGGTCGGGCCCAGGTGCTCAAGGTGCGCCTGATCCACGCGACGATCCGCAACCTGATCCTGCACGGCTGCCCCGAGGACATCGCACATGCCATGGCCGCGCCGCATGCGGCGGCCGATGCCGGTGTCGTCGCGCCACTGCCCGCGCTGCAGGGCGAGCGCTCGATGCAGGCCGCGCTGTTTGGCGCCGGCTGGGACGTCGGCTGCTGTGGCATCCCCTGCGACCAGGAGGAGCTGGGCTATACGCTGCTCACCTTCAGCTATGTGTTCCTGCGCAGCATGCGCAAGCTCGGGCTGCGCTGTGCGCCGGCGGACGAAGCCGCGTTTCTGCACACCTGGAACGTCGTGGCCCATGTGCTGGGCGTGCGCGGGGAGCTGATGGCGCACACGATGGACGATGCGGCGGTGCTGTTTACGCGCATGCAGCAACGTGATCGCCGCTCCGAGTTCACGCACGACCCGCGGCCGGCGCTGGGTCAGGCGCTGATGCGGGCCATGGAGACCTCGATTCCGATCACGCTGCTCAAGCCCTTCGGAACACTCATGACGCTGTACCTGTGCGGACGGCGCACGGCCGGCCTGATCGGCGTGACGGCGCGCGCGCCGATGCCCTCGCGCATGGTGTTCTTCCTGCTGATGGTTCTCACACGCGGCATCGACACGCTGGCGCGTCTGGTCTGGCCGGACTTCTCGATTGCGCGTCTGATCACCCGCGTGCTGGGCTACCGGCTGATTACCCGACTGCTGATGAACCAGACCCGTTCGCTGCAGTTGCCGACCCGCCTGCTGAACCCGGCGCAGCAGATGCTCGATGCCTGGGGTAGCGACCCGCATGCGCCACAGTGGATGAACACGCTCGAAGACAAGATGACGGTCAAGGGCAGCTGGCGTGGCTGAGCCCACGACAGAGGCTGCCACCGACGCTGCACGCGTCACGGGCTTCGCGCCAATCGCGCGGCCCGATGCCCGCGTGCTGGTGCTGGGCAGCATGCCTGGCGTCGCCTCGCTGCGCGCGCAGCAGTACTACGGCCATCCGCGCAACGCCTTCTGGCCCATCATGGGCGCCCTGTTCGGCTTTGATGCGCACATGCCGTATGCACAGAGGGTGCGGGCATTGCAGTCGCACCAGGTTGCGGTCTGGGACGTGCTGGACAGCTGCACGCGTCCCGGCAGCCTGGATTCGGCGATCGAGGCGGACAGCACGGTGCCGAACGACTTTGAAGGCTTCCTGCGGCAACACCGTGCCATCACGCGTATCTGTTTCAACGGCGCAGCCGCGGCCCAGCTGTTCCGTCGCCAGGTGGCGCCGAACATCACGCTGGCGCCGGCGCTGCAGCTGATTCGCCTGCCCTCGACCAGCCCGGCGCATGCCGGCATGGGGCTGGACCAGAAGCTGCGGGCCTGGCAGGTGGTGCGACCGGAAATGCCCCACGACGGTTTGCGCACCGAACAGCGATAGCCTTGGCGCGCGCCGCAAAGGTGGGGCGCAAGAAAATGGCACCCGAAGGTGCCATGCCGCGACTGCGGTCCTGCAGCCCGCAGCAGCCCTTCAGGCCCCGCCGGCTTGTGCGTCAGGCCGTGCCGGCCTTGACCTTCAGCCGCCAGGCATGCAGCAGCGGCTCGGTATAACCACTGGGCTGCTGCACGCCCTTGAACACCAGGTCGGTCGCCGCCTGGAATGCCGCGCCCTGCGGGTTGCCCGCCATCGGTGTGTACAGGCTGTCGCCGGCGTTCTGTTTGTCGACCACCTTGGCCATGCGCTTGAACGTGGCACGCACCTGGGCGTTGGTCACCACACCGTGCAGCAGCCAGTTGGCCATGTGCTGGCTCGAGATGCGCAAGGTCGCGCGGTCTTCCATCAGGCCGATGTTGTGGATGTCGGGCACCTTGGAGCAGCCGATGCCCTGGTCGATCCAGCGCACCACATAGCCCAGAATGCCCTGCGCGTTGTTGTCCAGTTCCTGCTGCTTTTCGGCGTCGCTCCATGTCGGCGTCTTGACCACCGGGATCGTCAGCAGGTCGTTCAGCAGGCTGTCGCGCAGCGCGGCCATGTCCTGCTTCTCCATTTCCTTCTGCACGTCGGCCACCTTGACCTGGTGGTAGTGCAGCGCATGCAGCGTGGCGCCGGTGGGGCTGGGCACCCAGGCGGTGTTGGCGCCGGCCTTCGGATGCGCGATCTTCTGCTTGAGCATGTCGGCCATCAGGTCCGGCATGGCCCACATGCCCTTGCCGATCTGGGCCTTGCCACGCAGACCGCAGGCCAGGCCGACCAGCACGTTGTTGCGCTCATAGGCCTGGATCCAGGCGCTGGTCTTCATGTCGCCCTTGCGCAGCACCGGCCCGGCTTGCATGCAGCTGTGCATCTCGTCGCCGGTGCGGTCCAGGAAGCCGGTGTTGATGAAGGCCACGCGGCTGGCGGCTGCAGCGATGCAGGCCTTGAGGTTGACGCTGGTGCGGCGCTCCTCGTCCATGATGCCGAGCTTGACGGTGCTGTCCTTGAGGCCCAGCAGCTTCTCGACGCGACCGAACAGCTCGCTGGCGAACGCCACTTCGGCCGGGCCGTGCATCTTCGGTTTGACGATGTAGACGGACCCCTTGCGGGAGTTGCAGATCGCCTTGCCATCAGGGCCGACGCCATGGCCTTTCAGGTCGTGCAGCGCGATCGTGGTCGTGACCACCGCGTCCAGGATGCCTTCAGGGATTTCCCGCGTGCTGCCGTCGGCTGCCGTGTAGGTGATGGCCGGGTTGGTCATCAGGTGACCGACATTGCGCACGAACATCAGCGAGCGGCCATGCAAGGCCACCGTACCGGTGCCCGAAGGCGCGGTATAGATGCGGTCCGGACTAAGACCACGGGTGAAGGTCTTGCCGCCCTTGCTGACGTTCTCGGTCAGGTCGCCCTTGAGGATGCCGAGCCAGTTGCGATAGCCCAGCACCT
>Ga0116169_1001245_pt1 | contig 21916 bp, 21 predicted proteins | sample AD_UKC130_MetaG_FD_89796 | JGI IMG/M metagenome (GOLD analysis project Ga0116169, IMG submission 89796) | Active sludge microbial communities of municipal wastewater-treating anaerobic digesters from Canada - AD_UKC130_MetaG | ecosystem: Engineered > Bioreactor > Anaerobic > Digestate | place...
ACAGATTTGTATGTCAAAGAACGATATCTCCGAAGATACGCTTCAAAACATAACTAAAGGGGTGACATTTTCTCAGTCCATTTCAAGCATTTTTAGGGTGACATTTTCACTGGCCGTTGACAACAAGCCGTGTAGAAAGGGGACGTACCCCCGGGCTCATTCAAACAGTCAACCAAACGGGGCCACAACTTCTACCGGTGGCTCAAGACTAAGCCAAAAGCGCCGTCTTCTTGGTTCACTGCCGGTAGTTCAAGAGTGAGCCAAAGGCACCGCCCCCCGGGTCCCCCTGGTTCACCAGGATGACCCAAAGCTACCGCCCCCTGGGCCAGTCCCCCTGGGTCACTCTCAGACAAGCGGGAGCCCGGGCTATTTCCCCCGGGAAGGGGAATCGCCGGAAGAGACCACCACCGCCCGGGCGCTGGTCCGGCTTACTTCCACGATCTCCACTTCCATCTCCCGGCCGACCTGCTCCCCCGCCCCTTCCACGTTGACCACAAATCCCTGCAGGCGGGCGATTCCGTGCTGGGCATTGAGGGCGTGGGGCTCTTCGATGGTCACCGTCAGCCGGTCTCCCGTGGAGACGGGAAGGGCCTTGCTGCGGACCTCCTCCCTGCTCCCCTGGAAAACGATCCGGTATTTCTCCAGGTGGATATCATCGGAACCCCGGATAAAGATATACTTCCCCACTTCCTCTTCCAGCCTTTTCAGATGCCCCCCGCCGGCACCGATAATCAGCGCCGCCACTTCGTGGTGCATCTCCACCAGGACGGCCTCGGAGCTCAGCTGGGGCAGGATCCGCTTCAACTCCTTTTCAATCCGGCTGCCGGCCACCGTGGGAGTCAGCACCCGGCCCACCCCGCCGCAGTAGGGACAGGGCTGCTGCAAAAAGGCCGCCAGGTCCTGGCGCACTTTCTTCCGGGTCATCTCCACCAGGCCCAGGCTGGTCAGTCCCAGAACGTAGGTCTTGGTCCGGTCGGCTTTGACGGCTTCGTTCAAGGTGTCCAGCACCTTCTGCCGGTGCTCTTGAATGCTCATGTCGATAAAATCGATAATGATCATCCCGCCGATATCCCGCAGGCGGATCTGCCGGGCGATCTCCCGGGCCGCCTCCAGGTTGGTTTTTAGGATGGTATCGGCCAGGTTGCGCCGGCCGATATAGCGCCCGGTATTTACGTCGATGACCGTTAAAGCTTCGGTCTCATCGATAACCAAGTAGCCCCCGCTTTTTAACCAGACCTGCCGCTCCAGGGCTTTCTGGATCTCTTTCTCAATGCCGTATTTCTCAAATATGGGCTCCTCTTCCTGGTAGAGGTGAACCTTGCTTTTCAGGGAGGGGGAGACGTAGTCCAGCATCTCCAGAACCTTCTCGTACTCGCTGCGGTTGTCGATGAGAAAGCTGCTGAAATCTTCCACGAAAAGATCCCGGACAATGCGGCAAGTCAAGGCCAGGTCCTGGTAGATTACCGCCGGGGCGCTTTTCTGCTGGTAGCGGGTCTGAACCCGGTTCCAGAGCTGCAGCAGGAACTGCAGGTCCTGCTTCAACACCTCCGTCTCCACACCCTCAGCCACGGTCCGGACGATGAGGCCGTGGCCTTCGGGGCAGATGCTCATCGCCTCCCGGCGCAGGCGGTCCCTCTCCGTCTGGCTCTCGATCCGTCGGGAAACCCCCACGTAATCGGCCCCCGGGACCAGGACCAGGTAGCGCCCCGGCAGGGTGACCTGGCCGGTAAGGCGGGCTCCCTTGGTTCCAAAAGGCTCCTTGATCACCTGGACCATGATCTCCTCGCCCACCTTCAGCAGCTTCTCGATGGGGTTCCGATTCAGGGGCGGCGTATCTTCCTGCCACTCCAGGAAAACATCGTCCACGTACAAAAAGGCATTCCGCTCCAGGCCGATATCCACAAAAGCAGCCTGCATTCCGGGCAGCACGTTGGCCACGATCCCCTTGTAGATATTCCCCACCACCCGCTGCTGCAGGGGGCGCTCCACATAAAGCTCTACCAGGGAGCCGTCCTCCAGCACCGCTACCCGGGTGTCTCGGTGATCAAAGTTAACCACGATTTTCTTATCGGTTTTTTTCAAATCAGTCCTTCCTCCCGTTACATGGGCTCCCGCAAGAAACCGTCGCGATAAATATAAAGGCCGGCCCGGTGCAGCCGCCAGGGCAATTGCCCGTCGGCACCCTCTTTCCCCGGCAGTTCCCTTAAAATTTCCCCGGGAGAAGCCCCGCCGGAGCTGCCCGTTCTAAGGAGGAGTTCCAGGCAAGGCTCCTCTTCCCCGGCAACCCGGATGGCAAATATATGGGGGCGCAGGTCCACCCGGGAAGGCTTCTTCCCCTGGCGCTTTCGGATTACCGGAATCTCCTTTCGCTCCAGCAGGCGGCGGATTCCTTCTTCCAGTGCCTCCCTCCCCTCTTCCCCCTCGGGGAAAGCCCGGTAAAGGGCGGCGTTAATAACGGCCATCAGGGGCGGCTCCGAAAGATCCGCCTCCGCCGCCCGGACCAGCTGCAGCCCCCCGGGGAGGCAGCCGTTTAGCCGGCGCATGAATTCTCCGGGGGGAACCGCCTCCCGCAGGAGGATCTCTCCGTACTCCGCCTCCGAGGTAACCCCCAGGGGCAGGGGCGGGGAAAGCCCCAGCAGCGGGTGGGGATGGTAGCCCTGGCTGAAAACCAGGGGGAAAGCTCCCCGGCGCAGCCCCCGCAAGAGCAGGCGCATGGTATCCAGGTGGGAGATGTATTTCAATTCGTCTCCCTTTACAAATTGGAAGCGCATCTTTATTCTGGGGTCACTCTCCGCCATGCCGCTGCGCCTCCTCCCAGGCCCGGCGATGCTCCCGGAGCAAAGCCTCCTTCTTAACTCCCGGGGAGAGGTGGTCCCAGGGCAGGGGCTCCTCGTAAGCATAGCGCCGGTAGGCATAGCTTTCGGGATGGATTTTCTCCTCCTGGAAAGCCGCCCGCCACCGCTCCAGGGAAAACTGCTCCGTCCACCCGTCAAAGCGGCACCCGCTGCGCCAGGCCCGCTCCAGCACCGGGGCCAGGAGCCGGTCGCCCCGGGCAAAGACCGCCTCCAGGAAACTGGCTTCGGCGTCGTGGTAGCTCAATTCCACAGAGCGGAGCCCTTTGAAGGCAGCCTTTAAAAGGCGCTGCCGCTCTTTCACCCGGCTTAGCTCCAGCTGCGGCTCCCACTGGAAAGGCGTATGGGGCTTGGGCACGAAGGTGGCGACGCTGACGGAAATGCGCAGGCGCTCCTTCTTCCCGGCAAAATGGTCCAGCAGCCTCCGGACCAGGTCGGCAATCCCTTCCACATCCCTTTCCGTCTCCCCGGGCAGTCCAATCATGAAATAGAACTTGAACTGTTTCCAGCCGGCCTCCACGGCGCTGCCGACAGCCCGGTACAGGTCGCCCTCATCAATCTCCTTCCGGATTATGCGCCGCAGCCGCTCCGTCCCCGCTTCCGGGGCAAAGGTAAGGCTGCCCCGCCGCTCCTGGCGGATCTGGTCGGCCAGGGCTCCGGAGAAAGCATCCAGGCGCAGGGAGGGAAGGGAGATGCGCAGCTTCTCCACCGGGCTTTCAGCGGCCAGATCCCGGACCAAGGCATCGATCTCCGGGTAGTCGCTGCTGCTCAGGGAGACCAGGGAGAGTTCCTCATACCCCGTGGCCTGCAGCAGCTCCCGGGCCATCTCTTTCAGCCTCTCCGGGCTGCGCCGGCGCACGGGGCGGTAGACTATCCCCGCCTGGCAGAAGCGGCAGCCGCGGCCGCAGCCCCGGAAAAGCTCCAGGGCCGCCCGGTCGTGAACTATGCCGGTATAGGGGACGATGGGAGCACAGGGAAAGGGAGCCCGGTCCAGGTCCCGGACGACCCTTTTCCGCACCCGTTCCGGGGCCCTTTCGTCCAGGCGCTCCATCCCCTGAAAAACCTTCCCGCGGTAGAGGGGCCGGTACAGGGAAGGAACATAAACCCCCTCCCTCCGGCTCAAGGCGGCCAGAATTTCCCGGCGGTTCCCGGAGTGCTCCCGGGTCAACTCGGCCCAGGCCCGCAGCAGCTCCGGCAAGGCCTCCTCCCCGTCCCCCAGGAGAAAGAGGTCAAAAAAGGGCGCCAGGGGTTCCGGGTTAAAAGCACAAGGCCCCCCGCCGATGATCAGGGGACCCTCTTGCCGCCGGCTGCTGTACAGGGGAAGGCCGGCCAGGTCAAGCATATTCAAGACGTTGGTGTAGCTAAGTTCGTACTGGAGGGAGAAGCCCAGCACGTCGAATTCTTTAACCGGCCGGGCGCTCTCCAGGGCAAAGAGGGGCACCCCCCAGCGGCGCATCAGCGCCTCCATGTCCCCGGCCGGGGCAAAAACCCGCTCCAGGAGCAGGTCTTCCTCCCTGTTGACCGCCTCGTACAGCACTTTCCAGCCCAGGTTGGACATGCCTACTTCGTAGAGATCCGGGAAGGCGATCACCGCCCGCACGGCCACGGAGTCGTGCTCCTTGTGCACCGCGTTCCATTCGTTGCCCAGGTAGCGGGCCGGCTTCTGCACTTGGGCCAACAGCTTGTCTAGGACTTCCCGGAGGTCGGCCAATTAAACGTCATCCTTTGGGGCCATGATCATATAAATATCTATTTATTATAGTATCTTTTTTACAGGAATATCAAGCCCCTTCTGCATAGCGGCCTTGACCAGAGCCTTCTCCGTCAGCTCGCCCCGCAGCCGCTGGGAGCGATCCAGCACCCGGATAAAATGATAGCGCTGGGGAGCAAAAAGGCGGAAGATATCCAGCAGGGAGGTCTCTTCCAGGACCACCAGGTATTCGCCGTGCAAGCCACCCCGGCGAAAAAGCTCCCGTTCTTTAACGCCCAGGGAGCGCAGAAAAGTGTAGATCGCCTGGCGCCGCTCTCTTCCGGCGGCCAGGTAGAGGAAAACACCCACGAGGATTAAAGAAGGGTTGAAAGGCCGGTAAAACCAGCTGACCGCCCCCCAGGCACAGAGGAGAACGGCCAGGAATTGCCCCGCCCGGGCCGCCTGCTCCGTGGCCCAGCGAAAATCGGCCAGGGGCGCCAGGTAGGAGCGCAAAATGCGCCCCCCGTCCAGGGGAAGGGCCGGCAGCAGGTTAAAGCAGGCCAAAACCAGGTTGGACTGGAGGAAAAAGAGGAGGAGCTTTTCATCCATGGCCGTGCGGTTCAGGAGGACGATTCCCGCCCCCGCCAGGGCCAGGTTGGCCGCGGGGCCGGCCAGAGCCAGCCGCCGCTCCACGTGGGGCTCCAGCTCCAGCTGTTCATCGATGCGGGCCACGCCTCCGAAGGGATAAAGCTCGATCTCCCGGACCTGGAGCTGCCAGCGCCGGGCAACCAGGGCATGGGCCAGCTCGTGGATCAACACCACCGCGCAAAGGATCCCGGCTTCCACGGCCATCCCCGTAAAAAACCAGAGGGCAAAAAAGAGCAGGAAAAGGGGGTTTAAGCGCAGCCGGATCCCCCATATCGTCCCCAGGGGCAATGGTTGAACACCTCAATTTCAAAGCGGTTAAAGATTGCGGGAGCGGAACTGGGCCAGCCACTCCGGGGGAGGGGCCACCGGCCGCCCCCGGTAGCGCAGCTCAAAATGAAGATGGGGAAGTTCCCAGAGGCGAGAGGAACCTAAAACGCCCAGCTGCCGACCCTTTTCCACCCGATCTCCCGGCTCCAGGTCAACCTCTTCTAAGCCACGGTACACAGTCTGCCAGTCGGCATCATGCTTCAGGAGGACGGTGGCCGTTCCGGACCGGTCCGCGGCGACTTCCACCACCTCTCCTTCCAGAACCGCCGTTACCGGGCTCCCCTCCGGGGCAAGCAGGTCGATGCCGTAATGCATCTCCGGGGCTCCGGTAACGGGATGGCGGCGCAGTTCAAATCCGCTTTGCAGGCGGCCCGCCACCGGGTCCGGGGCCGGGCTGCCGCCGGAGAAAAGGGACCATTCCCGGAGGAGCTTCCACTCCTGCCCGATCTTTTTCACCACAGGAACCACCTCCGTGGCCAAAGCCCGGAGATCGAAGTCCCGGCCGGCAACCTCCCGGGCCGCCTTTACCAAGGGGGCTCCCCAGGGGAAGTCAAAGCGGAGGGTCAGAGCAACCAGCAAAACCAGGACCACCGCCAGGGCAGTCTTGGGCAGCAAGAAGCGGTGCATGCTCTGCAGGACCTCCAGCAGAAAAAATGGTCGGCGGGCTTCCTCCTCCGCCAGGCCCGGCATCTTCTCCGCATCTGCTGAAGCACCAAAACGGCGATTAAGGCTGGCTCTAAGGGTGGAAACCGGCGCAGTCCGGCGTCTCCTGGCCACGGCAGCTGACTCCTTCCCCGGGAAACAATCCGGTTGTCCTGTTTATAAATATTTTAGACAGGCCTGAATTATGATTCCGGGAGGCTTAAAACTGGATCTTGTGGCGGCGCATGCCCACATTGAGGACCAGGCCGATGCACATGAGGTTTACCAGAAGGGCGTTGTTGCCGTAGCTCATGAAGGGCAGGGGTATCCCCGTTACCGGCATCATGCTTATGGTCATGCCGATATTAACCAGTATCTGGAAGGACAAGATGATGGCCACCCCGCAGCAAATAAGGGCTCCGAACTGGTCCTTGGCCTGGGTGGCGGTCCAGAGGATGCGGTAAATCAAAAGAAAATAGAGCAGCAGCACTCCCGCGGCCCCCAGAAAGCCCATCTCTTCCCCCAGGACGGAGAAGATAAAATCGGTATGGTGCTCCGGGAGGAAGTCCAGGCGCACCTGGGTGCTGTTAAAGAGGCCTTTGCCCGTGAGCCCCCCGGAGCCGATGCCGATCATGGACTGGAGCAGTTGGTACCCGGACTCCGTGGGATCCAGGTCGGGATTGAGAAAGACCATCAGGCGCATCTTCTGGTAATCCTTCAGCAGTTTAAACCAGAGCAGGGGGAAAGCCGCCAGGCCGGCGCCGATTATAATCAGAAGGTGGTTCCGCTTGGCTCCCGCCATGTAAAGAAGCCCCAGAAGCAGCACGATAAAGACCAGGGAAGTTCCCAGGTCCGGCTGGAGAAAGATAAGGACCATGGGCACCATGGTGGCCAGCAAGGGCACCAGCAGGTCCTGGAAGCGGTTTAACTTCCCCTCCCGGTCGGCCAGAAGCTTGGCCAGGACAATGATCATCAAAATCTTGGCCACCTCGGAGGGCTGCAGGTCAAAGGGCCCCAGGGGAATCCAGCGCATCGAACCCTTGGCCGCCCTCCCGATAAAGAGAACCGCCGCCAGAAGGACCAGGGTGACGGCATAGAAATAGCGCGCCCAGTGCTGGAAGTTGATGTAATCCACAAAGCAGATCAGGAGCATAACCCCGATGCCGATCCCAAACCAGAGGAGTTGCCTTCTCAGATAGTAAAAGGGATCGGGGATATCGCTCATCCCGTGGGTGGCGCTGTAGAGGGTTAGCATGCCCACGCCGCACAGCGCCAGCAGCAGCAGAACCAGGTAGAAATCGAAGTTTTTTATCAAGCGGCGGTCCAGAAGCACCGTTTACCTCCCCGTTCCCCGGGCTGTGATTGCCCTTTGCCTCTTTGCCGGCTTTATTCCTCTTCCAATCGGCCGGCTTCTTCCCGTCCTTCATCCAACTCTTCCCGTTCTTCCTCCACTTCCTCCAACTCGTCCCGGGCTTCTTCCTCGGAGCCGCCTTCTTCCTCCGCCGCCGAATCCCCGGTACTCCCGGTAAAGTAGTATTGCATGATCTCGGCGGCTACCGGGACCGCCCCGGTGGCACCGATGCCGCCATGCTCCACGATGACGGCCACGGCTATTTCGGGATTCTCCACGGGAGCAAAGCCCACAAAAAGGCTGTGGGCGGGGATGCCGCTGCTCAGGGCGGCCACCTGGGCCGAGCCGGTCTTCCCGGCCACCGATACCGGCAGTCGGGAGAAGTAGTAATAGGCCGTCCCCCCCGGCTGGGTCACCCGGCGCATCCCCTCGCGGATAATGCTGAGGGTCCGGGAAGAGACATTGACCTTCCGGAGGGCTTCGGGCTGCGTCTGGTGCACCACCTTCCCCTGGTAGTCAACCACCTTATCCACCAGGTAGGGTCGGTAATGGGTCCCCCCGTTGGCCAGAATGGAGGTATAGACCGCCAACTGCAGGGGGGTAAAGCTGTTGTACGACTGCCCGATGGCGGCGCTCATGGTCTCGGCGGGGTACCACATCTCCCCGCCGGTTACCTTTTCTTTGTACTCCCGGCTGGCGATAGTCCCCTGGGCTTCTCCGTGGAGGTCGGTCAGCCCCGTGGGGACCCCCAGCCCCAGCTCCGCCGCGTAGCGGGCCAGGTTGTCGATGCCGGCGGCCAACCCGACCTGGTAAAAATAGATATTGCAGGAGACCGCCATGGCGCTGTAGAAGTTAACCCGGCCGTGAGCCCTGTTGTTGAAGCAGCTCTTCGTATCATTGTACAGGGTAATGACGCCGTTGCACCGGTATACATCCCGGTCGCTGATCTTTTTCTCTTCCAGGGCCGCCGCGGCGGTGACCATCTTGAACGTTGAACCCACCGGGTAAGTGCCCTGGATGCTCGTATTGCTTAAAGGCCGCAGGGGGTCCTTGGCCAACTCCTCGTAGTTTTCGCTAATATTGTTGGGATCGAAGGAGGGATAATTGGCCATGGCCCGGATGGCCCCGGTACGGGTATCCATGACCACCGCCGCCGCCCGGCCGGCATACTTGTTTCCTTCCTTCTGGAGCGCCTTAACCCGCTTCTCCAGGGCCTTCTCCGCCACTTTCTGCAGATCCAGGTCCAGGGTCAGGTAGAGGTTGTTCCCGGGGATGGGCTCCGTTTTCTCAAAATAATTGATGGGCTGCCCCAGGTTGTTGGTCTCAATGCGCTGCTCCCCGTCCTTCCCCCTTAAAACGGGTTCCCAGGTGCGCTCCACGCCGTCCTGCCCCACCAGGTCCCCCACCTGGTACTGGTAGCCGGCTTCGGCCCAAAGCTCCTGGGTGCTCTCTCCCACCGTCCCCCGCCCCAGGTAGCCCAGGACGTGGGCGGCCACGCTCCCCTCCCGGTATTCCCGAATGGGCTGGACATCGATGTTTACTCCCTTGAGTTTCCAGCGGTTTTCGGCGATCCGGGCGATAATATCGGGAGTAAGGTCGCTTTTAAGCTGCAGCGGCAGGTAGCGCATATACTGGCGGCCTTCGATGGCGCTGTAGATTTCCTCCTCTTCAATATCCAGGATTTCGCTGAGCAAGCTCACCGTCTCCGGGTCGTACCCTTCCCCCATGTCCATCAAGGAGACCACGAAGCCGGGGCGGTTGCTAACCAGCAGCTTTCCGTCCCGATCGTAGATCTCCCCCCGGGGTGCGGGCAGAGTAATCTTGGTAAACCGGTTCATTTCCGACCGGTACCAGTAGTAATCGTGCCGGAGGATCTGCAGGTAGGCCAGCCTTGCGGAGAGGAGGACAAAGACCACGATCACGGCAATAAAGACAAACCGGACTCGTCTCAGCATCTGCTTGGTCACGTTTAAAACCTCCTTTCCCGCAGGGCGGCTTTCAAATTGGTAAAGCGATTCCGGTAATAGAAATTGAAAACCGCGGGATAAATCAAGAGAATAAGGCCCATGTTGTAAAGAGCCTTGGGTATGAAGAAGCGGCTCAGGCTCCACTCTACCGGCACGCCCAGGCCAATGAACTGGCTGATTAAAAAATAGAGGATGAATTCATGAGTCAGGGTGCCCACAAAAACAATGAGGGTAGGGGCCAGGAGCTGATCCTGGTAGAATTCCCGGCTCAGCAAACCGACTCCATAGCCGATGGCCATTTTGGCCAGGGCAAAATAGCCCAGCCCCGGCCCCAGCATGGCGTCCTGGAACAAGCCCGCCAGGAGGCCGATCACTGCGCCCCGCTTCTCTCCCAGCAGGAAGCCCAGGCTTACCACCAGGACCAGGAAAAGGTCCGGGATGGCCCGGTCCAGCATGAAGAAGGAGAGCACCGAACTCTCCACCAGCATGGAGAGGATAAAGCACAAAGTGATGACCAGGTAAAAAAGCACGCTGCCGCACCTCTATCCCTTACGCCGCCTTATTATTCGCCGGAGCTTCGCTTTCCGCCGGAGCCTCGAACAACCAGGACCTCCTCCAGCCGGTTGAAATTAATCCGGGGCTCCACCACCACATATTTTACCAGGCCGTACTGGTCCTCCCCCACTTCCTTAACCGTGCCAATGGGCAGCCCCTTGGGGAAAACTCCCCCCAGCCCCGAGGAGATGACGGTGTCGCCGGGCTGGACGTTGCAGTCGGGAGGGAGGTTGGTCATCCTCAGCAAGGCCGGCTCCTTGGGATAGTTCTCCACAATCCCAACGATCCCCGGATCCCGGGAGCGCTGGATCAGGGCGCTGACAGCCAGGCGCGGGTCGGTAAGGAGGATAACCTGGCTGGAATTGGGCGAGACGCTGTAAACCATCCCCACCAGCCCCCGGTCGGTAATCACAGGCATCTCCTTCCGGATCCCGTCCCGGTAGCCCCGGCTGATGGTAATCATCCCGAACCACTGGCTGGGGTCCCGGCCGATTACCTGGGCCGGCAGCAGATCCAGAGAACTGTTCTCCTGGAACTCCAGCAGCTGCCGGTAGCGGTAGTTCTCTTTCTGCAATTCTTGCAATTCCAGCAACTGCCCCTCCAGGAAAGCCAGTTCGCGACGCAGCCGTTCGTTCTCCTGTTTTAGCTCTTGAAAGGAGACGATGGCGTCAAAAAAAGACTGGATCTTTCTCCCTGCCGAAGAGAAGACCTTCTGGGCCGGAGAAAAAATGGCCAGCATGGCATCTTCCAGAGGAGTCCGGTTCTCCCGGAGACTGGTAAAGTAAATCAGCAACAACAGGGCCAGCACGGCCGCCAGAAAAATGAACAGCCCTTTTCGGCCCTGAAAAGGTTTCGCCAAGAAACACACCCTCTTGAACTAGCAAATTGAGTTCGTACCTTCTTTGCTTAAGAGATTCTCCGGGGAGCCAGGGCTACCCGGCGCAGCATCCGCAATTCAGAGAGAGCCTTGCCGGCACCCAGGACGACGCAGTCCATGGGATTTTCCGCCACAAAGACCGGCATGCCCGTTTCTTCGGAGACCCGGCGGTCGAAGCCGTCCAGCAGAGAGCCGCCGCCGGTTAAGACAATGCCCTTATCCATGATATCGGCAGCCAGTTCCGGGGGCGTCTTCTCCAGGGTCACCCGGATTGCCTCCAGGATGGCCTCCACCGGCTCCCGCAAAGCTTCCTTGACCTCCTCGGAAGTTATCTTCCTGGTTTTCGGTAGCCCGGCCACCAGGTCCCGGCCGCGAATCTCCATCTCCGCCTCCCTGTCCTTGTGGTAGGCGGTGCCAATTTTAATTTTGATCTCTTCCGCGGTCCGGTCGCCGATCATCAGGTTGTACTGCTTCTTGATATACTGGATGATGGCTTCGTCCATTTCATCCCCGCCAACGCGGATGGACCTGCTGGTCACAATACCCCCCAGGGAGATAATGGCCACCTCGGAGGTGCCACCGCCGATATCCACCACCATGCTGCCGGTAGGCTCCTCCACGGGAAGGCCGGCACCGATGGCCGCCGCCATGGGCTCTTCGATTAAGAAAGCCTCCCGGGCCGCCTGGCTGGTGGCATCCAGCACCGCTCTCTTCTCCACTTCCGTCACTCCCAAAGGGACGCAGACAATTACCTGCGGCCGGAAAAGACTGCGGTTTGGATAGGCCTTGTTGATAAAATGCCTCAGCATGGCCTGGGTAATGTCAAAATCGGCGATAACCCCGTCCTTCATGGGACGAATGGCAACAATATTCCCCGGGGTGCGGCCGATCATGCGCTTGGCCTCGGATCCTACCGCCAGGATCGCCCCTGTATCCTTGCGGATGGCCACCACCGACGGTTCCCGAAGGACAATCCCTTTCCCCTTAACATAGACCAGCGTATTTGCCGTTCCTAAATCGATCCCAATTTCTTTGGAAAAAACCCCGAATACTGAAGGCATGAGCGCGCTCCTTCCCTAAATCTAAGGCTGGTTTCTATGGATGAATCATCGGTCAATCTACGCAGAGAACAGTGCCTTATTTCTATCCCCTATTTTCCCCTCCCTTTTGTTAATTTATGTCAACTTCTAGAGAAGCCCCTTCTCCTTAAAGCTGAAGTAGCAGCCGTCACCGATAATCAGGTGATCCCTGACGGCGATGCCCAGGATGCTGCCGGCCTCCACCAGTCTCCTGGTCACCTCCAGGTCCTCCTGGCTGGGCTGGGGATCCCCGCTGGGATGGTTATGAACCAGGATCAGGGAAGCGGCACTTTTTTTCAAAGCGCTGCCGAAGATCTCCCGGGGATGAACGATGGAGGCGTTTAAGCTGCCGATGGAGATCTCTTCCCGGGAGATGACATGGTTCTTGGTGTTAAGCAGAAGGACTTTGAAATGCTCTTTCTTCTTGTAGCGCAAGTCCTCCATGAACAGCTGGGCCGCCTGCCGGGGGCTGGTTATGCTCCAGGTCTCTTCCCGGGGAGTGGTGGCCAGGCGTCTGCCTATCTCCAGGGCCGCCTTGATCATAACCGCCTTGGCGGTCCCCACCCCCCTGATCTCTTCCAACTCCTCCAGGCTAAGGTCGGGCAGCGCTTTCAAGCCGCCGCTGCGCGCCAGGATCCGGGCCGCCAACTGAACCGCCGATTCCCGGGCGGAACCGGTGCGCAGCAGCACCGCCAGCAGCTCCGTGTTGGAGAGAGCACCGGCCCCGTACTGCTTCAGCTTCTCTCGCGGTCTCTCTTCCAGGGGCAGGTCTTTAATCGTTAACCTCTCTTCGCCGTTCATCTCCATCCCTCCAGTTATGACATGGATTTATATCCATGCGGGATAGAAGGAGATAGAGCCGGCTGAGAGGCAATCCGACCACGTTAAAATAGCATCCCTCTATCTTTTCTATAAAATAGGCGGCTTTTCCTTGTATTCCGTAGGCTCCGGCCTTATCTTTGTATTCCCCGGCAGCCAGGTAGGCATCGATTAGCTCCTTCTCCAGCTCCCGCATCCAGACCCGGGTCTCTTCGAAGTCGGCAACGGAGCGCCCCGTGGAGGCATCCACCAGGGCCAGGCCCGTGAAAACCTGGTGGCAAGTGCCGCTCAATCGCTGCAGCATCCGGCGGGCCTCCTCCTTATCCCGGGGCTTCTCCAGGTATTCATCCCCGGCCACCACCACGGTATCGGCCCCCAGGACCACTCCCCGGTCCAGCCGGGAGGCCACCTTCCTGGCCTTGTCCAGGGCCAGGCTCATGACCCGCTCCGGGGGAGGCAGGTGGAAATAGCCTTCTTCAATAAAGCTGGGCATTACCCGGTACGGGAGGCCTACCTGTCGCAGCAGCTCTGCCCGCCTCGGGGAAGCGGAAGCCAGTATTAGAACCATTCTTCATCTCCTAACCGCTGAGCTGGCGCATAACCCGGCGCGTCACGCTTTCCAGGTTGCCGGCCACCAGCCCGGTAAACAGGCCGGTAGGCACCGCCAACAGCAGCAATATGGGATAGTAGCCCTGCAATAGTGTCAAGTTGCTAATAATTAAACTGGCCACCAGGATCTGGGCCAAGTTGTGGGCCGCTGCGCCCAGAACGCTCACGGAGATCAAGCCCACGCACCCCCGGTTCACCAGGGACATGATGGAAGCCATCACCAGGCAGCTAACCACTCCCCCGGCCAGGCTTAGCCAGAATCCAAAGCCGAAAAAATTACCGACAAAGAAGCTACCCAGCAATATGCGCAGCACGGTAACCAGCAAGGCGCTGCGCAGGCCGTAAAGAATAAGGGTCAAGATGGTTATAATGTTGGCCAGACCCAGCCGCACGCCGGGGACGGGCATGGGCAGCGGCAAAGCCGCCTCCACGGTATGGATGACCACTGCAAAGGTGACCAGGATAGCGATATAGGTTAAATGGAAAGTCTTTTTCACCAAATAACAGCCCCAATTTTTGCTCCTCTCCGGCTACTCCATGATCTCCTTCATGCCTTTCGAGGCGATGGTCTGCTGGTCGGGCGTCACCATGAAGACTTCCACACCGGAGAGGCTTTCCACCAGCTTAAGGCCTCGCTCCGGTCCCAGGACAAAAATAGCAGTGGACAGCATGTCCGCCTGCATAGCCGTGGGGGCGGTCACAGTTACACTGATCAACTGGCGGGCGGGCTGCCCGCTTTCCGGGTCGATGATGTGGTGGTAGCGCTGCCCCCCTCTTTCAAAAAAGCGCTGGTAGTCTCCCGAGGTGACCACCGCTCCCGAAGAGAGATTCAGAACGGCCACCAGTTCTTCCGCATCCCGGGGATGGCGCACCCCGATGCGCCAGGGGGTCCCGTCGGGCTTCCCCCCCAGGATACCGATATCCCCGCCGGCGTTAATGAAACCATGCTTAATCCCGTTTTCAGCAAGTATATCCAGGGCCCGATCGATTATATACCCCTTGGCGATACCCCCCAGGTCCAGGGCCATGCCCTCCCGCTCCAGGAAGATGGTCTCCTGCTCCAGGTCCAGCTTCACCAGCCGGTAATCCACCAGTTCCAGGGCCTCCCGAAGTTCGGCGGGGGAAGGCACGTTATACTGCCCGTCCAGGAAGCCCCAGCATTCCAGAAGAGGCGCCACCGTGGGGTCGAAGGCCCCTCCCGTCAGCTCGCTGCCGTACAGGGCCTGCTCCACCACCTGCAGCAGCTCCGGCTTTACCTTAACCGGGGCTTGTCCCGCCCGGCCGTTAACCCGGGCCAGTTCGCTCTCTTCCAGGCGGGAGCTGAAGATCCGCTCCAGCTCTTCCATCTCCGCGAAAACCTGCTCCTTGATCTGCTGCGCTTTTTGGTAACTGGGGCACTGGAATTCCAGGCGGACATCGGTGCCCATCAACATGTGGTGGTACGTGTGCAGGAGGCCGGTGGAAGGATAAATATAGAAATAGTAATAGACGCCCCCCGCCAGCAGCAAGATCAGGGCCAGGATTACCCAAAACCATACCGAGCCGATGGACAAAAAAGAAGGCCGAACGTAATTACCGGAGGGGTAGCTGTCCGGGGCCACTAGTTCCTCCTTCCAAAGCAATATCTAGCCATTAATATACCATCTATGCATAAAAAAACAAGGGGTAAAACCAGTTGAGCCTTCCTTTTAATGCCTTGATGCGGGCATTTGAAAGAAGGCGGGGAGAAGGGAAACTAAAGGGGCACGGTGGAAAGGGCACCGGAAAAAGGGCGGCCCCGGAACAGCCCGGGACCGCCCCCTAGCACTCTCTCAGCCAACCCGGGCCCGGGACTGCTCCGCCACCCTCCTGCGGGGATGGATGGTCCCCTGAGGACAGGCCTTGGCACATTCGCCGCAATCGTCGCACCTTTCCAGGTCAATAACGGCCAGGTTATTCTCAATGGCTATCGCTTCCCGGGGACAGGCTTTGACGCAGATCCGGCAAGCGGTACAACCCACGGTACAAGCCCTGCTGACGGATTTGCCCCGGTCGTGGGAGTTGCACAGCACCAGGTGCCCCGCTTCACTCTTGGGCAGGATTTGAATGATCTTCCGGGGGCAGGCCTCGCGGCAAAGGCCGCAGCCGTTGCATTTATCCAGGTCAACCAGCGGCAGCCCGTGGGCCCCCATGCTGATGGCTTCAAAAGGACAGGCCCGGACGCAATTGCCCAGCCCCAGGCAGCCGTAAGGGCATGCCTTGGCGCCGCCGCAATACTTTTCCGCCTCGGCGCAGTCCTCGATCCCATGATAGATAAAGCGTTCGGCGGCCTTCTCCCGGTCGCCGATGCAGAATACGACGGCCGCCAGGGGAGCAACTTCTTCCACCGACTGCCCCATCACGGCGGCGATTTCCCGGGCGCACTGGCTCCCCCCGGGAATGCAGGCATTGAGGGGAGCTTTCCCTTCCACCACCGCCTCCGCATAGTTGGTACAACCGGCATAACCGCAGGCACCGCAGTTGGCGCCGGGCAAAATCTCCCGGATGGTCTCCACCCTGGGGTCGCTTTCAATGGCAAAGTACTTGGAAGCCAGAGCCAGGAGGACTCCAAAAACAATTCCCGTGCCTCCCAGGACGGCTACGGCATACAGCATGTTGTTCACCCTCTTCTCACCTCCTGACGGCACCCCTTATTAAATGGATAACATTCCTTTAAAGCCCATAAAAGCCAGGGAGAGAATTCCCGCCGTAATCAAGGTAATGGCCGTCCCCTGAAAAGCCTTGGGCACATTGGCCAGTTCCAGGCGCTCCCTGATTCCGGCCATGATGATCAGGGCCAGGGAGAAGCCGACGGCCGCCGATATGGCAAAGACCAGGGACTCCAGCAGGCTATACTCCTCCTGGACCGCCAGCAAAGCTACCGCCAGCACGGCACAGTTGGTGGTAATCAGGGGCAGGTAGATTCCCAGCCCCTGGTAGAGGGTGGGGCTGATTTTCCGCAGCACCGTTTCCACCAGCTGGACCAGGGAGGCAATCACCAGGATAAAGGCCACTATCTGCAGGTAAAGCAAGTTGAAAGGCTCCAGAAGGTAGGTATACAGCAGCCAGGTAACCAGCGTGGATATGGTCATGACGAAGATCACCGCCATGCTCATCCCCACGGCGGTCTCCATCTTGCGGGAGACCCCCAGGAAGGGGCAGATCCCGAAAAAGCGCATCAGGACAAAGTTTTCTACAAAGATATAGACAAAAATCAGTGCCAGCAGCTTTTCCATGGCGACCCTCCTTAACCGATATTGAAGCGCTTAAAGGCCACGTTGGAGAGGGCTATGAGCAAGCCCAGCACGACAAAGGCTCCCGCCGGGGCGGCAAACACGGCAAAAGGCTCAAAGCCCGATCCGAAAACTTGCACCTCGGCGCCGGTGCCGGCCAGGAAGGTGCCGGACCCGATAATCTCCCTTATGGCAGACAGCAGCAGCAGGGCCAGGGTAAAGCCCAGGCCCATGCCCAGGCCGTCCAGGAAGGAACGGAAAATGGTGTTCTTGCCGGCAAAGGCCTCCGCCCGGCCCAGGATAATGCAGTTGACCACAATCAAGGGAATAAAAATCCCCAGGTCCCGGTAAAGATCCGGCTGAAACGCTTTCAGCAGCATCTCCACGATGGTCACAAAAGTGGCGATCACCACGATATATACCGGGATGCGCACCTGCTCCGGGATTAGCTTGCGCAGGGCGGAGATCACCACGTTGGAACAGATTAGAACCGCCATGGTGGAAAGGCCCATGCCCAGCCCATTTTTCACCATGGTGGTCACCGCCAGGGTGGGGCACATCCCCAGAACCAGGCGAAAGGTCGGGTTTTCGGGGAGAATGCCTCTCCAGATATCCTTCCAGGGGCTGCTCATTCTTCTTCACCTCCGGATTCCAGCGCTTTCTGCAAGGCATCCCGGACCGCCTCCACGATCCCGGCGCTGCTTCCCGTCGCTCCGGTCTTAACGTCCACTTCCAGATTCTGCTCGTCGATGATCCGCTGGGGAATGACGGCATAAGCGGTGGCAAAGTAAGTGTCCGTTTCCTCCTGGCTGATCACCTTGATGTCGGTGATTTTGCCGCCTTCCACGGTTACTTCCACCACAATATCGCCCTTGTATCCCTGTCCGGTCCCCTGGTAGGTCCCGTCAGGCACGGCGGCAATATCGAAGCCCTCTTCTTCCATCCCCAGGTAGTTGGCGGCCACGGTATCCACCACCAGCCGGACGGAGTTGATCATAGCCGTGGTGGAGATGGTGGCTCCGCTGACGGTATCCACGTCCACGCCGGCCTGGATGGCATCGCCCACTCCCTTGCCCATCAGGCGCTCCAGGAATTCCGGCTTGGCGATAACATCACCCACTCCCGGCGTCTCGGAAGAGCAGTCCAGGACCCGGATAGCGGTAATCTTCCCTTCGCTGCTGACGGCCATGTTGTAAGTGACCCAGCCCCCGTAGCCTTTAAACTGCACGGTGGCCATCACCCCCAGCAGCTTTCCGCTGCCGTCGTAGACCAGGGTGTAGGTGCCGTCTTCTTCCTCTTTAACCTCCGTGGAGCTTACATCGGGAAAGAAGTCTTTCAGCGCCTGCAAGGTTTCCTGCCGCTCGTTTTCGGCAATTACCGGCGCGGTAATATTGTTTACTCCGGCCAAAACCGCCGCCGATACAATGCCGACTACGGCCAGAGTTAAAACCAGGCGCAGCAGCTCACGCACTTCTCTTCACCCCCCCGAAGCTTTTCGGCTGCGTAAAGTTGTCGATTATGGGAGTCAAGGCATTCATGATCAGAATGGCAAAGGTAACCCCTTCCGGGTAAGCGCCGTAAAGGCGAATAAGCATGGTAATTACGCCGCAGCCCACGCCAAAAATCAAGCGGCCCCAGGGGGTAACGGGGGAGGTGACCATGTCGGTGGCCATGAAGAGGGCGCCCAGGAGCACCCCCCCGGCCAAAACATGAAACAGGCCGGTCTTGAGGGCGTTTTCATAGAAGCCGCCCCCCAGCAGCGCTCCCATGATGAAGACCGTTCCCAGGTAGCCGCCCGGGATCCGCCAGTCGATGCGGCCTTTATAAAAGAGCCACAGGGCCCCGATAATCAAGGCCAGGGCGCAGGTTTCCCCCAGGGCCCCCGCCACATTGCCCAGGAAAAGCTGCTTCAGGGTAACTTTCAGGGCGTCCTCCTGGGAATTGAGGGGCGTGGCCACGGTGATGATATCGGCCCAAAAATCAAAAAGCTTGGGAGCCGGCCAGACCGTTCCGGCCATGTGCCCGCCCCAGGAAGCCACCAGGAACGCCCGCCCCACCAGGGCGGGGTTAAAGATGTTGCTGCCGATCCCGCCGAAGACCTGCTTGCCGATAACGATGGCCACCACGGCACCGATCACCACCAGCCACCACGGCGCCGAGGCCGGCAGGGTCATGGCCAGCAGCAGCCCTGTTACCGCGGCACTGCCGTCGCCAAAAATGTTTAATTTGCGCAGGCAGATGGCTTCGGCAATCATGGCCGCCGCCATGGAGATAGCCATGGTAATCAAGGCCCGGTAGCCAAAAAAATAGACCGCGGCCAAGGCCGCAGGGAAGAGCGCGACCAGCACATCGATCATGATGCTGGGGATGGTATCCATCGTCCGTATATGGGGAGATGAAGAAACTACGAATTTACCGTTCAACACCAACCCTCCGTCCCTATAATTTATTTTCTCTTGCGCCCCATGACCTGGGCTTTAGCCAGGCGAAAATACTGGGTCAAGGGGCGGGAAGCGGGACAAACATAAGCGCAGCAGCCGCACTCGATGCAATCCATGACGTGCATTTTTTCAGCCCGCTCAAACAATTTATGTTCGGTCAGCTGGGCCAGGGTGACGGGCACCAGGCCCATGGGGCAAACGTCCACACACTTTCCGCACCGGATGCAGGGAACCGCCTCCCGAAGCGCCATCTCTTCCCGGGTGAGAACGGTAATCCCCGAAGTGCCCTTGACTACCGGTATATCGGCGTCGGGCTGAGCCAGTCCCATCATCGGTCCGCCTATAACCAGCTTGACGGCATCTTCTTTAACCCCGCCGCAGGCTTCCAGCACCTCTTTGACCAGGGTCCCTATCCGGATCAACAGATTGCAGGGACGGGCCACGCCTCCTCCGGTAACAGTAACCACCCGCTCGTAGAGGGGCTTGCCCTGCTTTAGGGCTTCGGCAACAGCCACCGCCGTGCCCACGTTGTGGTTAACCACCCCCACATCCATGGGGAGCCCCCCGGAAGGAACTATGCGGCGGGTGGTGGCCTTGATCAGCATCTTCTCGGCTCCCTGGGGATACTTGGTGGGCAGGGAGACCACCCGGATCCCGGGGCTGCCTTCCACGGCCTGCCGGAGGACGCGCAAAGCATCCAATTTATTATTTTCGATACCGATAATTCCTGTTTTCGCTCCCAGGGCTTTCATAATCGCCTTGAGCCCGAAAACAATATCCTCGGGCCGCTCCAGCATTAGCCGGTGGTCGGCGGTAAGATAGGGCTCGCACTCGGCGCCGTTCAGGATCACTAGGTCAATGGGTTTATCGGCCGGGGGGGACAGCTTGACGTGGGCGGGGAAGCAAGCTCCGCCCAGGCCCACGATGCCCGCCTCCCTGATCAAGCGGCGGATCTCATCGGGCGTCAACTCCTCCAAGGGGGGCGGCGCCTGCAGGGAAGGATCCCGCTTGTCTTCGCCGTCGGAGACAATGGTGATCGCCTCCACCGCTTTTCCCATGGAATGGCGGTAAGGCCCGATGGCGGCCACTTTCCCGGAAACGCTGGCGTGAACGGGTGCCGAAACAAATTCCTTGCTCTCGCCTATTTTCTGCCCAACAAAAACATGGTCTCCCACAGCGACCAGCGGTTCGCAGGGGGCGCCAATATGCTGCAGCAGGGGTATCACCACCTGCGCCGGAACCGGCAGCGCGGTAATGGCTAAAGAGGCAGTTAACTCCTTGTGGTAATCCGGGTGAACGCCCCCCCTAAATCCAGCAGCGCCCAAACGCAAAAAAATCACCTCTTCCCGCTAGGATGGATTCAATTCCTATATCTTGAGAAGCTTTCGTGAAAACTGCTTAAAAATCCTGCCCTAAAATAATAATACACCATCCATCTGCCCCTTTTAACCACTAAAAAAAACAGTTCAAAGAAAAAGGGTACGGCTGATTGCACCGTACCCTTTTTGTAATTCGACCGAAAGAGGCTGGGTTTATCTATCCAGCAGCATCTTTATCTATTCATCAGTTTCTTTATCTATTCAGCAGCTTCATCGTTCTGGGTAGTTTCTTCTTCGGTTTCCTCTTCGGTCTGCTCGTCGGTTTCTTCGCCGGTCTCCTCACCGGTTTCCTCTTCGGTCTGCTCGTCGGTTTCCTCTTCGGTCTGCTCTTCAGTCTGCTCACCGTTTTCGTCGCCGTTTTGGTCACCGGTCTCCTCGCCCTTGTCGCAGCCCACGGCAAAGACGAACATCATGGCGAAAACCAGCAGAAGAGTCAACCCCCACTTGAATATCTTCTTCTTCATTGCTTCAGCTCACCCCTCCTTTCCAAAAAATATTGCTTCCTAAGAAGCGGTTATTATTCTTCTTGATCATACTATGAAAATCCTTCCTGTTTTTCCTAAATACCTCTTTAACTTTTCTTAACCAATTTTAACCATCGCCCGGGAATCTTAGGGATTCTTCATAATGGTCCTCTTTTATTGGATGCCGGCGCAAGGCTGCCGCCCCCCAAACGGCAGGCCGTTTATCAATGCTTAGGGGACAGGGAAAATTTGGGCTTTTACTTATGACGCGATACATGGTGCCGGCTCGTTTCCGGTGCTGCCGGCAGGCAAAGAGGAAAGCGGCTCAAAATAAAGAGAACAAGATTTTGACGGCATTGGCAAATTTTCCGATGACTTTCTGGAAAATATTAACTCGGCAGAACTTCGGCAGAACTTTGGGTGTTTAGAGGGCAAATAAAAAAATCGAGACTTCCGCGAAGCCCCGATTTTATTGATTTTTTGCTGGTGGGCGAAGCAGGATTTGAACCTGCGACCCCCTGCTTGTAAGGCAGGTGCGCTCCCGCTGCGCTATTCGCCCCCCAGGAAAATATAAATGGTGACCCCTAGGGGATTCGAACCCCTGCTGCCAGCTTGAAAGGCTGGTGTCCTAACCGATTAGACGAAGGGGCCATGACTTTGGTGGGCCCACCAGGACTCGAACCTGGAACCGACCGGTTATGAGCCGGCTGCTCTACCAACTGAGCTATAGGCCCTCGATTGGTATTCCTTTAAACAAAAAAACAACCTGCTGCAACCACAGTGAAATGTTACATATGGAGTTTAACACAGCCCCAATTGCGTTGTCAAGATGCCTGAATTTTAAATGTGATCGGACAGTGATATTGTCACCATATAAGCGGTCTGAGATAATGTCACCATTATGGGAGGAGACATTTTCTTGAAGCCGAAGGAAGCCAGGAGAGTTAACGTAGTGGAACAGTTGG
>Ga0116169_1001252_pt1 | contig 21864 bp, 15 predicted proteins | sample AD_UKC130_MetaG_FD_89796 | JGI IMG/M metagenome (GOLD analysis project Ga0116169, IMG submission 89796) | Active sludge microbial communities of municipal wastewater-treating anaerobic digesters from Canada - AD_UKC130_MetaG | ecosystem: Engineered > Bioreactor > Anaerobic > Digestate | place...
ACCGGCGTCTGGGGCTTCGGCCGATCGACGCTCACCTCCGTCTCGTTGGTCGCCGACTCGATCTACGATCAGGTCCTGCCGGAGATCTACACCGATTCGCCGATGCCCGTGAACTGCAAGATCGCTTCGGGCCGCGACGAGAGCGACTTCTACGCAGCGGTGGGCATCGTGGGCGAAGGCCCGCTGGGCGCTTACGGCACGGGCCACAAGCTCGATGGGCAGTACCATCACGGCTACCCTGGTTCGCTCGGGCTGATGACCAGCCTGGGCCCGGACCCGAATCCGGCAACATTCGGCATGGATACGGATGCCGGCCCGGAACGCGCGGCTGGCACGGCGTTCCTCATGATCCGCCGTTCAGCTCTCGCGCCTGAGCGAGCACGCCATGGAGGCGGTCGTGGCGCAGGGGTTGAGCGGCTGGGTGTGGACGTCGCCCGGCGTGCGCGCCTACGGCCCGCCGCTGACCAACCCCATCTGGATCGTCGTCAACATGCTCCTGCGCGCCCGAGGGCTGCGCCTGGGCGCGGGCGCCACCACCGAGCAACTGGACTTCGCCGAGACCCTGTTCGATGTCGATGCGGCCATAGCGGCGGCGGCAATCTGCGACGAGCAGGTTTCGAAGCTGGTGGGTACGGGCACGGAAACGCAGTTCAAGTTCCGCGGCGTGCTCCAGGAAGAGAAGCCGCTTCGCGACTGGCTTCAAGAAGTTTTGATGAACTGCCTGGGCTACTACACCTTCTCGAACGGCAAGCTCAAACTGGGCGTCCGGGTGAACTCCTCGGCGGTCGAGGCCTTCACCGAAGGCAATATCCTGTTCCGGAGCCTTCAACTCGCACCGCTCAAGCCCGCCTTCAACCACCTGACGGCCAACTTCGCCGACGAGGACTTCGAGTTCGTCGCCAACTCGATCTCGCTCTACGACATCGACCACGCCACGCTCATCGGCGGCGGCGCGGGTCCGCTGTTCTTGAAGTCCACCGTGAATCTCTCCGGCACGGCGTCGAAATCGCAAGCGGCGCGGATCATCACGGTCCGCCTGCGGGAAGAGTTGGGCGGCATTACGCCGGAGGAGTGGAAGAAAGCGCGCCAGATCGGTTTCCGCACAACGGTGCTGGCGCTCAACACGGAACCCGGCATGGTGTGCTCGATGACCCATCCGAACATGCCGGGCGGCGCGGGTGAGTTCCGCGTAACCGGCTGGCGGTTGAACCGCGACTACTCGATCGATATCCAGGGCCGCACGACGACGGACTCGATGTATGACCTGGTCAGTGGCCCGAAGCCCGCCGACGTCGTGCCCGAGCCGCCCGCCGAGGAAGTGCTCATCGACACGGGCGTCCCCGGCGTGCTGAGCGGCATTCCCTGCCTTGGCGACTATGGCACGTTCGCCATCGACGACATGACGGTTGCGCCCGATGCCTCCGGCAACTCGAACATCGTCGGCGCGCACGAGATCACGCTGGCGCTCTACTACGTGGACGAACTGACGACCGATCTCTGGGCGTCTATCGATACCGCCATCGACGCAACGGCCGACCCCGTCGCCGTGGTCTGCACGGTCAATCCCGATACGCAACGGGTCTTCCGTGTCGGCGACTTCGTCGTGTTCAACGATGAATCGGCCGACCCTGCGAACCCTGGCCGGCGATCCTACGAATGCGCCCAGATCATCGGTCCCGGCGCACCGGGCGACGTCGTGCCGAGCGGCGAGTGTCACCTACAACGCGCCTACCCGGGCGTACCCGAGGGCCAGGCGACCTTCGGCACCCTGCGCTGCGCGCATCTCGCCGGCATCCGCTTCTACAAGCTCGACCAGAAGACATTTACCTTCAGCGTCCGTAAGGGCTTCTTCCGCACGCCGGACTTGCCCGCGAGGATCGAGGCGAAGCTGCCGAGCGCCTGCATCGTGGCCGCGCTCGCCGGCGTAGCCAACCATTTCGGCTACGGGCCCTTCACCGTCTTCCCGCTCTCCCGGCACAACGAGCCCTACATGCCCGGTCTCCGCACCTGCAACGGCGGTGCCTACACCTTCCAGGTGCCGGGCCCGCTTACCGTGCAGGAGAACGTCGTCATCCCAATGAAGGTCCAGGATGCCGCCTCGATCCGCTGCGTCTACGCCTATCTCCAGCGCGGCACGACGGATGGCCAGTCGGCGTTTCTGGTGAAGATCAGTCGAGATGGTGGCACGACGTGGGAGCCGCTCGAGTACATGGGCATCGCGCAGGCACTGCCGGACGCCTACAAGACCACCTACGACTTCCTGGTCAACAACGAAGGATTGGGGCTCCCCGCCACGCGCCGGCTTCCCTATGCCGACTACGGCTTGGTGCTCATCTCGGCGGTAACCGCCGGGCTTGATCCGCAGACCTTGCAGACGGCCTCCTACGGCGCGAACCGGCTTGGCCTTGCAGCCGGCGGCTTCGTCTTCCTCGATCCCGGCGGCGCGAACGAGGAGTACGTCCGCGTGATCAGCGTCGATCCCGAGAATTTATCATTCCAGGCGATCGTGACCAAAGACCACGCCGCCGGCGAGCGCATCCGGCCGACGATCTGGCCCACGCCGGTGCTCAACGAGGGTGACGACCTGGCGTTCGATATCCTGGCCGTCGCCGCGCCGGACCCTGGCAGCGACCTCACCGTGGTCATCCAGACTTAACTCACGAAACCGGCGACTTCAATCGAACAAGATCGAAACCCAGTGCGCTTGACGCAATGGAGTGCGTCTCCGGTCGCCGCGCCGCAGGTCCAGGTGTTCACCGTCGTATTGCAGGAGGTCCAATTCGTGAGACGTGAAGCGGTGCTCACCTCGAGGGTTGAACATGACCACTTCCGTGGCGTCCAGTTCGATGTGGGGCCGGATGAAGAAAAGGTTGTAGGCCTCGCCGTTCGGCTCGTAGAGAAACCGCTCAATGCCGACGACCCCAGTCGGGACATCCCGATTCAGGGACTGAAGGGAGACCGGGTAATGTCCACGGCGCTGCCGGGATGACTCGATCTCCGCAATCAGATTAGCGCTGTGTTCGATGGCCCGGTCCCGACTCCATTCCGCGGCGCGTGGAAGTACGGCAGCTTGAAATGACACCAGAAAAACAGGAACGAATGCAACGATTACGGGTATCGGATTGCGTCCTTCAGCGTTTCGCACCAAATCGGCTTGTATCCGCCGGCGCGCACGCCAGATAAATGCCACTCCGCAGACGCCAACAATCACGCCGATCGCAAGTTGATTCACGGCCGCTGCTGCGATCGCGGCCACCAACGCGATGATCCCGCCCATCGCCAGCGTCACCCTGTGCCACAACCTGGACCGCTGGCGTGTGACGATCCAAGCCAGGCCAACTGGCGTCAGAATCAGGCTTGCATAGCTCACAATCCGAACGAGAAATGAGAGCGTCGCAGCCGACGCGTCGAACCTGCCGGGAAGGTAGGGCAGCAGCATGGTCGCGGACAAGACTGCGACTAGAAGAACCGTGCTGAGCGTGGTGACTTTGCGGTCCGGCATAGCGACAGGATTTACGCCGGCGGGCCCCTGAGTCAAGTGGCGATATATAGATCTGATCTCGAAACCCATGCCGTACCCGCTCCTCTTCTTCGACCCCCGCCGCACCATCCAACTCCAGGGCTTCTCCGGCCGCGCGGCGACCACAACGCTCCACGATGCCACCGAGACCGGCTTTCAGATCTCCGGCATCTTCCAAGCGGCCGAGGACTTCGCCAACGTTCAACTCTTCTCGGCCTACGACTACTTCAATCACCTGCGCCTGAAGCCGCTGCCCGTGACGGATCTCTCCGGGTTGACGCTCCAGTACGACATGGAGATCCTGCCGGTCAACGGCGAGGAGGGTAACGTCCGCCCGGACTGCGTGCGCTACGCCTCGGTCGGGTGGGACAAGCTGACCATCACCACCGGCGCGGGCGACAGCTACGAAGTTCCGTTGATGCAGCACGCGGCGGTAGTCTCGGGAGACTACGCGCCTGGCACCTTCGGATTCTCGCTCCACGACCGCGATGCCGCCACGCTCGACGAGTTGCTCGTGGGCAAACCCACGCCGGCCCTTACGGATAAGGCCTACGTCTACTTCATGGGAACACGCTGGTCCTGCTCCTCGGCCGAGGCGATCGCCTTCTGCAACCTCGAAACGCGCCTCCTCAACAACATCGGTGCACCCAACGTGCCTTCGTGCGAGCAGGCCATCTGGTGGCAGGACGACCCGAACTTCTGGCACTACCTGCTGGTCAACAACGGCGGCGCGGGCATCCAGGAGGCCGGCGCAACCGACGCCGCCGACATTGCCTCGCGCCTAGCCTCGATGGTGGGCATTTCGAGCTGGCTGGTGGACTGCACCGCCTCCGGCAACGTCATCACTGTCTCGCTCGAGCCAGGCGTGAATGGCCCGGTCGAAGTCTCGACCAACAGCGGCTCGGCGCCCGCCACCCTCTCGCGCTTCGTGCCCGGAGTTTACACGGCTCAAGTCGCCTCCTCGGCCGAGATCCGTGTGGGCGACTATGTCGGCGTCGACATCGGTAGCGCCAACGACGAAGTCGTCAAAGTCCTGGCCGTGGGGCCGGGCACGTTCACGGCGTACTTCACCAAGCCGCATTACGGGAAGGTCTACAACATCCAATGCCGAGTTCTGCCACGGGCGCGGCATTTCGGACAGGTGCTCAAGAATCGCATGGTGGACGCCCCGGCGCCCGATTACGGCGAGCAACCGAGCAGCCTCGCCGCCGAGCAGTTCACCACGACGAACTCCTCCTGCGAACTGAAGCTGCGGCTTGTGGGGCAACTGGGCGCCTATGGACGCGACGCCAACGGGATACCCGTGGGCGTGTCAGTCGATGGCGCAAACCAGATCGTTCGGATCGAGAAGAAAGACGACGCGTTCGGGGCGACTGCGCTTGCCACCGCCGTCGAAGGCGCTGGCAATACGCGCGCCTACCGCTTCACGTTCCCGTTCGCCTCACTCTCCGGCTACCTGAACGGCGACCGCAACGCACTCGTGCCCGTTCCTGCCAGCGACATCGTGAAGGTCCACCTCACCTTCGGCCCGCGCTTCGAAGACGTCGAAGCAGGCCTGCGCGAGGGTGGGCGGCTGAAGGACGCTGTCGCGGGTTCGCCGCCGGGCACGGAGGAGGAATGGCATCTGACGGACGCCGACCAGATGCTCGCGGGCCGAAAGTACTACGTCGGCACGCCGGATGCCGAAGAGCGCATCGCCTGCCTCGCCAACTTCGGCCCCGTCAAGCCCGACCCTGACGACCCGGCCACGTGGTACTACCGCGTGCTCGTCCGCCGCGGCGAGGACTCTTCGACGCCGCAGGTCTGGCCCGCAGGCACGCGCATCAAGCGCATTTCGACCATTACCGGCACGCGCTCCGACATCGAGTGGCAGGTGCGGATCTCGAATCTTACTGTCACCGGCGACCGCACGCTCAAGGTCGGCGGCGATGCGCCGCGCATCGAAGAATCCGATGGCCGCTGCCGGTTCGAGGGCTTCTGGGAGGACTACCGTTACGGCGCGGGCTGGCCCACGCAGTGGTGGTCGCTCGGCCACGCGAAGCGTTGCGCACCGAACGACGCGCAGGACCAGCGGACGGTCACCATCCGCTACTCCTACCCGCGCGAGCACGACGTCTTCCTCGGGACATGGCTCGGCCGCGACGCCGGCCGGATCGAGGTCACGATCGACAGCGGCGCGCCCGTTGTCCACGATCTGTATCTCAACGACTACAACGGCCTCGCGGCCATGAAGAAGCTCGCCGCCGCGCTGCCCGACGGGACGCACACCATCGAGATCCGGCCGCTGTTCGACAAACACCCGGCGAGCAACGGCTATTACTTCTACTTCGATTACCTGTGGCCGCTCGAGCCTCAGGATCCTCCAGAGCCGCCCAAGGTCTATCCCGACGTCTCGCTCGCCATCGACTTCGACACTGACCACGGCTACAAGAAGCCGCCCGCCTGGCATGTTTGGCATCTGGAGCGGCTTGGCTTTCGCGGCCACGCCGACGTCTACATGGGCGTCTTCTGGAACAACAAGCGTCGACGCATCGAGGCCACGTACCCTAACTGCACCGTGAGCCTCGGCGCCTGGCAGGTGGATCAGCCGCTGTGGATCAACCTGTCCGGCACCACGCTCTACTTCTCGCCTGGCGCAGGCCTCGCCACGGAAGACATCGCCGCGCACCTGCGCGCGATGATCAACGTCACCTTCCCCGGCGTCTGGTGCACCAGCGATGGCGGCTCGATTCACATCCGTTCACGCGCCCCGAGCTACACCTTCACGATCGCGGCCAGTCCGCAATTGAGCATCTCGCAGGGCATACCGCCGCTCGATCAGCCGGGCGCTGAGGGCGACTGGGAGATGATCGACTCCATCTCGCCCGTGATGACGCACGGCGCGCGGAACTGGATTCGCGACCTGGCGCGCGAGTTCAAGCAGGCCGACATCGACGCGAGCTTCGCCTTTTCAATGGAGTGTTACCTGCCTCCGATGGAGATGACCGCGCGCTACTGGGACGGCGAGCCGGTCTTCCTGCCCATCCCATCACACCAGATGCACTTCGGCCCCCGCGTGCGGGACTACTTGAAGCAGATGTACAAGGAGTGCGCCAACGAAATCGCCGCCGCGGGCCTCGCCATCGTGCTCCAGTTCGGCGAGACGCAGTGGTGGTACTTCCCGAACGTCTCCGGAATGCCTTTCTACGACGACGACACGAAGGCGGCGTTCCAGGCCCGCTACGGCCGGCCCTTGCACCGGTTCCTCTCGAACACCGACTCGCCCGACGACGACATCGAGAGCGCCAACTTCCTGCGCGACCGCATCTGGGAGTACTGCGCCGAAGTCATCGGCTACGTCCGGCGGTTCCATCCATCTGCAGTGTTCGAGTGCCTCTGGCCGCTCGATGCCAATCAGGGCAAGCCCGCGCCGGACCCGGCGTTCCGCGCGCTCAACTTCCACGTCAACCTGCCCAACGAATGGAAGACTTCCGGCTACGGCGTGAAGTACTTCCGCGCGGAGGGTTTTGACTACGACGTCTGGCAGAAGAACGCGCGGCTCATGCGCCAGACGCTCGAGTTTCCGCTGAAGCTCGGCCGCCCGGCATCGGAGTGCATGTACCTGGCCGGTATTTACGGACCGCCCGATCCGCCGATGCGGGAGGCCTACGGCATGTGGCGCAACCGCGGCCTGTATTCGTTCTGCTTCTGGGCGTTCGACCAGTTCTGTTTGAACTCGCGGCCGGTCCCGCTCGAAGTGCCGGCGCAGTCCTCTGCAACGCTTGTCTCCTATCGCCGCCCACGCGCCGCGCGCTCGCCCGAAGCACCCGTCGCCGTGGCGTACGCGCCTGAGGCCAGCAGCCGCCTGAACACGTTTCGAATGAACGCGAGGAGGTTGAACGGATGAGCCAGTACCCGAACGCGATCGACGACGCCTCCAGTCTCTACTCGCCCGCCGATGCCTTCTCGGCCAAGCCGCTCGAAACCATCACTACCATGCCGGTCTACGCCGGCGACACGACGGTCAGCGTCGAGTCCACCGGCGTTGGCTTCCCCGATGAGTACGGGATTCTCTCAATCGACGACGAGTTGATCGTCTACACCGGCAAGACCGCCACGCAGTTCACCGGCTGCCAGCGCGGCGCGTTCGGCACCGTCGCGGCGCAGCACACCTCCGGCGCAACCGTGCGCGCCAATATGGTCTCGGCGTATCTGAAGGCGCTTCAGGAAGCCGTCGTCGCCATTGAGCAGGAACTTGGGGTCGCGTCCAACCGCAATTACGTCCGCAAGGACGGTCCGGCGGCGATCACCGGCGCGAAGAGCTTCGTCGATGGCGCGGAGTTCGGCTCCGGCAGCAAGGCCGCCACGGGCCTGGTTCGTCTTCCCAATACAGGCGCTGTGAAGTGGCGCAAGGCCGACGGCTCCGGCGACCTGGGCTTGGTGCTGAACGCCAACGACCGCCTCGTCGCAGACGCCGTCATCGACTTCGCGCCCGGGCAGACCTTCGGCGCGTTCTCCTACCCGGACGCCGGCTACGGCAACAAGGGCATCGTGCAGATCGATGCCGCCGGAGGCCTCGCCGTCGAAGCGGGCGTGCTTTCGATGCCGCCGTCTGGCGTCACGCCCGGCACATATCCGAAGGTTACGGTCGACGCCAAAGGCCGCGTGACCGCAGGCGCGAACCTCGCTGCGGGCGATCTGCCGGGCCACACGCACACCGCCAGCGATATCGTCTCCGGCGAGCTCCCGCACAAGATCCAGAAGGACGGCGCCGACGTCGGTACGCGCCGTGCCCTGAACCTCGTCCAGGGCACGCGCGTCTCGCTGGCTGCCGCCGACGATCCCGCCAACGACCGTGTCAGCGTGACCATCAGCGCGAGTCCATCAGAGGCCGGCGAAATCACCAATGCCCTCGGATACATCCCGGCCAACCGCGCGGGCGACCACTTCACCGGTCCCATCGACTGCGGCCCGCACCAGACCATCGGCGGGCCACTCGAGAACATGGCGAAGCACTCCGAGGACTTCGCCGCGGCGACTTGGGACAAGAACGGCGGCTCCTGCTCGGTTACCTCGAACGCCATCATCGCCCCGGACGGCAACCAGACTGCCGACGTGATCACTGCCGTCACGGATACCCCGGTCATCCAGCAGCAGATCGCCGGGCTCGCCGACGGCGGCACCCACACCTTCTATATTTGGGCCCGCGTCGCATCCGGCACGCGCAAGGTTTCCCTCGCCATCGTCGACAGCCCCTACGCCACCTATCTTGCAGGCCCAACCCAGATCACGCTCACGACCTCCTGGCAGCGCTTCAAGATCACCGGCACCCTCGCCTCAGGCCAGACAGGCCTGTGGATCGTCGTCCGCCAGTACCCCGCGAACGGCGACGACTGGACCACTGGCGACATCCACCTCTGGGGCGCCTGCCTTCAGCAGGGCAACGACCCGCAGAAAGCCTACGCCCGCACCTGGGCCTCCCAAGCACCGTACGTCGCCTCCGGCCTCGCCGCCGGCCCGGTCGTCATCGCCGCCCAGGACACCACGGCCTCGCCCCTCAAGATTCACGGCCCCGGCTCCAACCTCGCCGACAGCACCTTGCTTGAATTGACCGCCAACGGCGAACTCATCCTCGCCGGCGGCGCCGGCAACGGCTACCGCTTCGCCGACCTCACGTCCGCGTCCAACCCTTCCGGCTGGTCCGGCGTGCTGAAGGTGAAAACGCCCGCCGGGGCCACGCTCGGCTACATTCTGCTCTACTCGAATCCATGAGGGTGGTTACGAGCACATCTGACCCTTCGATCCTTCCGTAATCCGTCCCTAAGCTCTGCCTCGGCGGTGGCGCGGAGGAAAGAGGCGCGGTGCATGGCGTACTCGAGCCCAGCGAGGGGCCGAAATCCGCATTGTGCATGGAGGCCCCCGGCCTCGCGGGTGCCCCCTGGCCGCTACTTGAGGTTTTTCGCGTAACTAACCGCGATTTCTCACAAGCTGTGGAGAGGATGTCACGGACGGGGTTGAGAGGGCATTTCGGTTGCGATTTTTCAGTGCCCGTTGTGCCGGTCGCCGTCTGGATGGGGTGTTGCCGCGGCGCGAAGGCGCACTCAGGCCCCTGATGGCGCTCCGGGAGGCATTTTTGACCAAAGCTCCGCTGGCGATCGCTCAGAATCGCTTTTCCGTTTTCGCCTGTCCGCAGAGACGCTCCCCGCTCAACAGCGCAGTTGCGCTCACGCCTGCCGGAAGACTGCCTCGAGCGGGAAACCCGACGCCATCGACAGCCAGATGCGGCGGGCCGTGATGCGAATCCGCGCCCCGATCTTCAGCAGCCGCAGGCGAATCGTGGTCGCCTGCGCGTGCTCCATCCCCGTGCCCTTCAGCCCCAGCCGCCGCAGCGCGTGCAGCAACACATACGCACAGCCCGCCAGGTTCAGCCGCACCTGGTTGGCCTGCATCGTTTCGGCGCTGACTCGCGTGGCGAACAGGCTCAACTGCTCCTTGATCCGGTTCTCCATCTCGCCCCGGGCGCAGTACAGCTCCTCGTACAGCGCCCGGGCCGGCCATCGCTCCGCACTCAGGTTGGTGACCACATAGCGCGGATTCTCCTTGCCCTCCAGCATCTCGGCCTTGGCCACCACGCGCCGCGCCCGGCTCCACGAGCCGGTCGTGGTCTGGTAGTCGAACTCGGTGAAGACCCGCGCCGGCCGGCCGGTGGCCTGCTGCAACCGCGCCGCCTCTTCCATCTGCGGTGCGATCCGCTTGCGCAACCGCTCATTGCGCGCAAAGCCCAGCACGTAGCCCACCCCCTGCGCCTCGCACCACGCCATCAGTTCCTCGCGGCAGAAGCCGGAGTCGGCCCGCACGATGATCTCCACCTGCGGCCAGCGCTGCCGGATCTGGCCCACGATCCGCGCCACTTCCTCCTTGCTCCCCGCCGCGGCGTCCTGATCGGCCGTGCGCAGCCGGGCGCACAGCAGGTGCTCGCCGGCGAAAATGTACAGCGGCAGATAGCAGTACTCGTCGTAGTAGCCGTGGAAGAAGCGCCCTTCCTGATGCCCAGGCAGGGGCAGGTCCGTCACATCCAGATCCAGCACGATCCGTTCTGGAGGCCCGTCATGCGCTTCCAGGAAAAGCGCTGTGAGCAACTCGTCCACGGCCTCCTGCCGGCAGTGAATCTTCTTGTACCGGCTCGGCTGCGCCGTGCTCAATTCCAGCCGGTTCAACGTGCTCTTGCCCGCCAGTGGCTGCGCGCCGGCCTCGCGCTTGCCGCTCAGCACCGCCAACAGCGGATCCTCCCGCAACTGGTCGTGATCGTTCAGATCCTCGTAGCCCAGGGCCAGTGCATAAACCCGCTGGGCAACCATCTCCGCAACCGAATGCCGAATCAGAGACGGATCCCGCCGATCGTCGAAACAGGCGGCCAACCGCGACAGCAACCCGATGCGCCGCTCCGCCTCGCGTGACAGCAAGGCCCCCGCATCCGACGTCACCGCCCCGCCATCGAACCGCGCCGTCACCGCGCGCGAAAAATGGGCTTCAAACTCGAAGCTGTCTTGGTTACACTGTGTCATAGCTGAAAGCCGCCTTCCTGTGGCCGTAACTTTAGTCTGGAAACTTAGTTATGCCTGAGTCGGCGGCTTTTTGCTAGACCCCGTGTGAGAAATCGCGGCTAATTGACACTTCGTCCGGACCCTCGAAATGGCGATGTGCTGCGTTTGGCTGCGTTTGTCCCCTCAAACTTGCGTGGGCCTGGACAACAGCCTCCAGACCACGGCCCATTCGGCCAGTTCCGCCGCTTGGCGACGCACCCGCGCCAGCACGCTGCGCGCGTGATGCACCAGCTTGCCCGGCGAGCAAAAGATGCAGAAACGCAGACGCTTCGGCCGTGCTCGCAGATACTCCGGCTTCAACGCCACCCGTTTCAGGCCCGTCAGTACGTTGTGCGTCAGCACCGCCGGCCGCAGCCAGGCCGCATTGGCCCCAAACCGCTTGCACGGCATGATCCCGGCCGCCAGTTCGTTCTTCAGCACGTGGTGCAGCGCTTCCACCGAACCGGCCTTCTCGCGATGCCACTCCAACAGGCGCTTGCCGTCGAAGTCAAAACGGTTGGTCACCACCGCGAAGTGCTTCCACAACGTGCCATCGTCAAACAGCGTCCCTTGCCGCCGGTGCACCCGGATGACCAGGTAGCGCACTTCATCCAACCTCTCGCCGGCCTTCCGCTCCACCGGATCCCATGGCAACTCCGCATACTCGCAGATCACCTCCGCATCTTCGCGATAGGCCCGCCAGCCCGCTTCCGGCAGCATCCGGATCTTTTCCTTCAACGATTCGCTCATCCGCGCGCTGACGGCGAAGCCGATCGGTCCCGCCGGCCCGCCCTCCCGCTCGCGGTTCCGCAGCCAGCGCAGCAACTCCTGGTCGTAGCAACCCGAGTCGCCCCGAAAGTAATGCGCCGTCACGGTCTCCGGCAGCGCCGCCCACGCCCGCTTCGTCACCCCCAGCAACTGCGTGTGCGCCCCCACGTTGCCGTCCCGGAACTCATCGGCCACCACCAGGTCCATCTCCGCCCAGAGCGCCAGCACCGGCTGATACCCGCTCCCGCCCGCGTACACCGGCTTGGCCTGCTGCTTCCAACTCTCGATCACCGTCGCATCCAGGTCGATCGTCGCGATCCGCTGCTCCGCGCACCGCCGTCCGATCGCTCCTACCAGATCCTCATTGACCTGCGCCAAACCGCGCAGCGCCCCGCTCTCGCTGGGAATATAACTCACCTGGCCCACCGGCAACTCCCGCTGCGCCGCCTCCACCCGGCTCTCGTCGTGAAACTGGTTGAGAAACTTCCGCGCCGCCTCCGGGCTGGGCATCTCGTGCCCCAGCATCTCCGCCAGCCCCGCATCCTCGCGCAGCCGCCCGAAATCTTCCAGACAGTCGCCCCCCAGCGCATTCAGCACCAGAAAGCTCTCCACGTAGGTCGCCTCGTCGAAGCCGCGCTCCCGCTGTTTCAGCCGCAAGTGCCGCTGCTGCGCCTGCCCCCTCGGCTGAGACAAATGGTTAAGACACACCTGACCGTTCGATGAAAACACGTCGACCGATGAGGTGGAGTTACTGCATACTCGGAAGCGGCTGGTGAAGCGGAGGCGGGCTCTGGTGGAGACCAGCCCGCCAAGGAATAGCCAGCCGGAAACTCATCCAGACGATGAGTGGGGGCGTCAGCAGCAAAGCTGACGTCCCCATCGGATGGAAAGATTTCCTGATGCCTCTGAAAACTCATAAAGGAAGCTGCCGCGAAGCGGCATCCTTTTTCGGCAGGGCCAGATTGCGTTCGAATTCCGCCGGGGGCAGATAGCCCAACGCCGAGTGCAAACGGCGCTCGTTGTAGACCTTCTCCACGAAGTTCTGAATCGAGACGCGGGCCTCGACGAGATCACGGTACTCGTTGCGATGCACTTCCTCGTATTTCAGCGTTTTCATGAACGACTCGCAACCCGCGTTGTCCCACGGATTGCCTTTACGTGACATGCTGATCGCGATCTGGTGGGCTTTCAGCAGATCCGTGTAGTCACCGCTGGCGTACTGCGAGCCGCGATCGGAGTGATGTACCAGGCCCGGCTGCACTGTGCGGCGCGCGAGCGCCATTCGCAAGGCCGTCAAGGTCAATTCGTCCTCGAGCGTTCGGTCCAGAGCCCAGCCGATCACCCGGCGCGAGCAGGCATCCAGGATCACCGCCAGGAAGACGAACTCTTCCCGCAATCGGATGTAGGTGATATCGCCCACCCAGAGCTGATCGAGATCGGTAACCACCATGTCGCCCGCCAGGTTCGGGTAGACTTTCTGCCCGTGATTGGAGTCGGTCGTCACCACGAACTTGCGTTTGCGCACGCATAGCAGGTTGTCTTCCCGCATGAGCCGGTAGACCCGCTTGGGATTGACGATCCACCCCTGACGCCGCAGCTCGGCCGTGATCCTGGGCCGGCCGTAGCTCGGCCACTCCAGCGCGATCCGCTGGATGGCATCTCGCAGGTCCATGTCGCGGTCCCCGGGCCGTTCGCACCTGTCGTCGAAGCGGTAGAAGCCGGACCGGCTGACCCGGCCCAGCTCCGTCATTCGCTCAACCGTCAGACCTCGATCGAGCTTCACTTCTTCCTCGATTTTTCGGTAGACCGCGGATTTCCAGTCAACGCCTGCAGCATCCGCTGTTCCTCGATGCGCTGCAAGCACCCCTTCAAAAAATCGATCTCCAGAGCCTGCTGGCCCACTTTACGTTCCAGCTCCGCGATACGGCCTTCCGACCACCGCCGCGTGCCATTGCCCGGAAACGCATTGCCCGGCCCCTGGCGAAACTCCCGGCGCCAGCGGTGCAGCACGTTCGGGTTGACCTCCAACGCCCGCGCTGCCTCGGCGATCGATACGCCCTGTTCCAGCCGCCGCACCGCGGCCAGTTTGAACTCCTTCGTGAACTGTCTACGAGACAATCCCATGACTCAATTCTCCGTTCGATGGATTTTGAGTCTTAACCGGTTGTCTCAAAACAGGGGGCAAGTCCATGCACCCTCTCCGGTTTTTGGTCAAACTTGGTCTTGACAATGGACCACAAAAAAATATACTCATAGTTAGCTAGTCAAGAACCTTCCCTAGTTTTTGCGGCGGAGGGGGAGGTTGCTGAAACGGAAGTTTCGGAGGGTGAAAGCAATGGAAGCCGCTCCAGTAGTTGGCATTATCTTCCTCCCCCTACGGTCGCTCTCAATTCAATACCGGCCTTATCTTGATGAAGTAGAGGGACAGCCGCTCCTGAAGTGGTTTGCCCAGTGGTGGAAAACTCATCACTCTGGAATTGGCCTTGCGATCGCGTACCACCGCCGATCAGAACCAGACACACTCCAAGCCCTGATCTCTGAAGAGGGCCTTCAGGCAATCCCTTTGGACACGACGATCGTGCGCGAGGCGTATGGACAGATTGCAGAGCACTTCGCGAACCACACGTTGGCTTTTGTAGACTTCGCGTTTGCGCTTGCTCCCGCAGGCCTGCTCTATCGCTGCATCACGCTCTTGAACACCACAGGCGCAAACTTTGTCCGAGTCTCAGGCCTCCCCGCAGCGACGGCACCGACACTTGTCGCCGCAGACCTCCTCTGTGCAGCAGCTTCCCTTGAATTGCCGTACAGTGCCGAAGCACACCCGTTCAGCATTATCGACGCGTTGCATAGGGCCTGCGCGATGACGGCAGAGCCGCTTCCCTTCCCCGTCACTGCGGTGAGTCTCGACGCAATTCATGAATATGAAATTCCGCGCGAGGAGGTGCCGGTCCACGCCGCGCTTTTACAGGCCTCAGACGTTGCCTGCCTCCGGTCAGTCCTGCGCACGCGAAGCCATGCCGTTCCTTCGTGGAGCTTATTATCGACGTGGAAACGTACGTTCATCCGTCACTCTGAGCGCCGAGCAGAGCGGATCAGATTACAACAGCCACGGACACGCAGCCGCAAGCGTGACCGGTCAATACTTTTCGTCTCGAATTGCTCTGCCTATTCAGGAGCTGAAGAGGCCTTTTATCAGCTCGCGTCTCGCGTTGATTCCTACGAGCGGTTCGCGTTAATTGCTCACGAAGGAGTTCTCGCATCACGCCTTCGGGCCGCCGGCGTGGAAGTTTTCTGTCCCGAGCACGACTTTTCGCAACCGAGCGTTGAGACAGGTCAACTGCTTGACGCGATCTTGCGGCAGTGCTCACCGGATCTGCTGCATATAAACAGCTACGTTGGAGTGCCGCTCCTCATTGCGGCGTATGCGCATGGCATACCGGCAGTTCAGCACGTTCGGGTAGTTGACACTGGCGCTTATGACGAGCAACTCAAATACGCTTACCGTATCCTCGCCGTTTCTGAGTTTGTTAAACGAGAGGTCTGCAATCGAGATGTGCATCCCGGGAAGGTGACAGTTGTCTACGACGGCATCGACATCGGTCATTTTAGGCCCGGAGCCGTCAACAAGGATGTTGCGCGGCAGCAGCTAGGCATACCAGCCAAAGCAAAAGTCGTGCTGATGGTCGCGCGGTATGCCCGAAACAAGCGGCACGACGTGTTCGTCCGCGCGCTCGCAGCAGTGCGACAGACCGTTCGGAATGTGCATGGAGTCTGCGTCGGCGAGGTGTGGGACGGGTCAGGTGTTTACGAGCAGGTTCAACACGACATCGCTGCTCTTGGCCTTAGGGATGCTTTCTCCACTTACAGTTTTCAGCAGGACATTCGTATTCTCCACGCCATCGCCGATGTAGTGGTGCTCTGTTCAGAGCGCGAGCCCCTAGGTTTATGCATTCTCGAAGCCATGGCGATGGGCCTGCCCGTGATTGCGCCGAATTCGGGAGGCCTCTCCGAGATAATACGCGACGGCCACGACGGCCTACTCGTCTGTACCGGAGATTCTGAAGCCCTTGCGGACAGACTGGTTCGGATCTTAAACAACGAGGCGTACGCCAGCAGAATCGCGGAGGCTGGTCGCCTCCTGATTGAGACCCGGTTTTCAATAGATACCCATCGCGATCTGGTGCAATCAATCTACGACGAGACCCTCGCGCACTGGCACTCCAAACACGCCTCCCTAACTGAAAGCGCAATCGTATGAAGGTACGCCGCGGTTTTCCATTTGCCGACTTGGCTCTGATAGTACTCATCGCTTCGACTTGGGCGGTCTTTTTAACGACGAAGCAGTCCCGAACCGAAGCATCGAAGTTGCTCGCGAGACGAGTGTATCCGCCAACAATCAACGGCTTCAAACTCAATCTAGACCCCTACAGCGTGCAGCTTTCTGCTTGGCCGCCCGACCCGCAGGCTTCAACCCGCCGTGCCACGCTCATAATCGCCGTGGACGACAGCTGTGTGGTGTGCAAGTTGACATATCCGGCATGGGCTTCACTTATCAACCAGGCCCGCTGGAGGGCGGGCGTAGAGGCCATTGTGATCACCTTCCATGGTGATGCGCTCGCTGCCCGTTTGGGCGATCTGCTACGCGGACACAACGTGCCCCATCGCCTTCTGCGTGTTAAAGAAAACCATATTTTTGGTGTGGCCACTGGCATTAAAGCCGTGCCCTTTACGGCACTCGTTGACAACTCTGACCGGATACGATTGGTGGCCGTTGAGCTAAACGAGCACGCCGTACGCGCATTCTCGCAAGCGATCGCTGGTGAAACTGAAAACAGAGGGACCGCGGACTACTTCAGTGTTCTGCATACGCAACAAAAGGAGGTGAACCCATGAAAAAAGCGAAACCCAGTGCACGAACCGTGCTGTATACATCTCTGCTTCTGAGTGCTGCCTATTGGCAGTCTCGGCTCCATCGCTGTTCGGCGGGTCGTACAACTGCTGCGGTGATCAAAACTGTAGTACGTTGTATTCGACTGAAGCATGTCCGAGCGGATCGGGTCAGTGCGAGATTTTCAAGAAATGTTGTGAGAATCGCTGCAATCAACCCTGAGTCCGCCAACGCGGACGCGGTCCTGGGACAACAACACCGGGATCGCGTCCTCACCACTCTAACAGGTCGCCAAAATATCCCATTCGGTCATAAAAAGGGCGCGGTAAGTTGTTGATTTTAGGTTTGCCTTTGAACGAGCTCTGGTTAATTTCAGCGACCTGCTAGGCTGGTCGGAAAGGGGCAAGATCCGCATGTGGAAACGGGTTAGGCTTGGTACCCTCGTTGTAGCGGCTATCGTGCTGGCGGTGACGCTTCTGTGGTCGCTCTGGGAATGGAGACGTGTGTCGCGGATAATTCTGGATCTGGCTAAAGCCGAGACCATGCAATACGACATTTCGCTGCCGCCCGGTCTCTTCGCGGCGTCGACAACGCTAGGTGCATCTCGCCGGATTGCATCCGACAAGACGCAGATCATTCTCGTTGGAAGCAGTGACTCGCCGTTGACCGTGCAGAGCACACCACGATGGGAACAGTTTCTACACGCTCTGGGAGCTTACGAGCTAACCGTGATTACATTTGATCGGGTGGAGGTTTTTGATCGTATCCTTCAGATGACACGTCGGATTGGCCACAAACCTGAGGTGCTGACCATCACCGATCCGGCTACTTTCGTCCTCACGACCGGTATAAACAGTGTCCCGTTCACAATTGTCGCTGCGCCCACAGGTGAAGTCATTGGTCTGGTCGCGGGCGTTCCGACGGACGCCATACTCAACCGAGTGAGCCAGCAACTCGGTGGAATTGAGCGCCGTACAGTTGTGGGGCTTGGGCCTGGAGACATACCATGAACAGGCGTGATCGTATAAGCACGGTAAGCATCCGCTCGGCGTTATTGCTCCCAGTTTTCTCCGCCTTGCTCTACGCTGATACCGCACGGGAGGGCCAAGAGTGCGCAGAATACGAACCATCAACTCTGATGGTGAACCAAGCCCAACGCGACTGGGTCGTCGTCGCAGGTTCGCGCACATTGGCCCGCCTTGCTGCCGAGAAGGACGCTGTGCTTCTCCGCACAATCGCCAGCCAGTATAAAGTGCAATGCACGGTCTTGGGATCCCTCGATCCTGGGCTGCTGGGCGTGAACCGTGTCTTGTTCTGGAGGGAACCTGTCACTGGTAACCCGACACCGGTAGCGGGTGAGGACTGCCTGAAGTACGATGTCGAACGATTGCGGATGAAGGACCTCGGCACACAGGGGTACCAGATCAGCGATGGCGTTCAAGTACTGTTCACATTGAGGAACCGCGAGGCGGCCGAGGCCGCGCTGGCCGCGGCCCGTGAAAGGAAGGCTTTATGTTTCATTGGAAGACGTCAACGCGGCGGCTCAGTAGCACAGTTGATGCAGTACCTTCGTGGCTCGGCAGCACAAGTTCTCCAGTATCTTCGATGACACGTGAGAACACCGTTACTACTTTCGGCTGCGCAACATCTCACAAACACTACCAGCTCGGCGGTCGTCGTCTTCACTGGCCGGTAATTGCGACCCTCCTCATGCCCTTGTTGCTTATGGCCAACCAGTCCGTTAAACCGTCCGATGAAGCGAATCGGGCAGATCCGGAGGTTGAGGCTGCGTTCGCCGCGCCGCCCGAGCTTGGAGCCGACTTGCTGATAAGGATTGCAGAGAGCTCACACCGTCCCCACAATAAGAGGATCGATCTCTTGGTCAGCGCATTCGATTTGACAAGCTCTGCGAAATATGCTCTCCGGCGAGTGCCGGCAACGAACGCCGCCTACAACACTGATTCCGATGCGGGCGTAATCAGCGCTGCCTTGCGTCCTGGCCTCGACAAAATGAGCCTGCGGTCACGGGTTATTACGGCTCTCGCGTCGCTTGAACCCAGCCTCGCGAGGCGCTTTTTCGAAATCTCACGGCACATCAGCGTTCCAAACCTCAGCTGTGAAGACGCCCTCGGGTACTCGTTTGATGACTTCTACAAGAGCGCGATTGCGGTGATTCGGTACACATACTCTGCAAAAGAGGTCGCCGACGGCGAGCCTTTCCGGCTCGCTGAGGGCTTACTGCAAGGCATAGCTTCACCATTCCAGCTGAATGGAGCGCTTCAGCTCCTCCTGCATGACGAATGGAGCACAGAGGATCTGCGAGCCCTCACCTCCGCTTTTGCCAGCGCAATCGCCTATCTGTCTGCGGACGACCGATCATTCACGGCAGGGACAAATTTCAGCTCGTTACAATCATTGATTCGACTTGCCACGCGCCTGAAGGCGAACGACATAGATCCTTATCCAATCATCAGGGGCTTTCGAGAATATCTTGTGCGTCACCTGAAAGCATCCAGATGCGCGGACACATTGGAGAGCACGGAAATCTCTCGAATCATTGATCTTTTCAATGACGAACTAGTAGTGAAAGTATCTGGTCTCAGTCCTATCACGGTTGACGATCGGAAACCCATGAAAGTCGTCGATGCGAAAGCGCGAGTCTACGAGTTTTGGAGCACTACCGAGAGCGAGCGATTGCTGAACGAACTTCGTTTGCTGCGCTTTGGTAATCGCGACCAACAAGAAGCCAGAAATAGCTCCAACCTGACGCGCTCTGACGGCCTCGCTCCGTTTCTAACTCTAGCCGAGCGATCGACCGGGAGCTGGCGAGAGTCGTTTGACGCGTTCATGAACAGGTTCTCTAGTTGGGAGAGCCAAACAACTGAGCCGTTACTTGCGCAGTTTTACCAGAAATGTTCGATATTAGTGAACCTTATCGCGATTGTACCCGATTCTGACCGGAAGGAGTCTCTCATGCGAGACCTCCTTACGTATCTGGCGAAAAGTGAAATCCGCCTGACGGACCCGCCGGTGTGGAGACTTCAACTGGATCGAGCATTAAATATGGTTGAGCTCTCGGAAATCGAACGGATATCATTCTCTGGGTTCGCGAAGGTATCTGGTGATATGTACATGAGAATTCTAGCTTCGCGTCCAAGAGAACGCTAGGAGGCTGTGACCTGCTCCCCAGAAATCTCAACCAGGTAAAACTAGAGAAGCTCCGGGAATGGAAGGAGCAGGAAGAGATGAAGAAGAGCCGATACACGGAGGAGCAGGTCATTGGCGCGGTCAAGCAGATGGAGGCGGGGCGGAAGGCGAAGGAACTGGCGCGCGAACTTGGGGTGAGCGAGGCCACCCTGTACGCCTGGAAATCGAAGTACGGGGGCATGGAAGTGAACGAAGCCCGGCGTTTGCGCGATCTGGAGCAGGAGAACGCGCGATTGAAGAAACTGGTCGCCGAATTGTCGTTGGACAAAGACGCGCTGCAGACGGTGATCCGAAAAAACGGATGGAGCTTGTAGAGCAACGGCGCGATGTGGCGCTCGTGATGGCCGAGCATGGGCTGAGCGAGCGTCAGGCCTGCAAGCTGCTGGAACTGGATCGCACCACCTACCGCTACGAACCCCGGCCAGACGGCAATGCCGGGCTGCGCCAAGCCATGATTGAGTTGGCTCGGCAGAAGCCACGCTACGGCTACCGGCGGCTGGGCGCGCTGCTGGCGCGCCGCGGCTGGCCGGCGAATCCGAAGCGGGTCTACCGGCTGTACCGTCAGGAGCACCTGGCTGTGCGGCGGCTGAAACGCAAGAGGTTGCAACGAATAGCGCCGCCGGCAGAGACGTTCACGGCGGCGAACCAGGAATGGGCGATCGACTTCGTCATGGACTCGCTGGCGACGGGCCGGAGCTTCCGGGCGCTGACGATCGTGGACAGTTACACGCGCGAGTGCCCGGCCATTGAGGTAGATAGTTGTCTTGGATCACAGCGCGTGGCGAGAGCGCTGGACCGGGTGATCGCCGAGCGTGGCAAGCCGCTGGTGATCCGGTGCGACAACGGGCCGGAGTTTACGTCGCGCCACTTCTTGAGCTGGTGTGAGGAGCGGCAGATCCGGCTGGTATTCATCGAGCCGGGCCGGCCGATGCAGAACGGCCACGTGGAGAGCTTCAACGGGCGGTTTCGGGATGAATGCCTGAACGCGAACTGGTTCCTGACACTGGCCGACGCGAGGGCAAAGATCGAGACCTGGAGGAAGGAGTACAACAGCGAGAGGCCGCACAGTTCGCTGGGATATCTATCGCCGGAAGAGTTTGCCGCACGGCAGCTGCCGCGCGGTGATTCTACAGAGCTGATGTGGGGCAAGGGGATTCAAACGCCATCCCCTTGCCCCACACCCCCATCCCCGCTGCCCGCCAGGACAGCATGACGAGGTAAGATGCCGGAGGTTTCTCTAGTTACGATTGGTAGAAAAAACGGGGGCAGGTCACTGGCACCTCAGCTTTTCGCCGGCTGGGAGAGGAGAATGCCAAAATGAGGAAGGCGAGGGCCACAATTAAACGAAAATCGAGCGCAAGCAGCCACGCCGTGGCCAGCTTGCAAGAGGTCGTTGACTGGGCGGAAGAAAGACGTTGCTGATCGCGTCACGGTGGCCGGGTGCCCACTGTGGACGTGCGACAGGAGCACAGAAGCGGCGGAAATCGAGACTGATCCAGGCAGTATTCGCCGCGAAGCTCGGTTTCCGTTCCGCGACACTGAGCAACGGGGAGCCGGGGCGAACGAAACCGGACGGTCCTGCCCTGGTTCTGCTTGCCGTGATCGCGCAACAAGGCCATGGAGGACGCCTTGAGGCGGGCGAGCAAGTTGCAGCGATTTACATAGGTCATTTGTATTCATTCACTTACAGAGCGCCTCTCTTCGCCTCGACACTCCTTGTTTGAGTTGGCGAGCCAATTCTTTTTCCGCGCAACGATGGCTCTACGCCATTAATGGGGGCACCCCGCTGCTGACCGTCACCCACACATTATCCTAACCCTCAACCGGTAGTTGTTGAAATTGCGGAAGCCATAGGCTTGCCGCTGCAAGAGCTCCATCTTGTTATGGAAGCCCTCGGTGATTCCATTGTTCCGGGTAAA
>Ga0116169_1001253_pt1 | contig 21854 bp, 23 predicted proteins | sample AD_UKC130_MetaG_FD_89796 | JGI IMG/M metagenome (GOLD analysis project Ga0116169, IMG submission 89796) | Active sludge microbial communities of municipal wastewater-treating anaerobic digesters from Canada - AD_UKC130_MetaG | ecosystem: Engineered > Bioreactor > Anaerobic > Digestate | place...
CCATCCCTACAAACGTGGTATAATCCATTGTACTGGCCTCCTTTGTATGTGGCTCTTTAATGGTTTTACCCATTATAACCCACGTCATTGCAAAGCGAGGCCAGCACTACCATTATGTCTACATCTTTTCTGGCCCTGAACATCGATGGCGGGTCCACAGGGCAGTTATGGGACACTAGGGACGTACCTTTCCGTCCCACATGGGACGCCAGGGATGTACCTTCTGTCCCATAGCTCAAGTTTAGAGCATTTAAAAATGGGACAAAGAGGTACGTCCCCCCTGTCCCACTTTGTCCTACTTCCACCTCTAAAGTTGTCAGGGGCTGCCCTTTTAGGACTGACCTACTACTGAACCTCCTCGCCCCCTTTTCAAAGGGGGAAGTCCATGTTATCTGATCTCACCTCCAAATTTTGACAGCTTATTTCTCGATTGTTAATGGGGTGTGATGATGCTATATTAAAGGCGGAGAAGATTAGCCTGCAGAGGAAGGGGAGAAGTTTTGAGCCAGCAAAAGAATGCCCGCAGCGGCAGGGGAGAGGAGAAGGCCTTTCCCACGGGGAAAAAAGGCCCCCTTTGGGCAGGTTTGCTTCTTTTGATGGCCGCCGCCGCAGTTGCTGTCGCCTTGGCTGCAGCGCGCGGCGGCTCTGCGGAAAAGCTTTTCTCGTACCAGCGGCTGCTCATGGATACGGACGTGAGCGTCCAGTTTTACAGCGGCAGCTCACAGGAGGCCGAGGCGGCAAAGGAAGAGCTCTTCCAGGAGATGCGGCGCCTGGAGCAGCTTTTAAGCTACACGGAGAGCTCCAGCGAGGTTGGCAAAATTAACCGCGCCGCCGGGAAGGAGCCGGTCCAGGTTGGCCCGGAGGCAATGGAAGCAATTGCAAAGGCGATCTATTTTGCCGGGCTGAGCGAAGGAGCCTTCGATCCCAGCGTCGCTCCCCTGCTCGATCTGTGGGGCTTCCGGGGAGAGACCTATCGCGTGCCCTCCTCCGGGGAGATTGAAGCGGCCGCCGCCCTGGTCGACTACCGCCTGGTGGAGATTGACCGCACCGCGGGGACGATCTTTCTCCCCCAACCCGGCATGGCCCTGGACCTGGGCGGCATTGCCAAGGGCTACATTATTGACCGGGGGCTGGAGCTGTTGGCCCGCCGCGGCATGGGACATGCCCTCATCAACGCGGGGGGCGATATTGGCGTGCTTGGGCCCAAGCCGGACGGTTCACCCTGGCGCATCGGGGTGAAGCATCCCCGCCGTGAAGGCGAGTTGATTGCTGTCATCCCCTGCTCGCAAAAGGGCGCCGTGGTGACTTCGGGAGACTACGAGCGCTTCTTTGAAAAGGATGGAGAGCGCTACCACCACATTCTTGATCCCCAGAGCGGATACCCGGCGCGCACGCTCATTAGCGTTACCGTGGTGGCCCCAACGGCGGTGGAAGCCGATGCCCTCTCCACGGCCATATTTGTCCTGGGCCCGCAGCGCGGCCTGGAGCTGGTGGAGAGCCTTCCCGGCATCGAGGCTATCCTGGTGACACCCCAGCTGGACCTGTTCATTTCCAGCGGGCTGCAGGATCGCGTGGAACTGCCCGGCAAAAGCTGAACTGGGCTGCGGTGCCATCAATGTTTCTTTTTTTAACTGGTATTTGATTTTACGAAGGGAAATGCCGCCCTTTTGGATAATTTAATTAAGGGGAGTGCACATGAGGCGCAGCATTGTTGAAGCAACCCACCTGGCGGTGCTGGTGTCGCTTGCCGTGGTTATCCATACCGTGGAGGCGGCGCTGCCGCTGCCCATGCCCGTCCCCGGGGTCAAGCTGGGGCTGGCCAACATGATCACCCTTCTCACCATTGTTCTCTACGGTGCGCGCAGTGGCCTGCTGGTGGCGGTGCTGCGCTCGATCATAGGCAGCCTTATCGGCGGCACCTTTTTGGGCTTCGGCTTCTGGCTGAGCCTTGCCGGCGGGCTGGCCTCCACCGCGGTAATGTCCCTGGCCGCGGCGGCCATGCGCAAGGGCTACCTCAGCCTCATTTCGGTGAGCGTGCTTGGCGCGGCGGCGCACAACCTGGCCCAGGTGGCCGTTGCCGCGGCGATTATCGGAAGTGCGGCCCTGCTGCGGGGCTACTTCCCCCTGCTCCTGCTGCTGGCCGTGCCCACCGGCTTGTTTACCGGCCTGGCCGCCTACTATCTTGAGGGTGTGACCAGGCGGGCCCTTCGCCATGCCGGGGGTCCGGGTGCAGCCGCATGAAGCTAATCCTCGCTTCAGCCTCGCCTCGCCGGTCGGCTCTGCTCCGGCAGGTTGGAATTCCCCATAGCGTCATCGCCAGCGATGTGCAGGAGGAAAGGAGACCGGAGCATTTAAGCCCGGCTGAAACGGCGCTTTACCTGGCCCTGCAGAAGGCGCGGCGGGTCGCCGCCGGCCTCGGGGAAGGGCTCGTGCTCGGCGCCGACACCATAGTCGTTCACCGGGGCGAGCTCCTGGGCAAGCCTGCGAGCCCGGAAGAGGCCCGCCGGATGCTGCACCACCTCAGCGGCGAGCAGCACAGCGTCATCACCGGGCTGGCCCTGGTGGATGCAAAGACGGGGCGGGAAGAGAGCGCCTACGAGGAAACCCGTGTCTGGATGCGGGTTCTGGGAGAGGAGCTGATCGATGCCTACGTGGCTACGGGCGAGCCGATGGACAAGGCCGGCGCCTATGCCATCCAAGGCAAAGCCGCTCTTTTTGTAAAAAAAATTGAAGGATGTTACTTTAACGTGGTCGGACTACCTCTGTTCCAGCTCTCTCTACTTCTTTCCCGCATGGATATAAAACCATGGTCCGGATGGAGGTAAGGCGATGACAGAGGAAGACCGCTTGCTGATCAGGGATCTGCCCGCCGAAGAGCGGCCGCGGGAGAAGCTGCGTGCCCTTGGCGCGGAGGCTCTCTCCAACGCCGAATTGCTGGCCATCCTGCTGCGCTCGGGCATCAGCCGGGAATCGGCGGTGCAGCTGGCGGCCAAGCTGCTTTCCCGCAGCGGAGGGCTGCGCTCCCTGCCGGATCTGACCCTGGAGGAGATGGAGCAGATCAAGGGGGTGGGGCCGGCCAAGGCCATCCAGGTAAAGGCGGCCCTGGAGCTGGGGCGGCGCCTAGCCACGCTGCCGCCGGAGGAGGGGGAGAGCATCACCAGCCCGCGGCAGGCGGCGGCGCTGTTCATGGAGCAGCTGCGCTACGAGAAGCGAGAACACTTCATGATCCTGCTCCTCAATACCAAGAATCACGTCATATCCAAGGAAGAGATTTCTATCGGCAGCCTCAATGCCTCCATTGTGCATCCCCGGGAAATTTTTAAAATCCCGCTGCGCAAAAGCGCCGCTTCGATCATCCTGGTGCACAACCACCCCAGCGGTGATCCCTCGCCCAGCCAGGAAGACCTGGAGGTAACCAGGCGCCTGGTGGAGGCGGGAAACATCCTCGGCATAGCGGTGCGGGATCACATTGTCATTGGTGACGGCCGTTACTTCAGCTTTAAGGAGAAAGGGCTGCTTTAGTTGACATAAATTGTTAGCAAGGGGGGAAAATATCTGAAGCATAAAAAATGATATAATTAATACCTGGCCGGCGGCACGTGTTCCGGCCGGGTACGATTGGCCCGTATATTTTGTAATTTAACTTGACAAGCTGCGGTTGAAAAGGAAGGGATATGTTCATGGCTTCACTGTTCAGGGTATTTTCCAAGGAAATCGGGATCGATCTGGGCACCGCCAACACCATGGTCTACGTCAAGGGCAGGGGTGTGGTCCTGCGTGAGCCCTCGGTGGTGGCTGTCCGCCGCGACACCGGGGCTATTCTCGCTGTGGGCACGGAAGCAAAGGAGATGATCGGCCGTACTCCCGGTAACATTATTGCCATCCGCCCCATGAAGGACGGGGTCATTGCTGATTTTGACGTCACCCAGGCCATGATCAACTACTTTATTAATCAAGCCTGCCCGCGGCGCCCCATGTTCCGTCCCGTGGTTATTATCTGTATCCCTTCCGGGGTGACGGAGGTGGAGAAGCGGGCGGTTCTCGATGCCACCAGCCAGGTGGCCCGGGAGGCCTACCTGGTGGAGGAGCCCATGGCTGCGGCCATCGGGGCCGGCCTGCCCGTAGAAGAGCCCACCGGCAGCATGGTGGTGGATATCGGCGGCGGTACCTCCGAGGTAGCAATAATTTCCCTGGGCGGCATCGTCACCAGCAAGTCCATCCGCGTCGGCGGTGATGACATGGATGAGGCCATCATTCAATACATCAAGAAGAAGCACAACCTAATGATTGGCGATCGCACCGCCGAGGAGGTAAAAATAAAAATCGGCACCGCCTACCAAAAGGAAAACAATTCCGAAATGGAGATCCGCGGCCGCGATCTCGTTACAGGGCTGCCGAAGACGATCAAGATTACCTCCGCAGATGTGAAGGAGGCGCTGGAGGATCCCCTGGAAATAATTCTCGAGGCGATTCGGGTAACCTTGGAAAAGACACCGCCCGAACTGGCGGCAGACGTGATGGACAAGGGCATTGTCCTCACGGGAGGCGGTGCGCTGCTGCACGGCTTTGACCGGCGCATTGCCGAGGAGACGGGGATGCCGGTTTACCTGGCGGACAACCCCATGGACTGCGTGGTCCTCGGTGCGGGGAAAATCCTCACCGAGATCAACCTGCTCCGCCGTCTGGCGGTGACGGCGCGCAAGGGCGTGTAGCGGGGAGAGCCGGCGGCCAGGCAGGCTGATGCCGCCCGGGCGCTGCCGTGCCCTCCTGCCGCCGGGTTAACATAATAAAAGATGCTTCTAGGATGTGTTCCCATTGGCAAGGCGAAATCAGGGTCGCAGGAGCCTGGTGGCGCTGCTGGTTGTGGTATTCGGCTTGTTGCTGCTCATTGTGTTTACGGGGGAAGGGCGGGAGCAGCTTACTCCCGTGGAGGACGCCTTGCTGGCCCTCTTTGCGCCGGCGCAGACGGCCTTTGCCTCGGCCGGCCAGAAGATCCAGTCATTCTTTGACGCCATTGTCTCCTTTTACGAGCTGAAGGCGGAGAACGATATCCTGCGCAAAAGAATAGCCTTCCTTGAGCAGCAGTTGGTGCGCTTTCAGGAGCTGCAGAAGGAAAACTACCGCTACCGCCAGTTGCTGGAATTTAAAGAAAAAAGCAGCTACCGGACGATGGCGGCGGAGGTCATTGCGCGCGATCCCAGCCAGTGGTTCGGCACGGTCACCATCAACCGCGGCTACATGGACGGGGTTAAGCAGGAGATGGTGGTGGTTACAGAGCGAGGGCTGGTGGGAATAATCTCCACCGTTTCGCCCCATTCCAGCCAGGTTCTCCTCATCACCGACCCCAGGCTGGCGGTGAGCGCCTTAATCCAGCGCACCCGCGATCCCGGCACCGTGGGCATTGTGGAGAGTTTTTCCGAAGATCCCGCCTATCTGAAAATTTCCTACCTCCCGCCGGAGGCGAAAATTCAGCCGGGTGACGTGGTCATCACCTCCGGCCTGGGCGGCGTCTTTCCCAAAGGCCTTGTCATCGGCACGATCAAGGAGGTCCTGCCCGATCCCTCGGGCATGATTCTCTCCGCCCTCATCGAACCCCGGGTTAATTTTAACCGCCTGGAGGAAGTGCTCATCATCGTGGAAGAGGGAGCGGCCGGAGAAAGCTCCCCGCAGCAAGAGGAAAGCGCACCGGAGGAGGCGGAGCCGGGGGCATGATCTTCTTCTATGTGCTTGTGAGCATCTCTTTTGTGCTGGCTCTGCTGGTGGAAGGCTCCGTTTTTTCCTTCTTCATCGTGGAGCAGGCCCTGCCGGACATCTTTCTGGTCATGGTGGTGTCCCTGGGCTTTATTCTCGACGAACGGCGCGGCGCGGCCATAGGGCTCTGTGCCGGCCTGCTCCAGGATGTCATTTTCAGCAAGGCGCTGGGTTTCTTTGCCCTGGCCAAGATGCTGCTGGGCTACGGCGCCGGCCTGCTGGGGCGGGAGCTGTACCGGGAGCAGTTGCTGGCCCCGGTGCTGCTGGTCTTCGTGGGCACGCTCACCCATGAATTCATCCTCCACCTGCTGGTGAGCCAGTTCATCGGCTTTGGCCTGCCCGTGGAGATGAGCCTCAGCCGCCTCTTCATCCCCAAGGCCTTTTACAACATGGCCCTGACCCTGTTGATCTACCCGCTTTTTTATCGCGCCTACCACCGCAGAAGGCAGATACGCAGCAGCTTCAGCCGGCAGAAAGGAGCGATGAGATGAGCAAGCTTATGATCCGCCGCATCCGGGTCATTGTCGTAATCGTCATCGCCTGCTTCATTGTTTTTGCCGCCAGGCTGGCCTACCTGCAGGTCCTGAAGCACGACTACTACTGGGACCGCGCCGAAAAAAACCGCTATACCAAGATCACCCTGCCGGCGACGCGCGGCAAGATCTTCGACAGCCAGGGAAGACTGCTGGCCACCAACCGTCCCGGCTACGTGGTCTCGCTCATGGACAGGGGCGAGGGCTATGACCCGGAGACCATAGACTACCTGAGCGAGATCTTGCAGATTGACCGGGAAGAGATTGAAAAGGCCATCGAGGGGCGCCTCTACATGCGCTACCTGCCGCTGCTCCTAAAGAGCGACCTCACGCCGGAGGCCATCGCCCGGATCTCGGAATACCGCTGGAAGCTTAAAGGAGTCAACATTGAAATCCGTCCCATCCGCGAGTACAGGGAAGGCTCCACCGCGGCGCACATCATTGGCTTCCTCGGGGAGGGGCCCGTGGATGAGGAGACCCGGAAGCTCTGGGCCGAGGCCGGCTACCAGTATAAAGAAGGCGACCTGGTGGGCCAGTCGGGGGTGGAGCGAACCTGGGAACCCTACCTGCGGGGGATTGACGGGGAGCAGCTTATTGAGACCAACAACATGGGCCAGCCCATCAACTACCTGGAGCGCAAGGAGCCCATTCCGGGGAACGATCTCTACCTGACCATTGACCTTGATTTGCAGAAAGCCGTCGAAGAAGCCCTGGCCAGGCGGGTGGAGCATCTGGTTAAAAAAGAAGGGAACAAGCATGCCGGACGCGCCTCGGCGGTGATTCTTGACCCTAACAGCGGGGCCATCCTGGCCCTCGCCAATTACCCCTCCTACGACTTGAACACGGTTCATAAGAACTACGCGGATTTGAGCCAGGATCCCCGGCGCCCGTTGATGAACAGCGCCATCCAGGCCGGCTACCCCATCGGTTCAACCTTCAAGATGGTCACGGCCACGGCGGCCCTTGAAAAAGGGGTCATGAGCGAGCGGGATATTATCCGCTGCGGCGGGGTGGTCAGCCTGTACGGCGACACCAAGACCTGCTACCGCAGCACCGCCCACGGTGCGGTCAACTTCTACCGGGCCCTGGCCGTCTCCTGCAACATCTACTTCTACCATGCCGGCCTGCGGGCGGGCATCGATGCGGTGGCCCATTATGCCCGCGAATACGGCTTTGGCAGCCCCACCGGCCTTGCCGATCTTCCCGGCGAGGCCCCCGGGGTGGTGGCCAGCCGCGAATACAAGGCCGCGGTAACCGGCGGGGAGCCGTGGTACCCGGCGGAAACGATGAGCGCGGCCATCGGGCAGTCCTACAACAGTATCACCCCGCTGCAGATGGCCAACTACGTGGCCATGATTGCCAACGGGGGCACGCATTACCGTCCCTACCTGGTGCAGAAGGCGGTGGACAGCAAGGGGCAGGTGGTTTATGAAGCCGAGCCTGAACCGCTGCGCCAGGCGCAAATATCGTCCAGGACCCTGAAGATCCTTCGCGAGGGGATGCGTGCCGTAACCCTGCCGCGCGGCACCGCTTACGCCTACTTCTCCAGGCTGCCGGTAACCGCTGCCGGCAAGACCGGTTCAGCGGAAGTAAGCAGGAACACGCCGGCGCACAGCCTCTTCGTGGGCTACGCTCCCTACGAGAATCCGCAAATCGCTATCGCCGTAATCATCGAACACGGCGGCATCGGCGCCACCGGTGCCGTGCCCGTGGCCGCCGAAATCCTGGAATACTACTTTACGGGTCAAATCAAAGGAGTCACCGATAACTGATGCTCAACCGCAGGCTCATTAGAAATTTTGACTTCTACCTCCTGCTTATCGTCATCGCCCTATGCGCCGTGGGCACCTTTACCCTCTACAGCGCCACGCGCAACATGGAAGGGCTGCCCGACCCCCTTTATTTTGTCAAGAGGCAGCTCCTCTTCATGGGCGTAGGCGCCGCGATTATGCTGCTGGTATGCTTTATTGATTACGTCAACTTCAAAAACTGGACCGGATACCTCTACGGCGCCAACCTGGTCCTGCTGGGCCTGGTCCTGGTAATCGGGGAAGTGGAAAAGGGGGCCATGCGCCGCATTCCCATCGGCTTCTTCGACCTGCAGCCCTCGGAGATTGCCAAGGTGATCATCATTATTACCCTCGCCCGGCTGCTGGCGGAGAAGGAGGGCCAATTCCCCTATTTCCGCGACCTCTTCCCCTCCCTGGCGGCGACCGCTCTCCCCATGGCCCTGATCTTCCTCCAACCCGACCTGGGCACCTCCCTTGTTTTCCTGGCCATTCTCCTGGGGATGCTCTACGTGGCGGGGGCGCAGGGACGCCACCTGGGCCTGCTTATCGGCAGCGGCGTCGCCGTATCGCCCATCTTCTGGTTCTACCTGCTGGAGGAGTACCAGAAAAACCGCCTCATTGCCTTTATCAACCCAGAGTTGGATCCCACCGACAAGGGTTGGCAGCTGCTGCAGTCCATCATCGGCATCGGCTCGGGCGGCCTCCTGGGCAAGGGGCCTTTCAACAGCACCCAGGTCCGCCTCGGCTTCCTGCCCGATCATTACACCGACATGATTTTTGCCGTCTTCGGCGAGGAGATGGGCTACGTGGGTGCGGTGTCCCTGCTCCTGCTCTACACGCTGCTGATCTACCGCATCTTCTGGATCAGCACGCAGGCCAAGGACCAGTTCGGCGCCCTGCTCTGCTGCGGGGTGGCGGTCATGTTTTTCTTCCAGGTGATGGTCAACATCGGGATGACCATCAGCCTCATGCCGGTAACGGGCATCCCCCTGCCCTTCATGAGCTACGGCAATAACGCTCTCCTGGTGAATTTGACCTCCATCGGCCTTGTCCTCAACGTGGCCATGCGCCGCCACAAAATCCAGTTTTAACCGCGACGGGGCCAATCATAAAGCGCCTCTCCCGCTAATATAGATAATGTGGGACCGGCCTTCGGTGATCTTGGCGTGCGGAAGGGGGGAGGGCCGTGGCCTACCGGCGCAGGAGGGCCCCCGTGTCCACGCTGCGTGCCAGGCTGCAGCAGCGGCTGGCCGAAAAGGAAAGCTGGGAGGGGGAGAGCGATTTTCTGCCCCACGACGCGGCGGCGGAGCCGAAGCCCTTTTTCCTGGCCGCGGCATGGCAATCCATGCACCGCTTTTTCCTGGTGAAGCTCACCGCGGCGGTGGTGATTGTATTTGCCGCCGCCCTGCTGGCTTGGGGCGGCTACGACTGGGGGGCGCCGCTGCTGCGCGCCCTGCGCTTCGTTGTGGAATGGGATTGGAAGGCGCAGTCGCTCCAAGAAGAAGTGGTGCCTGCCTTTCGCCTGCTCTGGGAGAGCATGAGACTGCCCTCCCCCGGGTCCGGCGGAGCCCTCCTGCCCTTTGCGGGAAGCCTTTGCAGCGGCTTTGGGCTGCGCGAGGATGCCGCCGCCGGCCGGGAGCAGATGCACTACGGCGTGGACCTTGCCGCCCCGGAAGGCACCGCGGTGCGGGCCCTACTTGCCGGCAGGGTGGAGCAGGTAACCACCGTGGCCGCCGCGGGGGAGGAGGATCTCTATACCGTAGCCGTGAGCGCCCAGCCGGGGTGGCTGGTGATCTACCGCGGCCTTGCTGCGGTGGCGGTGAAGGAGGGGGAATCCGTGGAGGCGGGGACGCTGCTGGGGAAGCTGGGAGCACCGCGCCGCTACGAGCTGCCGCACCTGCACCTGGAGCTGCGCTGCAACGGCTGCCCCGTGCCCCCGCCGGAGGAGTGGCTGGCCCGCTTTGCCCGCCACACCCCCCTCTAAAAGTGGGACGTTAGGGACGTACCTTTTTGTCCCACTTTGCATCAGCGAAGCGAAGGATCTGGGGTGGTTCAGCTTGCCGCTGGGTTCGCTTTTCGGGATTCGCATTCGCCTCCATCCCCTTTTTTTATGCCTGGCCCTCTTCTGCTTTCTTGCCGGTACAGGGATCCATTTCGCCCTCATCTGCCTGGCCCTCTTCTGGCACGAGCTCGCCCACGGCTTTGCCGGGCGGCGGCTGGGCCTGCATATTTCCGAAATCGAGCTCTATCCCTTCGGCGGCCTGGCCAAGATGGAGGAGCAGCTGGAGCTGGAACCCTACATCGAGCGGCGCCTGGCCTGGGCGGGCCCCGCCGCCAACCTGGCCCTGGCGGGAGCGGCAATTTTGCTCTACAACCGCGTGGCCCATGGAGCGGATCTGCTGCTTTTTTTCGTCCAGGCCAACCTGACCCTGGCCGCTTTCAATTTATTGCCGGCCCTTCCCCTTGACGGGGGGAGAATCCTCCGCGCCTACCTGGCGCCGCACCTGGGCTACCGCGCCGCCACGGAGCAGGCGGCGCTGCTGGGGCAGATCGTGGCCGGGCTGCTTTTTGCCGCCGGGCTGGCCGGCTTCTTTTACCGCCTCATCAACCTCTCCCTCCCCCTGGCCGCCATCTTCCTGTTCATTGCCGCAACTAAGGAGAAGCGGCAGGCCGTCTACACCTTTATTCGCGCCCTTGGCGCCAAGGAGCACCAGCTGTTCAAGCGCGGCGCGCTCCGCGGCGCCCAGCTCATTGTTCTTGAAGAAACCAGGCTTCTCGACATTTTCCGCCTCTTCCTGCCGCAGCGCTACCATTTCATCCGCGTCCTGGATCGCTCCCAGCGCTGCCGCGCCGAGATCAGCGAGGGCCTGCTCATAGAGGCGGCCCAGCAGAAGGGGCTTGATATTCCCATTAAAAAAATACTATAATAACTTAGTACGTCTGAGCATGCTGGCCACAAGGCTTTGGCTAGACGGAGGCCGATCCCTTGTTTTTAAAAGAGAAGCTGGAAAGACTTCTTCCCCTGGTCCAGAAACCGGCCCGCTACCTTGGCAATGAATGGAACGCCGTCCTGAAAGATCACTCCTCCGCCGCCGTGCGCATGGTCCTGGCCTTTCCCGATCTCTACGAAGTGGGCATGTCCAACCTGGGGCTGAAGATACTTTACGAGATCGTCAATGCCCATCCCCGGATGCTCCTGGAGCGTGTTTTTGCTCCCGCCGCCGACATGGAGGCGCTCATGCGCCGGGAGGGCCTGCCCCTCTTTGCTCTTGAGAGCACCCGCCCGGTGAGGGAATTTGACATCGTTGGATTTTCGCTGCAGTACGAGCTGAGCTACACCAATGTCCTGAACATGCTTGACCTGGCGGGGATCCCCCTTTACAGCAGGGATCGCGGCGGCGGGGAGCCGCTTGTTATCGGCGGCGGGCCCTGCGCCTTTAATCCCGAGCCCCTGGCCCCCTTTTTTGACCTCTTCCTGCTGGGCGACGGGGAGGAAGCCCTGCCGGAAATTCTCCAGCGCTGGATGGCCCTCAGCCGCGAGGCGCCGGGCGACAAGGAGGCTCTCCTGGCCGGCCTGGCCATGGTGGAGGGCGTTTACGTGCCGGGATTTTACCGTCCCATTTACGGGGCCGGCGGCGACTTCCAGGGGATGACCACTCTTCATGAGGCGGCCCCTCCCGTGGTGCGGAAGAGGGTAGTCCGGAACCTGGAGCAGGCCCCCCATCCCCTTGCCCCCATCGTGCCCCATATCGAGGCGGTGCATGACCGCGGCATGGTGGAGCTTTTCCGGGGCTGCAGCCGGGGCTGCCGCTTCTGCCAGGCCGGCATCATCTACCGTCCGGTGCGCCGGCGCAGCCCCGAAAGGGTGAAGCAAATTGCCCGGGAAATGCTGCGCACCACCGGCTACGAGGAGCTGTCCCTGGCCTCGCTGAGCAGCTGCGACTACCCGGGTATTGACGCCCTCGTGGGCGACCTCCAGGCGGAGCACGCCGCCGGCAACATCAGCTTTACCCTTCCCTCGCTGCGCCTCGATTCTTTTTCCGTGGAGCTGGCCAAGCAGTTTCACCGGGGGCGGCGCGGCAGTCTCACCTTTGCCCCCGAGGCGGGCACGGAGCGGCTGCGCCGGGTAATCAACAAGAACATCAACGATGCTGACATCTTGGCCGCCGTGGGCGATGCCGCCGCCGCCGGCTGGCAGTCCTTCAAGCTATATTTCATGATCGGGCTGCCCACGGAGGAGGAAGAGGACCTGAGGGGCATTGCCTCTCTCTGCGAGGCGCTCATGCGGCGCCTCAGGGAAGCCGGGCACCGGCGGATTCGCCTCGCGGCAAGCGTGGCCACCTTTGTGCCCAAGGCCCATACCCCCTTCCAGTGGGAGCCGCAGTTGCCCATGCCCGAGGTGAAGCGCCGCCAGCAGCTCCTGCAGGAGCTTTTCCGCCCCCTGCGCAGGATTGAGCTGAGCTGGCACGATGCCGGAAACAGCTTCCTGGAAGCGGTTTTTGCCCGCGGCGACCGCCGCCTGGCGCCGCTGCTGGAGAGGGCCTGGCAGAGAGGCTGCCGCTTTGACGGCTGGTCGGAGCACTTTTCGCTGCAGCGGTGGCTGGATACCTTTGCGGAGATGGGCATAAACCCTGAAGATTATGCCTACCGGCGCCTGGATGAAGAGGCACCCCTGCCCTGGGATCACCTCCACAGCGGCATCAGCAAGGAACTCTTGCTCCGGGAGTACCGCCGGGCCCGGCAGGAGAGCCGCCCCTGATGAAAAAGGAACAACGAGGTGCCACGATGACCCGGATTCGCTTTCGCTTTGCCCGCGGCAAGGAACTGTGCTATCTCTCCCACCTCGACATGCTGCGCCTGTTTCAGCGGGCCATGCGCCGCGCCGCCCTGCCGCTGGCCTTTACCCAGGGTTTCAGCCCCCGCCCCCGCTTTAGCCTGGCCGCGCCTCTTCCCGTGGGAGCCACCGCGGCGAAGGAATACGGTGAAGTGGACCTCGCCGAGCCCTTGGAACCCGTCTCCTTCCTGCGACGCCTAGGCGAACAGCTTCCCGCCGGCCTTGCCCTGACCGGCGCTGTCACCGTGCCGCCGGGGGCGCCTTCGCTGGCGGCGGAGGTTAACGCCGCTCTCTACCATGCTTTCTGGAGGGAGGAAGGCACCGCTCCCCCGGCGGAGGCGCTGCAGGAAGCCCTGGACAGGCTGCTCGCCCAGCGGCAAATTATGGTGCGCCGCCCCGGCAGGAAGGGCCAGGCCGGCGAGCAGGATATCCGCCCCTTTATTTTTTCCGCCGGGCTGCTGCCGCCTGGAGAAAATGGATTGGCCCTCCGCCTGCTGCTGCAGGTGGGGAGCAAGGGCGGCCTAGCCCCCTTCCGCCTCCTGGAGCAGCTGCTGCCGGAGGCGAAGGAGCCGGCCGAACATCTCTGGAGGCTGCACCGCCAGGGCCTCTACATATACCGGAAGGAGACCCTGGCCGAACCTTTTCCCGAAGGAGGTGGTTGGAAGGCGCATGGATAAGAGGATCCTGGTCAACTGCAACAACCGGGCCACGCGGGTGGCCATACTCGAGAACGGCAAGCTCGTCGAGCTTTACATCGAGCGGCCGCTGGAACACCGCATCGTGGGCAATCTCTACAAGGGCATCGTGGCCAATGTCCTGCCGGGCATGCAGGCGGCCTTTGTCGATATCGGCCTGGAGAAGAACGCCTTTTTGTACGTTGATGATGTCTACACGGATATCCATAACGATGAGAACCCTCCCCCGGCCCGCGCCGCCATTGAGAAGCTGCTCAAGGTGGGCGAGGAGATCATCGTCCAGGTGGTAAAGGAGCCTTTTGGGACCAAGGGCGCCAGGGTGACCGGCCAGATTACCCTGCCGGGGCGCTACCTGGTCCTCGTTCCGGGCGCCGACTACGTGGGTGTTTCCAGGCGCATCGAGAGCGAAACCGAAAAGGAGAGGCTGCGCCGCGAGGCGGAGAAGATCCGCCCCCCCGACATGGGCCTCATCGTGCGCACCGTGGCCGAGGGCGCCGACAGGAGCGCCCTGGCCCAGGACCTGCAGTTTTTAATGCAGCTGTGGCGCCGTGTTCTCACCCGCTTCCAGCAGAAGACAGCTCCCGCCATTTTATACCAGGACCTCGCCTTAACCTGCCGCATCGCCCGTGATCTTTTTGTGGAGGACTTTAGCACCTTTTTAATCGACGATGAGCACGAGTACGAAAAAGTTTGCGAAGTCCTGGACTGCTTTTCACCCCAGCTGAAAAGAAAGGTGCGCCTCTATGACCGCCCTGAGCCCATTTTCGAGCGCTACGGCATCGAGAAGGAGATCGAGAAGGCTCTCCAGAGGCAGGTCTGGCTGAAAAGCGGCGGCTACCTGGTCTTTGACGAAACCGAGGCTCTGACGGTGATTGATGTCAACACGGGGCGCTATACGGGGCGCCGCAATCTTGCCGAAACCATTTTAAAAACCAACCTGGAAGCGGCGGAGGAGATCGCCCGCCAGGTACGGCTGCGCGACATCGGCGGCATTATTATTGTGGATTTTATCGACATGGCCATCGAGGAGCACCGCCAGAAGGTTTTAAGCAAGCTCAACGAGGCGATCAAGCAGGATCGCACCAAGACGTACGTCCTGGGATTGACCAGCCTGGGCCTGGTGGAGATGACCCGCAAAAAGGTGCGCCAGGACCTCGCCCAGGTGCTGCAGCAGAACTGCCCCTACTGCAACGGCAGCGGGCGTGTTTCCACGGCGCTCACCGCCTCCCTGCGCATCGAGCGGGAGCTGAAGAAGATGCTCCAAAAAGCGCCGCGGGAAGCCGTCCTGGTGGAGATGCATCCCGAAGTGGCCTCCATTATTATCGGGACCGGCGGCAGCAACTTAAAAAAGATGGAAGAAGAGCTGGGCCGACACGTCTTCATCCGCGGCTCCGAGGATATGCACATCGAGCATTACCGCGTCATTGCGGCGGGAAGCCGGAAAGAAATCGAAAAGATGGCTTTTCCCGTTGCCGTGGGCGACGTGCTGGAGCTGTTTATTGAAGAGCCCCACAGCAGCGATCCCGAAAACGGCATTGCCCGCATTCACGGCTACGTGATCAACGTGGAGGGCGCTGGGGAACTGGTCAGCCAGGTGGTGCGGGCGGAGATAACCGAGGTCTGCCGCACTTTTGCCCGCGCCGTCCCCGTTGCCGCAGGGAGGCACAAGCCCGGGCGGAAGCCTGAAAAAACGGCCTCCTCTTTGAACCCGCCGGTTTGACAAAGGCGGCGGCGCGTGCTAAAATCGGCGTGGATTCTCTGTCACCGCTCGAAGAGGGCTCTTAAAACCGAAACTGCTTCGGTGCCTGCTTCGGCGAGTCCCTAGTAGGAAGGGGTTAAGGATGTACGCCATCATTGAAACGGGCGGCAAGCAGTACCGCGTGGAGGAAGGGCTGAGGCTGCGCGTGGAGAAGCTGTCGGCCCAAAAGGGAGAAGAAGTGGTTTTTGACCGGGTCTTGCTTTACAGCGACGGCGCGGAAACGAGAGTCGGCCAGCCCTACGTGGAGGGCTGCCGGGTCAAGGGCAGGGTAACGGCCCAGGGACGCGCGCGCAAGATCATCGTGTTCAAGTATAAGCCGAAGAAAAATTACCGCCGCAAGCGGGGGCATCGGCAGCCCTTTACCGAAGTTCTCATCGAGCAGATCGAGGCTTAGGGGAATTTTTGCAGGCCTGGAGGAGGTGTAGGCATGGCGCATAAAAAAGGTGGCGGCAGCTCACGCAACGGCCGCGACAGCAGGTCCAAGCGTCTTGGTGTGAAGAGATACGGCGGCCAGATCGTTACGGCGGGCAGCATCCTGGTCCGCCAGAGAGGCAGCCGCATCCATCCCGGGATTAACGTGGGCAAGGGCAAGGACGACACTCTCTTCGCCCTGGCCAGTGGAAAAGTGGTTTACGAGTACGACGGCCGGGCCCGCAAGCGGGTCAGCGTTTATCCCCTCGACAGCGAGGCGGTGGTATAAAAGCCGGGGCTTCCCCGGTTTTTTTCTTTTTGGAGGACTAGGATAAGAGGCCAAGCGGGAGGCGGTGCCTTATCTTTGTTGATGAAATATGGCTTGAGGTGAGCGGCGGACGGGGCGGCAGCGGCGCGGTCTCTTTCCGCCGCGAAAAATATGTTCCCAGGGGCGGTCCCGACGGCGGCGACGGCGGCGACGGGGGCAGCGTCTACCTCATTGCCGATCCTTCCAAGCACAGCTTTCTCGACCTGCGCTACCGGCGGCGCTGGCGGGCCTCCAACGGGGCCAACGGGGGCCCCGCCAATCGCCACGGCCGGCGCGGCGAAGACCTGTTCATCCCCGTTCCCCTGGGCACCGTCGTGCGGGACGAGCAGGGGCGCCTGCTGGCCGATCTCACCGAACCGGGGCAGAAGGTAAAGGTGGCCGCGGGCGGCGCGGGCGGCCGCGGGAACAGCCGCTTTGCCACCTCCAGGCACCAGGCCCCCCGCCATGCCGAAAAGGGTCTGCCGGGCGAGGAGCGCAAAATTTACCTCGAGCTGAAGCTGCTGGCCCAGGTCGGCCTGGTGGGCTTTCCCAACGCTGGCAAGTCCACGCTGCTGCGGCGCATCTCCGCCGCCCGGCCGAAAGTGGCCGATTATCCCTTTACCACGCTGGCCCCGCAGCTCGGCCTGGTGGAGACGGAGGCAGGGGAGAGCTTTGTCGTGGCCGACCTGCCGGGCCTCATTGAAGGCGCCCACCGCGGCGCGGGGCTGGGCCACCGCTTCCTGAGGCATGTGGAGCGCAACCTGCTGCTGCTCCTGGTCATCGACCTTTCCCCGGCGGCGCAGCCCGATCCGGTGGAAGCCTATTTCCAGCTCCTCCGGGAGCTAAAACTTTACCGCGAGCGGCTGGCCCGCTATCCCCGCCTGGTTGCCGGCAACAAGATGGACCTTCCCGGCGCGGAGGAAAACCTGGCCCGCCTGCGGCGCGCCATTGCGGAGAAGGAGGAGCAGCCGCCGGAGCTGTTGCCCATCTCCGCGGCCACCGGTGCCGGGGTGAAGGAGCTGGTGCGCCGCCTTGCCGCCGAACTGGCGCGCCTGGCCGCCCTGCCCCGGGAGGAAGCCGCCGAGGAGGAGGCGGAGCCCATCCCACCCCCTCCGCCGGCCCGGGAGAGCGCCTTTACCGTGGAGAAGGTGGGCGATGCCTTCGTTGTGCGCGGCTCCCGCATTGAGAGGGCCGCGGCGCGGATCGATTTTGACAACGAGGAGTCCCTGCGACGCTTCCAGCGCTACTGCCGGCGCCTGGGCCTGGAGGAGGCGCTAAAAAGAATGGGCGCCAAAGCAGGAGATACGGTTTGCATCGGCGAAGAAGAATTTTACTTTGATGCATAATCTTAAGAGGAGCCTGTGCCTTTGCCCTTGCCAGCCATTCAAAAACCCGGCCCCCTGAACATTGGCCTCATGGGCGGCACTTTTGACCCCATCCACATGGGGCACCTGGTCACGGCCGAAGAAGCGCGGCAGCAGTTTCTCCTGGACTATGTCATCTTCATCCCCGCCGGCCTGCCGCCGCACAAGTCAAAAGAGCAGGTTACACCGGCGGAGCACCGCTACATCATGACCACCCTTGCCGTCATGTCCAACCCCTTCTTTGTTGTCTCCCGGGTGGAGGTGGATAAAAAAGAACCCTCCTACACCATTGACACCATCCGCTACTTTACCTCCCGCTTCGCCACCGGGACCAACCTCTTCTTTATCACCGGGGCCGATGCCATCCTGGAGATTAGCACCTGGAAAGATTACACCGAGCTGCTCAAGCTTTGCACCTTTATCGCCGTTACGCGCCCGGGATACCCCCTGGACAGGCTTGATGAAATAACGGGGAAGCTCCTCCCGGAACTGCGGGCCAGGATCCACCTGCTGGAGATACCGGCCCTGGCCATATCCTCCACCTTTATTCGCCAGCGCGTGGCCCTGGGGAGAACGATCAAGTACCTCACCCCGGAACCGGTGGAGCAGTACATTAAAAAGCACGGCCTCTACAAAAAAGAGTTTGTTAACTGTGGAAATAGGTTATAATACTCATGGGGGTGGCTTGATGACGCGAACGCTTTACGTGGGGAATATCCCCTGGAGTACCACCGAAAAGCAGTTGGAGGAATTTTTTGCCCAGTTCGGAGAAGTGCTGGGCTGCCGCATTATTACCGAAAGATCTACCGGCAGATCCAGGGGCTACGGCTTTGTGGAGGTAAACGAAGAGGAGATGGCAGAAATCATGGAAAAGACAAACGGGGCCGACCTGGGCGGCAGGAAGATCGTGGTGAGCGAGGCCAAGCCCCGGGAAGAATCCTGAGGGCGGTAAAAAAATCGATTTAAAATGACGCAATATTCCGCCTAGTTGCATTTGATCGCGGCAAGGCCGGGGCGATGACAAATATTCCAGAAGCGGTAACAGTACATGGACCTAAAGCGCTACCGTAAATTAATGGAGGAGCACCTCGGCGAGGAACTCTACCGGCATTCGCTGGGCGTGGCCGAGACGGCGGAGCGCCTTGCGGGCCGCTACCGGGCCGACTGCCGCCGGGCTTACCTGGCCGGGCTGCTCCACGACTATGGAAAGGCCTGCACAAGAGAGGAGCTGTGCCGGAAGGCGGAGCTGTACGGCCTGCAGCTGGACCGGATTACCCTGGCAGAAAGGCGGCTGCTGCATGCGCCGGTGGGTGCCGCCCTGCTGCGGCACGAGCTGGGCCTGAGCGATCCCGCGGTGCTCAGGGCCGTAGCCTATCATACCACCGGGCACGAGAAGATGTCGCTGCTGGACAAGGTGATCTACCTGGCCGATATGATTGAGCCGGGGCGGGATTTTGGCGGAGTGGAGAAGCTGCGGGAGCTTGCCCAGGTCTCCCTCGATGCTGCCCTCTTGGCCGCTGTAAATCTGACCATTGCGTCGGTCATCAGGAGAGGGTTCCCGCTCCACCCCCGTTCGGTTTACTTCCGCAACAGCTTGCTGGCCGGCTTAAAAGAGAAGGAGAACGGAGGCTAGAAGATGCACTACAGCAGGTCATACCTGCTGCAGAAGCCCAAAAAGAGATCCAAACGCAGGCGCAAATTGCTGCTTCTTCTCGCTGCGCTCATGCTCCTCATCCTGGCGGTAGTTTTCTCGGTCAACCTCATCAGCACCTTCAATTCCATGCACAACGAAGCCGATTGGGCCCAGGCCCTGCGCCTGCAGAGAGGCGGCGACGAGCGGGTTTACCTTCTCTACGGCATCGACTACTGGGGGGCTAACCCCTACGTGGAGAGGCTGCTGCTCGTTCACCACCACCCCCCCAGCGGTTTTGTCAGCCTTCTGTACATACCCGGAAACACTCTCGTCGAAACTGAAGAGCGCGGCCCGGAGCCACTGGGGCAGGCATACCGCCATCTCGAGCCCTCTGCTTTCTTTGAACTGGTGCAGGAGCTTATCGGCATTCCGGTGCACCATTACCTGGCCCTTAATTACCAGGGGCTGATTGTCCTGGGGGACTACCTGGGCGGTGTGGACTGCAGCAGCCTCATGGAAGATGGGGAAGGCGCCGCCTCCCTGCTGCCGAAAGAAAAGGGACGCCTCAGCGGTTTTGAGCTCTACCGCTACTTCCTCACGGCGGACTACCGGGAGCCGCCCTGGGAGCAGCTGGACAGGCAGCAGCAGGTCCTGGCGCAGCTGTGGCGGCAGATGCAGGGCAAAAAGTTCTGGCAGTGGCCCAAGATGATCAAGACCCTGTCTCCCTTCATTGAGACAGATCTTGCCTGGCGCGAGCTGGCGGCCCTGCGGGAGCAATTTGAGGCATACGATTATGCCGGAATGAAAAGGCTAATCTTGCCGGGGAAAGAAGAGGTCATCGACGGCGCCCTCTACTGGGTGCCTGACCGGGAGGCGCTGAAGGATATCGTGCGTCTCATAAACGAGGGCTACCTGGTGTCGCCTGCCGAAGTGAGGGTGGAGGTGCTGAACGGCAGCGGCATTGATGGCCTGGCCTCGGAGATAGCCGCTCTCCTGGAGCAGGAGGGCTTCCAGGTGGTTAGAAAGGGCAACGCCGATCACTTTGATTATGCGGAATCGCAGGTCATCGCCCTGGGAGAGACCGTGGACAAGGCCAGGGCGGTAGCCCTTTACATACCGGGCTCATCCATGCTGCACCGGCCTGACCCCGCGGCGGAGGTTGACGTGACCGTGATCATTGGCCGCAATTATACCGAGCATCAAAAGAAACAATAACCATTTTCAAGGAGGTGAACTGCTTGTCGGAAGCGGCAAGCAGCTCCCGGGAGCTGGCTTTGTGGGCGGCGGAGTTGGCTGCGGAGAAAAAAGCGGAGGATCTCATCCTGCTGGAGGTCAGCAAGGTTTCCATTATCGCCGACTACTTCCTCATTGCCACCGGCAGAACGCGGGCCCAGGTTCACGCCATCTGCGACTACCTCATGGAGAAGTTCAGGGAGCGCCGGCGCCCTCTCCTGGGCTTGGAAGGCTACCAGGAGGGATGGTGGGTGGTCCTTGATTACGGCGACCTGGTGATTCACCTTTTCCAGCCCGAAGCGAGGGAATTCTACAACCTGGAGCGGCTCTGGAGCAGGGCCCCCCTGGTGGAAATCCGACCGCGGGACGATGTTGCGGAGCGCTAGCTCCCGCTTTTAAAGCTTCACATCCTTGACTTTCGAGGGGGTGCACAGCGCCCCCTTGGGGAGGTCGAGTCATGGCATCGCCAGAAATAGGGGAAATATTGCTGCAGCATTCCCGAAGCGGGGTTAATCCCGCCGGCATGAGCTATCGCTACCTTACGCTGGAAGATACCGTTTTCCTGGCCGGCCGGCTGGGCCTCTCCCGCCGCGAAGTGGAGATTGCCGCGCTCGAGGCCGGGGTGGTTCCCGACAGGTACGAGCGCAACCTGGGCACACTGGGCATCGCCGGCCAGGTAAAACTGCTGCGGGCCCATGCCGGCGTGGTAGGCGTCGGCGGCCTGGGCGGCTTTGCCATCGAGCTGCTGGCCCGCTGCGGTGTGGGCCGGCTCACGGTCATCGACAGCGACACCTTTGATTCAAGCAACCTTAACCGCCAGCTTCTGGCCCTTGAAGGGGAGCTGTCCGTGAACAAAGCCGCTGCGGCAGCGCGGCGGGTGCAAAAGGTCAACGGCGCCGTGGAGGTAGCCGCCCACAGCTGCCGCGGCGATGCCGAAAATTTGCCCCAATTGCTCCAGGGCTGCACGGTGGTCCTCGACTGCCTTGACAACCTGCAAACCCGCTTTGCCATTGAAGAGGCCTGCCAGAAGCTGCGCATACCCCTGGTGCATGGCGCCATTGCCGGGTTCATGGGGCAGGTGGCGGTGATCCGGCCGGGACACCCCCTTCTTGCCGCCATCTACGGCCGGCAAAGCGAAGGCTGCGGCCGGGGCGTGGAAACACAATTCGGAAACCCGCCCTTCACCCCGGCCTTGGTGGCCTCCTGGCAGGTGGCGGAGGCGGTAAAGCTTCTGGCCGGTATGGGCGGCACGCTGGAAGATACCCTGCTCCTGATTGACCTTTTTTCAGGCGAGACCACCCGTGTTCCGCTAACTGCCGGGCCGGCATAGTTGCTGCGGTCGCCTGGGGGCCGCGATGCCACATCGCTTGAAAGTGGGACAAAAAGGCACGTCCCATTGTCCCAGGTGGGGGCGAAAAATTTGGCGCCCTTCTTGGCTTGACAAGGTGCGCCGGGGAACGTATAATCGTTTATGTATTTGACGGGAACAACAGAGTTTTTCAATGAAGGGGAGCAGTAGGCAGCAAGGCGGCCTGGTCAGAGAG
>Ga0116169_1001257_pt1 | contig 21814 bp, 17 predicted proteins | sample AD_UKC130_MetaG_FD_89796 | JGI IMG/M metagenome (GOLD analysis project Ga0116169, IMG submission 89796) | Active sludge microbial communities of municipal wastewater-treating anaerobic digesters from Canada - AD_UKC130_MetaG | ecosystem: Engineered > Bioreactor > Anaerobic > Digestate | place...
ATCATCTGCGTGGCGGTGATCACCACCTTGTCGTGTTCACGGGCCAGCTTGATCATGCGTTTCTGCAGGGCCGGCACCGCGGCATTGCCGACCTCGACCGCGAGGTCGCCGCGCGCCACCATGATGCCGTCGCTGGCCAGCAGGATCTCGAGCAGCCGGGGGATGGCCTCGGCACGTTCGATCTTGGCGATCAGTCCCGGACGGTGGTTGCCGTCGATCGATGCCACGCTGCACAGCTGACGCGCCATTTCCATGTCGGTGGCGTTCTTCGGAAAGCTCACCGCCACGTAATCGGCCTTGAATCCCATGGCGGTGCGGATGTCGTCCATGTCCTTGGCCGTCAGCGCAGGCGCCGTCAGGCCGCCGCCGAGCTTGTTGATGCCCTTGTTGTTGGACAGCTCGCCACCGATCTTGACCGTGGTGTGCACCGCCTCGCCGCGCACCGCATCCACATGGATGACGATCAGGCCGTCATTGAGCAGCAAGGTGTCGCCGGCCTTGACCTCGCGTGGCAAGGACTTGTAGTCCAGCCCGACTTCATCCTCGTCCCCGAGCTCCACCCGCGTGGCATCGAGCACGAACTTGGCGCCGGCCTTGAGCATCACCTTGCCATCGGCAAACTTGCCGACCCGGATCTTGGGGCCTTGCAGGTCGGCCATGATGGCCACCTCGCGACCGGCGCGCTGCGCGGCCTCGCGCACCAGCTGCGCACGGTTGATATGGTCCTGGGCCGTGCCATGGCTGAAATTCAGCCGGACCACGTTGACCCCGGCGCGGATCATCTGCTCCAGCAGATCCGGGTCGCTCGATGCGGGGCCGAGGGTTGCAACGATCTTGGTAGCGCGGCGCAGTGCCATGGTGGTGTCTCCGTTCTTGATCGGGCGATTCTCCCATCGAAACGGTTACCGACCGGTTACGCCGCATCGGCAGCGCGCCCGGCCCCGGTCGGGTGTCAGCCCTTGGCGCGCCGCGCCAGGATCTCAAACGCCGGCAGCGTCTTGCCCTCGAGCACCTCGAGAAAGGCTCCCCCACCGGTGGAGATGTAGCCGATGTCCTTCTCGATGCCGTACTTGGCGATGGCGGCCAGCGTATCGCCACCACCGGCAATGGAGAAGGCGTCGCTGTCGGCAATGGCCTTGGCAATGCGCTTGGTGCCGCCTTCGAAGGCGGCGAATTCGAACACGCCCACCGGACCGTTCCAGACGATGGTGCCGGCACCCTCGAGCTGCTCGGCGAGCTGGCTGGCGGTCTGTGGTCCGATGTCCAGGATCATGTCGTCATCTTCCACGTCGCTGGCGGCCTTGACCGTGGCCTTGGCATCGGCCTTGAACTCCTTGGCGGTCACGACATCGGTCGGGATCGGCACCGCGGCGCCACGTGCCGTCATCGCCAGGATGACGGCCTTGGCTTCTCCCAGCAGGTCCGGCTCGGCCAGGCTCTTGCCGATCTTGAGCCCGGCAGCCAGCATGAAGGTGTTGGCAATGCCGCCGCCGACGATGAGCTGGTCCACGTTCGCGGCCAGGCTCTTGAGGATCGTCAGTTTGGTCGAGACCTTGGAGCCGGCCACGATGGCCACCAGCGGCCGGCGCGGCGCCGTCAAGGCCTTGGTGATGGCGTCGATCTCGGCGGCCAGCAGCGGGCCGGCACAGGCGATGGGTGCGAACTGGGCGATGCCGTAGGTGCTGGCCTCGGCCCGGTGCGCCGTTCCGAACGCATCATGCACGAAGATGTCGCACAGGGCCGCCATCTTGCGCGCCAGCGTTTCGCTGTTCTTCTTCTCGCCGACGTTGATGCGGCAGTTCTCCAGCATGACCACCTGGCCCGGCTCCAGCGCACGGCCATCGAGCGTGAACCCGTCGGTCCAGTTGGACACCAGCGGTACGTCCTGCTTGAGCAGTTCGGCGAGCCGCGCTGCCACAGGCGCCAGCGAGTCCGCCGGTGTGAAACTGCCTTCGGCCGGACGGCCCAGATGGGAGGTCACCATGACGGCGGCACCGGCCTCGAGCGCCATGCGCACGCAGCCGACCGAGGCGCGGATGCGTGTGTCCTCCGTGATCCGGCCTTCGTCATCCTGCGGCACATTGAGGTCGGCCCGGATGAAAACCCGTTTGCCGGCTACTTCACCGCGGGCACAAAGATCGGAAAAACGAATGAATTCCATGGCACCAAACTCCCCTTGAACCGGATTGACTGCAAACCTTGCCGCACCGGCACACCGTGTGGCGCGCCGGTGCGGCATCTCGTTCCAAATTGTAGGCGTCAGCGACAGGCGGCAAACCAGTCGAGGTCCTTGCGGTACAGATCGGTCTTCACATCCAGCAGGCCCAGCATGGCATGGAACAGGTTGTCGTGGCTGAGCTTGTCGGCCGCACGGGTCTTCAGGCAATCGCTGCGCAGCCCGAGGCGATCGCGCATGGCATCCGACAACCAGCTGATCATCGGCACATGGGTCTGGGTGTCGGGCGCCAGCGCATACGGAAGCCCGTGCAGGTACAGGTTGTTCTCGCCCAGCGATTCGCCGTGGTCCGACAGGTAGAGCATGGCCGAGTCGTAGGCATCGGCCTGCGGCTTGCTGCTGAGCCATTGCACCGTCGAGGCCAGCACATGGTCGGCATACAGAATGGTGTTGTCATAGGCATTGACCAGTTGTTCACGCGGGCACTCCTGCAACACATTGCTCGTGCATTCGGGCATGAATGCCTTGAAGGCCGGCGGGCTGCGGCGGAAGTAGGCCGGCCCGTGGCTGCCCATCTGGTGCAGGACCAGCACCACGCCACGGGCGCGTCGGGCCGGATCGAGCGCCGCAATACGCTGGTCCAGGTCCTTGAGCATGACCTCGTCATAGCACTCGCCGTCGTTGCAAAGCTCCGGGAGCTTCAAGTTGTAGGTGTCGGCATGTGCCACCCGGTCACACAAGCCCTTGCAGCCGGATTGGTTGTCGATCCACAACACGGCCAGTCCGGCGCGCTGCAGCACGTCCAGCAGGTTCTCGTAGGGCTGGCGGGAGGACTCGTAGGCGTCCTTGTCCAGATGCGAGAACATGCAGGGCAGCGAGGTCTGGGTGTTGGTGCCGCAGGATCGAACAGCGCTGTAATAGGTCAACTGGCCGACGCCGCTGGCCGCGAGCCGCTCCAGCTGCGGATTGGTCGGGCGCGCATAGCCGCCGAGCGAAAAGTTGGCGGCCCGCGCCGTCTCGCCGACGACCAGCACCACCAGCGGCACCCGCCCGGCGGCCGCCGGGCCCGCGCCCAGGTGCGCATCGAGGCCGATCGGCTGGCGCGTCTTGCTGACGTGAAAGAAAGCGTCGCCGGCCAGTTTGCCACTGGCATACAGGGTATTGAGCGGATTGACCAGGTAGCGCACCTGCTTGTGGTTGCGCATCAGCGAGGCCAGGTCCTGGAACATCAGCAGCGTCACCAGCAACAGCACCGTCAGACCGAGTGCGGCACCGGCCAGGTTGCGCCACGCCTGTGGCCACAGTGGGCGAAACGTCAGCCGCTGGCGCATCAGCCACCAGCCCGGAACCACCACCAGCAGCAGCACGACCAGCAGCATCGTCCAGGACAGCAGGTCGCGCACCTCGCGCACATCGGTATTGGCCACGTTGGCCATCATCGTTGCGTCGATGACCACGCCGTACTGCAGCATGAAATAGCTGTTGGCGGCAGCCGTGATGATCAGCAGCAGCAGGACCGGCCGCAGCAGACCCTTCCACGCGATCAGGCTCAGCAGCATATGCAGCGCCGCCACGATCCACACGAACAGGCCGACGGCAAACGCGACGCCGCGGACCCCCGCCAGCTCGGGCAGCGGCCAGACCGTGCGCCACAAGGGAAGATTGCCGGCCAACGCCAACCAGACGCTGACGAGCAGGATCAGCATGGCCGGTCGCCAGCCCCGGTCGGGCGCGGGAATGGTCACGGACTCAAAGCGCGAAGACATCGGATTTCCAGATCAAGGCGTCGCAATGGGGTCAACGGCCTGGTGAAGGTGCGCGTTCGCCACGGCGAAGTGCGCGCGTGCCACAGGCCGCGCAGCCGGCAAGACGAAGCCCGACTGCGCCCGGAATTGTCGCCTACCAGGCCCGCACCAGCCGGCCTGGGGATACAGGTCGCAACGATGCGGGGCCTCGGTCTCGGCTACGATCGCACCGGCCCGAACCCACGATGCAACATCCCCACTTGCCTGCAACTGGCAACAGCCCTGGCGCCTACCGACGCGCCACCCAGCTCTACATCCTCGTCTTTTGCCTGGCCTGGTGGGGCATCTACCTGCTCGGGCGCCACGCGCTGGACGGCCGTGACATGGTCGAGGCCTTCGCCTGGGGCCAGGAGTGGCAATGGGGCACCAACAAGCACCCGCCGATGTCGGGCTGGATGGCTGCGGCCTGGTTTGCGCTTTTGCCGACCACGGATGCGATGTTCTACCTGCTCAACCAGGTCAATCTGGCACTCGCCCTGTGGCTGCTCGCGCTGGCCATGCGCTGCTTGATGACCTGGGAGCAGGTGCTGCTGGCCATCGTACTGACCTCTCTGGGAACCCATTTCGGCCCCGACCAGGGCTTCAAGTTCAACGCCAATACCGCCTTGCTGCCCTTTGTGGCCGGCTTCACCTGGAGTCTGCTGCGCGGGCTGTCCAGCGACCGGTGGCGCTGGTTCGTGCTGGCAGGCGTGTTTGCCGCCGGCGCACTGCTGACCAAGTATTTCGCGCTGGTGCTGATCGCGGCCATCGGTCTGGGCATCACAGCCGTGGTGCGGCCGAAAGCGGCCCTGCTGGCCCAGGCCTGCGGCGTGATGGCCACAACCGGCATGGTGCTGTGCGCACCGCATGTCGTGTGGTCGATCCGGCACGGCTGGCCGACGCTGCACTACATGCACGAGAGCCACGTGGCCACCCATACGGCCTCCGACCTGATGGCCTACGCGGTCACGACGGGGGACTATCTTCATTTCAGCGCCCTGGCGATCCTGGTCTGGGCGGGCAGTCTGTGGCGCCTGCGCATCACCGATGTGCCGGCGCCACGCAGGTCGCCCGGCATAGGCTTGGCGATTCTGGTCCTGTGCCTGGTACTGACCCTGATCGCCGCCTGGATCCAGCGCCTGCTTCCGATCTCGCCGTGGCTGATCCCGGCATTCCTGTTCGTCGGCTGGGCACTGGTCGACCTCACGCCAGCCGGCATCGATACCGGGACGGTGGCGCGACGCGCCGGCATGGCGGCCCTGGTGGTTCTGCTGGTGTCCGCCGTGGCTGGCGCGCTTGTGGACGCCCAGTACCGGGAACGCCTCCGTGCAGCACCTGACGCACTGCCACCGCTGCTGGCGCGCGACGTGGCTGCGCAGTACCGCCAGGCCTATGGGCAGCGCATCGCATATGTGGCGGGCAATTTCCCGCTGCCCTACAACATTGCGTTCTATTCGCAAGACCATCCGCATGCCCTGTCCGGACTGGATCCGGCGCAATCACCGTGGATCGACGCCCGGTCCCTGGCCGAGGGCAACCATGTGGTGGTCTGCGGCACGCTGACATTTGCCGCCGACCCGGATCCTGCATGTGCCACGGCCGCAGCCCAGCAGTTCGGCACGCCGGACCAGGTACGACAACTGAGCTACCCGGTGCACGACCCGAAGACCGGAGAGGCCGGGCAACAACGCTTCACGCTGCTGATGTGGAAGCCGGCCGGGCACTGACGCGCGCGTCCGGCCAAAGTCTCACCAGCCCAGGCCCAGGTGCAAGGGCATGTAGACCGCCATACCGGCGACGATGGTGAACAGCACGTCCTTGCGCCAGAAATAAACCGCCGCGCCGACGATGCCCGCATACAGCCGCGCATCCTTCCACGTGTCCATCAAATGGCCGTTCACCATCACCACCTCCGGCACCACCACCGCGGCCAGCGCGGCAATCGGCGCGTACTGCAGACCGCGCTGGGCCCAGTGCGGCATGGTCCAGGTCCGGTTGGAAAACAGGAAGAACGCCCGCGTGATCACCGTGACCACGGCCAGGCCGAGCACGATGACTACCGTATGCCAGTTGATGTCCGTCATGACTTCAACACTTCCACCCGGTGGGGCTGCAGCTTCTCCATCGTCATGCACAGGATCACGGCTGCACCGATGGCCACGATGATGTTGAGTTTGAGTGGGAGCGCGAACGCGGCAACCCCGACCGCACCCGCCACCGATGCGGACAGCAGGCGCAGCCGGGTCGTCGCCAGCGAACACAGGATGCCGATCAGGCACAGAATGCCGGCGAACCCCAGGCCCCAGCTCTGGGGCACGAAGTTGGCCAGCGCGATGCCGACCAGGCTGGAGATGATCCACGCGCCCCAGTTCATCAGGTTGCTGCCGGCCAGATAGGCCTGCTGCGCCATCCGCCCCGCATCGTCGCCGGCCGGGTGCGGATAACGCCGTACGAACCACACATAGCTCAGGTCAGCCGTGAAATAGCCATTCACCACGCGCTGCCAGGTCGGCAAATGCGACAGGTAATGGTGCAGGTGCAGGCTGAACACGACGAAACGCAGATTGACACAAAAGCCGGTGGCCCAGATCACCCACAGGGGCGCGCCCGCCAGGATCAGCGGAATCGACGCCAGTTGGGAACTGCCGGCAAACACCAGCAAGGCCATCAGCAGCGACTCGACCAGGCCGATGCCAGACTTCACCATGGCCACACCGGTCATCAGGCCCCAGGCAGCGATGCCGGGTGCCGGACGCAGAAAGTCTCGCAGGCCCACCTTGAATTCCGGGTGGGTATAGTGGTTGCGCAGGAAAAACATCAGTCGGATTCGGCGCTGCGGCCCAGCCGCGTCCCTATCGGCAAGGGCTGACCGCGAAGAAAGTCACTGCAGGCCAACCGCCGCGCACCTGCGCGCTGAAGTTCGTGAATACGCAGCGCACCCAAGCCACAGGCGACCACGATTCCGTGCGCGTCGGCGCTCAGCACGCTGCCGGGGGCAAGGTCCGCCGCGGGGCTGCCGGGTTCCGGCACGGCGCGCCAGATCTTGAGCACCTCATCCCCGCAGGTCGTCCAGGCGCCGGGCGTAGGATCAAAGGCGCGGATGCTGCAACCGATCTGCTGCGCGCTGCGGCGCCAGTCGATCTCGGCTTCGGCCTTGTTCACCTTGTCGGCATAGCTCACGCCGTCCGCCGGCTGTGGTTGCGCATCCAGCGGGCCCTGCTGCGCCGCGTCGAGCACCTCGACGACCAGCTCCGCGCCCAGCGCGGCCAGCCGGTCGTGCAGCCGCCCCGTGGTGTCGGCATCGATACCCTCGTGGTGGATGGGAATGGCCTGCTGGCGCAGCACGGCACCGGTGTCCAGCCCGGCATCCATCTGCATGATGCAGACACCGGTCTGCGCATCGCCCGCCTCGACGGCCCGGTGGATAGGCGCCGCCCCGCGCCAGCGCGGCAACAGCGATCCATGGATATTGATGCAGCCCAGCCCGGCACCGCCCTGACTGCGGTCGCGCATGGCGTCGAGCACCCATTGGGGCAGGATCAGGCCATAGGCGGCGACCACCATGGCGTCGGCCCGCGCCTCCAGGATGGCCTCGCGTGCGGCCGCTGCGTCGTCGGGATAACGACCGTCGAGCCGCAGGCTACGCGGCTGGGCCAACGGGATCGCGTGCTGCACGGCAAAGTCCTTGACCGCAGACGCCTGCATCTTCATGCCGCGGCCCGCCGGTCGGTCGGGCTGCGTCAGCACCAGCGCAATGTCGAAACCATGCGCATGCAACTGCCGCAGCGCTACCGCGGCAAATTCCGGCGTACCGGCAAAGATCAGCCTCAATCGCGCTCCTCGCGTTGCAACTTGCGCATCTTGGTCTTGATGCGGTTGCGTTTGAGCGGCGACAGGTATTCGACGAAGACCTTGCCCATCAGGTGGTCCATCTCGTGCTGGATGCAGACGGCCAGCATCTCCCGGGCCTCGACGGTATGCGTCTTGCCGTCGGCATCCAGCGCCTGGACCCGCACCGCATCGAAGCGCTCGACACCGTCATAGATACCCGGCACCGACAGGCAGCCTTCCTCGTTGACGTGTTTTTCTGCACTGCTCCATACGATGGTGGGATTGATCAGCACCAGCGGCTGGTCGCGCTCCTCCGAGATGTCGATGACAATGACACGCTCGTGCACGTCGACCTGGGTCGCGGCCAGGCCTATGCCCTTGGCGTCGTACATGGTCTCGAGCATGTCGGCCACCAGCGTACGGATGCGGTCATCGACCTCCTGCACCGGTTTGGCCACCTTGTGCAATTTGGGATCGGGATAACAAAGAATGGGTAACAAAGCCATGGTTTCTATTCAAAGATGTCGCTATTTTCGCTAATTTCACACTTGTGAGTACAGGCACACGACAGAAAACGTTGCCCAATCAAGGACTTGAGCGCAAAATCGTGCGTGATTTATCAAGATTCTCCCGGCGCCGCAACGCCATCGTCTTCCAGTCCCGGAGGCCGGCAGAGGCAACCACCATGCAGCAAGCAATGACCCAGAAATTGTCGATCAAATCCAAAGTCGCATTGACGCTGGTGACAGCCGCATCCGCCGGCTGGCTCCACAGCCCGGCATTTGCGCAGAATTACCCGGTCACGACCGACCAGCGGGCAACCGCCAATCAGGTGGCCCAGACCGGCGTTGCGCTCAGCGAACTGGCTGCAAATGCGCCCGATAGCTACCTTATCAAGTCCGGCGACACCCTGTGGGCCATTTCCGGCATGTTCCTGAAGAGCCCATGGCGCTGGCCGGAACTTTGGGGCATGAACATGTCCGACATCCGCAACCCGCACCTGATCTATCCGGGCCAGCGTCTGGTGCTGGAGCGCAAGGACGGACGTGCGACCCTGCGCATGGCGGGCGCCGGCGGCGCCGATGCGATTCCAACCGAAACCATCCGCGTATCGCCACGCACCCGCTACGAATCGCTCGACAGCGGCCCTTTGCCGTCGCTCAGGCCCAGCGACATCGAGCCATTCCTGGCCGAGCCGATCATTGTCGACGAAGCCGGGCTGAGCAATGCCGCCCGTATCGTCGCGGCGCTCGAAGGCCGGGTCTTGCTGTCCCGCGGTGACCGCGCCTATGCACGGGGCCAGAACGGCTCCCCGCTGATCGATGGCGCCGGCAAACAGCAGGAATTCCGTATCTTCCGCAATGCCACTCCCTTGAAGGACCCGGTCACGGCCGAAGTGCTGGGGTATGAAGCGCAGTACGTCGGCAAGGCCTTGCTGGCGCGCGGCGAGTCGACTGCCAGCGTCGAAGGCAAGGACGGCAAGACCACGAACGAGATCACACCGGCCACGATCGACATCGTCTCGGCCAAGGAAGAAATGCGTGTCGGCGACCGGCTGCTGCCGGAGCCGGAACGCGAGCTTGTCAGCTACGCGCCCAAGGCACCTCCCAGCGGTGTCAACGGCCGCATCGTGTCGGTCTACGGCAGCGCGGTCGTGAATGCGGCCCAGAACCAGGTCGTGGCCATCAACCTGGGCAAGCGCGACGGCATCACCTCGGGCGACGTCATGGCCATCCTCAAGGATGGCGAACGCATCGTCGACAAGACCGACAGCACCCGCCCGATGCTCAAGCTGCCGGATGAACGCAATGGCCTGCTGATGGTGTTTCGCACCTTCGACCGCGTGTCCTATGCGCTGGTGCTGGACATCACCTCACCCGTTCGCGTGGGTGACCGACTGGTCAGCCCGCGCTGATCCTGCGCTGAACCGGCACCTGGACACCGTTGCCCGCGAGTCCGTGAAGGCAGGTTGCGGTTACTCGACATGCCGGCAGTTCCCTGCGCCATCGACCTGAGTCTGCCGGAGGACGCGCACATTGGACGCGGCTGAACTGGCCCTGTGGTTGCGACTGACCCTCACGCCGGGGGTTGGAAACGACACCGCCCGCCGATTGCTGGCCAGCTTCGGCTTGCCGGAGGCCATTTTCAAACAGTCCGGGGCGGCCCTGCGGCAAGTGGTAAGCGAAAAACAGGCCCAGGCGCTGGGGCGGGAGCCCGAGGGTCTTGCGCAACTGCTGCTGGCGACCTGCCAGTGGTGCGAGAGCAGCGAAAGTGAAGACGCTCCCGAATCCGCCCGCGCCATCCTCACATTGGCGGATCCGCGCTATCCGGCCGCACTGCTGGCCATCGAAGATCCGCCGCTGGTGTTGTATCTGCAAGGTGCGGCGCGGGTCCTGGGACGCCACGGATCCGACGCGCCGCTGGCACTTGAGCCGGGCATTGCCGTGGTCGGCAGCCGCAATCCCACCCCCCAGGGCGCGACCAACGCCCGGCAGTTCGCGGGCGCGCTGGCGGCACACGGACTGACCATCGTGTCGGGCCTGGCCCTGGGCGTGGACGGGGCGGCGCATGAAGGCGCGCTCGACTGCGGCACATCCGACGCCAGGCGGCCGGTGACGATCGCCGTGGTGGGAACAGGCCTGGACCGGGTCTACCCACGGCGTCACCACGCATTGGCCCGGCGCATTGCCAAAGACGGGCTGCTCATCAGCGAATACCCGATCGGCACACCACCGCTGGCGGCCAACTTCCCACGCCGCAACCGCATCATCGCGGCGCTGTCCCAGGGCACGCTGGTGGTGGAAGCCGCACTGCAGTCGGGTTCGCTGATCACGGCGCGGCTGGCGGTGGAACAGGGCAAGGACGTGTTCGCGATCCCCGGCTCCATCCACTCTCCGCAATCCCGTGGCTGCCACGCCCTGATCCGGCAGGGCGCCAAACTGGTGGAGTCGGCGCAGGATGTGCTGGAGGAGCTGAAAATCGCGCCGGTACCGTTGGATGTGCCGACGGGCGCGATCGGCGCCGCCGAGCAGCCGTTGTCGCCCGGAGCCGAGGTCGGCCCCGATGATCCGCTGCTGGAGGCCCTTGGTTTCGATCCGGTCAGTCTCGATGCGCTGCAGGCGCGTACCGGGCTCGACACCGGTCGCTTGCAGGCCATGCTGATGGCCCTCGAGCTGGATGGGCAGCTTGCGCGTTTGCCGGGCGGACTGTTTCAACGGATCGCGCAGGCGTAGCGCGCGTCAGGCCCTGCGATCGGCCTCGGACAGGAGCCGGGATTTCTGCGCTATATTGGGGTCATGTTCGAAGTGTTGGTATTTGTCTACGAGAACTATTGGCGCGGCGACGCCTGCCCCCAATGGAATCAGCTCGAACGCAAGCTCAATGCGGTCGGTTTCGAGGCCCAGGAAATCAAGGAGGCCCTGGCCTGGCTGAGCGGCCTGAGCCAGGCAACCCGCAGCACCCGAAGCCCGGATACGCCCCTGCCGCTGGACGACCTCGACGCGCTGGTGCAGCGCGCCGATCAGCTGGCCATTGGCAATTCGGGTGCGAGCATCCGGGTATTTTCGGTGGCGGAGCAGAACCGGCTGGGCCCGGAGTGCCTGGGCTTCATTCGCTTCCTCGAGAACGCGACGGTATTGCCGCCCCATATGCGGGAAATCATCGTCGACCGGGCCATGGCGTGCGACTCCGAGCCGCTGTCGCTGGATGACCTGAAGATCATCGTGCTGATGGTGTACTGGAGCCTGGGCGAGGAGCCTGATGCCCTGGTGCTCGACGAGTTGTGCGACGACGCGCAAGACCGCGTCGCCCACTGACATTCCTGCCGGCGCCGGGCATTCGGCCAGCGCGACTCAGCCCAGCAGACGTTCCGGATTGGCCTCGAGCTTGGCCAGCGCATCGCGGGTGGCGCGCACGGTGAGCGTTTCTTCTTCCTGCGGCAACAGCAGTCCCGCCTGCAGATAAGCCGCCAGACGGCCGATCTGGACCAGATAGCTATGGCCATCGGCCGAGGCAAACAGGTTGAGCTGTTTGCGGTCGCTGCGCCACGCAAACTGCACCTTCACGACGCGGCCGTTGTGATCCAGCGTGAACCATGAACCAAGCTCGAGTTCGCGCGCCCAGGCCAGCATCGCATTGCTGGGCTTGGAGCCGCCGTTGGCGACCACATCGATGGTCGCCGGATCGATACCCAGCATCAGCTCGATGCTCTCGGCATCCAGCGGCAGGTCGCCCATACCGTCTTCGCTGACAAAATCTTCCAGATTGGCCAGCCGCTTGGCCAGCGCATCGATCTGGGCGGTCGGGATGGCTTCGGTCTTGGACAAAAAGGCGTCGGCCAATGTGTCGCTGACCGTCTTGATGTGGATATCCTGCTGGCTGGGCGCCATGCCCAGCAGCGACATGCCGCTGCGCAGGCGCTGCAGCAGCTTGGGCAGGTTCTGGATCACGCGTGCGCGATCGGCCCGGTCGGGCTTGGCACTGGCAGCCCATACCAGCTCGGATGAGGTCTGCTTGAGCTCCAGCGTCTCGGCATGCTGCGGCCCCTTGCGGATCGCCGCCACCGCCAGCACCTCGGCCCAGACCTTGAAAAGATAGGTGCGGATCTCGTCGCGGACCGGAATGTCCTTGAGCATGTTGCGCATCTCGATCGTGTACTGGATCGTCAGCGTTTCCTTCTGCTCCACCTGCTGCGCAACGCTGGCGACCTTCTGGGTCGCGCCGCTGCCGGTCAGGAATTTCTGCAGGAATTTCTGGAACTCGGCATAGACGAGTTCGTAGACGCGCTTGCCGGTCTCCGGATACTGCTCGATCACCTGCACCACGCGCTTGATTTCCTTCTCCAGCGCACTGCCCTGGATGCCGCTGGCATCGAAACCCATGACACACGAGCCCATGCGGTCAATCAGTTGCCGCGCCGGGTGGCTGGCGGTACCGAAGAAGTCGGGTTCGGCCAGCGCCACGCGCAGCACGGGCATCTGCAGGCGCGCAAACCAGACCCGCATCGCCGGTGGGATGCGGTCCTCCTGCAGGATGGCCTGAAACATCAGCGCGACGATCTCGATCGTGGCTTTTTCGCTCTTGGTCTCGGCCTTGTCCTTGAGCGCGGCAGTGTGCTCGCGCAATCGTACCGCCACCTGCGCGACGCCGGCCGGGCTGTAGTCCTCGAACAGGGTGCCGGACTCGCCGTACGCGGGCGCGCCACCGGTGCCGGTACCACCACCCTGGCGCACGGCAATGGCCGCAGCCAGCGCCGGAGAGGCCGGCTGGTAGGACGTGGCATCGAACTCCGGCCCGACACGGCCGACCAACAGGCGCTTGAGCTGACCCAGCACGCCCTGTGCCCGGCTACGCGCCCGCGCCAGTGGCGTGACCGAGGTCATCATCCGCGTTTCGTCATGGGCATTGCCACCACTGCCCATGTAGCCACGGCCTGACTCCTGGCCTCCTTGCACACCCCCACGACCGGCGCCCGAGTCGAAGCCATGGCCGGACCCCGAATGAGGCAGCGCCCCGCTGGCGGGTGTGAAACCCGGCGCAGAACCCGGTCCGGAGTCGTATTCGGGCGCGCCGCCGCGATGCGAGGGGCCCGAATCCCGTGCCGAATCAGTACCGCGCAGGCCGCCACCCGAGGGCGCAGACGGCCGGCGACCAGTCGAATGGGCGTGTGGCCCGAACCCGCTCTCACCCGAATCAAGGCCGAGAGAACTGCTCTGGTAACCGCTGTCCGACGGCAGATGCTGGGCAGAAAACGCCTTGGGGGCCCCCTTGGTCGGCGCCGACCGTTTGACCCGGTCCTTGAGATCGATGGTCTTCATGACCCCTTTTTCGATCAGCGTCTGGTTGGCCTTCTGGTAGGCCTGCTTGAGCCGCTCCGACAGCAGGCTTTGCACGGTGTCGTTGATGAGCGGCCAGCTGCCGTTGGGCATGCCGCTGGCCGCCCATTCCTCAATCAGGATCAGGATCAGGACGTCCGGCTTGAGAATGTCCTGGCGATCGAGTTCGTCCGAGTTCTCCAGGTAGCGGATCCGCAGCCGCAGATCGTCGAGCTCGGAGCTGACCTTGTCCATGACCCGCAGCACCAGACGGGAGGCCAGGATCTTGTTCTCGACGACGTCGTTCCCCACCAGCGACAGGCCGCCAAAGTCCTCTTGCTCGCTTTTTTCCAGCACGGGGTGCGGCTGCAGGGCCTCGTTCCAGGCCTTGCTGGTGGCTTCGCGCCAGGTATTCTTGTGGCGCTGGAAGAAGGTCCAGGCATCGCGCCGCACCTGCATCTCACGCGACGGCGCAGCCTCGTCCATCATGACCCGCAAGCGCTCCTGCACCGCGGATACCACCTCCACCATGGTGCGCACTGCATCCGCCACGAACTGTTGCCGGATCTCACTGGCCAGTCGTCTCCGCTGGCTGGAAAAGGATGCAGTTGCCATAAGGTCAGGGCACGATTACACCGTGGCCCCGGCATTCGGATCGTTGGGGTCCACGCCTTTTTGCGTTACAGGTTTGACCATGTCTTCTCGTTTGATACCCAACCACATGGCAATGGCTGCGCCGACAAAGACCGACGAATAAATGCCAAAGCAGATACCGATGGTAAGTGCCAGGGCAAAGTAATACAGCGTCGGTCCGCCGAAAAGCAGCATGGACAAAACCATGATCTGGGTGGAACCGTGGGTAATGATAGTACGACTGATCGTGGAAGTGATCGCGTTGTCGATGATGGCCACCGTTTCCATCTTGCGGTAGCGGCGGAAATTCTCGCGGATCCGGTCAAAAATGACGACGGACTCGTTGACGGAGTAACCCAGAACCGCCAGCACCGCCGCCAGCACCGGCAGCGAAAACTCCCACTGGAAGAACGCGAAGAAGCCCAGAATGATGACCACGTCGTGCAGGTTGGCGACGATGGCCGCAACCGCGAACTTCCACTCGAAACGGATGGCCAGGTAGATCATGATGCCGACCACGACCATGGCCAGCGCCTTCAGGCCATCGGTCACCAGTTCCTCGCCGACCTGCGGCCCGACGAACTCCTGGCGCCGCAGGGTGGCACCGGGATCGGACGCCTTCAGCGCCGCAAAAGCGGTTTCGCTCTGTTGCGCCGAACTGACGCCCTTTTGGGCCGGCAGGCGAATGATCACGTCCTGGGCCGTGCCGAAATTCTGCACCTGGACATCGGTGTAGCCGAGCCCGGAGATCACCGAACGCACTTTGGGCACGTCCGCCGGCTGGGCGTAGCCGACCTCCATCACCGTGCCGCCGGTGAACTCGACCGACAGATGCAGGCCCTTGTGGAACAGGAAGAAGACCGCCAGCACGAAGGTGACGATGGAGACGACGTTCAGCACCAGCGCGTGGCGCATGAACGGGATGTCTTTGCGAAACTTGAAGAATTCCATGGCTTATCCGCTCCGCCGCGCAGAAGGTGCGACCTCGTTGCCGCCACCATCGGGGCGCCACACGGTGCCGATCGACACCCCCTTGAGTTTCTTGACCCGACCGTACCAGAAGTTGACCAGTCCGCGCGAGAAGAAAACCGCCGAGAACATGCTGGTCAGGATACCGATGCAGTGCACCACCGCAAAGCCGCGCACCGGGCCGGAACCGAAGATCAGCAGGGCGACACCGGCAATCAGCGTCGTCACGTTGGAGTCGAAGATGGTGCCCCAGGCACGCTCGTAGCCCGCGTTGATGGCCGCCTGCGGCGAAGCGCCGTTGCGCAGTTCCTCGCGCACGCGCTCATTGATCAGCACGTTGGAGTCGATGGCCATGCCCAGTGCCAGCGCCATCGCCGCCATGCCGGGCAGTGTCAGCGTCGCCTGCAGCATCGACAGCACCGCCACCAGCAGCAGCAGGTTCACACCCAGCGCCACGCTGGAGAACACGCCGAACATCATGTAGTAGACGCACATGAAGACCACGATCACCAGGAAGCCCCAGGTCACGCTGTCAAAGCCCTTGGCGATGTTCTCGGCACCCAGGCTCGGGCCGATGGTGCGCTCCTCGATGATCTCCATGGGCGCGGCCAGTGAACCGGCGCGCAGCAGCAGTGCCGTATCGTGTGCCTCGGTGGTCGTCATGCGACCGGAGATCTGCACCCGGCCGCCACCGATCTCGGAGCGGATGACGGGAGCAGTGACGACTTCGCCCTTGCCTTTTTCGAACAGCAGGATGGCCATGCGCTTGCCGATGCTCTCGCGCGTCACGTCGCGGAAGATACGTGAACCCTTGGCATCCAGCGACAGGTGCACGGCGGCTTCCTGGGTCTGGCTGTCGAAACCGGGCTGCGCGTCGGTCAGGTTCTCGCCAGTCAGGATGACCTGCTTCTTGACGATGATGGGCTGGCTGTTGCGCTCCAGGAAGCGCTCGGAGCCGAATGGCACGGGTCCGGTACCGGACTCTGCCGCCCGGCCCTCGGCGCTTTCGTCGACCATGCGCACTTCCAGCGTCGCGGTACGGCCCAGGATGTCCTTGGCCTTGGCCGTGTCCTGCACGCCCGGCAACTGCACGACGATCCGGTCCAGGCCCTGCTGCTGGATCACCGGTTCGGCCACGCCGAGTTCGTTGATCCGGTTATGCAGCGTCACCATGTTCTGCTTGAGCGCCTGCTCCTGGATCGCGCGTGCCGCCGCCGGCTTGATGCGCGCGGTCAGCGTGAACTCGCCTCCGGCCAGTGGCGCCTCGGTGATGTCCAGGTCCGCAAACTGCTCGGCAATCACCGCCTTGGCTGCCGCCAGTGTCTGGGCGTCGCGCAGCTGAACCTCGATCGCCTGGTTGTTGCGGCTGATACCCGAATGCCGCACATTCTTCTCGCGCAGTGCGGTGCGCAGGTCACCGGACAGCGACTCGACCTTGCGGGTCAATGCGGCCTGCATGTCGACCTGCAGCATGAAGTGGACGCCGCCGCGCAGGTCCAGCCCCAGGTACATCGGCGCCGCGCCCACGGCCGAAAGCCAGGACGGGGAACGGGACAGCAGGTTCAGCGCGACGACATAGGGCGGATCGGTCGGGTCGGGAATCAGCGCCTTCTGGATCGCGTCCTTGGCCTTGAGCTGTTCGTCACCGGTGCTCAGGCGAATCTTGATCGAGTTGCCGTCGAAGATGATGCCGGCCGGTGCGATGCCGGCCGCCTTGAGGGCGTCCTCGACCCGGCGCTGGGTGCCGGTGTCGACCTTGATGGTGGCCTTGCCCGACGACACCTGCACGGCAGGCGCCTCACCAAAGAAGTTGGGCAGGGTGTAAAAAAACCCTACCAACAGCGCGACCACGATGATCGCGTATTTCCAGACCGGGTATCGGTTCATGTTTGCACTTCCCGCAGCCGTTGGTGCCGCGTGGTCACTGCCGACGACGGCAGCGACGATTACTTGCTGACGTACTTACTTGATGGTGCCCTTGGGCAGAACCTGCACGACCGAGCCGCGCTGGATCGTCACTTCGACGCCATTGGAGATTTCAACGCCCAGATAGCTGTCGCCCAGCTTGGAGACCTTGCCCAGCACGCCGCCGGAGGTCACGACCTCGTCACCCTTGGCCAGGGCTTCCACCATGGCGCGGTGTTCTTTCTGCTTCTTCATCTGAGGGCGAATCATGACAAAATAAAGTACGACAAACATCAACACCAATGGCAGCATGCTCATCAGCGACGACTGCATGTCGCCGCCAGCGGCTGCGGCGGGTGCGGTTTGGGCAAATGCGGAAGAAATAAACACAGGCGGCTCCAGAACAGACAGTTGATGACTCTGCGATGGCAACGGTGTAACCGCTGGCAGACAACCCGGCATTGTATGCGGCGCCTCCAAGGCCATGAATACAGGGGTTGTTGACCCGGCACAGGCCCGCCGCCATCCAGCAAAGCGACAGATGCAAGAACACGACCACGATCACGACCATTCGCATCTGGACGAGATGGATCTGCGGGTGCGGGCACTCGAGACGCTGCTAACGCGCAAGGGACTGGTGGAGCCGGCGGCGCTGGACCGGATCATCGAGACCTACGAAACCCGGGTCGGGCCGCACAATGGCGCTGCTGTCGTGGCCCGCGCCTGGGTCGATGCCGAATTCCGGCAGTGGCTGCTGCAGGACGCAACCGCCGCCATCGCCTCCATGGGCTTCGGCGGGCGTCAGGGCGAGCACATGGTCGCCGTGGCCAACACCCCCGACACACACAACATGGTGGTCTGCACGCTGTGCAGCTGCTACCCCTGGCCCGTGCTCGGTCTGCCGCCTGTCTGGTACAAGAGCGCGCCCTACCGCGCCAAGGCCGTGATGGACCCGCGCGGCGTGCTGGCCGATTTCGGCGTGCAACTGCCGGCGTCGACACAGCTGCGGGTCTGGGATTCGACCGCCGAAGTGCGTTACCTCGTGTTACCCATGATGCCGCCGGATGCAAAAGGCCTGGACGCGGCGCAATTGGCGGCATGGGTCACGCGCGACGCCATGATCGGGACCGGGCTGGCGCGTGCGCCCCAGGCGCCGGCAAGCAGCGCCCCCAGCGCCTGAGCCATACGCGCCAAAGGAGTCCCGCAATGAACGGCGTACACGACATGGGCGGCCTGCAGGGCTTCGGCCCCGTCCGGCCCGAAGCGAACGAGCCCCTGTTCCATGCCGACTGGGAAAAGCGGGCCCTTGCCGTCACATTGGCGATCGGCGCGGGCGGACAGTGGAACATCGACCTGAGCCGGTCCGCGCGCGAGTCCTTGCCGCCGGCAACCTACCTGGGCAGCAGCTACTACGCGATCTGGATCCGGGCGCTCGAAAACCTCATGGCAGAGCGATCGCTCGCCACCCGGGAGGAGATGCGCAGCGGTACGCCGGACGGCACGCCACCGGCACCGTTTCGCGTGCTTCGGGCCGACGCGGTCGACGCATCGTTGGCCCGCGGCACGCCGAGCGCAAGGCCGATCGAACGGCCGGCACGCTTCGGACCGGGGGACCGGGTGCTTGCGCGCAACATCCATCCGCAAGGGCATACCCGGCTGCCGCGCTATGTGCGCGGCCATGTCGGAACCGTGGTCCTGGTCCATGGTGCCCATGTATTTCCCGACCGCCACGTGACCCGCACCCTGCCGCCGTTCGACGAAGACCCGCAGTGGCTTTACACGGTGGTGTTCGACGCACGGGAGCTTTGGGGCACACAGGCGGACGCCCACGCCCGCATCAGCGTCGACGCCTGGGAACCTTATCTGGAGCCGGCGCCCGGCGCCGAAGGCCGGCCATGAACCCGCGGCTGACGCTGGCCGAAGTGGCCGCCGCCTGCGCCGCCGACGGCTGCGGCCTGCCGATGCCCCCGGACACGGCCGGCGGCGGACACTTCTCCGAACCCTGGCAGGCGCATGCGTTCGCAATGGTGCTGCTGCTGCACGAACGCGGTGTTTTCAGCTGGCCGCAATGGGCCGACACGCTCGCCCGGCACATCCGCGCGGCGCAGGCCCAGGGGGACCCGGACGATGGCAGCAGCTATTACCGCCACTGGCTGGACGCGCTGGAGGCCATCACGATCGCACAAGGCATCGCCACCGCCGACCAGTTGCACGCACTCGAACACGCCTGGGCCGATGCGGCGCAGCACACGCCGCACGGCCAGCCGATCGAATTACGCGACGGCGGCTGAGGCCTGGGTGGCGCTGCGCGGCGCCCGCCACTGCTGCATCAGGTCCTTCCACAGCTGGCGTGTCGCCACCAGATTGCGGTCCTTGACGTGGCCGTATCCCTTGATTTTTTCCGGCAAGCGGGCAATCTCGAGTGCCAGCGCATGCTTGTCGGCCGTGAGTCCGCCCAGGACCTCGTCGATGCTGGCGCGGTATTCACCGATCAGCGCGCGCTCGGTACGGCGCTCTTCGCTGCGACCGAAGACATCCAGTGCGCCACCCCGCAATCCCTTGAGTTTCGCCAGCCAGCGGAAGCCGGTCAGCATGGCAGGGCCATATTTCTGTTTCTGCAGTTCGCCCTTGGCGTTGCGCTTGGCCAGCAGTGGCGGCGCCAGGTGGTAGTTCAGCGTGAAGTCGCCCTCGAACATGGCGTTGACCCGCTCCAGGAACCGGGTGTCGCTGTGCAGCCGCGCCACCTCGTATTCGTCCTTGTAGGCCATCAGCTTGAACAGGTAGCGCGCCACACTCTCGGCCAGCGCCGTCTTGCCCAGCGGCGCCTCGGCGTCGCGCACCTTGTGCACGAAGGCCTGGTAGGTGGCAGCATACGCGGCGTCCTGGTAGTCGGTCAGGAACTCGACCCGGCGCTTGACGATGTCGTCCAGGGTTTCACGCTTCTTGAACTGCAGCACCTGCGCCGGGGTCAGCAGTTTCTCGACGCTGGCCCAGTCGTGCGCGGCGCGCCGGCCCCATGCGAACGCCGCCTTGTTGTTGTCCACGGCCACCGCATTGAGCTCGATCGCCCGCATCAGCGCGTCGTGCCCGAGCGGAATCCAGCCCTTTTGCCAGGCGTAGCCCAGCATCATCGGGTTGGTATAGATGCTGTCACCCAGCAGCTTGACCGCGGCAGCATCGGCATTGAAAGCGCCCACACCATCGACACCGACCGCCTTGGCGATTTCGGCCGCACAGGCCTCGGCCGGGTTCTGCCAGTTGCCGTTGCGCACGAAAGCCGCCGTCGGTGTGCTGTGCGAATTGAGCGCCACGTGGGTGCGGCCCTCGCGCATGCGCAGCATGGTTTCCTTGCCGGCGGTCACCAGCGGGTCGCAACCGATGATCAGGTCCGCGGCCGCCATGCTGACGCGGGTGGTGCGGATGTCCTGCTGGCGCTCGCCGATCAGCACATGGCTCCAGGTGGCGCCGCCTTTTTGCGCCAGGCCTGCCGCGTCCTGTGTGACGATGCCCTTGCCCTCGATATGTGCCGCCATGCCGAGCAACTGCCCGATGGTGATGACGCCGGTGCCGCCGACGCCCGCCACGATGATGCCCCAGACCTGGCCGATGGCCGCGTCCAGCGCGATCGGGGTCGGCTCGGGCAGCGGGCCCATCTCGAACGGTGACACCGCCTTGTCCTTGGCCTTCTTGCGCAGCTGCCCGCCTTCGACGGTGACGAAACTCGGACAGAAACCTTTCAGGCAGGACATGTCCTTGTTGCAGGTCGACTGGTTGATCTGGCGCTTGCGGCCGAACTCGGTCTCCAGCGGCTCCACGCTCATGCAGTTGGACTGCACGCCGCAGTCGCCACAGCCCTCGCACACCAGCTCGTTGATGACGACACGCTTGGCCGGGTCGACCATCGTGCCGCGCTTGCGCCGGCGCCGCTTCTCGGTGGCGCAGGTCTGGTCGTAGATGATGACGGTCGTTCCCTTGATCTCGCGGAACTCGCGCTGTACCGCATCCAGCGTGTCGCGGTGCAGAACGGCCACACCGTCGACCAGCTTGACGCCGTCGTACTTGTCGGGTTCATCGGTGACGACGACGATCCGGGCCGCGCCCTCGGCACGCATCGACTGTGCGATCTGCACCACCGAATGGCCTTCGGCGCGCTCGCCGACCTGCTGGCCACCGGTCATCGCGACCGCGTCGTTGTACAGGATCTTGTAGGTGATGTTGACGCCGGCAGCGATGCTCTGGCGCACCGCCAGCAGGCCACTGTGGAAATAGGTGCCGTCGCCGAGATTGGCGAACATGTGCTTGTCGTTGCTGAACGGCTCCTGGCCGACCCAGGGCACGCCTTCGCCACCCATCTGCGTGAATCCGATGGTGCTGCGATCCATCCAGGTGGCCATGAAATGGCAACCGATGCCGGCCATGGCGCGCGATCCTTCAGGCACCTTGGTGCTGGTGTTGTGCGGGCAGCCCGAGCAGAACCACGGCTGGCGGTCTGCGTCCTTGACGCCGCCCAGGTCGAGCACCTGCATGGCCCGTTCCTTGGCCTGCAGGATCGCCATCTGCGCGTCGATGCGTGCTTCCATGTCGGCACCCAGGCCCATCTTCTTGACCCGCTGCGCAATTGCATGGGCGATCAGCGCCGGCGACAGGTCGGCCTTGGCACGCAGCAAGGTGTTGGCGCTCGGGTTGGGCATCGACCACTCGCC
>Ga0116169_1001259_pt1 | contig 21784 bp, 16 predicted proteins | sample AD_UKC130_MetaG_FD_89796 | JGI IMG/M metagenome (GOLD analysis project Ga0116169, IMG submission 89796) | Active sludge microbial communities of municipal wastewater-treating anaerobic digesters from Canada - AD_UKC130_MetaG | ecosystem: Engineered > Bioreactor > Anaerobic > Digestate | place...
ATTGTATGCAGGGTATGCGGTGGGAAGGGTCAGGTTAGATATACCCATGGTTTTTTTACCATAAATAGAACTTGTGAGTACTGTGGTGGTGAGGGATATATAATAAAAGATCCATGCAAAACATGCAAGGGCAGAGGCTTTATAAAGACAAAGAAAAAGATAAAAGTAAAGATACCTCCCGGTGTTGAGACAGGTATGAGATTAAAGGTAAGGGGTGAAGGCGCATATGGTAGAGGAGATACCCATCCCGGTGATCTGTATATTGTTTTAAATGTAAAAGAACATCCTGTCTTTGAGCGCGAAGGAGATGACATTATTGTCCGGGTAAATGTAAGTTTTCCTACCATGTGTCTTGGAGGAGAAATAGATGTGCCCACAATAGAGGGGACTACAAAGCTCTATATTCCCCCTGGAACCCAGCCAGGAAAGGTAATTAAGATTAAAGGGCTTGGAGTTCAAAAACATAACGGTTATGGCAGAGGGGATCAGCATGTGTATCTAAACCTTGTAGTACCCACAAATCTTACGGAAAATCAGAAAAGACTTATTGAAGAACTCTCAAAAGAGTTCGGGGAACATAAAGAGGCAAAGGAGAAGAGTTTTAAAGATAGATTCAAGGATATATTTACCTGCCTTGTGGGTTTTTTCTTTTAATCTCTTTTACCTTTTCCATAAAATCCTTTAGTTTTTTTTCAAAACCCCTCTCCGTTGGAAAATAGTATCTTCTATCCTTTAATTCTTCTGGAAAATATTCTTGGTCGACAATGGCGTCTTTAAAATTATGGTTATACAGATAGCCTCTGCCGTATCCCATTTCTTCCATGAGCCTTGTAGGTGCGTTTCTGATATGCATTGGCACAGGATAATCAGGAAGTTTTTTAACATCATGGACTGCCGCATTATATGCCTTATAGACGGCGTTACTCTTTTCGCACAAAGAAAGATAAATACAAGCCTGGGCAAGGGCAAGGTACCCTTCAGGAGGGCCTATAAATTCAAAGGCCTCTTTTGCAGCCATTGCAATAATTAGTGCATTGGGGTCTGCATTGCCAACATCTTCTGAGGCAAACCTGACCATTCGCCTTGCAATATACAATGGGTCCTCACCCCCTTCTATCATACGGGCAAGCCAGTAAAGGGCTGCATCAGGGTCAGAGCCTCTCATGCTCTTGTGTAATGCGCTTATCAGATCATAATGCATCTCCCCTTTTTTGTCGTACATAACAATCTTTTTCTGATACGCCTCCTGTAAAACTTCGTGGTCTATCACAGGCATATCCTTTTTTGCACCTTTTACCATTGAGTAGCACACTTCCAGTAAATTTAATGCCTTTCTTGCATCTCCATCGGCCAGGATAGCAAGTTCTTCTATGGTGTTCTCTTCTATTTTTGCAGGTATTTTTTTTAATTCATCATCCTCAGATACTGCCCTTTTTATAATTTTAATGAGGTCTTCCTTTGAAAGGGGGTTAAGATTTATTATACGCATCCGCGAGAGAAGGGGGGTGATTATCTCAAAAGACGGATTTTCTGTTGTAGCCCCAATGAGTATTATGTCACCCCTTTCTACAAAAGGTAAAAATGTATCCTGCTGGAGTTTATTAAACCTGTGAAATTCATCCACAAAAAGCACAATCTTTCGTGATTTTGCCTTTTGTATTATATCCGTTACCTCTTTGATGCCAATATTGACAGCGCTTACGGAGAAAAAGGGCAGATCAAGGTGCTTGCCGATAAGCCATCCCAGTGTTGTTTTTCCTACACCGCTGGGCCCCCAGAAGATCATGGAGGGGATTTCTTTTTTTTCTAAAAGCACCTTAAGAATCTTACCTTCGCCGAGGATGTGTGTCTGGCCGAAAAATTCCTTTAATGTCTTTGGCCTTACCCTATCGGCTAATGGTTTTTTCTTATCTTTACGAGAAAAATCTAAATTTTCAAATAATTCCATTCATTACATAATAAGGTTTTTAGTGTCAGAATTCAATGAAAGAAGGGATATTTTAAAAACTTCCTAACCGATGCATAGATGGAGAGGATAAAACCCAGAATACCACCCCATAAAAATGTATATCTTTTATAATCCATCTCTTCTAAAGGAGTAGTAAACCCTAATTTCAAAAAGACTGTGTTTAAATAGTATGCCAAAGATGGAAGAATAATGGTAGCCATTATAAAAACTATTGTAAGGGAGAAAATTATATATGTTGTAAAGGTGCTTATAGATATTAAGACTTTGTCTAAAAATAAGAGATTTTCCAGTTTTTCTTCTATTTTTGTCAGCTCTTCATCTATATTTCTGTAAAGGGCACCTATATTTGTTAATTCACCAAAAGAGGCCTTTAATATATTTTTAGATGCCCTATTAATTTCTTCAGAAAATTTTTCCAGCAGTGTTTTATATTCATGGGCCAGCCTTTTGTATTTCACACTTTGTATCTTTTTTAGACCTTTTTCTATCCGTTGAGAAATTTTTTTGAGTTTTATTTTTAGCCCTTCTTTTTTTTCCTTTAAATTATTATGAATCTGGGACTTAACAATGTGTGATAGGTGTATTGCATCCAAATAGCCGAAAAAACTGTTCTGTTCGATAAGTTGTTTTATTTTAACTGAAATGCCTTCTAAATCTGAAACAGTATGTGTATCCATAAAGTCTTTTGAATCTATAAATTCTTTTTCTGCCTCCCCTGACAACTCCATGGCATTTTCCTTTACCTTTTTAAATATTTTTTCAAGGGTTTCTGTAATTAGTTCTCTGTATGGAAACAATTCGCAGTCCATATAAGCGTATATAAAATAATCCCTGTCATCGTGTATTAAATCCATTAAACTAACCATAGCCTTAGAGTGCTTTTCCATCTTTAGGTCTATTTTGATACTTAGATAATGGGCATCAAGGCAAAGAGGGTCCTGAAAAATTAAATCATTTATAACCTTCCATGCATCGTTAAGTCTATTTTCCTCATAATACAGGCGGGCAAGTAAAAGATTTAGATAATCCTTTTGTATTCTATTCTTTGCATATTTTATGGCCTTTTTTAAATATACTTCTGCGTTTTCCATATCTTCTTTTTCAATGGATAGTAAGCCATATATACAGTAAATCCTGAAGTTATTCGGTGTGTTTTCTATTGCCTTTTTCAGGCATGCCTCTACATTTTCATAATCACAGATGCGCAAAGAATCCTGGGCAAGCCATACTAAGCCACCTTCATTTTCACTGATTGTATTTTTTGCCTTAGCCCAGTCTATCTCTGAGCAATTCCAGATGGTTCTTAAAAATCTTAATTGAAAGACCCTTGTAGGTTCAAAAAATGCCTCGTATGCAAACTTTTGTTCATCCTCACTATTTGTAATGATTATTTCCGAGTTTTTAAATTCTTTTGTTAGGTTAAAAAAAAGCCTGTTTATTCGATCTATGGGGACATAGCCAATTTTATTTGTTGCCCCTGTAGTCTCCGGTAAATTTTTTGTAGGGCAGTTAATGGGTTTGTGTTGTTTACTGCCACAATAAAAACAAGGGCGATAAGGACCTTCTGTTAAAATATATCCAAAATAGAACGGTTCAATTTCTGTCTTTTTTTCAGCTGGATATAGCAGGCGGTAAAATTTTTTTGAACATGAAATAATAGGGGGCTTTTCGACTAATGCAATGTCTATATTGCCTGTTGCTACGAAGGCATCTTCTGATATATGTATGTAGCCTGGACTAATATAATTTTTATGTTCTTCAAAAAGTTCAACATCCTTTTTTATATCATTTGTGTTGTCAATTAAAAAATAAACAGGGACAATGCCTGTATCTTTTATAATTTTTACATCTTTTTTAAAAGAATCAATTATATATTTTGCAATATCAAACATCCAGGAATGGTCTTTCAGATAGAATACTAAAGCATCGTTTTTAGAAATGTTTACCTTTTTTATTTTATCCTTTAGAAATATATCGTCATAGTGTATGAAGTTTTTCCAGAAATTGTGAAAAGAGCTGTTCTCGGGTAATGGAATAGGACTTACAAAAAAGACTATATTTTCTTTATCTAAAATGAGCTCTTCGTCCCACGATACAGAGTAAACAATAAATTCATCGGGTATATTTTTTTTTGCCGTGCCCTCGATCATTTCAAAATGGACAAAAGGTGCATCCTTAACTTGATTATACAATTCGTTGGATATGTATATTTTATCCCCTTCTGCAATATCTGTTAGTTTTGAGGCGACATTAACTACATCTCCGTAAATGTCGTCCTTTTCGAAAAGGACGTTTCCATAATGAATGCCAATTCTTATTCTGACCGGTAATGCCTGTGATTGTTTGTTTTGTGTTTGAACCTTTTGTTGGAGATTTATGGCTGCCTTTAAGGCATTGAAGGGGTTTTTAAAGTAAGCCATTATTGAATCGCCGATAAATTTTATTATACGGCCATTAAACCTGTTTATGATTGAGGATGCAACGTTGTAATGGTTATGTAGCATTTTTTTGCCGTGTTCATCACCGTATAACTTAAAAAATTCTGTGGAGCCCACTATATCTGTAAAAAAAACCGCACTTTTTTCTGTAAAAGATATGGCGCCTATTTTGCCACTATCAGGTTCGTTTATTTTAGAAAAATTAGCAGGTTGATAAGCAGAAATTTTCATCTCTAATTTTATCGGCAGAAAATTGATTTCATTAAATGAAGACAAAAATTTTTATTCTGCAGAGATAGGGCAATTATCTCTGAAAACTAAAATTTTCTATTTATAGATCCCACATGAAAAGATATAGTCATCTACCTTTAAACAATATGCAGATTTCAAAGATACTTTACCTATTGTAGGATCCATCCATTTATAATCTACCCACCCTGACCCTTTTTCCTTTGCCGTATTTATCATCTCTTTTACAAAATATTTGCCTTCTGCATCTTTTAATTCAAAACATGATTTTCCAATTAGTGAGGTATTAAATGGATTAACAAATAATCTGCCATATTCATCTTGGACAAAAATGTATAGGTCTTTTTTTACAAACTGACCTTGCCTATCATTGAATTCCTTGAAAGCCTTTTCTTTACCATGTGTTTTATAGTATTTAATTGCCTGATGAAGGAGCTCCTCTGCCTCTTGTGCAGTGCCTCTGTTTACATTTTGATTTACCTCAATGAGCTTAAATTTCTGTATTATTTTATTGAGTTCAAGGGAAAGGTTGGCAATCAATTTTGATGCATCTACATTATCCACGATGTTTTTCTGGGCATTTGTCATGATCTTTGAAATTTCCTGTATGTTGTTGGAAATCTTATTTGTTGTGGCGGTCTGCTGTTCAGACGCAACGGCAATCTGGTTTATCTGACTTGCAAGGTTATTTATCTGATGGAGTATATCTTTTAGGGTTGCACTGGATTTATCCGTTTCCTCTGCACCTTTTTCAGCCTCTTTTACGCCTTCTTCCATTGAAGACACAGCGGCCTTTGTCTCTGACTGCATTGTTTTTATGGTAATGCTAATATCTTTTGTTGCCTTTGAAGTCCTTTCTGCAAGCTTTCTTACCTCATCGGCAACAACGGCAAAACCCCTTCCATGCTCTCCTGCCCTGGCTGCCTCAATGGCTGCATTTAATGCAAGAAGGTTTGTCTGGTCTGCAATCTCATCGATAATGGCCGCTATCTCACCTATCTGGTCTGACCTTTCACCTAAGCTTTTTATTACCTTTGCCGATTCTTTTACCCTTTCACCTATTCTTTTCATTGCCTCCACAATGCTATGGATGACCTGTTCTCCTGTTATGGCAGCACTGCTTGCCTTTTCTGAACTCTGTGCTGCAACGACACAGTTTTTGGCAATTTCCCCTGAGGTAATAGACATTTCTTCGCTTGCAGCGGCAACAGAGTTTATCTGATTAACAATATCTTCGAACCCTTTACTCATCTGATTCGTGGTAACTTCAAGGGTATTCGCTGCAAAAGATATTTTATTTATATTCAGTGACAGTTGTCTTATCGAATTGTTTAACAAATCGAGCAATGCATTAAAATCCTTTTCCAGCTCGTTTATTTCTCCTGCATCTTCTTTAATTAATGCTGTAAAGTCTCCACCTAAAGCTTCTTTTAGGGAACTCTCCAGGTTGGCTGATGAAAAACCTATTTTTTTAGCATTATAAACACCGATAACCGCTATTATGATTGCAAGGCAGGCTAAAACACCAAAAAATATAGATAATTCAACGATTGTATTCTTCCCTGTTAGCCAGAAAAAGGCAAAAATTCCGTAACCGATTAGGAATAATATGTATAAGGATGTGATAACGAATATTTTCTTTTTTAAATTATTTTTCATGGCACTCACCTGAATTTTCTTGTTTATATCTTTTTCGGCTTTTTTTAATATTTCTTAAGCAAAAAAACTATAATCTTTATAAAATAATAAACTAAATCCTGGCAACTATTAAGAGAGTGTACCTTATGCAAAGTATCGCATTAAAAATGAACATATTTTGCTTTAGTATAAATAAATGAACTAAAATTTTAGTAAAAAATTGATAATTATGTTTACAATGATGCACTTACATTTTTTATAAATTTATTGACAACCTCACAAAATTAATATTACGATTTGATAATCAGCTTAATTTATAAATTTAAAAGATGAAATAAGTGTTCATTATTGAATAACAGGCTATAGAGGATGAGAACGTCAAACAATGTCAATGGCAATTTAAAATTAATGCTAAAAAGAACCGTCATTAGAATTTTTAAATTATGTAGAGCATAATGGATTGTTAAAATAATAGGCATACGTTTTAAATAAATATTTTAAGGAGGGTCTAATCATGACCAAAAATAGCAGTATCTATTGGAACCCTTTATTGGAGACAATGGATAGAGAAAAACTCCGCAACCTACAGTTGAAAAAATTTAAACGTATCTTCGAATGGGCATATAATAACTCCCCCTTTTATAAAAAACTATATAGAGATGCAGGGATTGAACTAGGTGATATAAAGACTTATGAAGATATAAAACGGGTGCCAAAGATAGACAAAGGGATGTTAAGAAATACACAGAGCAAAGAACCCTTTCCATATGGTGATATGCTGGCAGTTCCTTTAACAGAGGTTACAGAATTCAGACAAACAAGCGGCACAACAGGCACTCCTGTTTATCAGGCCGATACATGGCAGGACTGGGAGTGGTGGAGTGAATGCTGGGCCTATATCCTCTATGCCCAGGGATACAGGGATACGGATAGATTATTCTTGCCATTCGGTTATAATATCTTTGTTGCCTTCTGGGCCTGTCATTATGCTGCAGAAAAGTTGGGTTGCGAGGTGGTTCCAGGTGGTGTCCTCGATACAGAGGCAAGAATATTGAAGATGCAGGAACTAAAATGCACTGCCTTTGCCGCTACCCCAACCTATGTTTTGGGTATGGCAGATACTGCGATGAAGATTGGTATTGACCCTAAAAGTATAGGCATAAAGAAAATCACCTGTGCTGGCGAACCCGGTGCAAGCATACCTGCTACAAGAAAGAGGATTGAAGATGCGTGGGGTGCTAAGGTATACGACCATATAGGCGCCACAGAAATAGGTGCCTGGAGTTATATGTGCACTGTCCAGAAGGGGCTTCATGTAAACGAGGCCTTTTTTCTTGTAGAAATAGAGGATACAGAAACAGGAGAGATTATAGAAGAGCCCATGAAAAGCGGCAAGATGATCATCACAGCCTTTGATAGATATGCAAAACCTTGCATCCGTTTTGATTCAAAAGATGTGATTCGCTGGGCAGATTATGACTGCGAATGCGGCCGAACATTTCGGTGCATAGATGGTGGTGTTATAGGTAGGGCAGATGATATTACAAAGGTAAAAGGCGTGCTCCTTGCACCTACTGCTATAGAAGAGGTGGTAAGGGATTTTGAAGAATTAAGCGATGAATACGAGGTGATCGTTACAAAGAAAGGTGATATCGATGACATCATGTTAAAGATCGAGATAAAACCGGGATGTGAATCCAGAAAGGAAGACATCCTTAAGAGACTTAAAGACCAGTTAAGGGTTAAAACAAATCTGGGCTATAAGATAGAGGTGCATCCATACGGAAGTCTGCCAAGATATGCATTAAAGGCCAAGAGATTTAAAGATTTAAGAAAACATTAAAAGGAGGCCCCATGACAGTAGATGATAAGATAGATAAAATAGATGAAAAGATCAGGGAGATTAAAGAGGCTGCAGGTGAGATCGAAAGATTGGGCGGTGATATTGAGGCAATAAAGAAGAACCTGGTGAGGCTCCGTGCCAGCGTTAAGATGTTAGAATTGAATGTATCTGATGTGAAGATGGTAATGTAGATTTATCTATTTCTGGATACCTAATAGAAGTTTTGAAGCTTTAGTAATCACTTCAATCAGTGCCTCTGAATATGACTCTACCTGACATTTAAATGTCTACAAGGTTAGCTTACATTAAGAGAGTTAATGTTATCAAAGATTTTTTATTTAATTTTTTCTTGACAAATTTTTTACATTTTTATTTACTTAACGGTAAATAAAAAATTAAATTGGTGAGCAAAAATTTTTGTGTTGAAAGCATTGGGAAAAGCTGGAAAGCAAAAATACAGTGATTGAATAAAAAAGGACAATAATAAATTAAAGGATCAGTCTTGGCACAGAACAAAAAAAGGATAAGAATAAAGACGAACTTTGTTGGTTCAGATTTTGAAATAGAGGTTCCAACCCAATACAGTGTTAGGGATATTTTATATTCCATTATGCCTGAGTTTGTAAAGGATTCGAGAATAGACGAGGAAATTAGAGAGGAATGGGAAATTTTAGTAAATGAAAAAGATATCTGGTTTTATCCGGATAATTTAGAGACCCAATTAAAGACAGGTGACCTATTGGAGGTATATTTGACACCATTAGGTGGAGGATGAAATAAACAGTAAAAGGAGGATCTATGGTCATATTTTATAGAAGACTGCCAAAGTTTGAATATATAAAACCGGAATCACAAAATATGCTATTTGAAATTTTATCGGATAATAAAAATTGTTCGGTATATGCAGGTGGAACGGATTTAATCCCTAAACTAAAAAAGAGGTTGATAAAACCTCCAGATGTACTAATTGATTTAAAAGGGTTGAATGAACTGGATTATATTAAAATAGAAGGTGGCACTCTTAAAATCGGTGCCCTCTCTACAATATATTCTGTTGCTACCTCAAAAATAGTTATTGAAAAGTTCAATATACTATCTCAGGCTGCAAAAAGCATAGCAGCATTTCAGATTCAAAACAGGGGCACTATCGTAGGAAATATCTGTAATGCAGTCCCTTCTGCAGATTCTGCCCCGGCACTTTTGGTTCTTAATGCAAAATTAAACATTAAGAAAAAAGATGGTAGCAGAAAGGTTAATATAGATGAATTTTTTATAGGTCCAAACAAAACAGTCCTTGATAAAGACGAAATAGTAACAGAGGTTGAGATATCAGAGGTCCCCTCTTCCTTTAAGGGTATATATTATAAATTAAGCACAAGGGGTAAAATGGATTTGGCAACTGTAGGCGTTGCGGTTCTTTTGGGTAGTGATAATGGAAGATTTTCAGATATAAGGATAGGTTTGGGGGCCGTTGCACCAACGCCCATTCGGGCAAAGAGGGCAGAAGAACTGCTAAAAGGAGAGAAAATAAATAAAGAATTGATAAACAATGCGGCGAGGATTGCATCAGACGAGTCAAGCCCCATTGATGACCACAGGGCATCGGCAACTTACAGAAAAATTATGGTGGAAACCCTTGTAAAAAGGGCAATATGTAGATTGACGGAGGTGGGATAATGGAAAAAAAGGAGATTAGATTTAAGATTAACGGAGAGGACACTGTAATATCCATAAAACCAAATAAAACTCTTCTTGAGATGATAAGGGAAGATTTAAAACTAACTGGAACAAAAGAGGCTTGTGACCACGGAGAATGTGGCGCCTGCACGGTATTGATAAACGGAGTGCCTGTAAACAGTTGTCTTGTTTTAGCAATGGAGGCCCATGGAAAGGAGATTTTAACAATAGAAGGTTTAAAACAGGATGACAGGCTCGATCCAATCCAGGAGGCATTTATTCAAAATACAGGGATGCAATGTGGTTTTTGTACCCCTGGGATGATAATGTCTACAAAGGCTTTGCTAAATAGAAATCCTAAACCTAACGATGATGAGATAAAGGAGGCAATAGCCGGTAATCTTTGCAGGTGCACAGGGTATACGAAAATCTTTGAATCAATAAAAGATGCGTCTTCAAAAATAGGAGGTAAATAATGGAAGAAATAAATATAGGTGACTATTCTCTCCTTGGCAAAAGCATACCGAGGATTGATGCTTATGAGAAGGTAACAGGCGAGGCAAAATATGCTGCAGATATAGAATTACCGGGTATATTATGGTGTAAGATTTTAAGAAGTCCCCTTCCCCATGCAAAGATCCTCAACATCGATATAAGCCGTGCAAAAAGGTTAACAGGCGTGAAGGCAGTGTGCACTGCAAAAGATTTTAAAGGTTTTAGGTGGGGCTGGATGCCTATAACAAGAGACGAACCGCCCCTTGCAGAGGACAAGGTAAGATTCTATGGAGAAGGTGTTGCTGCAGTCGCTGCAATTGACGAAGAAACTGCAGAGGAGGCGCTGGAATTAATAAAAGTGGATTATGAGGAATTGCCAGGTGTTTTTGATCCTGAAGAGGCTTTAAAGGAAGGGGCACCTGTGGTTCATGACTACAGGCCCAACAATATAAGCTGGGAATTTCATATGGATTTTGGTGATGTGGAAAAGGGATTTAAGGAGGCAGACTTGGTAAGAGAAGACAGGTTTGCCACAGGAAGGGTAATCACAGGATTTCTCGAACCACCTGCAGCAATAGCGCTTTGGAATTCATCGGGTATTACTATATGGGCTGCAAAACAAAGCCCTTACTTTGTATACAGACATCTTGCCCAATGTTTTAATCTTCCTCTAAACAAGATCAGGGTCATACAGCCTTTTGTGGGCGGTGGCTTTGGTGGAACGAAAAATGATTCTGTAGCAGGTGATTTCTGTTCTGTCCTCTTTTCGAAAATGACGGGAAGACCTGTTAAATTCGTTTACAAGATGGAAGAAGTCTTTCTCACATGCAGGAGAAGGCATAATGCAATAATCTATAATAAAATGGGTATGAAAAAGGATGGAACCATAACGGCAATGCAATCAAGACTCATAGCAGATGGCGGCGCCTATACGGCAATAGGACCCCTCACCATGTATCTAACAGGATGTATAAGCACATTACCTTATAAACTACCTAATTTTAAACACGATGCTTACAGGGTCTTTACTAACAATCCTGTGGGCGCTGCAATGAGAGGCCACGGGGTAACCCATACACGATTTGCAGCAGAAATCCAGATGGATATGATGGCAGAGGAATTAGGTCTTGATCCAATGGAGATAAGGCTAAAAAATGCCATCGAAGCCCCCTACGAAACTATAAACAAGGTTACCATATTTTCCTGTGGGCTTAAAGATGGCCTTTTAAAGTTAAAAGAGCATCCATTGTGGAAGGAAAGGAAAAAAGAAAATAAGGATAAAGAAACCATAAGCGGGGTTGGAATTTCAGGGGTTGCCTATTTAGGAGGTGCAAGGCAGAGGGGTTATCAGTCTTGTGCGGCAGTGTTAAGACTTTGTGAAGATGGAACTGTTGAGTATCTTACCGGTGCCACAGACGCAGGCCAGGGATCAGATACTGTCCTTACCCAGATAGTTGCGGAAGAACTCGGTCTGAGTATAGACCATGTGGATATACAGAGGGTTGATACTGCCTACACGCCTTGCGATGCCGGTTCTTACGGTAGCAGGGTCACTGCCCTTGCAGGTGAGGCGGCCATGAAAGCTGCAAAAGATTTAAAGAGGCAGCTTGCAGAATATGCTGCAAAAGAATGGAATGTCTCTTCCGAAGATATTGTGTTTAAAAACAATAAGGTATATCCAAAACATATGCCCGATAAGGCCATACCGTTTAGAAAATTGGCACAGATTGCCTGCTATTCAGGCGTCGGTGCCGTGATTATAGGGAGAGGTTATTCACAGTATGGAATCGAGCCCTATGACTTTGAAAAGGGTATAGGAAATGCCGGAACTGCTTATAGCTTTACCTCACAGCTAACAAGAGTAGAAGTGGATAAGGAAACAGGGTTTACAAAGTGCACAGACATGATAATTGCCCACGATTGTGGAAAACCGTTAAATCCTGGCCTTGTGGAATCACAAAATCAGGGCGCCAGTGTTCAAGGTTTAGGTCAGGCCATATACGAAGAGTTCGTAATGGATAGAGGCAGGACCTTAAATGCAAACCTTGCAGATTATAAGATGCCCACCGCAGTGGATGCACCTAACATAGAGGTGATACACATATTAACCGATGACCCAAAAGTTCCCTATGGCGCAAAAGAGGCATCTGAAGGTGCGATTGTGAGTTCACCACCATCGGTTATAAGTGCTATACATGATGCAACGGGTATATGGTTCAAGGAATTACCTGTAACACCTGAAAAGATAGCCCTTGCCTTGAGAGAAAAGAAAAAAGAATGATTCAAAAAAGAAAGAGAGGTGATTAGAGATTAAAAAGAGATCTGACAAAGAAGAGATAATGAGGGTATCCCTTGAAATCTTTAACGAAAATGGCTATGCAGCTACAAGCATAGATGATATCTGTAATGCCCTTGCAATAAACAGGCCTGTGCTTTATTACCATTTTAAAAGTAAGAGGGACCTCTTTTTTTCAATTCACAAGGCTCATATTGAGAGGAATCTTTTACCCTATATGGAGAACGCTTCAAAGATTAAAGACCCTTTGGATAGACTAATATTTATGATAAAGGAATTTACCAAAATGATTGCAAATAATCCGGAGTTGCGCTTACTCATCCACGAAACAATGAGTCTCAAGGATGACTATTTTGCCGAAGTAAAACTAACATGGAGAAATCACTATCTCCTTTTAAAGCAAACTATCTCTGAACTACAACAATTGAAGATAATAAAAGCTAAGATTAAACCTTCGTGGGCCTCTCTTTTTGTCCTTGGAATGATTACCTGGATGACATTTTGGCTGGATTTCAATAAAAAGGAGAACCTGGAAGAATTGTCCGAGGCAGCTAAAGATTTTGTGCTTACAGGCCTTTTAGGTATGTATCCTTAAAAAGGGATAAGTTTTGCCCATAAACAGGGTTAAAAAGTATTAAAAAAATTTGGAGGTTGGTATATGGAATACTATCCATGGTGGACAGAGGAGCAGAAGAAATTTGCAGACGAGATAAACATCTTTGTAAAAGAGGCATTTACAGAAGATATAAAGACCCGTTGGACGAGACAATTTCCCTGGGAAATGTTTAAAAAGGCCGGTGAAAGAGGTTATACAGGTGTAGGTATCCCGAAGGAATACGGTGGTTTAGGTCTAGGGGCAACAGGGGCATGTATAGCAGCAGAGGCATTTGGCAGGATGCCAGGCCCAGGAAGGGTCTTCGTGGGCAATATGCTCGGCGGTTTAAGACAGATAATCGAATTTGGGACAGAAGAGCAAAAAAAACGTTTTCTTCCCCGTATTGCAAAAGGAGAGCTCGGCGCAATCGTCATCACAGAGCCTTTTGCCGGAACAGATGCTGCAGGCATTGAAACAAAGGCAAAAAAAGATGGAGATGTATACATCCTTAATGGAAAAAAACGATACATCGTTTCTGCTGGTTTGGCAGTGCGACATATGGTATATGCCAGGACAAGTAACGATCCAGAAGATATTAGAAATTATCGCCATCTCACGGCATTTATTGTGGAGAAAGGAACCCCTGGTTTATCTGTGGAAAAGATCAATGAGGTAATAGGCTTTAAAAATATTCAAAACGGTGTTTTGAATTTCGATAATGTAGTAGTGCCCATAGAAAATCGCATAGGCCAGGAAGGGGATGGGTGGCGTGTTATGACGGCAGGGCTTAATTTTGAAAGAACCCTTATATCTGCCCTTGTTTCAGGCTGGATAGGAGAGCTTTTAAGAAATACAGTGCCTTATACACAAAGAAGGGTTCAATTTGGAAGGCCTACAATAGACATCCCTACGAATCAGCTTAAGATTGCAGATTTGATAATAAAGTTCAAGATAGCACGTTTGATGGCATACTATACAGCTTATCTATGGGACCTTGGGGTGGATATTACAATTGAATCAAATGCTGCCAAGGTTTTTAACTGTGAATCGGCCATGGAGTTGAGCATTGATGCAATACAGGTTGTCGGTGGAGATGCTGTAACACCTTTCTATCCTTTTGAAGAAATTATGAACGTTGCAAAGGTTGAAAATATTGCAGGGGGTACAATGGAGGCATGCAGACTTGTTATATTTAGGGCAGCATTGCGTCAGATGGCAGAGGAGTTTAAAATGCAACGAAGAGTAATTGACCCTGTCCTTGGTGTTCCAATACCCGTTTCAGATAAAATGGAGAAAAAGGATGAAATTAATGAAGAGGAACTCCTTGCAGTGCTTGCCGAAGACTATCGGGTTAATCCGGGTCTATTTATGAGCAGGTCAGATATAAAAGAATTCTTCCATGTAGATGATGTTACCCTCGATGAGCTACTTATTTCCCTTGAAAACAAAGGCCTTGTAAAACTTTACCGGTCAAAAAAGGGCATTGAGCTTGCTAAGGCAACATACGAAGGTCTAAATAAGGCACATCCCCTTGAATACTACAGGTGGTTTCCATCTTGGGTTGATGAGAGTAGGAAATTTTAAAAAGTATTTAAAGAGTTTAAAGGAGGTGAGTAAATTTAAAATAAAAATTGCTTGTAAACCAAACAAAAAAAATAAAAGAAGGGGGGAAGTAAAATGAGAAAGATTTTTTTTGTATTGTGTTTTGTCTCGATGTTTTGTTTTTTTTCAACAATTGCATTTAGCCAACCCATTGTTTTGAAGGCGGTTACAGCTTTTCCTAAAAATCATTTAAACAACGATACAGTCCAGATGTTTGTTGACAAAGTCAATGAGAGATGTAAGGGCAAGCTTGAAATTAGATGGCTTGGGGGGCCCGAAGTTATTGCAGCCTTTGATCAGCCTAATGCCCTAAAAAAGGGAACCATTGATATGATTCTTTATTATCCCTTTGGTTACCTGAAACAGTTAATGCCTGAGGCTGAAGCAAAGGGTCTTTCTGAGCTTGCAGAATGGGAAGAGAGAAAAAGTGGTGCTTTTCAGCTATGGGAAGAAATATTTGCTAATAGAATAAATGCTAAATATATCGGAAGATTTCATAATCTGATCCCGTTCATGCTCTATGTTAATAAAAAGATAACAAAGGTTGAGGATTTCAAGGGGATGAAGATAAGGGTTATGCCACTATACGTTCCTTTTATAAAAGCACTTGGTGCTTCACCAATCTTAATACCGCCGACCGATATTCATACAGCCATGGAAAGAAAGGTTGTGGACGGATTTGTATGGCCAAGAACCGGTATGATAAGCTGGGGTCTACAGGAAGTTACAAAGTATATGATACTACCCGGTTTTTTCCAGATGGAGCCTGCAACAATGATCAATATGGATAAATGGAAACAGATTCCCAAAGATGTCCAGAAAATTATCTCAGATGTAATGCAGGATATGGAATATGTTGCAACCATGCGTCAGATGATGATTATGGAAAAAGAAGACAATGTTAGAAGAAAAGCAAAAATGGAGTTTATTGAATTACCTTCTGAAGAGGCTCAAAAGCTTTTAAAAATAATCCATGATGAGACATGGAAATTCGTCATACAGAGTGCCCCTGAATATGGTCCAAAACTTCAGAAGGCAACAACTAAAAAGGCAGTACCGAAGGGCGCATTTCCCTGGCAGGAATGATATTGTGTAAGGATAAAGTTAGATACCCTTTGATTCATAAAGGGTATCTAACAATTTTAAGGCTTTGTGGCAGTTTATTTTTTGAAGAAAAAACCTTCTAAAAAGCTTTTGTCCTATGGACAATTATACCTGGAGGATTAAACATGAACGGTAAAGGGATTTTTGACTGGATACTGGATTGTTTTGCCTGTATTGCTGGTATTCTGTTTGGCTGTGTTGTAATAATAAAGTTTACAGACATTATCCTGCGGTATTTCTTGAATAAGCCCTTAACATGGGATATAGAGGTCACAGAATATATTCTCTTTTTTATGGCTTTTTTCGGGGCTGCATGGCTTTTGAGGGAAAAAGGTCATGTGAGGATAGATATTCTCGATAACATGTTAAGTCAAAGAAATAAAACATATTTACATATTATTCATTCTGTAATAGGAGCCTTAGTTTCAATTATATTATGTTTAATGAGCTTTATGGCAGGGGCTTATAGCTATCGGGATGGCCTCAAGGTTGTTAAAATCTATGCAATTGGTAAATATTACTTCCTTTTCACCATTTCTTTCGGATTTTTATTACTCTTTGTGGAATTTATTCGCCAGTTTAACACTAAAATACATGAAATAAGGCGCAATAACATAAAGAAAGGAGATTAGCGTGGAGTGGTATATACCTTTTGCTATAATACTTGGCAGTCTCGTGTTTCTTATGATACTTGGTTTTCCTATCTTTATTGCCTTTACGATTGTAAATATTGTGGGGATATACTTTTTCTGGGGCGGTGCAGAAGGTCTCATGCAACTTTCCCATACGATTTTTTCATCTATTGCTAACTTTGTGCTTCTGCCTGTGCCTGTCTTTATACTGATGGGTGAACTGATTGCACGATCGGGCGTATTCACATATACTATTGAAACACTGGATAAATGGATAGGCGTGATTCGTGGCAGGCTTGCATTGCTCGGTGTTGCAAGTGCTACAATATTTGCAGCCTTGAGCGGTTCAGCACAGGGGACAACAGCCATGCTGGGAAGCATACTTCTTCCAGAGATGTACAAGAGGGGGTATAAAAAATATTTTGCAGTGGGTTCGTGTTTTGCAGGTGCCCTTGCAATGATTATTCCTCCAAGTGCCTTTGCAGTAATCCTCGGTGCACTGGCAGAGGTCTCGATAGGAAAACTCCTCATAGGAGGTATCTTGCCTGGTTTAGTCTTGGCAGGTTGCTATTCAGTATATATTATCTTTTCTGTCTTACTCAATCCTGATATTGCCCATGATTATTCTGAAAAAAAATATACGTGGTCAGATAAAATAATAAGCTTTTTAAAGTATGTATTGCCTTTTGGAAGTATCATGTTTTTGGTAACCTGGTTAATCTTCTTCGGTTTTTGCACACCCACTGAATCAGCTGTGCTTGGCACATTTGGAAGTATTATTCTCATTTTATGTTATAGAAAAATGAGCTGGAGGGTAATTAAAGAATCTTTTATAAATACCCTGAAGATTACTGTCATGATGTTTATGATATTGACAGGAGCAACTGCCTTTGGCCAACTTTTGGCATATACAGGTGCGAGCCAGGGGCTGTGCAATTTTGTGGTGAGTTATAACCTTTCCCCCATGCTTACCGTCATCATTATGCAGATACTCTTCCTAATCCTCGGCTGTTTTATGGAGCAGGTCTCAATCCTCATGGTTACGCTTCCTATCTTCATGCCCATTATACGTTCCCTTGACATAAATGCCCTGTGGTTTGTTATTCTCATCCTTCTCAACATGGGTGTTGCTATGAAAAGCCCTCCCTTTGGTTTGACTCTTTTTGTCATGCAGGGTGTTGCACCAAAAGGGACTTCCATCAGAGATATTTATTTAGGTGCCCTTGTCTTTATTGCTTGCGATATTATAGGGTTGCTCGTTGTCTTTTTCTTCCCCAAAATAGCGTTGTTTCTGCCAAGCTTCATGAAATATTAACGGAGGGAAAGGAAATGACAAAGAGATTCATCTTGAAAGAATTATCCCGTTACGATACTGGTATCTACGCAGATATTATTTATAGAAATGCCCTTCTCTATCCTGATGAGATGGCAATGAAATGCGGGGAAGAAGTAATAACCTTTGAGCAGTTTAATAAACGTATCAATGCCCTTATCCATGCCCTCCAATCGATGGGTGTCAAAAAAGGCGATGTCCTTGGCATCCTTTCCTGGAACTGTCTTGAATATGCCGATGCCTATGGCGCAGCAATGAAATTTGGTTTTATATCATCACCTTTCAACCCAAGATTGCAGGACAATGAGCTTGAGTATCTGATAAACTACTCGGGCTGCAATACATTATTTGTCGGCCCTGAGCTTGCTGAAACTGTAAATAGACTGAGACCACATATAGAGGGGGTAAAAAACATCATCTCCTTCGGAAATGGAGAAATTCCTGGTGTGGTCCGTCATCGCACCCTCCTTGAAACCTTTCCTACTGACGAACCTGATGTGGAGGCTAAAGAGGATGACCCTGTCTTTATTTTTTATACCAGCGGTACCACAGGTGTACCGCGAGGTGCAGTCTACACATTCAAGCAGGCTATAGATGATACACGGCGTTTTCCACTTGCCCTGTGCCTCGAGCAGGGCGATAAACACGTTCAGATTATGCCCCTTTTCCATATCGGAGGAACAAAAAATTTCTGGGGATATTTCTATGTAGGTGCAAGCAACATCATCATGCCCCAGATATCTTTTGATGCACGGGCAACGCTTAAGACCATTCAAGATGAAAAGGCTACAGACATTCATATAGTGCCCACACATCTTGCTGCCTTCCTTGCCCTGCCTGATGTTGATGAATTTGACCTGTCAAGCTTGAAACGTATGTTCTATGCCGCATCGCCCATGCCCGTTGAGCTTCTGAAACGAGGTATGGAAAAATGGGGTCCTATCTTTATGCAATTTTACGGTTCCAGTGAAAGCGGCCCAAATGTGACCATGCTTTCAAAAAAACAACATGATGTTGTGAATAAATCTCCTGATATACAGAGGATTCTGGCATCATGTGGACATCCCCACATAGGTGTCCATGTAAGGATTGTCAATGAAAACGATGAAGACGTTGAACCAAATGTTGTGGGAGAAATCATTGTAAAGAGTAAAGCTGTGCCCACCGAATGGTGGCAAAAACCAGAAGAGAGCAAAGAAACCTTTATAGATGGCTGGGTGCACACAGGTGATATGGGATACTATGACGAAAGGGGATATATCTATATTGTTGATAGAAAGAAGGATATGATTATTTCAGGTGGTGAAAATATTTTCCCAAGAGAGGTGGAGGAAGTCCTTTACCAGCATCCTGCAGTGCATGAAGCTGCAGTTTTCGGCATCCCTGATGACTACTGGGTGGAAAAGGTGCACGCAGCAATTGTATTAAAAGAGGGTGTTTCTGCAACAGCCCATGAGATTATTGAATTTTGTAAGGCAAAGATTGCCAGATATAAGGCGCCAAAATCAGTAGAATTTGTAAACGTCCTTCCAAAAACACCATCAGGAAAGATACTGAAAAGAGAACTAAGAGACAAATACTGGAAAGGAAGGGAGAGAAAAATATAATCTTTAAAATTAAAGCAAGGCAAAGGATGAGAAAATCCATTATTGTTATTTGGTATAGTAGATTTAATTAAATGATATGAAGAAGATTTAAATTAGTTTTCCAAACATCGGATTTAATTATTAGGAGGATTGGATGTCAAAGAAATTGATACTAAAAGAGCTTTGCCGATACAACATCGGGACTTATGCAGATATTATCTATAGAAACGCACTTCTTTATCCAGATAAAGAGGTATTCATTTACGGTGAAAAAAGACTCACTTTTTCTAATTTTAATGCCAGGGTAAACAGATTGGTCCATTTACTACAATCGATGAATTTAAAAAAAGGGGATAAGATAGGAATACTATCGTGGAATTGCATTGAATGCACAGAAATTACAGGTGCTGCCATGAAGGGTGGTTTTGTTGTCGTCCCTTTTAATCCTCGTTTCCAGATAAACGAACTCGATTACATAATCCACGATTCTCAAGTTAAGGTTATTTTTACTGGAAAGGAACTAATACCTATTGTCTTAATGTTGAAAGAAAAGTTTTCTGGCATCGAGTTTATATCCCTTGAAGAGAAAAGTCCAGAAATGTCATTTTACGACGAGCTTATTAATAATTTTACAGACGCCGAACCTGATGTTGATGTTACAGAGGATGACCCATTTATCATATTCTATACAAGCGGAACTACAGGTATACCAAGGGGTGCTATCTATACTCATTACAAAAAGCTTGAAGAGGCCAGAACAAAGGCAATCCTTGGTGGATTAAGGCACGATAATATACATGTAATGATTTTGCCTCTGTTCCACATTGGCGGCTGGTCACATTTTTGGACATTTTTTATGGTAGGCGGGACAAATATCATCATGCCTAACAGGTCCTTTGATCCTGCTGCGACCTTGAAGGTTATAGAAAAGGAAAGGGCAACGGATATCCATATAGTCCCCACCCAGCTTGCCATGTTCTTATCCCTTCCTGATGTTGAAAAATACGATTTGAGTTCACTAAAACAGATATGGTATGCGGCATCGCCTATGCCCCTTGAGCTTTTAAAAAAGGATATGGCAAGGTTCGGACCTGTATTCGGTCAGGGTTACGGCCAGACAGAATCAGGCCCTGATATCAGCATCCTTCCCTTAGAGGACCACAAGGTAATTTACAAATCAGAAGAGGAACAGAAAATACTGGCATCGTGCGGGCAGCCCTGTCTATGGGTGCACGCAAGAATTGTTGACGATAAAGGGGCTGATGTGGAGCCCTATCAGGTGGGCGAGATCATAGTGAAGAGCAAATCGGTCATGGTAGGCTACTGGAATAAGCCTGACTATACAAAAGAAACAATAGTTAACAGTTGGCTTCATACAGGTGACATGGGTTATTATGATGAAAAAGGATACATGTATATCGTTGATAGAAAAAAAGACTTAATCATATCTGGAGGAGAAAATGTGTATCCACGAGAGGTGGAAGAGATTCTTTATAAACACCCATCGGTAATGGAGGCTGCTGTTATTGGTGTGCCTGATGAGAAGTGGGTAGAGAGGGTGCATGCCGTTGTTGTCCTTAAAAAGGGTGCCCAGGTGACTGCTGATGAGATAATTAACTTCTGTAAAGAAAGGATAGCTAAATATAAGGCCCCTCGCTCTGTAGAGTTTGTAGATGCACTTCCAAAGAACCCCCAGGGAAAGATACTTAAAAGGGAACTAAGGGCGAGATATGTAAAAAAAGAATAGTCTATTATTATGCTTTTAAGATTTTTATTTTATCGAGGTTTATCTCGCCAAGACCTCTTTTATATGCAGTCACCGTTGTGGAAATATCCTGGGGAGTTAGGTTAAAGAGGGTTGTGGCATAGGCATCTATTGCCACTATGTCAGTGGAAGCTATAACTTTATTTAATATCTTTACATCTTTTAAACTCCCACCCTGGGGACCGTGGTTTGTAAGTATCCTTGTCGCATCGATGATGACAAGATGGCTTTTTATAAATGTGTTCAAATCAGCCAGTGCCTCTTCAATTTCCCTGTGTATATATCCTCTATTCCCTCCCATTATGCCCATCATATTTTTAAGACCCAGAGTGAGTCCTGTTAAGCCATGATGTTTTGCAATGGGGCAATTTATAAAAACATTAGCCTTAAGGGCATCGTCATAGAGTTCCCAGTTTTTCAAAAAAACACCATTTATCTTAACATCCTTAAATTTTTCCCTTTCTGTATATCTTAATTCCACACCTTTTATACCTTTAAGGGCTGCCTCTATACCACTGTTTTCATAGCACCTTCTCGGGTCATTGCATGTATTATCAAAAAC
>Ga0116169_1001262_pt1 | contig 21751 bp, 18 predicted proteins | sample AD_UKC130_MetaG_FD_89796 | JGI IMG/M metagenome (GOLD analysis project Ga0116169, IMG submission 89796) | Active sludge microbial communities of municipal wastewater-treating anaerobic digesters from Canada - AD_UKC130_MetaG | ecosystem: Engineered > Bioreactor > Anaerobic > Digestate | place...
CGTCACGATGGAAGGCGGCAGTTGTGGGCGGCCCATCGACATGCAGGTCGGACAGCGCCTGGCGCATCTTGTCGATGGCTTGCGCACGCGTGGGCGCATGCACGATCAGTTTGGCCAGCAGCGAGTCGTAGTGCGGCGTGATGGTGGTCCCGCTGGTACAGTGGGAGTCGCAGCGCACACCGTCGCCTTCGGGGGCCTTCCACTCCCGGACGAGGCCGGGGCGCGGCAGGAAGTTCCGGTCCGGATCCTCCGCATTGATGCGGCATTCGATGGCATGGCCCTGCAGCGCGAGATCCGACTGCTGGAGCACCAGCGGCGCACCGCCGGCAATGCGGATCTGCTCGGCCACCAGATCGATTCCGGTGACCATCTCCGTCACCGGGTGCTCCACCTGGATGCGGGTGTTCATTTCCAGAAAGTAGAAATTCCCGTCGGTATCGTCGAGCACGAACTCGACAGTGCCGGCACTGAAGTAGCCGACGCTGCGCGCCAGTGCCACCGCGCAAGCACCCATGCGCGCGCGGGTATCGGCATCGAGTGCCGGTGACGGCGACTCCTCGATCAGTTTCTGGTGGCGCCGCTGGGTCGAGCATTCGCGCTCACCCAGGTGGATCACATGCCCATGGCGATCTCCGAGCAGCTGCACTTCGATGTGACGCGCATGTTCGACCAGCTTTTCGACATACAGGGTACCGTCACCGAAGGCGGCCGTGGCTTCGGCGCGGGCACTGGCGAATGCGCTGTGCATTTCTTCGGGCGTGCGAACGATGCGCATACCGCGGCCGCCGCCACCTGCCGCGGCCTTGACCAGTACCGGGAATCCGATCCGGGTGGCATGTGCCAGTGCAAGCTCGGCATCCGGCAAGGCACCCGTGCCCGGTATCCGGGGCACCCCTGCGGCGGCAGCAAGACCGGTGGCGGATATCTTGTCTCCCATGGCCGCAATGGCCTGCGGGCTCGGGCCGATGAACACCAGACCGGCCGCCTCGCAGTCCTGCGCGAATGCGGCACGTTCCGACAGGAAGCCATAGCCCGGATGCACGGCATCACATCCGCTGGCCAGCGCTGCCGCGATCAGCCGATCGGACAACAGATAGCTCTGGGCCGCCGGCGCCGGGCCGATCGGCACATGCTGATCGGCGAGGCGGGCAGCGAGGCTGTCCACATCGGCTTCCGAAACCGCGGCCACCGCCTCGATTCCCAGTTGCCGACAGGCCCGGACGATGCGGACGGCAATCTCGCCGCGATTGGCCACCAGCACACGCCGGATGGGTCGTTGGCCCACAACACGGGAATCCAGCCCTGCGGCATCGGCATCGACAGCAATCGGCTGGATCATGAAGGTGTGTCCCCAAGTAGTGAAAACCTTTGGCGCAAGCCATGCAGAGGCCTCCGTATAAGTCGCAGATGACTCGCCTCCCCTCTGTTGCATCCAGTTTATATGGATCACATTAAGATTGTCAACAATAAGAATGTGATCTAACATCCGAAAAATCCCTGCAACCCTTTACTGGAGCACCCCATGCCTGAAATCGCCCTCCCATCCGACGTCACTGGCACTGTCTGGAAAGTCGAGGTTGCCGTCGGAGATTCCGTCTCCGAGGACCAGACGCTGCTCATCCTCGAGAGCATGAAGATGGAGATACCGCTTGCGGCACCTCGTGCCGGCACCGTGGTCCGATTGCTGGTGCGCGAGGGTGAGGCCGTCACCGAAGGCCAGGACCTCGTGGTGCTGGCGTGAACACCGCACCGAACGTCACGCAAGTCCGCGCGTCCGGCGATGGCCGTCCCGCGCGCCCCCCGGACGATTCGGTCATCGCAGGCGGACTGATCAGCTGGGCGGCGGCGCAACACGGCGAGCGGCCTTCGCTGATCCTCGGCTCGCAGACCCTGAGCCACATCGACGTCGAGGTCCGCAGCAATCGGATGGCGCAGGCGCTGATCACGCTTGGACTTCGACCCGGCGAACGCATCGCTGTCCTGCTGGAGAACTCGCTGGAAAGCGTGGACAGCGTATTCGGCGCGGAGAAGGCGGCCCTGACCTTCGTTGCATTGAACGCGCGCCATACGCTGGCCGAACACCTCGACGTCCTCGAGGACGCGCAGGCCAGCGCGGTGCTGCTGGGCCCGCAGTTCGCGCCGCTGGCCGCCGCGCTGTCGCAGGCGCGCGGCGCACGGCTGCCCGAGTTGCGCCTGCTACTCAGCCAGGGCTTTGTGTCGACCGCGTGCGTGGACATCGGTGCCGCCTGCGCTACCGCAGCCCCAACGCCACCGCGCCTTGAAGTCCGCCGCGCGCAGGTGATGCGTATCGCGTACACCTCCGGCACCACCGGAAAGCCCAAGGGCGTCTCCTACACGGTGGAGCGCTGGATGGACCGACTGCACAACCACTTCCTGGCGATGGAGTACGGCCTCGGTGTCGACGATGCCATGCTGCATGTGGGTCCGCTGACACACGCCGCCGGCGTCTACCTGTTTCCCTGCTTTCTGCGCGGTGCACGCAACATCGTGCAGAACCGTTTCGACCCGCCGGCCCTGCTGACTGCCATCGCCCGGCACCGGATCACCCACCTGATGCTGGTGCCGACCATGATGGGGCGGCTGGTCGACGCCATCGAAAGCGGCGCTCCGTGCGATCTGTCTTCGCTGCGCCGCATCCACTACGGGACCGCGCCTACACCGGTGTCCTTGATCCGGCGCGCACAAGCCGTCTTTGGTCCGATCCTGCGCCAGCAATACGGAATGACCGAGGCCGTACAGCCCCTGACCGTACTGTACCCGCATGAACACGTCGGCGACAGTCCCGATGGGGCCGACGACCCCATCGGCTCCTGCGGCAGGCCCACCTGCAACGTGCAGATCGTGCTGCGCGACAAGAATGGCCAACCTGTCGCGCAGGGCGAGGTGGGCGAGATCACGATTGCCCACCTGGGCATCGGCAAGGTCGAACTGTGGCGCAGACCACAGGCGATGGCCGAGGTCGTGCGTGATGGCTGGTTCTACACCGGCGACCTCGCGCGATTCGATGCACAGGGCTACCTGCATATCGTCGGTCGCAACAAGGAGATGATCATCAGCGGCGGGTTCAACGTCTATGCGCGGGAGGTCGAGGACGCGCTGGCCAGCCACCCTGCCGTGCTCGAAGCTGCGGTGCTGGGACTGCCTGACCCCGAATGGGGAGAGATCGTCGCGGCAGCCGTGGTGCTGCGCAGTGGCAACGCCGTCACGCAGGATGGGCTGATCGCCCACTGCCAGACACGGATCGCCGGCTACAAAAAGCCCCGCAGACTCGCCATCCTGCAGGAACTGCCACGCAACCATGCCGGCAAGGTGGTGAAGGGCGACCTGCGCGCGCTGTTCGACGGCGCATCGCACGCAGAGGCGGACCGCAGCAGCGCCTGACCCGGGCCCGTGCCACAGCCACCGCAGCCCGCCAAGCCACAGTCTCAGGCGGTTGGCGGGTCGTCCTGCAACAGCCGCACCGCCTCCGCACCCGATTCCTGGGTGCGCTGGTGGCTCAAGGCAATCAGCCGCTCGGTGTCGCCTTGCTCAAGCGCCAGCAGCGACTGCTGCCACAAGCCCACGGACCGCTGGCGCCGTTCGACGGATGCCAGTCCCAGCTTGCTGTAGCGCAAGGTCTGCAGCGACAAGCCGCTGATCATGCGCTGCAATCGATCATTGCCGGAGAATCGCGCCGAGATCACGATCAGCCGATACGTCATCTCCGCATAGGCATTGCCACCGCCGGCAAGGTCCGCCAATGCGCCCAGTCGGCGCACGCCTTCGCGCATGACCGCCAGCAACTCCTTCGGTCGTTGCGCCGCGATCTTGCGCACCACGATCTCGAACAGGCCGGCACGAATCTCGAACAGGTCGTACAACTCGCGCGCCGAGAGCTGCGTCACCACCGCGCCCCTCCGCGCCAGCACCCGGACCAGGCCCTCACGCTCGAGAATGCGAATGGCCTCGCGTACCGGCCCCCGGCTGACCTTGAACTCGTCCGCCAGCTCCTGCTCGCCAATGCGCTCGCCGGGCTGCAATTGGCCTGCGATCACCCGATCGCCCACCTTGGTTGCAATCTGTTCGGGTACGGTCAGCGTAGGATCGGAAGCGTCGCCGAACAGGCGAAACTCGACCGAACGCTCCCAGCGCTCGAAAATTTGCTCGTCGGTCTCGGGCTCTGTCATGGGCAGATTCAATGATGCGAAGGTTTGCGTTCTGATTGTCTACAACGCGCCCAAGTGTACGGCGACACTGACCGCAACGATGGCCCCCATCCGTTTTTCTCCCCGCTGAGAATGCAGACCTTCCGGTCAAGGGCTGCGTGCGTTGAGCCGGAATTCAGCCTGCTCGGACATGGTCGTCGATAGCTGCGCGAGGATATCCACCACCTCCTCCATCGCTGGCGCAGTCCGACGCTCCGGTGGCGAAGCAATCACCAGCACTCGATGCAGATGGATGTCGGTGACATGGAAGGCGTCAAGCCGGCCGGCCCTGACGTCGACCGCATACGGCGACTGGATGCCGCGCGCGCCGGGTGCGGTCACCATCACGACCTCGGGCGTCCGCGCATCGAACCGGCTGCTTCCCCACAACCGTGGCCGCGAAAGTCCTGCATTTTTGATTTTCATCAAGGGTTAACCCGGATGGATCGGATAGTCGTGCGATGCGAAACTGACTTACGTGGAAGTAAGTAATTGTCATTGTTTCGCCAACGGTCGGTACCCCGGCCAAAGGCTGTCGAGGATTTTTCCCCATGCTGCGTGATACCCGTTTCCAGCGCATCAACGTGTTTCCCATCACCGGCGCGCTCGGCGCCGATATCCGTGGTGTCGACCTGTCGAACGCACCGGATACCGCAACCATGGCCGAAGTCCGCAAGGCGCTGGACATCTACCATGTGATCGCCGTGCGCGAGCAGACGCTCACGCCGGCCTCCTACAAGGCGGTGGCCGCACGCTTCGGCGCGTTCAGCCCCAATCCGGTCCATGCGTCGATGCCGGGCCTGGAGCACATCATCCGCTTCGAGCGCGAACCCGACGACACCGGAAAGGTGATCGGAGAGGACTGGCACATGGACCTGGCGTGGTTGCCACGCCCGCCGGGTATCACCATGCTGTATGGCGAGGTCGTGCCTGCGGTGGGCGGTGACACCTGCTTCAGCAGCCTGGCCATGGCCTATCGCGCGTTGTCGCCGCGCCTGCGCGCCCTGCTGCTCGGGCAGACGGCCGTACACAGCGGCAAGGGCGTGTTTGCGATCAACGCGATGCAGTCGCGACTGGCGCTGCGCGCCGACGCGGCCAGCGCAGAGGAAACCGAAGTCGTGCATCCGCTGGTCTGCATGCACCCCGTCACGAAGGAACCCTACCTGTTCGTGTCCAGCGTGATGCGCAGCCTGATGGGGCTGTCCGAGGACGAGAGCCGGCCGCTGATCCAGTATCTGCTCCAGGTGGCCACCCGTCCGGAGTTCCAGTGCCGCGTGCGCTGGGAAGCCGGAACGCTCACGATGTGGGACAACCCCTGCGTGCTGCACACCGCCATCAACGACTATCCGGGTTACCGTCGGGTGACCTACCGAACCACGATCGAAGGCTGGGTCCCGGTCGCGGCCAGCGCCGACGCCAGCACGCACACCGGTACCCCGGCGCAACCACAATCCCTGCAGCACGCATGATTCGACGCCAGGATACCCGGATCGGCCGCCTGCTCCAGTCTCCGACAGGCATGGCCCTGCCGTGGATCGCACCCGCGCATCTGCTGGTGTGGAGCCTGCTAGTGATTCCCGGAATCTACGTGCTGTGGCTGAGCCTGCAGGCATCGACCTTCGGCATGTCGCCGCAATTCGTGGGCTTGGACAACTACCGGCACGTGCTCGGCGACGTGTATTTCTGGCGCGCGCTGCGCAACACCCTGGTCGTGGTGCTGGGCGTCGTGCATGTGGAACTGTTGCTCGGGCTGGGCATGGCGCTGCTGTTCGCCAGCGGCCTGCCGGCCCGGCGCTGGCTGCTGGCCGCGGTGCTGGCACCGTATGCCGTGAGCGAAGTCTCGGCCGCCGTGGTGTGGCGCTTCCTGTTCGACACGCAGGCCGGCCCGGCCAACCTGGCACTGGCGGCGCTGGGCCTTCCGATGCTGGAATGGTCGATCAATCCGAACCATGGCCTGGCCCTGGTTTCCCTGCTATCGATCTGGCTCAATCTGCCGTTCACGTTCCTGATTCTTTATGCCGCGCGGCTGTCGGTGCCCGCAGAGCTGTACGAAGCAGCCCGCATGGATGGCGCCACCGCCTGGCAGATCTTTCGCCGCATCACGCTGCCGCTGATGATGCCGGCCATCCTGCTGGCGATGCTGTTCCGCTACATCTTCGTGTTCCGCATTTTCTCGGAGGTCTGGCTGCTCACCGGCGGCGGACCGGCACGCCAGACCGAGGTCGTCGGCGTCTACCTGTACCAGGAGGCATTCACCTTCAATGCCTTCGGCGGCGCCTCGGCCACCGGGTGGATCATGGTGCTGATCTCGCTGCTGCTCGGCGCGGGATACATGGTGGCGCTGCGCCGGCAGTCGATGGGCCATGGCCGCTAGATCACGCACCCGCTGGCGTCTGGCCGCCAAGGCCATGCTGATGCTGCTCATCCTGTGCTGGTCGCTGGCGCCGATCGTGTTCATGGTGATGGCCTCGTTCAAGCCAGGCCAGGACATCTTCGCGGTGCCGGCACGCTGGCAGTTCACGCCGACCGTGCAGCACTACATCAGCCTGTGGTCGCAATGGCGCGGCTTCTTCGATGGCCTGCTGAACAGCCTGATCATCACGGCGGGCGCCACCGCGCTGGTGATCGCAGCCAGCACGATGGCCGGTTTCGCCTATTCGCGCAACCGCGCGCCGTCGCTGCAGCGCAGCGCGACCTTCCTGATCGTCGTACGCCTGCTGCCGCCGATCGTGGTCACGCTGCCGCTGTTCGGCGTCGTCAATGCGCTGCGCCTGAACGACACCCATCTGATCCTGATCCTGCTGTACGCCACCTTCTTCGTGTCGCTCGGAACCATCCTGATGCGCACCTTCATCGACCAGATCCCCTACGAACTGGACGAAGCCGCCATGGTGGACGGCGCCAGCCGCGCGACGATTCTGTGGACCATCATCCGCCCGCTGGCGCGCCAGGGAATGATGGCGGTGTCGGTGTTCGTCATCGTCTACGCCTGGAACGAATTCCTGTTCGCGTTCATCTTCACGTCGACCCGGGCCAAGACCGCGCCGCTGGTGATCGCCGAGATGATGGGCTCGCTCGACGGCGTCGACTGGGGCGTGCTGTTCGCCGCTTCGACGGTGCAGTTGCTGCCGGTGCTGGTGTTCGTGATGCTGATGCAAAAGCATCTGGTGGCGGGCCTGACCGGCGGTGCCGTGAAAGGTTGAACCGACCACGCGGCAGAGAAGTTCCGGGGCGGTGATCGCGTTCTGTCGCGGCCCCGGATCCGGTGGGACAGAACGAGAGACAGTGCAACATCTACACAAGGAGACCGATATGCGCAGACTTTGGACACGCCGACAAACCCTCATGACAGCGCTCGGAGGTACCGCCGCGATGCTCGGCTCTGGCAGATTGTGGGCGGCGGACAGGACGCTGAACGTGCTGTCGCACCGCGTACATCAGAATTGCCTGACGCAGGGTCCGGCCGGCGACCTGCTGGGCGCGTGGCGCAAGGCCCAGAACGCCGATGCGGTCTGGACCACGTTCGACAGCAACCCGCTGCAGGACCGCCTGTTCCGCGAAGCCAGCCTGGGTTCCTCCGACTTCGGCGTCGGTTACCTCGTGAACAGCCGCGCCACGCCCAGCGCGGCCAAGCTGCTGCTGCCGCTGGACGACTACATGGCCAAGGCGCCGATCGAGGATTTCGGCGACATCGCGCCGGGCATGGTCGCAGGCATGCGCTTCGGCGGCAAGTTGGCCTCGATCCCGGTACGCCACGCCACCGCGGCCTTGTTCTACAACGAGGCCTTGCTCGAGGAACGCGGCATCAAGGCGCCGCCGACCACGCTCGAGGAACTGGTGGACCAGTGCAAGCGCTGCACCTTCACCTCCGCAGCCGGCACGCAGGTGACCGGCATGATCCTGGCAAGCGACCTGTCGGAGTTCCCAGTGACGTTTGCGCGCGCCTATGGCGGCGACTTCATCGGTCCCGACCTCACGCTGCTGCCGGACCCTGGCGCGATGGAGAAGGCACTGGCCACCTTGCAGGACATGTTCAAGGCCGGCGCCTTGCCCCGCAGCTATGCCACCACGAAGAACGATGACCAGGTCACCTGGATGCAGCAAGGCCGGGCCGCCTTCACGGTGATCACGTTCGCGCGCGCGGCACAGATGAACAAGCAGGGCGAGTCCAAGTACCCCGGTCGCATCAAGGCGGTGGAATTCCCCGGCTCCGAGGCGCTCATCAAGGCCAAGCGCCCGATGTCGGCCGTGTCGGCGGTGTGGGGCATGTCGATCCTGGGCAATGCCAAGGACAAGGACCTGGCGTGGAGCTACATCCGGGAGGTGTCGAGCAAGGCCGTGACCACCGGGGCTGCACGCAATGGCAACGGGCCGGTCCGTGCATCCACCTATGCCGACCCGACCTTCGCCAAGGACCAGCCCTTCGCCGCCGTCGAGGCCAAGGCCCTGGTGCACGCCCGCGTGCCCTTGCCGGCCTTCCCCGAAGCCGCACGCGCGCAGACGGTGTTCCTGGAGGAAGTCCAACTGTGCGTGATCGGCCAGAAGACCGCCAAGGCAGCTGTCGAAGCCATCCGCGAACGTTGTGCGCCCATGGTCAAGGCGTGAGCGCGGCGTCGACACGGAGCATGACCACGTCGGATCCCGGCGCAGGGCAGGCGCTGCTGCTGTCGGTCGACGTGGGGTCGACCAGCGCCCGTGCCGGCGTATTCGACACGCACGGGCACATGCTGGCCACTGCCAGCACGGCGTTCACGGTGCACCGTCCGCAAGCGGAGCATGCGGAACACGCATCCACCCAGATCTGGGAGGCGGTCGGAACGTCCGTCCGCAAGGCGATCGCGGCCAGCGCACAGCCGGCCGCGCGCATCGCGGGCGTGGCCTTTGACGCCACCTGCTCGCTGGTGATGCTCGATGCGGCCGGATCGCCCGTGACCGTATCCACCACCGGCGACGACGCCATCAATGTCGTGATGTGGGCCGATCACCGCGCCACCGAGGAGGCATGCCAGCTGACGGCCACCGGGCACCGGGTGCTGGACTATGTCGGCGGCACCATGTCACCGGAAATGCAGCTGCCCAAACTGCTCTGGCTCAAGCGCCATCACCCTGCGGCGTGGGCACGGTACGGGATGGCGCTGGATCTGGCCGACTTTCTGGTCTGGAAGGCCACCGACAGCCTGACTGCATCGGCCTGCACCGTCACCTGCAAGTGGACCTACCTCAACCATGAAGATTTGGGCTGGCAGCAGGACTTCCTGGAGGCGATCGGACTGGGGGAACTGCAGCGCAGCTTGCGGCTGCCGGCGCGGGCTCTGCCGGTCGGCGGCAGGGCTGGCGATCTGTCCGCAGCGACGGCACGCGAATGGGGGCTGAGGCCGGGTATTGCGGTGGCGGTCGCCATGATCGATGCCCATGCCGGCGCGCTCGGCGTGCTGGGCGCGACACCCGCCGGCGAACGCGACCAGCGGCTGGCGCTGATCGCCGGCACGTCCAATTGCCACATGGCATTGTCGGCCGAAGCCCGTCGGGTGCCAGGCGTCTGGGGGCCCTACTTCGGCGCGCTGACGCCCGACGCCTGGCTCAATGAGGGCGGGCAATCTGCCAGTGGCGCGCTGCTCGACCATATCCTGGACAGCCATGCAGCGTCCGCCACGCTGGGGAACGACCGGCATGGACAAATGGCAAACCACATCCTGCAGCGGAGAGAGGACCTTGGTCCGGACTATGCGAGCGAGACTCTGGTGGTTCCCGACTTTCACGGCAACCGATCGCCGCTGGCCCGCCCGGATGTCCGCGGCATCGTATGGGGCCAGGACATGGACAACTCCATCGACGGCCTGGCCCGGCTGTACCACGCGGCGGCGGTCGGCATCGCCTACGGGACACGCCACATCATCGACCAGCTCAACGCCCGCGGCTACCGCATCGAGCGGCTGCATCTGACCGGCGGCCACGCCAAGAGTCCGTTGCTGGTCGGCCTGTATGCGGACGCCACCGGCTGCGAGGTCATCCTGCCGCGCGAAGCGGATGGCGTCCTGCTCGGCACCGCCTTGCTGGCAGCCACCGCCGCGGGCCTTTTCCCGGATCTGCGCAGTGCCGGCCAGGCCATGGTGCACGCTGACGCGCACGTAATGCCCGCCCCCCGGACCCGGACGCGGCACCAGCGGGGCTATGCGGCGTTCCGGCGCCTGCTGGACCAGCGCCAGGAACTGCTCGACATCCTGCACCCGCCCGGTACCGCCGACTGATGGACAATGCCGGGCCATGAACGCGACACGCCGAAACAGCGCCGCACCCGGCCGTGCCAAAGGTCCGGCAGGCGCACCTGCCGACACCGGCACGCTGCCGATGCGCCAGCAGATCCTGGCGATCGCCGAGAACCTGTATGTCTTGCGCGGCTATGACGGTTTCAGCTTCGGGCATATCGCCGAGACTGCGCAGACCACACGCGCCAACATCCACCACCACTTCGGCGACAAGCTGCAGCTGATGGCAGAACTGATCGCGGGCTTCTCGGCCAACGCCCAGGCACGGATCGCCCACCACTGGGTCACGATCGATGGCAGCTTCGACGAGCGGCTGGACGCCCAGTTGGCCGACCTGCGCAATTTCTATCAGCGTTTCAACCCCCGGCCGGGCGACCGCAATGTATGGAGTCCGCTGTCACGGCTGCGCCTGGACCTGCAGGTGCTGGGCCCGTTGGCGGCCGACGCGCTGCACGCCGTCGACCTCGAATACGAGCGCTGTCTGCGCCGTGCGGTCAACGACGCGATCGGCCAGGGGGAACTGGGACCCCACACCCCGGTGGAGGATGTGTCGCGCCTGCTGCGTATGATGCTGCTGTCGTGCGCGCCGATGACCCAGGACAGCGGCGATTTCGCCGAGGTCGAGCGGCTGTTCGCCAGCATGCGCCGCATGATTTTCGCGGCCTGGTCGCCGCGCTGACCCACCCACCGGCTCAGGCCGCCCCTGCCGGCTCCGTCAGCGTCGCGCAATGCGCGCCACCACCCACCCAGTTGGCGTTGATCGTGTCGATGAAGCGCACCGTGCGACCCGGAAAGGCCGCTTCGTAGATCGCCTTGACCTGCTGCTCACGCTCGGGTGGCGTGCCGTGCCGTACATAGGTGGGCAGCAGTACCAGGTCGTTGGCCAGCACGTGGTTGAGGTAGCTGCTGGTGGCAACCTGGATCACCGTGTCGCCTTCGCGTCGGCCCTCGCGGGCGGGAAAGACGGCGGCCGTCCACTGGTTCGAATACGCGGTATCGGCATCGGCGGACAACACCACCGGGCGCTCGATGGTGCGTGGCAGCGGCACCTTGAACACACGCAGCGGACGACCATCGGCATCCAGGCTGGCCGACAGGATGTCGAAGTTGGCCTGCATGCGCTGCAGGTTGATGCGCGCCACCGGATGGCTGGCAGCCTCGGCCTCGTCGACCCAGGCCAGCAGCACGGTGCGGGCATCGGCAAAGCGCACGAATTCGTCGGTATGCCCGCCGGTGCCCCAGCCCACATAGGCCCCGGTGATGGTGCCGCGGTGCAAGGTGTCATGGGCCAGGCCCCTGGGCAGCCAGATGACCTTGCGGATGCCGGGCAGGCGCAGCATTTCGCGCTCCATCGCCGCGCGCGACATGTTCCGGTTGCGGCTGCTCCAGAGCTCGGCGTTGGCAATCAGCAAGCCCTGCCCATTGACCTCCACGCCGCCGCCTTCGATCGCCAGCGCGGACGAGAAAGTCGCCAGGCCCAGGGCGTCGCCCAGACGGCGGTCGAGCGAGCCGGTGTCCAGCCCATCGGCACGCGCGCAGGATTCCGGCCGCGGCTGGCTGCCCCGGAACGTGCGGCGGCACCAGTTGGACCAGCCGTAATAGGTCCAGCGGAAGTCGACGACGAAGGGCTGGCGCGCACCATCGAGCCCGAAGACCACCGCATCCCGCACAAAGAAGGGCGCGCGCGTATCGTAGACAAAGCGCACCTTGTCGGCATCCAGTCCCCGGCTGCGCAACACAGCCCGGGCCAGGCCTTCGGCTTCGGCATCGCGCACCAGCATCCGGATCGGCACATGCGGCCACAAGGCCTCGGCCAGGTCTGCAGTGAAGGCCTCGTGACCCGCGTCGTAGCCGAGCCAGATCGCCGCGACCGGGTCGAAATCGGCCGTGATGCGGGCACCGCGCGCCAAAGGCAGATCGCCGCGTGCCCAGGCGGGCAGCATGGCCCCCATGCCGGCGGCCATGGCGGCACCCATGAAGGCTCGGCGCCGCAGACGATCAGGGGAGGTGGTGGTGCGCATCGCCGCAGTATCTCCGCGTTCGGGGGCGGACGCTTGGGTCCGCCACAAAACACCCGAGGCCGCAGTGTCAGTTGGCACCCGGCTCCTGCCCCGGCACCGCGACAGTGGCGTCGGCCACCTCCTTGAGCAGGGCACGCATCCAGCGCTGGGCGGCGGAGGCCTGGTTGCGACCGTGCCATATCTGGTAGAAGCGCATGCGCGGAAACGCGATCGGGCAGGGAACCACTGCCAGCGGCAGAAAGCCGGCATAGTGCTCGGCGAAGTGCCGGCTGATCGTGAAGATCAGGTCGCTGCCGTGCAGCATGTGCGGTGCCATGCTGAAGAACGGCACGACGATGCGCGCGTTGCGGGTCACGCGCAGGCTGGCCAGGTGCTTGTCGATCACGCCGCGGTGGGTCGAGGAAAACGGCAGCGGCACCACATGCGGCGCATGCAGGTACTGCGCACGCGTCATCCCGCCGCGCGCCAGCGGATGGTCACGGGCCATCAGGCAGACGATGTCGTCGTCGAGCAGCGGCGCCATGTGCAGGTGCTCGGGCGGCTCCGGCCAGTTGCCGATCACGATGTCGAGTCCGCCATCGGCCAATGCCTTCTCGAAGTCGTATTCGGGTCCCAGCGGGTGCACCAGCATTTGCGCATTCGGGGCCCTGCGCCGAAGCAGCTTCGCCACGCTGGCCAGAAAAACCGTGGCCAGATAGTCGGGGCAGCCAATGCGAAAAGTCTGCGCCGAGGTCGCGGCTTCGAACTGCTCGCCGCCGGCAAACAGCTTGTCGATCTCGAGCAAGGCCGTGCGTGCCGACTCCAGCACTTCGACCCCGCGCGGGGTGGGCACCATGCTGTTGCCGCTGCGCACCAGCAGTTCATCCTGAAAGGTCAGCCGCAGCTTGCGCAGCGCCGCGCTGACGGCTGGCTGGGTCTGATTCATGCGGGTGGCCACCCGCGTCAGATTGCGCTCCGTCAACAGGGCGACCAGCACCCGCAGCAGGTAGGTGTCCAGCGGATCGTTGGGGCGTGCCATGGTGAACAGCCCGCCTACGCCGGGCAAGCGGCCGGCCCGGCAAGCCGCTGACTTATGCCAGTCATAAAAGAATGCACGGATTTCGCCGGCCTGCCGCACCTAGACTTGATTCCAAGCAGTTGCACCCCCGCATGCCCGCCAACCCCGCTGTATCTGAAATGCATGACGCCTCCCCATTGACCGTGGACCGCCTCAACCGGATGGCCACCGACGCGTTCACCGCGACCCTGGCCGATGTGTTCGAGCATTCGCCCTGGGTCGCACACGCTGCCGCGGCCATGCGGCCGTTCGCCAACATCGATGAACTGCATGCGGCAATGGTACTGGTCGTTGCGCAATCCTCGGCGCAGTCCCAGCTGCAATTGCTGCGCGCCCACCCCGAACTGGCCGGTCGTGCAGCGCTGGCGGGTGAGCTGACCGCATCGTCCACCGGCGAGCAGGCCCGCGCCGGGCTGAACGCCTTGCAGCCCGAAGAGCTGGCACGGATCATGCAGTTGAACCAGGCCTATCTGCTTCGCCACGGATTCCCGTTCATCGTCTGTGTCGGTCGGCATACCAAACAAAGCATCATGGAAACTTTCGAGCACCGACTGGCCTGCGCGACCACCGACGAGACCGCTACCGCGCTGGACGAAGTTGCCCTGATTGCCCGTTTGCGCCTGCAGGCGTTGCTGGCCCGCCAGGATGAAACTGCCCCCACGCTCCACACGTTCGCTGCCCCCAAAGGGAGCCGTCAGTAGCTTCGGAACGGCCGGGCGGTACCGACACGAATCCCATCCCATCCCATCATCCATCCCAAGGAAACCGCATGTCCGCACCCCGTCTTTTCTCACTCCGAACCCTGGCAGCCGCAACGCTGACCGCCTGTCTTGCGACCTCGGCACTGGCCGCTGACCTCACAATGCGGGTCGCCGGCAATTTCTCGTCCAACACCCGCCACTCCGAGGGCATCGAGCGCCCGTTCTTCACCGGACTGGCCAAGAGCACCGGCATCGACATGGATGTGAAGTTCAATCCGATGGACGTCGTCAACGTGAAGGCCGAGGACGCGCTGCGGCTGTTGCGCTCCAATGTGTTCGACGTGATGTCGATCCAGATCGGCAGCGTGGCGCGCGACGATCCGTTTTTCGAGGGCATCGATCTGGCCGGCGTGTCGACCGACATGGGCAAGCTGCGCACGGCCATGGAAGCCTACCGCCAGGTCTTCGACAAGCGCCTGCAGGACAAGTTCAAGGCCAAGGCGCTGACGCTGTGGCCGTTCGGTCCGCAGGTGTTCTATTGCAACAAGCCCATCAAGTCCGTGGCCGACTTCAAGGGCTTGAAGATCCGCAGTTTCACGCCGTCGATGTCGGCCATGTTGCAGAACCTGGGCGCAACCCCGGTCACCCTGTCCTTCTCCGAGGTCTACTCGGCGCTTGGCAATGGCGTGGTGGACTGTGGCGTCACCTCGGCCAATTCCGGCAACTCGGGCAAGTGGCCTGAAGTGACGCAATACTTCTACCCCTTGTCAGTGTCCGGCTCGGTGCAGGGGCACTTCGTCAGCCTGAATTTCTGGAACAAGCTCAATCCGCAGCAGCAGGCCAGGATCGCTGCGGAGTTCAAGAAGATGGAAGACCAGATGTGGGAACTGGCGGAAGAAGGCACGGCCGACTCCATCGCCTGCAACACCGGCAAGCCCTGCAAGAACGGCACGCCGTTCAAGATGACCCTGGTGTCGGTTTCGGCGGACGACGAAGCCAAGGTCAAGGCGGCGTCGGCGGCCACCGTGTTGCCGATGTGGAAGACGGTGTGCAACAAGGTCGATCCGACCTGCAGTGACACCTGGAACGCCACGGTCGGCAAGGCCCGCGGTCTGCAGATCAACTGATGGCACCGCGCTCGGCGCCGCAGCCCCGCACGGCGCCGGGGCCCAATCCCATCAGCAGGCGCATCACGCCGGCCACCCGCTGGGCGGCCATCGCCTGCGGCTGGGTGGTCCTGGCCTATGCGCTGGCACTGACGCTCGAAATCCTGGGGCGCAAGCTTTTCAGCACCTCGTTCAAGGGCATCGACGAACTCGGCGGCTTCGTGCTGGCCATCGGTGCCGCTATTGGTGCATCCTATGCCATGGCCAACCGCAGCCACACCCGGGTCGACGTCTTTTTGGTGCGCTTCCCGAAAATGGTGCAACGCTGGCTCAACGCACTGGCCATGGTCACGTTCGCGTTCTTTGCCTGCTTCGCCGCCTGGCGCGCGCTTGCCGTGCTGCAGGAGACGATCGAGCTCAAGAGCAGCGCCCCCAATCTGGAGCTGCCCCTGTGGCTGCCGCAACTGGGCTGGGTACTGGGCCTGGTGCTGCTGGCCCTGATCTCCCTGGCCTATGCGCTGCATGCCGGCTGGCTGCTGGCAACGCGGCGCCCGGAGATCAACGCCTGGTACGGGCCGGTCAGTGCGCAGGAAGAACTGGACGCCGAACTCGACGCACTGAACCGGCGCCGCGCAGGCACGCCGGCAGCGGTGGAACCGGCGGTCGGCAACACGGCGCTGCATCTCCATGGCTGACATATCGGTGGGCGCCGTCGGCGCCGGGTTCCTGCTGTTGATCGCACTGATGGGCATGGGCCTGCATGTCGCGTTCGTGATGTTCATTCTGAGCCTGGGGGGCGCCATCGCCTATATCGGGCTGCCGGTGGCACTGGAGTACAGTACGCAGTACTGGAGTGCCAACAACAACTTCGTGCTGGTGTCGGTGCCGCTGTTCATCCTGATGGGCGAGTTGCTGGTGCGCGGCGGCTTCACCGACAAGATGTACCGCTCGCTGTCCGACTGGCTGGCACCGCTGCCCGGGGGCCTGCTGCACTCCAATATCGGCGCATCGGCCTTGTTCGCCGCGGTCTCGGGGTCGTCGGTGGCCACGGCAGCGACCATCGGCACCGTGGCCCTGCCGGCGTTCCGCCAGCGCGGCTACAACGCGCGCCTGGTGCTGGGCACGATCGCCGCCGGCGCCACCCTGGGCATCCTGATTCCACCGTCGATCAACATGATCATCTACGGCGCCATGACCAACACGTCGGTCGGCCAGCTGTATGCCGCCGGCGTCATACCCGGGTTGCTGCTGACCGCCTTGTTCATGCTGGTGGTGGTGGTCGCCTGCCTGTGGAAGCCCGCGTATGCCGGCACGCCGGAGCTGGCAACGCCGCTGCGCGACAAGTTGCTGCGCCTGCTGGACCTGGTGCCTCCGGTGACCGTCATCGTGCTGGTGATGGGCAGCATCTACGCCGGCTGGGCGACCCCGACCGAATCGGCGGCGCTGGGCGTGGTCGTATCGGCGCTGCTGTGCGCCGCGTACCGGCGGCTGAACATCGCGATGCTGCACGCGTCCTTCCTGACGACGCTGTCCATCACCGCGATGATCATGCTGATCGCGGCGGCCGCGTTCTACCTGAACTTCGTGCTGGGCATGATGGGCGTGCCCGACATGCTGACCAGGTTCGTGACCAGCCTGAACGCGAGTTCGGGCCAGATCATCATCGTGCTGACCCTGCTGTACCTGTTGCTGGGCTGCTTTCTGGACGCATTGGCGATGGTGGTCGGCACCATTCCGATCGTGTTTCCGATCGTGGTGGCGCTGGGCATCGACCCGGTGTGGTTCGGCATCTTCCTGGTGATCATGGCCGAACTCGCGCTGATCACGCCGCCGGTCGGCATGAACCTGTACGTGGTGCAGGGCGTGCGCGGCGAAGGCAACATCATCGACGTGATCTACGGCGTGCTGCCGTTCCTGGTGATCATGCTGGTGCTGATCGCGTTGTTGTGGTTCTTCCCCTCCATCGCGATGTGGCTGCCGTCCATCACCGCGAAGTAGCCGCCAGGCGGCGGCTGCCGCCTACGCGTTACCGCCTGCGTAGTCGAGGAACTTCTCGGGGCTGATGCGCAGCGCGGCGCCGGTCGGGCAGGCCCGCACGCAGGCCGGACCCGACTTGAGGTCCTTGCACATGTCGCACTTCACCGCCTTCTTGACGACGTTGCCCTTGTCCTTGCCGGCCACTGCGACCTTGGGTGCGCTGACGCCGGGCTCACGCCCCACACCGGTCAGCAGCCAGGCCCACAGGCTGTTGATGCCACGCTTCTCGGCCAGCGGCGCCATCTGGATCACGCCGTAAGGACAGTTCTTCTCGCAATTGCCGCAGCCGATGCAGGCGTCCGAGATGTAGACCTCGCCGCCCGGAGAGCGATGGATCGCATCCGGCGGACAGTCCTTCATGCAGTGCGGGTGTTCGCAGTGGCGGCACGAGGTGGGCACGTGCAGATTGTCGAAGGTCGGCCCGGCCTCGCGGTCCAGCCGCGAGGTTCCGAAATGGGTGTCGGCACAGGCCTTCTCGCAGTTGTCGCAGCGGATGCACAGCGACTCGTCAATCAGCAGCACGTCGGTCGCCTCGCCCACACCCTGCTGCAGCAGGAAAGAGATCAGGTTGCCCGATTTCTGGTTCGACGCCATCGCCTCGTTGGCCTGCAGCCGCGCCATGTACTGGTCGTCCAGATCGGCGCGCATCGCGGTGTTGGATGCCAGCACCTCGGTGACGTTGGTGGTCAGCAGCACGATGGCCTCGGTCGGCACCGCTGCCCGCACGGTGGCCGAGCGTGGTGCGTCGCGCATCAGCGCCATTTCGCCGACGTAGTTGCCCGCAGACACATAGGACAACACCACATCACGCCCGCCGATGGCCCGCGACACCATCACCGAGCCCTTGCGGATCAGATACAGGCCGTCGGCCTTGTCGCCTTCGTTGAACAGCGCCTCGCCGTTCTTGAAGCGGCGGATCTGCGCACCTTCGACCAGCCGGTTGAGCTGCTCTTCGCTGACATCGGCCGCCACATACTTGCGCACCGCGCGGCGCAAGGCCACCAGGTCGAGTTCGCGCCGCACCGCGTCCACCGAGGCCAGCACGCGCAGCATGGTGCGGCTGGGCGTCTCGAGCAGAATGCAGGCCGTCGAGGCCCGCACCTTGGCCGAACGCCGGCGCCCCGAAATCAGTCCCATCTCGCCGAAGAAATTGCCGGCGTCGAGCAGGATCGCCTTGGCCTCCGGGTCCGCATCCGAACCCTTGACCCGCACCGTGCCGCGCACAATGCTGAAGAAGGAGTTGGAATAGTCGTTGCGCCGGAAGATCACCTCGCCCTCCTTGGGCAGGCGGATGTCGCTCTCGAGCATCAGTTCGCGCAGCTGCAAAGGGCTCAGGCTTTGCAGCCAGGGCATGCTGGAGCCGACCATCGCCAGCACCCCGTCCACATCGCGCAATTCCGGATACGCCTGCAGTACGGCGGCGAAGCGCTTTTCCAGCAGCGGCTGGTCGGCCGGCACCACGGAGCGGCCGCAGACCGACTCGATGGCTTCGTAGCCCTGGTTCATCGCCTGCTTGATCAGCGGGTAGCCACCCAGCGCACCCACCACGTAAAGCCCCGGCACCGAGGACTCGTAGGTCGGCGAGAGCGCGGGCAGCGCGGTCGGATCCTTGCTGCCGAACTGGATGCCGAAGCTCTCGACCAGCTTGCGCGGCGGAATCGCGCCCAGGCGGCCGATGACGCGGTGGCAGTCGATGATCTCCTCGCCCTGTGGCGTGTTGAGCACGACCTGCAGTCCCGGCTTGGAAACCCGGCCCTTCTGGCGCTTGGACAAGTCGGCGACCTGCACCATCATGGTCGCGTTGACATTGGTCTGCTGCGCCGGATCCGCCTTGGCCAGCGGCTCCAGGTGGTCGATGCTGGTGCTGTAGCGGCAGGCCAGCAGGTTCTCGCGGATGGCCGCCTGGATCGCGCTGAGGTTGCCCTCCTTGCATCGGCTGAACTCGGCATTGCGGTTGAGCAGGATGACGCGGTTGTCGTTTTCGGCCAGCGCCAGCGCATTCTCGATGGCCGCATCACCGGCACCGACGACGATGATGGTCTCGCCGCCGTACGCGCGCGGGTCGTCCAGCTGGTATTGCACATTGGGCAGGTTCTCGCCCTTGACGCCCAGCGTGCGCAGATTGCCCTGCACGCCGATGCCCAGCACGATCTGCTCGGCGGCGATCAGCTCCCCGCTCTCCAGCGTGATCCAGAATGCCCCCTTCTGGCCCTCGATGGCCACGACACGCGCATTGTTCTGGATCAGGGTGCCGCAGGCGACGATCTCGTCGTCGAAGCGGTTCAGGATGCTCTCGCGGGTTCCGGCCTCGAAACCCAAGGGGCTGCGCAGGTCCAGGAAGCCCGGCTCCGCCATCACGTGCTTGCCCTTCTGGTACTTGTAGATCGTGTCCGACAAGTGCGGCTGTGCTTCGAGCAGGATATGCGACAGGCCCAGCTTGGCCGCATGCGCCGCGGCCGAGAGACCGGCCGGGCCCGATCCGATGATGGCGACGGTGAAGCGCTCGATCATGCCTTTTCCTTCTCAGCGGGTCGCCAGCGGCGTGGCCACCAGCGGCCGGAATCCGCGCAGCCGTTCCTGGAACTCTGCCGGCTTGTAGGCCTCGTCATAGCGCAGCACGTCACGGATCGATGCCAGCCCCTTGTTCAGCGCCGCCCCCGACTTCAGCTGCCCGAGTTTGTGCAGCGTGTTGACGACGCTGCCCAGTGCCATCGCCGCCTGCTCGGCGCCGGCATAGTCCGGGTAGGCGCCCGACAGGCCGTCGTCGACCAGGGCCAGGGCCATGCCGCGCAATTGCTCGCGGCTCAGGCCGCGCGCGGCGATCATTCTGGCGGCCTCGTCCGACAGGGCTTTCACATCCAGCGCGCGGGCCCGCATGTCGCCCTTGCCGGCAACCGCTTCATTCAGCGCCAGCACCGCGTTGCTGAACCGGGACGCCATTGGCGCATCGATCTCGGCCAGGATCAGCCGCAGCATCAGCATGCTCGACGCGTTGAGCCGCACCAGACCCGGGCTGATCGCCTTGCCGAAGGCGGTCCGTGGCTTCCAGCGGGTGTCCGCCATCGGGTGGTGGCAGGCATGGCAGTCGAACAGCGTCAGTTCGGGAAACGCGCCATCGCGGCCACGCTGCGGGTCGAGAAGAATGTCGATCTGGGTGCTGACGGCCACCGCCTGGCCGATGGCCCAGATCCGCACACCGTCGATATTGCCCTTGCGCCGGATGTAGTCGTCATCCACCTTGAAGTGCGCCGGCTGCAGGTTGGTGAAGGTCTCCATCTCGAAGCTCATGCGCGGATGGCCGGCCGCCATGATGCGGTGGCTGACGTATTTCTCCGACGATCCGAAGTGGCAGGACAGGCACAGCTTGGCGCGCGCCAGCGGCTGGTCCACCGGATACAGGCCATCGCGGATGTTGCTCGCGTGCGTGGCCTCGGGCGCGGTGTGCGAGGCGATCCAGCGCTGGGCCGGTCCGTGGCAGCCTTCGCAGCTGATGCCGTCCGCCACCGAATGGGCCGGTGCCGGCTTCGGTGCGCTGGCCGCCGGATGGTGCGCATGGCAGTCGACGCATTCGCGCGACAGATGGGCTGGCTGTGGCAGGCCGAGCTTGGCGGCGATGGAGCGCGACTGCGCGTTGGTCAGCAGGGCATAGGCGCGGGCATGCTTGTCCAGCCGCGACCAGACCACGTATTCATTCTGCACCACCGGCGAGCCATCCCAGCCAGCGATCGAACCATGGCACAGGGAACTGGCGCAATTGACGACGCCCAGCGTCTGGTCATGTGCCTGGTCTGGCAGCGTTTGCGCCATGGCCAGGCCACCGCACAGGGCCAGCGCAGACAGCAGGCAGCGGAGCCAGGACCAGGGGTTCAATATCGTCATGGCTGGGCCTTGCGGGTTGGGACCGCGGCCACGGCCGGTGTCGTGGTACGCGGGGGCGGCTGACCGACGTGGGAATACGAGGTGCCGGGGGTGTCGGTCACGGTCCAGACCGTGCCGTCCTGGCGCAGGTAGAGCTTCTGCATCTCTGGCAGCGTCAGCGGGCGAGAGCCTATGCGTCCGAACACCGCGATCTGTCCTCCGGTTTCATCGACCGCCCGGTCGCGGTCGAGTCCCTTGGACAAGGATAGCGCAGGCGAGCGGGTGTCGCGCCAGGCAATCACCTGCGGCTTGGGCGCCGGCGAGAAGCCATAGAACTTGGGCTGGGTGTCGGGTGCGGTCAGCTGCACCACCTTGAGGCCACCGGCACCGTCGGCCACGTAGGCGAACAGCGAGGCATTGGTCGAGCCGACGATGACGTCCTGGCTGTCGACCAGGCTGGTGGCTGCGGTCTCGCCCTTTTGCAGCGTGGTCTCGATGCA